>OCZT010006657.1_pt1 | contig 11428 bp, 9 predicted proteins | sample 1539031 | NCBI WGS metagenome assembly OCZT01 (sample SAMEA3539308, study PRJEB22396) | soil metagenome | biome: tundra; feature: field; material: soil | place: USA | collected 2010-05 | depth 0.15 m
CTTTAAGAACCTCTTCATTAAGCACCACTTCTCTTTTTCCGGCATATGGGAACAGGAAAAAATCAACATAATCAAGTCCAAACCTCTTTAGACTTTGCTCAGCTTTGGATATGTAAGCCTGACTATCAAATGGTTTTGTGAATGTCCCTGATCGCATATCCATGCCATCAGGTGGTACAGCGGTACCAACTACAAAACTATCGCGGGGAAGTTCTCTCAGCCCCTCTCCTACAAGCTTTTCGTTGTTTCCTTCACCATAATATGTAGCAGAAAAAAATAGCTTAATTCCGGCTTCATAGGCAGATCTGACAAAACCAGATGCCGTAGCACCACTTGTCCCCATGCTTATCAGAGGTGTATTGATACCTGTTTTACCGAGGATACGGCTTGGTAACTCAAGTCTGACATTTTCAGGAGATACTCCATTCATTCCTGACCTGAGATTAGAGGGCAACAAAGCAGCCCCTGAGATAGCAAGGATGCTCTTTTTCAGAAATTCACGACGGTTGTTATTTTCCATGGCTCAATTTTTACGTTATGTATTTATTTATGTGCTGTATCTCTATCCGATCCGGCCACCGAATATAATTCTTTTATGTATTTTATAGCAAGATCCGGATGATCTCTGTGTATATAGTGGACACACTCAATTAACTCAGTTTGCGCTAAAACGTATCAGGGTTATTATAATTAATAAGATAGTTGCAAAAATTTTCATTTTCGGTATTAAAAAGTTCATTTGTTGACTTGAGTAAAGTTAATTTTGAGCTCCATTCAGAAGGATTTTTCAAAATTATCGGGTAAATTTGATTTATGCCCAGATTTACGGTTTTTTCCGGTATCCAAGTATCATTTGAATAATAACCTTCAGAGAATATTTGATAACCGATATTGGTAATTTCTACCTGTACTTTCTCGTTTTTTATTATAATTACAGCTGCATAAGTACAAGAATTTGAGGAGGAAAGATTTAAACTGTTTCTGATAATTATTTTTCCGTCTTCCAGGTTAGAATATATATATTGAGGAAACAATCCGTAATTTATTGATAACCATTCAAGAGTCCGGGTGAAAAGTTTTTCTTTATTCAAACCTGCAAATTTATTAAGAAATGAATAGTGAACCTGTCCGCTCTGATCTAAAGGCAAATCGGGATATTTTTTTATTTCTCTCATTGTCTGGTTCCATCTGGCGCCTATTCTTGCGAATTCAGACTGCTCTATCTCTTTGGCCAACATTTTATTATAAAGGATCGCTTTTTCAGTTGAATCTGTTTGTCCATAAAGATTTAGTCCGAATATCAGAATTAAAAAAATTAATGAATTTTTCATAGTTTACTGTTTTGTGCGGAAATTGTACTTATTTGTCGGAGTGGAAGTCAAGATACATAATTGAAAGAATATTTATGGGTTCACCCAAAATTTCTTCTGGTCTGACTGCAAAAATTGCGCCAGATTGTATTTTAATTTCTATCCTGGCAGGTTGCCCGGGTCAGTAATGACTACTCAATATTTATAAAGAGTATCTGGGCCGGTTAGAATTTTTGCCGGGTCCGGGTATATTAAAACAAAATACCGATCCCTTGCCGGGCTCCGAAGTAAACCATATTTCACCACCCAGCAATTCAATATAAGCCTTCGCGATTGATAATCCCAGACCGGTGCCTTCATACCTTTTTGTGCTGCTGCTCTCAGCCTGGTAGAAAGGTTTAAAGATATTTGGCTGATGTTCCACCCCGATACCGATTCCCGTATCGGAAACATAAAATTCAATCTTGTCTTCTTTAAAAGTGTATCCGAATTCAACTTTTCCCTCAAATGTAAATTTAACTGCATTACTTAACAGGTTGTTAAGTGACTGAAACAGCTTATACCCGTCTGTTGTAATGATGATTTCCTTTTCATCCATTGGGGCATCATACCGCAGAAGAATATTCTTCTCAGCTGCATCAGGTTTGAACCTGTCGTAGACTCTCTGGAGCATCTGGTTGAGATTTACTTCCTTATTTATGATCCTAATAACCTTGGCTTCAATTTTTGAGATCTCAACAACGTCGTCCACTATCTCAAGGAGATGGTCGGAGCTGTGAGTTATGATCTCCTGAAACTCAAGACGGCTCTGCATTAATTGTCCGGGTTCGTTCACCAGAGTTGAAAATCCGACTATAGCATTCAAAGGTGTCCTTATCTCGTGAGGTATATTGTTAAGGAATGCCGTTTTTAAACGATCGCTCTCGGTTGCCCTATCCAAAGCTCTTCCAAGTTCAAGAAGAGTGAGTTTGTGTTCACTGATATCGAAAAATATCCCCAGTAAACCCGTAGCCTTACCTGTTTTGTCGTCAATCACAGGAATGGAACAGTCCCTGATCCATTTTTTCTCACCACCCGGAGTCTTCACTAAAAGTTCTGCTTTATATTTCCGAATTGCCCCGCTGATAATTTTTTCACGAGTTTCAACCGGGTCAACTGGGATATCCTCACTGCCTGGGATAATCTCTTCAATCATCTGTTGAAAAAGCATCTCGGTGAACTCTTCGGGTGAGATACCAAAAAGTTGTTTTACTCCGAATCCCACGTTCATAAAGGATCCATCCCCGACACCCGTACCGAAGGTAAGCTGATATGGAACACCATCAGCATTTTCAATGGCCTGGCTCAGGAGGTCTCCTGAAATGTTGAATTGTTCTTCCATTTCTTTTGTAATGTGGTTATTCAGATAGTCGGGAGAAGCTTCAGTTCTCATAAATATCGTTTTTGTTTTTATCTTTTTTTTTTTCACAGTATAAAAATAATAGAAAACAACCCTGCCAATCTTGTTTTAATAAATCAGCAAAGCACACATTATCACCTCCTTACAATTTTTATTTTTTGCATAGTAAGGATTTAAATATAGTTTAATAAGAATAAGTGGCAAAATGTTACCTGAGAATTCGTACTTTTTTTATGATTATGGAGAAATAATTTTTTTGTTAGACTTATTTTCAAGCGATTAAATATTAATATTTGAGTATCAATTATCAATAACAAATTCAATACAATTGATTATAAGATTCCTCGCTAATGCTCGTAATGACAGTATTTTATGTAGCATAAGGGAAGCAGTGGCGATTTGCCAAGCGAATCGCCACTGCTTCCCTATCACACTACACCAACTGATCTTGTCAATTCCGAACGTATCCCGCGCAGCGGGAGAAGTGAGGAATCTCCAATTAAGAGAAACGGTATCCTGGCACAAAAAGAAAAACATATTATATGCATTATTCCCGATACTCATATTAATAAATATCAGTAGTCAATTTTTATTAAACAGTTTTGAATTAAAAAAATGAGTATATTTGAATCATTAAAGAAAGAATCTGCAGAAATTATCAATTACTGTGAAAGAGTACACTGATAATGAGATCATAGAATGCCTTAGAAATCGTCAGAGCTATGTGGTTCACTGGCTATCGGACAGGTATATGCCTATGATAAGGATGATGGTTTACCAGAAGGGCGGCACTGCTGAAGATGCACGCGATATCTTCCAAGATGGTCTTATCATAATGCTCGAAAAACTGGATGATAATAAATTTAAACTTACCTGCAAATTCAAGACATTTCTCTATTGCGTATGCGAGCATCTCTGGAAAACTATCCTCGAGAAACGTCAGTCTGCAGCTAATTACCTTAATAGGAGAAGTGAGCCGGAAGGCGAGAAAGATTTTACGGATATAATAGATTATCAGATGTATGAACAGATAATCCAGGATGTCTTCAAAACGCTTGATCCTATCAGCAAAAAGATACTCACATTTTACTGGCAGGAGAAATCACTCCAGGAAATAGCAGACCAGCTTGGATATACTTATGGCTATGTGAGGAAGAAGAAATGTGAAGCTCAGGGCGAACTTACTGAAAAGGTGAAGAGACATCCCGGATATATGCGGATTAGAAGGACTGAGATTGCGGCCAGAGAGGTAGTGCATTAAGGGCGTGAGGCGTGAGGGGCAAAGACAGAAGACAGAAGATAAAAGACGAAAGGAAAAAGATAAAAGTTAAAAATCAGTAAACACAAAACAAGCAACGAGCAACCAGCAACCAGCAACAAGGAAAAATTAACAGAAATGAACAAGCAGATCAGAAATATTAATGGGAAATCGTCAGTAATTAGTTTTAAAGATGAACTGATGGCTGACTGCAACGATTCTGCTCTGTTTGAAACCATTAGTGAATATATGAAGGGACGAATGGACCTTGAGGATGTTAAAAATGACCCTGCTTTTTCAGATACCGGGCAAGCTGTCAAGGATATGATATCTGATTATAATAATACCCTGCCGGGAAATAAAGAGAATACAAAATTCATAAAGGGAATATTCTCTGTCGCAGAATCTGAAAGGGACCTCTCAGAAGAGATAAAATCTATAAAACAGGAGATCGACGAAAATAAACTGAACGAAATAACCGCAGAGTGGGTTAAGGAATGGCATGAGAAAAAACAAAAGGATGGTTTAAGAGATCAAAAAACGGAAGAGATTAAAAGTTTTATCACCGGTGCGATAAATTCTTCTTCACCTGAACCTGTCCTAAGCCTGAATGACGTGAGTAAAAAAGGCACCGGAATAAGCCTCTTCGCAAGATATGTTTCACTTTCAGCTGCCGCGCTGATTGGCCTCTTTATACTGATTAGAACACTTCTCCCCTCTTCAAATCCCGAAAAGCTTTTTAATTCATATTATAAACCATTCGATGCAGTGTCTCCTGTGACCAGGAGTTTGAATATTAATGAAAAAGACAACTTTTCTTCAGCAATAGAAAATTATAAAACAGGCAATTACCAGAAAGCGGCAATCATGTTTGCCAACGCATTACAGAATAATCCTTCAGCTGTCTCCCCGGGTTTCTACCTGGGTTTATCTCAGCTTGCTCTAAAGAATTATAGCCAGGCAATAACTCTGTTTGCAAAAGTTACAAATGATGCTGATGAGTATGGAAAGGAAGCCAGATGGTATATGGGTCTCTCATATCTTAAATTAGCCAATAAAGAGAAGGCCGCTGAATGTTTCGAATTTCTCACAAGGTCAGATGGTTTCTACCGTGAGCGGTCAGAAACGATCCTCCGCCGTTTAAAATAGAATAACACCACTCCGCCGGAAATTATTACAATCAGGCCAATAATAATGTACACTACTGAATTTCGTGTTACCGGCTCATTATCGCCTAGTACCTCATAGGCTGCCCAGTAATACGGGTTTTTAAATGCGGGAGGTGAACTCTGCAGATACTCAAGTTTTGCAAGACGCATTGCCTCATTTTTTTCTCTTCCTTTTGAAAGATGGAAATAGAATTTTGTCATAATAGATGCGCTGACTTCATCATTCATTTCCCACGTGGTTTTAATTACTGATGATGCTCCTGCAAGCGTGAATCCACGTGCCAGACTCATTAATCCCTCGCCATAATATAATGTCCCGGTACCTGAATTACAGGCGCTCAGTACAACCATGGGTGACTTTATCCTGGTCAGACTTATTTCATAATTATAAAGTTTGGAATCTGCCGGGGAAAGCTTGTGAGTGTCGAACATAAGGTAAGAGTATTTCGAGTTTATACTGTCCGACATAGAGTGCATGGCCAGGTGAAAAATGGCAGGATCTTGCAATGCATTGATAAAATTTGTTTTCGTGGCGTTATCACCACTGAAGTTTCTACCTCTGAACCATTTAAAGATGGATCCAATTTCAATCCCCGCTCCCTGAAGCGAAGATATCACACTATCGGAGCGACCCATATTATGATAATCAGGTGAGAATGCAAACACTTCCGCTCCTCTCATTTCACTGCTGCTTTTATTGAATATAAGTGATGAAGAGTAGCCATAAGAGAAAGTATAATCATTAATGAGATAGTGAAGCCCTTCATAATCATTTTGATCCGGTCCTGGTCTGTTTTTCAGGAACTCATCGAAGGAAAGCCATCCTATCTCTTCGTCAGGAATTATAATTAGTTTTTTCCCTCTGAAAAGATCTTCTACAGGCTTGATAAGACTAAGATACATGTAATTAAGGGCGCCCGTGCAGGAAATATAATCGAAGTTTTGGGATCCGTTTGTTGACGAAGGATCTGATGTTTTTCTTAGGATCTGCGCATTTTTTACAAAGAGTGAATCGAGCCATTCTTCGCGGAAGTCAAGATGATCGTGTGATATCAGGAAAACATACAACTTTCTTTTGCCTTCTGAATACTGGTTTGACAGGAGATAATCAACAATAGTCTCATCTGTTTTCAATTGCTTTTGAATCAGTTTCACTGAAACGGGTTCTGTCTTTCCGACAAGATCATGATATTGGGGAAACACCCTTTCAATATCGCCGGTTACTTTTTCTTTTTCACGGTTCATATCAAAAAGAGCATCTTTCCATAACGAAATTTTTGTGCTGTCAGGTTTCGACTTGCGGTTCTCTTCAAGGATCAGATTATTATAGGCTGCAATATTTCCGGTTAATCTGTTCTGATTTTCGCGAAGCGAGTCGGGAATGCCGGTGGAATAGAGCAATTCATTGCCGGTAATCTCGTTGCGAAGAATTGAGGCTTTTGCTTTCTGTGCAATGGAATACATCTTATAACCTATTGAATTATCATGAGTGGCTGAATATAAATTATAAGCCAGGTGAGTTGCAAACAGATATGTCTCTTTCTCATTCTCAGCCAGGTAGATACGGCTCTCCTCCGACATATAATTATTCCTGATCCTGTCGATAAGCTGAAGCGCCAGCTCTATTGTTTCCAGGCTTTTGGTCATGGTTTTAAGCTTCATTACCGGGTCATTTTGCTCTCCCGCAAAAAGATCAAGAGCCTTTGCTTTGCTTTTCAGGTTGTCGAGGAGACGGATATCAAAAAGGGAGGAATCTAAAGACGGATTTGTGAAAATATCAGGATTATTATAGTTTTTTACTACAGCTATAAGAGATTTCTGATAATAATAAAGAGCCGAATCAAGGTTGCTTAAATGAATGTAATCGTCTGCAATGTGTTTATAAGATAACGAAACAAGGGTATGCTTTTCTCCATAGTTTTTGATACAGATAGATAAAGCTCTTTTGTTAATTTTAAGCGCTTCAGCATTTCTTCCAACCGATTGAAGAAAAAGGCCATAACCAAAGTAAATTTCTGCAAATCTGAAGTAATTTTCTCCAAATTCTTTATTAGAAGATTCTATGCTCCTTTGAAAGAATTTATCCGCTTCCACATAATTTAATAATTTAACATAGGTTTTTGCAATATTAAGAAAGACAAAAGCAGATTCTGATAGATTTTCATTTTGTTTTAATTCAGCGCTTTTCCTCAGATAATTCAACGCAGTTATGTAATCTTCAGTTTCATAATAAATAATTCCAATGTTTAAATAGGCTGTCGATATTCTGTAAAAAACACTTTTATCCGACTTTTTAACATTAAGATAGATCCTGATTCCCTTTTCAAAGTACTCAATAGATGAAGGATATGATTTTTGAATTCCATATATTATAGCCTTATTAATAAAGATATCTGCAAGATCAAGCAAATTTTGAAGTCTATTTCTTATTACCCCTTCAGCATCACTATAATACTCTTGTGCTTTAATGTAATTCCCTAATTGGGTATTTGTTGCGCCAAGATTATTATAAACTGCAACTAAGTATTTTTCAGAAAGTACATTTTTTGAATTAAGAACATTCAATAAACAGTTTTCAGCATTAATAAAATCTCCAGAATTGTAGAGTTTTACAAATCTCTGAAAAATAATTTTTACATCTTTATCCTGTGTTATTGAATAACATGTAAAATCAATTAGGAATAAAATAAAAATCGATAAAATGATCTTTTTCAATTTGGTCTTATTATTATGACCCCTTTTTTAAGCAAAATAAGTTCACCAAAATAATAAAAAATTATGCACGGAAAAAACAAAAGAGCATCACCTTTTTCAGGAAATGCTCTTTTGCTTTTGAAGATAACAATCTTTCCGATTTTGTTTTATTTCGGAATGATAAGGATTGGTATACTGCCTTCCCCCTCACCACCTTTTATACAGCTCATAGCCTGAATGTTTAATATCTCATTTCCCGATAACTTAGAAATTAACTGATCAAAATTCCTAATCGTTTCTGCTGATTTGACTGCTCTTTTCATGATTTTATAGTTTTAAATTTAAATTTAAGTTTGACGTTTTATCGGGATATGTAATTAAATGTTACCTGAGATTTTCTTTTATTATACAGCAGGAAGATAATTAAAACCGTTAAAGCATTGACATATAAATCAATATAAAAGTTATTAACATCTTATCCCTCCCGAAAATCCTGTAAGACTAAATAACCTCCAAATCTTTATGCCGTTACGCTGTTATGCCCTTGCGCCGTTACGCCGTTGCGCCAATATGCTTTTACGACCTTACTTTCGCCATGAAAATGCAAGTCCATGGTAACAATTTTTCCATTAACCCGATAAAACTCTGCAATTAATTAATAGGATAAAATGAATTGTCCCATTATTGGGAGTACGATTTGCGATCTGAAAGTTAATTTAATTTCAAAATCACTAAGAAATGAGTACAAAATATTACGTGGCTGTCAGGCCCCAGATAAATGAGAATCATGCAGTCCATCAAGAAGGCTGTCCATTCTTACCGGATGATAAAAAAAGGATCTACCTGGGCGAGTTCACTTCAGGTAAGGATGCCGTGAGAGAAGGTCAACGACATTTCATCAGTACGAAGGGATGTATTTTCTGTTCAAAGGAACCTAAAGTTTATGAGGAGGAGCTGTCTCCATTTAATTGGGCAGATGACCTGATTCCTGCAGAGCATGAGGGACCGGCCTCCTATATTCATAGTCTGATTTACTGCGTAAATTGAGGAAGAGGTACAGGGCACGGAGCTCAGGGATGGTTAAGTTACAATAACGTGAAACGCGAAACAATTTATCAACTCCGGATCCGCAAGGATAATAAAAATTATAGATTTATTGAGAATCCATCTGCATCCTTTTTAACGGGAAACTTTTTCCTGAAACTGTTTAGGTCAGTAATGGATATTTCAGATGAAACCGAACATTCCCCATCGTTTTCTGCAGATGAAATGATTTCGCCCTTAGGATTTATTATCAATGAATCGCCGCAATATCTTATTCCTCCACCATCGATTCCGGTTCTGTTCGAGCCGGCCACATAGCATTGGTTTTCAATAGCTCTGGCTTTCAGAAGTGTAGTCCAGACATTCCGTCGGGTTTCAGGCCAGTTCGCGGAATAAATGATTAAATCTGATCCTTCAGTATTTCGGCTCCATACAGGGAAACGCAGATCATAGCATATATATGGACTGATTTTCACTCCCCTGAAACTGAAAATCAATTTTGATCTCCCGGCTGCGAAAAGCTTATCCTCTCCGCCCATGCTGAACAAATGGCGTTTATCATAATGCCATACTGCTTTCTCCGGAGAAACAAATACCCACCTGTTAAAGAAGTTCAGGTTTTCCTTCACAGTATAACTACCGCACAATCCGAAATTCCCTTTTTCAGCGATGGATCTCATCCACTCAGAGGTTTCTCCATCCGGTGGTTCACTCAGGTTTGCAGGGTTCATTGAGAATCCAGTATTGAACATTTCAGGAAGAATGACAATATCTGTTTTGTTATATAAAGGAATAATCAAAGAGGAGAGATTCTGAAAATTAAGGGATTTATTCTCCCATGCTATATTGGGTTGAATTACTGAGATCTTCATATAGAGCAAAGATAATATTTGTAATTATAATTTATTCTGAGTATGGGTTATCAATAACAAATTCAAAACAATTGATTATGAGATTCCTCGCTAACGCCCGGAATGACAGTATTTTATGTAGCATAAGGGGAGCAGTGGCGATTTGCTCAGCGAATCGCCACTGCTCCCCTATCACACTACACCAATTGATGTCGTCATTCCGAACGAATCCCGCGCAGCGGGAGAAGTGAGGAATCTCCAATTAAGAGAAACTGTATCCTGGCACAAAAAGAAATACATATTATATGCATTATTCCCGATACTCATATAATTTAAGATTGAAATCCATTAACAGAAAAGGTCGTATTGTATTAAATCCCCAGCATACATGGTCCACTTTATTGTGGATTAAAGAAAAATTTCGCTTAAAAACAGAATTACCAGCCCCTTCAGAGGATGTCAAAAAAAAAGTACAGGTCTTTAGAAGCCTGTACTTTTTAAAAATAGATTTAGGTTAATTAATTATTTCTTAATCAAAGATGCATAATAATCGTTGAAAATACCATTTATAAGCGGCCTGTAATAAAGCCAGAAAAATCTTCGGGTATCGTCAGGTTTATCAGAATAGAGAATTGCTTTGAGCTTCTCAACACCTTTAAGTCGGGCTGTACAATATGACACATTATATGTTGCAAAATCACCTGAAAAATAATAGGTTCTCTGTATCACCGGATCCTGAACAACTGCAGGAAACTCACTTTGTAATGCATTGTTAATCAAGAGAGAATCTCCTAGTGGTGTTGTATCGAGTTTAAATTTTGAAATAACCTTGTTTTGGAGAGGCTCAATAATATCAAACCACTGGTCAAACGCAACTTTTGGGACGACACCATATTTCTTGGAGGAGGCTTCATCTGTTATTATCTGGGGCATCGAATTCTTCAGTTGTCTCCCTTCTTCGAGAATAACTATATCCTTTTCTTTCAGAATAACAACTCCCGATTTTGTAAATGTCCATGGTTTTTTATACTCTTTACGGTACATAGCAGTCATCCATACAGGAAAATCTTTAATTGTGGTATCAAGAGAGCTGAAGTACTTTCCGGTCCAGCCCGAAAAAGTAATTCCAAGTTTTTCCTGTGTTCTGACAGATTCAAACTGCGCAGTCGGATAATTGAAAGAGTTATATTCCATAATAATGAGCTTATTCCTGTCTTTCATTTCTTTAAGAAGCAGAAAGTCATTATTATTAAGTCCACCATAAATTTTCCTCGATTTACGGCTTTTGTTTATACCTCTGAACCAGTCATTAAAAAATACTCCGTAAGTATCTGCAAAATATATGGCATCATTCTTCTCTGCAAGACTAATAAGATCAGACAGACGATAATCGTTTCTGTCCCATTTTTTATCGCGTAGCGGACGCTGTGGAAAGAAGCCGTAATAATCTTTTTTATAGGAATAACTTGTTTTGCTTTCTTTTTTAACAAATCTTTCGTGAGTCAGTATCCAGTCAAATGATTTATGATGTTCACGATCCAGCGTTGGGACAGACTTATCAACTATAATAATATCCAACGGCTTTTTCGATTGAAGGCTCCATCGGATCAGATTAATTACAGGCAGGGCAATAATTACTGCCAGGATAATAACTACAATAAGCAGAGTTTTTTTCATAACTGAATATATCTGAATGTATTCAA
>OCZT010006658.1_pt1 | contig 11428 bp, 7 predicted proteins | sample 1539031 | NCBI WGS metagenome assembly OCZT01 (sample SAMEA3539308, study PRJEB22396) | soil metagenome | biome: tundra; feature: field; material: soil | place: USA | collected 2010-05 | depth 0.15 m
ATACGATATATTGGCGTGACTGGAGTTCAGACGTGTGCTCTTCCGATCTGTATGCTGCCGATAAACAGCATGGCCTGCTCGCCACTGATACGGTGCTTGCCAGGCATCCGCGTTAACGTGGAGTAGACTTCGGCCAGGGTGTGCGCTCCACAGCAGCCAGTTGATTTGTCGAATTGGATGAAGAGCGCCAAGCTGGCCTGATGATGAACGTGATCCCCGTAGAAAACCGGCACCAGCACGGACGTATCGAAAAATCCCCTCATTCGCCCTTGCCGAGGTTAGCCAAGTCGCGTTCCTCGCGGATCTGTTGCAGTATCTCATCGGTGGCGGAAGCGGGCAGGGGCTGCCCGCTGTGAAACACCCAAACGCCGTGCTCTTTCGATAGCGGCCCCGTCCCACGGACCGGACGCAGGGTGATTTGCTCTCCGGCGCTTTCCATTTCCAGGGCGTCACCTGCCTCTAAATGCAGTTCTTCCCTCAGCGGTTTAGGGATGACGACTCGGCCAGCTTTATCAATGATGAGGCGGGTATTCATAGTGGTACAATACTGTGGGTTGACCCGTCAGTCAATACCATTCTACCTGATGCCGCTACTCGATGCTACCTGAAGAGCTCAAACAGAACATTACCGTCTACGGCCCTCTCTTCCCGGAGCCGGTCCAGGTCATCATAGCGGTTCCTATGGGCACCTCAGTCAAGTTGATCGGGAAGGGAGTCCGGTCAAACACCGTTTACGATCCGATACTAGGCCTTGAGCAGCTCGCGCAACTTACCGCTTCGCCTGTCCGGGAGCCCTTTGACGGCGATGCCACAAAATTCCGGCTCGGGGTCGAAGCGATGCGTCTGGGACTCGCCTACGAATACGATCCCTACTTCTCGCTCTCCATTGCCCGCGTGGACCCTCTGCCGCACCAGTTAGAAGCGGTTTACGACTATTTTATCAAGCTGCCACGAATTCGCTTCCTGCTGGCGGACGATCCCGGTGCCGGCAAAACCATCATGGCCGGGCTTCTTATAAAGGAATTGAAAATACGCGGGCTGGTGAAGCGGACTCTTATTGTGACACCTGCCAACCTTTCTTTTCAGTGGCAGCGCGAACTTAAGGACAAATTCCGCGAGAGCTTCGAAGTCGTCCGCAGCGACGTGCTTCGCGCCAATTACGGCATGAACCCGTGGCAGGAAAAAAACCAGGTCATCACATCGGTCTCATGGGTTTCGCGCGTTGATGACGCCAAGGAATCGCTGCTGAGAAGCAACTGGGATCTCATCATCGTGGACGAAGCCCACAAGATGAGCGCCTACAGCGCGGACAAGAAAACTCTCGCTTTCCAGCTCGGCGAGGCCCTGTCGCAGATGACGGATCACTATCTCCTGATGACGGCAACGCCGCATAAAGGCGATCCCGAGAATTTTTGCCTGTTTCTGTCGCTGCTCGACAAGGATGTTTACGGCAACATAAAAAGCCTCGACGAGGCCATGGCCAAGCACGAGGCACCGTTCTATCTTCGCCGTACCAAGGAAGCCCTCGTCAGTTTCCCGGACCCTGAAACAGGGGTCGTAAAGGCGCTATTTACCAAGCGTATCGTCCATACGACGCCGTTTCAGATCAACGACGAGGAGCTCGATCTCTACGACCAGCTCACCCGTTATGTCGAGGATCAGTCCATTAAGGCAGCGCGCGAAGACTCGGCGCGGGGACGCGCAGTCGGATTCACGATGGCAATGCTCCAGCGGCGCTTCGCCTCCAGCGTTTATGCGGTGCGCAGGACGCTGGAGCGCATGAAAGAAAAGCGCGAGAAAATCCTCGAAGATCCGGGCAAATATCGCCAGGAACAAATCACTAAGCGGTTGCCCGAGGATTTTGACGAGCTGACGGACGAAGAACAACAGGAAATACTGTCCGAGCTGGAAGAGGCAGTTGCATCCTTCGACCCTAACGATCTCCGCCTCGAAATTACCGAGCTTGCAAAGCTCATCCGCCAAGCCAAGATCCTCGAAAGCCAGGAGGCAGAGGTAAAAGTCCGGCGACTAAGAGAACTGCTGGCGGAGGAAGGGCTTTTTTCCGATCCGCAGATGAAGCTGCTGTTGTTTACCGAACACAAGGACACCCTCGATTTTCTGGTGGGTGACGGCCGCGACGGGCGTCCTCTCGGAAAATTGCGTGAATGGGGGCTGACCGTTACGCAGATCCACGGCGGGATGAAGATCGGCGATCGCGATACGCCCGGCACGAGAATCTATGCCGAGCGTGAATTCCGGGAATCCTGCCAGGTGCTTGTGGCGACGGAAGCCGCAGGCGAAGGCATCAACCTGCAGTTCTGCTGGCTGATGATTAACTACGACATCCCGTGGAACCCGGTTCGCCTTGAGCAGCGCATGGGCCGCATCCACCGGTACGGGCAGGAGAAGGATTGCCTCATCTTCAATTTCGTCACGACGAACACGCGCGAGGGGAGGGTGCTCAGCAAGCTCTTCGAGCGCATCGCGGAGATTGAAAAAGACCTCGATCCCAAGCGCACCGGCAAGGTTTTCAACGTGCTGGGAGAGGTATTCCCCTCAAACCAGCTCGAAAAAATGCTGCGCGACATGTATGCGCACAATCAGATGACGGAAGAGCTCATCAAGCAGCGTATCGTCGAGCAGGTTGACCCCGAGCACTTCCGCAGCATCACCAATTCCACCCTTGAGGGACTGGCGAAACGCGAGCTTAACCTCTCGGCTATCGTGGGCAAGTCCGCCGAGGCCAAAGAACGCCGCCTCGTCCCGGAGGTCATCGAGGACTTTTTTCTTCAGGCCGCGCCGGTCACCGGCGTTGAGGTCGGTGAGCAGGGCAAGGGGCAGCACACCTACAAGGTGCTCCGGGTGCCGCGTCACCTCTGGCCCATCGGAGAGCGCCTGGAGCCGAGATTCGGGAAGCTTGGACGGGAATATAAACAGGTCGTCTTTGACAAGGAAATCCTTAAGAAGCTGCCCACCTACGACTGGGTTACGCCGGGTCATCCTTTATTCGAAGTGGTCCGTGAAGACCTTCTCGAGAATGTCCGCCCGGAAATGGAGAAGGGAGCGGTCTTCTATGACGTACACCGGAGCCTGCCGGCACGGCTCGCCGTCTATTCCGCCGCCATCCGGGACGGTCTGGGACACGTGCTGCACCGCCGCCTGTTCATAGTCCAGGAGGAAATCGAAGGAACCCTCACGGTCCGCCAGCCTACGCTACTGCTGGACCTGGTGCCTGCCCCCACAGGGACAACTGCTCCGGGCGAGACCGGAAAAGACCAGACTTCCCTCGAACACTTTCTCGTACAGGATGCGCTTGAACCCTTCCTGGCTGAGGTTGCCGCCCAGCGCGGCAAAGAAACCCAGACCGTTGCACACCATCTGGAAATTAGCCTCAACGAGTTGATTCACCGCCAGAATCTACGACTGGCTGACCTCATCAGCCAGCAACAGACAGGGGATACCAGCCCGCTGCTGGCCGCGAACACCAAACAGGCCGAAGACCGTCTGGATGAGCTCAACGGCAGGCTTGAGGGGCGCCGGCGAGAATTGCAGAAGGAGCGAAACTGCACCATCAGCGATATTCAAAGGCACGGCACTGCCTGGGTGCTGCCGCATCCCGAGCGTGCCACACCCGCGGTAGCGGCTCTCGTCCGCGACGATGAAATCGAACGCACCGCCGTGGATTTTGTGATTGCGTACGAGCGCGCCCGAGGTTGGGAGGCCGAGAGCGTTGAGAAAGATAATCGCGGATTTGACCTGATTTCGCGGCGTCCGCACCCCGAAGATCCTCAGACGGCCATTGAGGTACGCTTCATCGAAGTAAAGGGCCGCTCAACGGTGGGTGAGATTGCGCTCACAACTAACGAATACCGAACCGCGCAGCGCCTGAAGAAGGATTACTGGCTTTATGTCGTCTTCAACTGCGCGGGCACGCCCGGCATCAACGTGGTGCGGGACCCTGCGCAGCTCGACTGGCAGCCTATCGTGAAGATCGAGCACTACCAGGTGAGGCCGCAAGCCATTCTCGACATCGCGATGGACGAGGGGATTGCGGGCTATTGATGAGCCAAGACTATCCGAAGCGCCTGATCGAAGTAGATCTTCCCATCAAGCGTATTTCGGCCCATGCCAGGCGCGAGAAGTCCATTCGCCACGGGCATATCTCGACCCTGCACATCTGGTGGGCACGTCGGCCGCTTGCCTCGTGTCGGGCAGTGATATGTGCGGCCCTCTGGCCGGACCCCGCTGATCTGCTGTGCCCGCAGGATTTTCGAGACAAGGCGTCAACGCTGATCACAGAATTCGCCAATGCTGCCGTCCGGAACCGCGCGCTCGGCGAGAGTTGCGATCACCAGACATGGGTGAAGTGGCAGGCCTTGGTAAGAACCGGCGGTCTCGATGGCCGGAAAGAGGCCCACTGGAACGTCCTGCGCTTCGCCCTACTGGACTTCATCGCCGATTTTGCAAACTGGGACAATTCCACCGTACAGGAATACCTCGATACCAGCCGCGGCCTCACGCAAGCCGCTCACGAAGCACTGGGCGGAGAGCCCGGCACTCGACCCTTGGTTGTGGACCCCTTTGCTGGCGGTGGTTCCATTCCCCTCGAAGCTCTGCGCATAGGCGCGGATGCCTTCGCCAGTGACCTCAACCCCATCCCCGTCCTGCTCAACAAAGTCGTGCTCGAATACATTCCTAAATACGGTCAGAGGCTAGCCGACGAAGTCCGCAAATGGGGCGAGTGGATTAGATGCGAAGCCGAAAAGGAACTGGCCGAGTTCTATCCTAAAGACGCCGACGGCGCGAAGCCAATTGCGTTTCTCTGGACACGCACGATTCTTTCTGACGCGCCTAGCGCTGAACAAATTCCGATTGAACTTCCGCTAATATCTTCAATGTGGCTGTCCAAGAAGCCGCGCCGCGGCAGAGCGCTTCGTTGGGTTCGTGACGCTGATGGAAAAGTTAAATGCGAGGCCGTCGAGCAACGTTACCAAGACGGACGGACGCTGCTTGTGCGAAAGCCCCTCTTGGAAGTCTTTGAACCTTCGCATCCGAATTAAGTCGAATCGGGCACCGTCAGGCGTGGCTCCGCTACCTGTCCTGTCACCGGGTTCACAACTCAAGTTGCGCAAGTCAGGCTGCAGCTTCAGCCTCGCCGAGGCGGAACGCGCGATGCGCGTCTTATCTGTGTCGTAACAACACGCTCCGCCGAGCAAGGTAGGTTCTACAGAGCCCCAACTAAAGAAGACGTTGCTGCGGCAACTTCCGCGGAATGTGCCTTGGCCCGGATGGAGGCAACGTGTCACGCATCTTTTCCGTTGGTACCTCACGAAGAAATCTCACAAAATGAGATCCGCCGAATCAGCATTCCTCTCTACGGTATGGCCACATGGGGCGATGCATTCTCCTCACGGCAGTTACTTGTGATTTCTACCATGGCACGGCTCGTCCGCGAAGCTGGACAGGCTTGCGTCGCAGCAAATAAGGAGGAGAAACTCTTCTGCGAGGCGATACAGACCATTTTGGCACTAAATGTTGGCAAGGCGGCGGACTATGGTTCAGCGCTCGCTACCTGGTCGTCTCCGGCGAGCCAGGAGACCGTGCGCAACACCTTTTCGCGGCAAGCTATTGGAATGGTATGGGACTATGCTGAGGCAAACCCGTTCGCAGCGAGCTCTGGCGGCTGGTCGCACAACTTGGGTTTCATCGACCGGCTGATAGCCGCCGTTACCAACAGCAGGTTGGCTGGGGCACAGGTCGAACAAGCGTCGGCTTCTAGCCATCCCCTTCCAACCGATTCGGCACAAGCTGTGATCACAGACCCACCTTATTACGATGCTGTTCCGTATGCTCATCTGTCGGACTTCTTTTTCGTTTGGTTGCGACGTGCGTTACCAAGCAACTGGAGTCCGCTATTTGCTGCCGACGCAGCGCCAAAGGACGCCGAGATTGTCGTAGACAGACCCCACTATTTGAGCAGATCGAATAAGGATATCGCATTTTATGAGCGTGAACTGACAAAGGCGTTTCGAGAGGCTCGGCGACTTGTTGCCCCGGGCGGAATCGGCACGATCGTGTTTGCGAGCAAGACAACGGCGAGTTGGGAAGCTATTTTGAAAGCGGTAGTCGATGCTGGGTGGATCATTACCGGTTCGTGGCCGATTGATACAGAACGAGAGGCCCGCATGGCCGCAATCGGCCAAGCTAGGCTGGCTTCGTCCGTTCATATCGTCTGCCGCCCGCGCGAAAATGCCGACGGCTCAGTGCGCACGGACGAGATCGGTGACTGGCGCGATGTGCTTCAGGTATTGCCACGTCGCATCCACGAATGGATGCCACGTCTGGCTGAGGAGGGTGTAGTCGGAGCCGATGCCATCTTTGCTTGCATCGGCCCTGCGCTGGAGATTTTTTCCCGCTATTCGGGCGTGGAGAAAGCCAATGGTGAAGCCGTCAACCTAAAGGAATACTTAGAGCACGTCTGGGCCGCTGTCGCTAAAGAAGCACTTGCCATGGTCTTCAAAGGCGCCGACGCTACAGGCTTCGAAGCAGACGCCCGCCTCACAGCCATGTGGCTTTGGACGCTTATGTCGCCGGATATGGACGGCGGTACCGAAGACAGCGACGAGGGCTCTGATTCTGTAGGCGAATCCGAAGGCAAGAAGGCAAAGACTAGCGGATTCACGCTTGAATACGACGCAGCGCGCAAGATCGCCCAAGGTCTTGGAGCAGATCTGGAAAACCTCAGCCATCTTGTTGAAATAGGAAGCGATCAAGCGCGCCTTCTGCCGGTATCAGAACGAACCGCGTATCTCTTTGGCAAAAGCGAAGACGAGCCGGTCAGGACCAGCGGCAAAAAGAAAAAACCTGCGCAGCTTAACATGTTTGCCGAGCTAACCGAATCGGAAGACGCCGAAATGGTTTGGAGAGAAAAGACCGTGAAGCGGGTAGGGGACACCACCCTCGACCGCGTACATCAGGCGATGATATTGTTCGCCGCCAGCCGAGGAGAAGCGCTTAAACGATTCGTCGTCGAAGATGGCGCCGGGCAGGACGGAAGATTCTGGCGGCTCGCCCAGGCGCTCTCTGCGCTCTACCCGTCGGGATCAGATGAGAAGCGCTGGGTAGACGGCGTTCTCGCCCGCAAGAAGCAGTTCGGGTTCTAACAATGGAAATGCCTTACGAGGAGATGTCAGAGCATGGCACTCAAACCCTGGTATAAAGTCGTCACGCCGAGGGAGGACCTGAGAGACGGTAAACCCCTCGATGCATCCGAGTTCGCGGTTCACCTTGATCAGGTTAGGGATGGACGCGCCCCGGTCGTTTATCAGGACCCGGAGCGCTTCCTGGAGCGTACCTTTCTGACCAAGGGACTGACCGGCGTGGCCGCAGAAGTTCTTCGCCGGCTGTCCGGGGAGAAGACCGAGACCTCCGCCGTGTTCAACATGACGACGCAGTTCGGCGGCGGCAAGACCCATTCGCTTACCCTGCTCTATCACCTCGCCAATAATGGCCCCAAGGCGAAAGACTGGCAGGGCGTCTCCCGGTTGCTCCAAGTCGCCGGCATCAACGCGGTGCCTGTAGCACGCGTCGCAGCATTTGTCGGAACTGAATTCGATCCCATCGCCGGTCGCGGGGGCTCCGATGGAACCCCAATGAGGCGGACGCCCTGGGGAGAAATTGCCTTTCAGATTGGCGGTGAGAAGGCCCTTGCGGTTCTCGCCGAACACGAGAAGCAGGCGGTTGCGCCCGGCGGCGATGTGATCCGCGCGTTCCTGCCCCCGGACCAGCCCGTGCTCATCCTGATGGACGAGCTGATGAATTTTGTCAGCCGCAGCCGCAAAAGTGGTATGGCCGCCCAACTCTACAGCTTCCTTCACAATCTGAGCGAAGAGGCGCGTGGGCGCAACAACATGGTGCTCGCCGTTTCGATTCCGGCGTCGGAACTCGAAATGAGCGCCGACGACCAGTCCGATTACGAGCGGTTCAAAAAGCTTCTCGACCGCGTTGGCAAGGCGGTGATCATGTCGGCGGAATCGGAAACCTCGGAAATCATCCGCCGCCGCCTCTTCGAATGGGATGAGAGCGCAGTAACGAGTGATGGCCGGGTTCTGCTCAACCGGGATGCGCTCGCCACGTGTAACGAATTCGGGGACTGGGTAAAGGATCATCGCCAGCAGGTGCCGGAGCAGTTTCCGTTCGACACCGCACGCGAGGCCTTTGCGGCAACCTATCCCTTTCACCCGAGCGTGTTGTCGGTGTTCGAGCGAAAATGGCAGGGCCTGCCTCGATTTCAGCAAACCCGCGGAATCCTCCGGCTACTCGCCCTGTGGGTCTCTCGCGCCTACCAGGATGGCTTCAAGGGCGGCCACCGCGACCCGCTGATCGGGCTTGGAACCGCCCCGCTAGACGATTCCCAATTTCGCGCCGCCATGTTCGAGCAGCTCGGCGAGCATCGCCTTGAAGCCGCGGTAACTACGGATATCTGCGGGAAGAAGGATTCCCACGCTGTCCGTCTGGACAATGAAGCGGTGGAAGCCGTCCGCAAAGCCAGACTTCACCGCAAGGTAGCGACAACCATATTCTTTGAATCGAATGGGGGAATGGCCCGCGCAGAGGCGACGAGCCCTGAGATCCGTCTGGCTGTTGCCGAGCCGGAGATCGACATCGGCCATGTGGAAACCGTCCTGGAGGCACTTACCGACGCCTGCTACTACCTCACCGTAGAGCGCAACAGGTATCATTTCAGTTTCAAGGAGAACCTGAACAAGCGGTATGCTGATCGGCGGGCGAATATTAAAGACGGGACGATAACCGAATGCGTCCGCGCCGAGGTCCGGAAGGTGTTTTCCGCGAGCAACGGAATCGAGCCGGTTTTCTACCCCGAAAAAAGCGGTGGAGTCCCCGACAAACCGGCCCTGACCTTCGTTGTATTGCCCCCCGAGCAAGGTCTGGAGGATGAGAAGCGCACAAAGTCGTTTATTGAGTCTACAATCCGGGAGCACGCGGCTTCAGCGAGAACCTTTAAGAGCGCACTGGTATTCTGTGTTGCACAGTCGGCAGGCCCATTGTCTGACGACGCGCGCCGCGCTCTTGCCTGGGAGGAAATCCAGAAGGAATTGCCTGGCATCAGCGTGGACAAGACCCAGATCGCGCAACTCGAAGACAACATAAAAAAGTCCCGCCGCGACCTGAAGGAAAATGTCTGGCGAAGCTACAACAACGTCGCACTGCTCGGCAAAAATAACGAGGTCAGATTCATCGACCTCGGGAATATGCACTCCAGTGCCGCATCCACACTGATCCAGTTCATTGTCAACGAACTTGTCCACCTCGATGAAATCCAGAACGGCATCAGCCCGAACCTCCTGGCGCGCAACTGGCCGCCGGCCTTTCAGGAGTGGAGCACAAAAGCCGTGCGCGACGCCTTCTACGCCTCGCCCCTGTTCCCACGCCTGCTTAACCCAGATGCTATAAAGGAGACTATCGCGCGCGGCGTATCTAATGGACAGCTTGCCTATGTCGGCAAGACCGCAGGCGGAAAATATCATCCGTTTAGCTTCGAGCGGACAATCAACACTGCGGATGTCGAGATCTCTGAAGAGATGTTCATCATCACTAAAGAGACCGCTGAAGCTTATCGCAAGGACGCAACGCGGCCCGCAGGCGCAGCGCAGTCCCCGCCCTCTACCCAAGCGGTCGAAACCAGAGACCTGCCTAGGCCAACGACGGGTGAAACAGACACTACGCCTGTAGCTGACGGCGGCCAGAGCCGTCCACAAGCGCCTCAGCAGAAGTCAGGGCTGATATGGTTGGGCGAAGTCCCATCACAGAAATGGATGAACTTCTACACAAAGGTTCTGACAAAACTGGGAGTCAGCAGCGGCCTGACTCTCACTGTAAAGGTCGATTGCAGACCCGAGGGAGGTCTGTCGCCTCAAAAGCTGGAAGAGATAAAAAGCGCCTTACGCGAACTCGGGCTCGATGACAAGATCCAGTGACGATCAGATACCAGCACGCTTCGATGACGAAACCTCGCAAGAATACAGCGTGCCTTCTGGTACCCTGGCCTATCGGACAATACTTTCTGAGTAAGGAGTAGGCTCCATGCGACAGTCCTACCTCGTTTGCTACGACATCTGCGACGACAAGCGTCTCCGCAAGGTATTCAAAACCATGCGCGGGTACGGCGACCATCTCCAGTGCTCCGTCTTCGAGTGCCAGTTCACGTCCGGCGACCTCGTCCGCTGCCGGACCGAACTCGCCCGCATCATCCACCATGACGACGACCAGGTGCTATTCGTCCACCTGGGTCCCGCCGAAGGTCGCGGAGATCGCGTTATCACGGCGCTCGGCAAGCCCTACGTGGCGATCGATGCGCCCTGCTTCATAGTTTGATCCAGATCGCCTGAGGAGCCTTTATTATGAGTGCACTGCCGATACCGATTCCCATCCTGCCGAGTGCCCCAACCCGCAGTTTGCCCGATTACCTGCCGGCGCGCATGGTCAACGAATTCGTCTATTGCCCGCGGCTCTACTTCTATGAATGGGTCGAAGGTCTGTTCCGCGAAAGCGCAGACACCCTCGAAGGCTCGGCACAGCACAAGCGCGTCGACGCCCGTCCGACCGAACTGCCCGAGGCGAGTGGCGCGGATGACGGAACCAAAGCCGAAAAGATACACGCGCGCTCGGTCACGCTTTCGAGCGAGCGGCTGCGCGTAATCGCGAAGCTCGATCTGGTTGAAGCGGAAGGCGCAACCGCGACGCCAGTCGATTACAAACACGGTGCGCCGCGCGAAGGCCATGACGGCGGCATTGACATGTGGCCCGCCGACCGCGTCCAGATTGCGCTCCAGGCCATCGTGCTGCGCGAGAACGGCTATGAGTGCAGTGAAGCCGTCGTCTTCTATCAGAAAACTCGCCAGCGCGTACGGGTGCCCGTGGACGCCGCGCTGATCGCTGAGGCCGAGGAAGCCGTCGCGCGCGCTTGGGACCTCGCCGCATACGGCGGAATTCCCGCGCCGCTTGTTGATTCTCCGAAGTGCGTCGGCTGCTCGTTGAACACGATCTGCCTGCCCGATGAAACGAATCGGCTCACTAACATTGATCTGAGCGGGGCAGCGCAACTCGGGTTATTCGACGTTGCCGAAGACACTCCGGTACGGAAGCCGCCAGCCAGCGAGGGAGTACGCACTCAGATCCGGCAACTGATGACGCCGCGCGATGATCTGAAGCCGCTCTATCTCAACACGCAGGGCTTCAGAGTGGGTAAATCGGGTGAGGTACTGCAAGTGAAGGACAAGGACAAGACCGTGCAGGAGGTGCGGATCGGTGAGATCTGCCAAGTGAATTTGCTCGGTAATATTCAGATTTCCACGCAAGCTGTGCAATCACTCTGCGAGGCCGGCGTGCCGGTTTCGTATTTCTCGAT
>OCZT010006659.1_pt1 | contig 11428 bp, 6 predicted proteins | sample 1539031 | NCBI WGS metagenome assembly OCZT01 (sample SAMEA3539308, study PRJEB22396) | soil metagenome | biome: tundra; feature: field; material: soil | place: USA | collected 2010-05 | depth 0.15 m
CCAAACATAAATACATTATCCTTGTTGACTTCAAACTATGTTAACTCATTAACTGTATCACCAATTCATCTTTGTGCCGATGGTTCTAAAGCTACAATATTCAAATATTTTAACGGAGATGGAACTATTACAACTTCAAATATTCGTTTACGTGTAAAAAGTGATACATCATCATTAAATCCTGAATATGCAGGGAAATTTGCATCATCTGATTATTCATACACTACCGATAGTGTTATTGTTTACTTTACACATCCAACATATTTAACTGTTAATGCTGTTAATAGAGTTGATACTATTCAGGTAATAGATAATTCTACAAATACTGTTATCTATGAGCACCCTATTAAAATTTACAGAGCACCAATTTTAATGGTTCATGGTTTATGGGGAAATCCAACTGGATTTGACCCAATGGTACAAGACCTTGTTCTTACAGGAAAATATTTCGACCTTTTACTTTATGAAGCTGATTATAAAGAAACAAATGCTTCTTCATTTTACATAAATGATTACAACGAAAATGTAATGGTAAAAAGCATTGACCATATTTTTGGATTATTAAGAACTTATAAAATATCGGCAGGAAAGGTTGATGTTATAGGTCATAGTATGGGAGGTATTTTGACAAGATTATATCTTCAAAGAGATTTTTATAACGGGTCAAATGGCTCTTATTGTTATAGGGATGATATTCATAAATTTATTACCTTTAATACACCCCATTCAGGAACACAAATGGCAAATTTTCTTCTTTCAGATACTGCAACAGGAGCGAGTTTTGCAAGGTGGGTTTTATCTGGACAAGGAAGTAATTGTTCGCAAGGAGCAGTTGATGATTTAAAATATAATAGTCAGGCAATTGCAAACTTAAATGGTTCAAGAATAAACTGGAATATTGTTCCAAGCCATGCTATTACAACTTATGACCTGAATCCATCAATTATAAATACAACTACATTAGGTTTTGATGAAAATACTTTAGTGGTTTTGGTTTCGCTGAATAGACTTGAAACAACATCAAGTTTTTTAAATGAAGTTTTCCCTTCTGAAGCAAGTGATTTAGTTGTTCCATTAAGTTCTCAAGTTGGTGGCTTAAATAGTTACCATACAGAATTAGGAATTGTACATACTGGTTCTCCTTCTGACCTTTTAACATTGGCTGACCTTCATAATCTTCTTGATGAAAATCCAAATACAGATTCTGATTTCACTAATAATAATGGAGGTTTTAATCCGCCTTCCTTACTTTCAAATTTCAGGTTATCTGAACCTGAACATGATACAAGTGTTTATACATTTCTTGAGAAATCAAACCTTGTTCATATTACTAATCCTACCTCAAATTTTATATTTTCCAATAACATTACGATTCCGATTATTGCGGATGGACCCATAAATGTAACAAGATTTATTATCAGTGCTGGTAATAATATTTCAGGTTTTTCATCAATAGATACCTCAACAAATCCAGCTACTTTTAATTACCTTGTACCAAGAAATTTTTCTGGTGATTTAAAATTAATGGCTATCGGTTATGATGCATCCAATAATTATGTTGATATGGATACTCTTACTTTACATTCAACAATTTCACTTACAGATAGTCTATTTTTTCCTGCTTATGATTTGTTTGTTCCATTCAATCAGTCTATGCAAATTACTTTGTTTGGTTTATTGCATGATTCATCTATTATTAATTTAACCTATAGTGATAGCGTTCAATATTCAGTATCCAATACCTCCATCTTTACTTTTGATTCTACTGCCTCTTCATTATTTGGCGTAGATACTGGTATTGCAGTATTACATGCACATTTCCGAACATTGGATGCTTATTTATTGGTTCATGTATATAATGCAGAAAACCAAGTATTAACACATGTAAAACCATCACCAAAACAAGATAACAAGAAATACATAAATCAATTAAATGTTTATCCAAATCCAAACAATGGAACATTCACCCTCTACTATAATTTATCTTCTCCAAATGCAGAATTAAAAATAAATGATGTATTGGGAAGAACGGTTTACAAACAAAATATAATTGGGAAAGAAGGTAAACAAACTATAGATGCTTCAATTCTTAGCAATGGTATTTATTTTTATCAAATTAGAAATGATAAAGAAACATTTCAAGGGAAGTTTGTTGTTGATAAGTAATTTGATATGAAAAGCAATTCTGAAATCAATATTGATAAATTTCCAGATAGAAAAAAATTAGAAGAAATTATCAAAGATTTAAAGTCAGTAGATTTATCAAAAATATCATATGAAAAACTTTTCTTTAAAATTCATGAATTAATAATTTTATTTTCTACTCCTTCAACATTAAAAGCTGGTCAATATATTTGTAGAGGAAGAATAAATGAAGCGGGTCAAATTTTTTATTCAGAAAGAGAAATTTCATATCAACCAAATAATAAGAATATAAAGGAATTTGGTAGAGCAAATTGCCCTGGTCAGCCCTTGTTTTATGGCGCTATACCTTCAGGTAGAATAACAGAACCAAGACTAGTTGCTCTTTTTGAAACATTTGAAATATTAAGAGCTGGAAATAAGTTAGGTAATCTTAATTCATTTTCGTCTTTTGTTATTACTACTGGTATTTGGAAAATAAAAAATAATTTTCAAGTTGCAGATATAATCTTTAATAAACAATGTATTGAAAATATTCCTGAAGCAAAAGAATATTATAAATTTCACGTTTCTGAAATTAAAAAGCTTTGGTCTGATCGGGCTGATGACATTATTCATTTATTAGAATTTATTTCAGATGAATTTGCAAAGAAAAGAGATGATATAAAATCTGATTCTGATTATAAAATCTCTGTAGCTTATACAGAAATCGTATTGAACATGCATAAATTGTTTGGAGTTGTTTATCCCAGTGTAAGTTCAGATTTACAAGGATATAATATTGCCTTAACAATTCCTGCTGTAGAGATTTTTTTAGAATTAGAACAAGTGAATATGTTTAATGTTTCTCAAACAGGTCACGGTAAACTTAGCATGGTTTGTATTGCAAATGCGAAAGATTTAGGTCCTCTAAAAAGTAATTTTAAATGGGAATACATTAATTATCCAGATTCGATGCATTTATAATACTGCCCGCAAACTCTTGGCTGGTATTACTTCCGCCAGGTATATTAATCCATCTTAAATAAAGAAAAAATAATCTTTCAGGATGAAAAACCTAAAAAGAAAGAGGTTTAATAACCTCGGTTTTTATTTAAATTTTCTCCTTTAAAATCTCTCCAAAACGATAAACATCCTCAAAGGAATTATAAAGGGGAACGGGTGCGAGACGGATGACATTTGGTTCCCGCCAATCGGCAATAATGCCTTTTGAGGTGAGGTTTTTATGGATTTGTTTTCCGTTTTTGGCTATGATTAAGGATAACTGGCAGCCGCGTTGTTGGGTATCGGATGGGGTAATTATAGTTATAGTATTATTTTTAGTGTTTTGATTTATCTCATTGATAATGAATTCTAAATAACCCGTTAGTTTTTTACTTTTATCAGTTAAATTATCTATTCCGGCTTCATCAAATAGCTCCAACGAGGCACGATGAACTGCCATTGCAAAGACGGGTGCATTGCTCAGCTGCCATCCTGAAGCTCCTTTGGCTGGAATGAAATCTTTAGACATTTTGAATCGTGTGGAGGGGTCATTTCCCCACCATCCGGCAAAGCGGGGAAGATTGTGATTATCTCCATGTTTTTCATTAATAAATACCCCAGAAACACCGCCGGGACCTGAATTGAGGTATTTATATCCGCACCAGCAGGCGAAATCAACATCCCAATCATGAAGATTCAAATTGATATTTCCGACTGCATGTGCTAAATCATAACCGGCTATGGCACCTGCTTTATGGGTTGCTTCTGTTATGGTTTTCATATCAAATGCCTGCCCTGTGTAGTAATTTACCCCTCCCAACATGACTAAGGCTAGGGTGTTTCCATGTTTGGTTATTTCATCGAGAATATCTTCTGTTCTTAAGGTATATTCACCTTCACGTGGTTTCAATTTAATGAGAGCTTCATCGGGATTAAATCCATGAAACTTAATCTGAAACGACAAGGCATAATGATCGGAAGGAAAGGCATCATCCTCACAAATAATCTTGAATCTGTCTTTAGTAGGGCGATAAAAGGACACCATTAAGAGATGAAGGTTTACCGTAAGACTATTCATAATCGCCACTTCTGATGGCAACGCACCAACCAAACGGGCAACAGGTTCGAGAAAAGGTTCATGATAGGAGAACCAGGGATGAGTGGCTTCGAAATGACCTTCTACTCCATACTTAGCCCAATCATCAAGCTCGGTGTTGATATATTCTTTTGCTGTTTTAGGCTGGAGTCCTAAGGAGTTTCCGCAGAAATAGAGAACAGCTTTTCCATTCATTTTCGGGAAGAAGAAACGCTCTCTGTATTTTGATAAAGAATCTTCTTTATCAAGCTGTTGGGCAAATTCAAGGGTATTTATATAATTCATCGGAATAAAAATCTTTATTGAAGATTGCGAAAGTACATCTTTCAAATGATTTTATAAGCAATAATCAATAAAAACTGAAATATCATTGTTCCATCGAGCCAAAAATAATGAAAGTATTTGCCATTGTTTTTTGATGAAAAGGAAATCAGAAAGGCTGTCGAAAGGGCTGAGAAATATAATGGAATGGAGAAGTTCAATTTACTTTCATTATCAACAAAGGGGCTACCGTATTGGGTATAAATCAAGATTGAAAAGATAATCAACAAAACGTAAGCAAGTATTTTGGATTTCTTTACTCCCAGGAGAATTGGGATAGTTACTAAGCTTTGTTGAATATCGAAATCGGTATCACGAATATCAAAAGGAATGGTTATGGCAATAATAAATAGAATTCGTCGGGCAATCATATAATAAGCAGTAGGATTAAAGATACTTATTCCATCATCAACCATTGGAAGGACAACGGTGGTTAGTCCCCAGACAAGCCCGATAAACAAGATTTTTAAACCAGGTATTGACCTGAGATTTATTCTGCTGGATTTCTTTTTTATTAAAGGAACAGTATATGCAATTGCAAGAATACCTAAGGGAGAGAGATATATAAGTACGATTTTGGAAATAAAGAAAACGCAAACTATTATTCCGGCTATTGTTGCATAAAATGTGTATTTGAACAACAGACTGTTTTTTACATGCCATATATCTTTCCGGATGGCTTTATCTTCTTCAGTTTTAGGAAAACCTATATAACGATGAAGGTTGTATATGAATAAAGTGGATAAGAAAATAAGGGTAAGTAAGGCATCTATCCTTAATGGTCTGTTAATCATCAGATAGGTTTCAAGGGTAAGAGAAACTGAGGCAAATGCTACAAACCAATTGCCGAAGATTATATGCTCGAATATTTTGTTGATGAGTTTTTGCATTAGGATGCAAAATTACTCTAATTGATTGAGAAGGGGAGAATAATCAGTTTGGTTTTTATCCCTTTGATTGGGATTAATCAGTGTATGAATGGGATTTTCTTGGATATTTGTGAGATTTTCTTGGGTATTTGTGGGATTTCCTTGGGTATGAATGGGATTTCCTCGTATATAAATGGGATTTCCTTGGGTATTATTGGGATTTCCTTTGGTATAAATGGGATTTCCTTGGGTATGAATGGGATTAACGGGGGTATTTATGAGATTATCGAGTGCATGGATGAGATTATCGAGTACATTTCTCAATAAATCGAGGGTATGACTCAATAAATCGAGGGTATGACTCAGGAAATCGAGGGTATGACTCAGGAAATCGAGGGTATTTATGGGATAATCGAGTAGATTTATGGGATTAACAGGTATTTTTTGGTTTATTTGGCATTTGGATATCAAAAACCTGTCAGCAGCTGAAGGGCGCAGCTTACAGGATTTTGATTGTGGAGTTAAATGTATTATAGTGACCTGAATTCGGAGCGGTGAACCTTCGAGTCTAGCCCTGATAGGAGCGGATATCCTTTTTTTGCTGAACTGAACTTGTGTTTTGAGATGAATTTCGGGCAAAAAAAGATATGAGCGGATAGCAGGACTGAACTTTCCAGCGAGCGGTAAAGATATGCTTCAAATAATAATGAATCAGGAAATCTTTATTAATGATGAAGTGAATAAAAGAAGTGATCAATTTGCTTATTGAAAAAGCCAAGAGTAAATAATGATGCGGTAAGACTGATGTATCCACCGATTAAAGAATTATTGACTTTCTTTTTTCGAGCAATAGACCTGTAACCATAGGCATAAAATTGATTATTTGTCAATAAGGTATCAGAAACGTGGCGTTTAAAATCATGAGGCTGATGTAAACCAACACCCACACTATTAAGGGCGGGAACAATGATTCCGTAATAAGCAAAAAATCCGCTTCCGGCACCGATAATTATACCTTCAATTGTGGCTGTCGGGGCATGATAATATTTACGGGCATCCTGTTCTCCTTTGATAACGAATTTCATCTGGTTGAGGTTGATATCGCCGTTTGCAGTGTCGGGAATGAATATAAAATCCTCTTTACCATCGGGATAATTTATAGAGAATACATCGTCTTTTTTTATCGTTTTTTCTTTTTGTTTTGCAGGATTATAATATACAAATTTATCGCCATCGGCTTTGATTGAATCGGCTTTGACTTGCTTGCCGTTCAATAGATTTATTTGTCCTTGTCCGAAAGATGAAAAGGAGAGGAAAACGGTTAAAGACAGTAAAAAGAATCTAAGATTATTGAATTGCATATTCAGCTATTAAGCTGTCAAAGGTAGGGAATTTATTAATAGCAAGGAAATTTAAGAAATAAACTTTACTCTACAGAGCTCAAATCAACAGGAACAACCTGAGTAACTCCAGCTTCAACCATGGTTATTCCATAAAGAATATTTGCACTTGCCATTGTTCGTTTGTTATGGGTGATGATAATAAACTGGGAGTTATCGGAGAACTTAGCGATAATCTTTGTGAACTTATCAATGTTCGTGTCATCAAGAGGTGCATCAACTTCATCGAAGATACAGAAGGGAGCAGGTTTTAATAAATAGATTGCGAACAATAAGGCTGTTGCGGTAAGGGTTTTCTCTCCGCCGGATAGCTGATTGATTGTTAAGGGGCGCTTCCCTTTTGGTTGGGCTATGATGTTAATATCACTTTCTAACGGGTCTGAAGTTTCAGTTAATAATAGGTCGCAGCTATCTTCTTCAGAAAACAGGGAGCGGAAAACAAGTATAAAGTTCTCACGGATTAATGTAAATGCTTCTGTGAATTTCTCTTTAGCGGTTGCATCAATCTCTGCAATGGTCTGCATCAGAGATTCTTTTGCCTTATTCAAATCTTCTTTTTGTTGTAGAATGAATGTATGCCGTTCTTTGATTTCATTATATGCTTCAACTGCCATTGGATTCACAGGTCCATAATCCGCGATTTGATTCTTTATCTTTTCAAGCTTGGCTCTTACTTCTTCTTCATTTATTTCTTTTGTATCTGTTTTTTCCTCCTCTTCCATCAAGTCCTCGATGTTGATATTGAATTCAATATTCAACCGCTCCTTCAAAGTATTCAATGAAATCTTTATCTCAGTAACTTTATCTTTAATGGATTGAATTAATACGTCAGATTGTTCTTTCTTTCTTCTTAAATCGCGGATATGAGTTTCTGTTTCATCAATGGCACCTCGGGATTTAAAGTAATTCGTTTCTGCTGTAGCAACTTCCTTTTCAAAGTTAGCTTTGTTGGTGTACATTCCAATCAGTTTCTCATCCGAACCTTCTGTGGTGGTTATTATTTCAAGGATTTGTTGTTTTGTCTTTTCTAAATCAGTTTGTTCTGTAGTAATTCCTGAGTTTATATTCTCTAATTGAGAATTTCGGAAGGCAAGGTCACGAACTATTGTATTAATCTTGTTTTTCTGTTGGATGAATTGAATGTTTTGTTGATTATAATTAGCATTTAAAACTGTTAACTCTTGGTTCATCTGTTCAACAATAATCTGCTTTGCATCACGGTCGCGAATAAGTTCAAGATACTTTTCTTCTAACTCAATCAATTGTTTTTCATAACCCTCTGCATGAGAGAAATATGAACTCTCCAACTCGCCAATCTGTTTCTTTATCTCTTCAGTTCTCTTAGTATTAGAAGCAATGTTATTTTCAATATTCTCTAATCTATTCCTTAAAGTTACCGTTTCGTTATTAAGTTTATTAAAGTTTTCTTCGGTTTGCTTATTTGATTTCACTAATTCAACTTGTTGAGCCTTTAACTTCGATAATTTCTCATTAATCTTCTCTGCTTCTCCCCTTATCCTTAAACGATTCTTCTCCAGTTGCGCAATCTCCTTTTGAAGTTCTTCAAGGTTCTTATTTCTGCCTATTCTCTTACCTGTAAATAAACCTACAGCTCCGCCCGACAATGAATAAGAAGTCCGAACATATTTACCATTCTGAGAAAGTAAAGTATAACTGTTATCAGGCAGATCAAATGAAGAAGCGTGTTCCTGATCATTCATCATTACATAAACATTATGCAACAAATGCTTCATCAACGATTCATACTGATGCTCTGTTTCAACAATCTGCAAAGAATGAATACAACCAGGCAAATCAGAGATTATATCATTCCTTTTGTTCTTGTCTGACTTGAAATAACTCAATACGAAGAAATGAGCACGCCCCCCGGAAGATTCATTTAATAATGTAATGGATTGTTGAGCTTCTTCAACTGTATCAACTACAAAGTAGTTCATGACAGGCTCCAGATAATTCTCAATTGCCGCCTTGAACTCTTGTTTGCATGAGATAATATCTGCCAGTAAAGGTGCTTTCTTCAATGAATTGACATTTTTCTTCAAAAAACGTATTGATTCAGGGAACCCTTCGAGGTTATCAATCATTCCTTTTGTCAGATTATATTCATTCTGTTTGGCATCGAGTTTTCTGTTCTCTGCTATCAGTTCATTTTGAAGAACAGTTGATTCATGGGTTGTCTTATTAATCGTTTCATCCAATTCCTTTATTGCCTCTTCTCCCTCTTCTTTCTTTTTCTGTGCAGCCTTGAAATTATTTAAAATGGCTTCATGTTCCTTTTTAGTTTCATTCTGAGTCTTAACTAAAGCTTCCTTTTCTGGTTCAAGGCGTTTTAATTCATTCTGTAAAGATTCTTTCTGTGTAGATTTGACAGCAAAATTCTTTTCCAAATCATGACGATTGATAAGAATCGTTTGAGAATCCTTTATCAATGTATTCAACTCTGTTTGTGCAATACCTTGCGATTCCTTCTTCTTTTCCAGTTCAGCTTTCAGTTCATTCAATTGCTCTTCCAGTTTGGCAAGCAATTCAAGTTCCTGTTGATTATCAGCCTCTAAATTCTTTATTGCCTCAGATGTTTGTGCAGCAGTTTCTTTATCGGCATTCAGTTTATTCTCAAGACTTTGTTCTTTATCTTTCAGGAAAGTAAGACGTTCATTCTTTACACGTTTTTCATTTTCATGCTGAGAGATAACCGAATTCAATTCATTTAATTGCTTTTGAGATGCCGCCAGTTGCTTCTCCTTTTCCAGACTATCCAGTTTCTGAGTTTCAATTAATGCTTCCTTTGTACTAATGCCAGTCTCCAGTTCCAGGTGAGATGATTTCTCCTTTTCCTCATTTGCCTGCAACACTTCAAATTCCTTTTTGAAATCCCTGATGGAAAGCATTGCCACTTGAGTACTCAGTTCCTTATATTGCTCCTTAAGTTTGGCAAACCGTTCCGCCTTCTTTGCCTGAGATTCCAATGTTTTAAGATTCTTTTCAATCTCAAACAAAAGGTCATTGACACGACTAAGGTCAGTATCTGTCTCTTCTAACTTCGATAAAGTCTGTTTCTTCCTTAGTTTATATTTAGAGATACCTGCAGCCTCCTCAAACAATAGCTTAATGGTACTGTTCTTATCATTGATAATCTCATCCACCATCTTCAACTCAATAATGGAATAAGAATCGCTGCCAATACCTGTATCGAGGAACAAATCCGTAATATCCTTTAATCGGCAAGGAACATTATTAATAAGATATTCGCTATCCCCGCTTCTATACAATCTCCTCGTAATGGTTACATTAGAAAACTCTGTCGGAAGGATGTTTTTAGTGTTCTCAAAAGAAAGAGAAACCTCAGATAAATTAGCGGGCTTACGGGTCTTTGTACCATTAAAGATGATATTCTCCATCTTATCAGAGCGTAGCATCCTTGTTTTCTGTTCTCCCAATACCCAGCGAATGGCATCTACCACATTACTCTTCCCCGAACCATTTGGTCCTACAATAGCCGTAACTCCGGTATCAAACAAGATGGTTATCTTGTCGCCAAAGCTTTTAAATCCTTTTACCTCTAATGATGTAAGACGCATATTAAGTTTATCCTTTTTTCAGGGGGTGCAAATCTATAAATTTTAATGGAGCTACAAGAAAAATAGCAATCTTTCACATAAAAATTAGTAGTATTATAATGTTCTTTATACTTTCCAAGATATTATCATTAGTTTTGCCTATGGAATAAATTATATACCTATAAAGGATTATTATGAGCAAATCAAAAAAGGAACAGGAACCCAGGAAGAAAGCAAGCGAAATTCTCAATGAGCCTAAGCCTGCCAGTAAACTTAAAAACTCTTTAGGGATAATTATAACCGCTTTTGCCTTTATTCTTTATGCTCAAAGCATTTCCTTTGATTATGCCTATGACGACGGACCTATGATAAAGGATAACAAATTCACAGTTCTGGGTTTCAAAGGTATCCCTGATATACTTACAAAAGATTATTGGGCTGGATGGAGCAAAAGTTCAAGAACTCCCGAATATCGTCCAACTTCTTTAATAATGTTTGCAACTGAATGGGCTTTATTCCCTGATAATCCTCATATTGGTCATCTTATAAATATACTTCTTTATACCCTTTCCTGTTGGATATTGTATTTATTGCTTTGTAAACTCTTTAAAAAACGAAATCTCATCTTTCCGTTTATTATTGCTCTACTGTTTGTTTCCCATCCTATTCATACCGAAGTAGTTGATAACATCAAAAGTCGTGATGAAATACTCTGTTTCCTTTTCTTTCTTCTTTCCGCTAATTTATTGTTCAATTATATCAAAACAAATTCAGTCAAAACATTAATACTGGCTTTATTAAGTTTTACTTTTTGCATTTTCTCTAAGGAAAGCGGGATAACTTATTTAGTTATCATTCCATTACTGCTCTTTGTTTTCAGTTCATCGGATTATAAGAAAATTTTAAAGATAAGTTTATTATTAGCTATTCCTGCTATTCTTTACCTAGTCGTTCGTTCACAGGTTCTTCAATCAGTTCCATTGAATTCATCCGGTGAACTTCCGAATACCACATTTATTGTTGCTCCCGATTTCATTA
>OCZT010006660.1_pt1 | contig 11427 bp, 8 predicted proteins | sample 1539031 | NCBI WGS metagenome assembly OCZT01 (sample SAMEA3539308, study PRJEB22396) | soil metagenome | biome: tundra; feature: field; material: soil | place: USA | collected 2010-05 | depth 0.15 m
CGTGGTACACAAACCCATCGTGAATGCTGGTGTAGTTGCTCAGGCCGTATCCGGCTTTCAGTCCCTGCTGCGCCTCCCAGGTGCGGGTCGGCGTCTCCATGCGGTCGATTGCCGCAGCCGGCGCCACCTGCACCCCGCCCACCGCGCCCCGGTTCAGATAAAACTGGACGTAGGCCGCCATGTCTTTGGCCGAGGCGTTGATCGCGCCGGCCGGACGCAACAGAATGTTCCAATAGGGAAAAGGCGTCTTGCCGTCGCCGTGATACAGGGTCGTCAGTTGCGGCGAAGGCTGTTCAAAGTAGGTCGCCGTCTTCATGCCGACGGGTAAAAAGAGATTCTGGGTAACGTAATCCTCAAAGCGCTGCCCGCTGATCTTTTCCACGATATAGGCGGCCACCGGGGGCCCGGAGTTGCAATAGGACATGCGCGTTCCCGGCCGCCAGCGGGATGTGCGCGAGATGCGGTAGTAGTCCAGGGCCTCGCGCAGGGTCATGCCCTTGGCGTCCTTGGCATACTCGGCCAGGTGCATATCGTCCCATCCGGTCGTGTGTTCCAGCAGGTCCACCACCCGCACCGGGTCGGTCGCCTCCCAGCGATTCTCAAACCAGATCTCGGGCACGAGCTTCCGCACCGGGTCCTGAAGCGAGAGCTTGCCTTCCCCGGCCAGCTTGAGGATGGAGAGCGAGGCAAAGGCCTTGGAAGTCGAGCCGATGCGGAACAGCGTCTCGTCGGTGGTGGCATGATTGGTGGCCACATTGGATTTGCCCAGCCCCGCCACCCATTCCGGACCGTCGCGGTGCACAATGGCGACCGACACCCCCGGCGTATGCGAGTCGTTGAGAATCTTCTCCAGTTGCTGCCGCAGCTCCGCAATCGACTGCGCCGGCTTGGGCGCATCGTCCTTCTTGCCCTGCGCCAGACAGCCGGCAGCCAGCAGGCAAACAACCAGAACGCTCGAAACGAACTTCATGCCCTGTCACCTCGCAATCCAGGGACCGGTCTCGCCGGCACAGAGACTCATGCCGGCCATGCGCCCCAGGGACCAACCATCTTAACAGGGAGCCGGCAGCCTTGCCTTCCACCACCGCTGTCCAGCAGGGCCGACGCATCTTAGTTGTGGCCGAAAATGAAGGGTACCGGCTTTAGCCCGTATATAAACCCAGCAAAATCAACGGGGGCTTTAGCCCCTGAGGTATGCTTTTCAGTGATTTTGCTCGAATCCAGGCCTTTTTCCGCAGCCTGTAAAGCTCGTACCCTTCCGACGAATTAAGATGCGTCGGCCCTGCGCTGTCCATCGCTGAAACAACAGCCGCGAAGCCGGCGATCGCGTTTCGCCGCGCCCGTTTGCTTCCGCCCGGTTGGGTGAAGCCGGTCACATTGGCGCATGTTTTTGAGCGATACAATGGCAACGGCGAGGACGTGGGGACATTGGCCATGTTCTCTCAGGTGGCGGCAAAGTTCTTTTTTAGAGCCGCGCCCAGGGCCGCAAGAAGCCGGGCAAGTATCTCCAACAAGCCACCGGAGCCGAAAGCTCCGGCAGCCCCGAGCGGCGGACAAGAACTGAGCGCCAGGGTGAACCATGTCATTGCGCCGAACGGTAAAGAGCGCCGGGCAACGGTGGCTCTGGAGCCATAGGAGCAGATTCATATTCATACCGGCTGACCCAGGAGCAGAAATGACCAAGCAAGCAGAGAGCGAGAAGAAGAAGACGATTGCCGATATGGTTTCCGAGCTGCGCGCAAAGCGTGCCGAGCTGGAACTCGGTGGCGGCAAGGAGCGCATCGGGAAACAGCACGCGGCGGGCAAGCTGACGGCGCGGGAACGGGTGGCAAGGCTGGTGGACCGGGACAGCTTCCAGGAGATCGGGCTGTTTGCCCTTCATCGCGCGACCTATTTCGGGATGGCCGATAAGAAGCTCCCCGCCGATGGGGTCGTGACGGGCTGCGCGACCATCGACGGGCGCCTGGTGCATCTGGCCAGCCAGGATTTTACCGTGGCGGGCGGGGCTGCCGGTGAGACGCACAGCAAGAAGGTTGCCGACATGCTGAATCTGTCTCTCAAAACCGGGAGCCCTTTCATCTTCATCAACGACTCCGGCGGCGCCCGCGTTCAGGAAGGCATTGACAGTCTGGCCGGATATGCCGGCGTCTTTTACAACAATGTCATGCTCTCGGGAACGGTGCCGCAGATTTCCCTGATTTGCGGGCCCTGTGCCGGCGGCGCCGCCTACAGCCCGGCCCTCACCGACTTCGTGATCCAGACCCAGCAGGCTCAGATGTTCATTACCGGGCCGCAGGTGATCAAACAGGTCACCGGCGAGGTTGTCACCGCGGAGGAGCTTGGCGGCGCTCAGTCGCAGATGAACAACGCGGGAGTGGTTCACCTTATCGCCCAGAATGACGACGAAGCGCTTCAACTTTGCCGGCGGCTGCTCAGTTTCATGCCTTCCAACAACCTTGAGGACCCGCCCCGCATGGCTTTCAATGCGCGGGTGAAATCCGATCCGGACATGAACGGGATTGTTCCGGTCGACGCCAAGGTTGCCTATGACGTCCGCAATGTCATCGCCCGGGTTGTGGACAATCGGGATTTTCTCGAGATCCAACCGGGGTTCGCTGCCAACATTGTCATCGGCTTCGGGCGCCTGCAAGGACGGCCGGTCGGGATTGTGGCCAACCAGCCATGCGTTCTGGCCGGAGCCCTGGACATCAACGCCTCCGATAAGTCGGCGCGATTTGTCCGCTTCTGCAATGCCTTCAACATTCCGCTGCTGACTTTTGTCGATGTGCCGGGTTTCCTGCCTGGAGTGGAGCAGGAACGCGGCGGCATTATCCGTCATGGCGCCAAGTTGCTGTTTGCCTACTCGGCCGCCACGGTTCCCAAGCTCACGGTGGTGTTGCGCAAGGCATATGGCGGCGCGTATATCGCCATGTGCTGCAAGGATCTGGGCGCGGACCGGGTCGTGGCCTGGCCCACGGCTGAGATCGCGGTCATGGGCGCCGAGGGCGCTGCCGAGATTGTCTTTCGCCGTGAAATCGACGCAGCGGAGGATAAAGCCGCCCGCCGCAAGGAACTGGTGGACGAGTATCGGGAGACATTTGCCAACCCCTCCGTTGCGGCTGGCCGGCGGCTTGTGGACGACATCATCGAGCCCGCCGACACCAGGAAGTATCTGGCGCAGGCTCTTGAATCGTTGCACGCCAAGCGCGAGCTGCGTCCTCAGAAGAAACATGGATTGATCCCTTTATGACCAGGAGTTGCGCGTGGCATTGTATCTGGCGGAATTGGCGGTAATTGCGGTGCTGGTTGGAGCAGGCTGCGGGTTGAGCCATTTCCTCTTGCAGCGCACGTTGCGGCGGACCGCGGCCGAGCGGCAACAGGCAACGGAACGCCAACTGCGCGCGCTTGCCGTTACGCTCAAGGTTCTGGAAGCCAGGGTGGCCGGGCTCAGCCAGATTCCGGAGTTGCAGGCTGCGGCCGCTCCGGTTATTGACATGGAAGCCGCGGCTCCTGCCGCGAAGCAAGCGGATCATCCGGAAAATGAGGAAGTCACGCCCGAAATACTGGCGGTGATTGCCGCGGCCGCGAACGCATTCCTGGGCAAGAATGTCCGCATCAAATCGGCAAGACTGCTGCAGACGCCCGAAGAAGTTGTGAGCCCGTGGTCTCAGCAGGGGCGGGTCTTCGTTCAAGCCTCCCATAACCTGCGATCGAGGGGCTGAGACTCAAGGAAAGCCTCTCGATGAAAGGAACCGTTAACTTGAAGTTGCAGATCACCATTGAAGGAAAGACCTACGAGGTTGAAGTCGACGTCTTGGAAGAGGACGGGAGCGCGCGCCAGCCGAGTTATGCGCCGTACCAGCCGGTTCCCGCGACGTTTTCTTCCATGTCGTTTCCCGGCGCCCAGACTCCGGCCGCGGCAACCGAGGGAGATGGCGGCGAAGAGAAGCTGTGCCGCAGCCCCGTTACCGGCCTGGTCATCAAGGTGAACGTCGAACCCGGCCAATCGGTTCAGGCGAACGATCTGATCGTGGTGCTGGAAGCCATGAAGATGGAAACCAATGTTATCGCGCATCTTGCGGGAGTAGTGAAGAGCGTGAGCGTTGCGCCGGGCGACTCGGTGAAAGTGAACCAGGTCGTCGTCGAGTTCGAATGACAGTCGTCAACCGGCCTCAGGGAGCGATCGCAGCCTTGATCGAACTCAATCTAACTTGACCGAAAGGGTAGCAATGAGCGGCAGCGTGCATGAAGATTTGAAACAGGTTCCAGGGATCGATTTCGTAGACCACGTCGCGATCGCCGTGAAACAGGGCGAACTGGAGGGCCAGGTCGACGCCTACAGGATGCTAGGCTTCCGCGAAGTTCATCGCGAAGAAGTGCTCGGAGTCGATCAGGTGCGCGAAGTATTATTACAGATCGGCGACGGTCCCAACCTGATTCAGTTACTCGAACCTTTGACCGCGGAGTCTCCCGTGCAGAAGTTGATCGAGCGGAACGGCGGCCGCGGCGGGCTGGCCCATGTCGCTTTCCGCGTGGAGAGCGCGCAACGGGCCTTCGACGCGATGAAGGCAAGCGGCTTTCAACTCATCGACAAGGCTCCCCGCAAAGGCTCGCGAGGCACCACGGTCTTCTTCGTTCATCCTAAGTCGAGAGCCGGCAATCCCTTTGGGTTTCTCATCGAAATCGTCGAAGACCCTGAAAGCAAGTGAAGAACAATGGCCACTGACAATCTGCTCCAGGAGTTTCCTCCGGTAAGTACTCAGTCCTGGGAAGAAGCTATCGCCAAGGATCTGAAGGGCGCCGACTACGCCCGGAAACTAATCTGGCAAACCGGGGAAGGGCTCGCCGTCAAGCCCTACTACCGGGCTGAAGATATTCGCGGGTTGGAATACCTCGATACGGCGCCCGGCGATTTTCCCTATGCGCGCAGCGCCCGTTCCACCGGCGACTGGCGCATTCGCGAAGAGATCGACGCGGTCGATCCGGAGAATGCAAATCATGCGGCGCGCAGTGCGGTGGCTGCCGGTGCCGAGGAGATCGCGTTTCGCAAAGTTGCCATCGCGAATGCCTCGGACCTGGGACTGCTTCTGGTCAACCTCGAAGAGATCCCCGTGCATTTTGAAAATGCCGGCGAAACCCTCCTTCGTCTTTTGATCGAACGGCTGAACGGACGGCAAAATCCTTCGCCGGCATCGACCGGCTTTGATCCGCTTGGCAACCTGGACTTTGCGGCGGAAGTCGTTGCCACCGCGCCTTCCGGGCTCGTGCCCTTCGCAATTCATGGCGAGGAGTTTGAAGAGTCGGGAGCGACCGCCGTCGTGGAAGTTGGATTCACCCTCGCGGCTGGAGTGGATTTCCTGGCCGAAATGCAAGCCCGCAACGTGGAGGTTGATCGCGCCGCGGCTTCGATCGGGTTCTCCTTTGCGATGGGGGCAAACTATTTCTTCCAGATTGCCAAGCTCCGCGCCTTCCGCATGGCGTGGGCGCGCGCCGTCGAAAGCTTTGGCGGACACCGTGAAAGCGCCAGGGCCCGCATTCATGCCCGCACCTCGCGCTGGAACGAGACCGTCTACGATCCTCACGTCAACATTTTGCGCGGGACAACCGAGGCCATGTCCGCCGTGCTCGGCGGCGCGGACTCAATCTCCGTCGCGCCCTTCGATGAATGTTACAAGGCGCCGGATGAGGCCAGCCGCCGCCTTGCCCGCAATACTCAGATACTCCTCAAGCGGGAGGCTCTGTTATCGCGAGTCGCCGATCCCGGCGCGGGGTCGTATTGCCTGGAGGTCCTTACCGACTTCATTGCCGTCGAGGGCTGGAAAACAATGCAGTGGATCGAAGCCGCCGGTGGCTACGGAAAGGCCCGGGCGGATGGACAAATTGCGCGGGCGCTCGAGCTATCGCTGGCCGCCAGGGAAAAAGCTGTAGTGACTCGCCGCCGCATCTTCACCGGGACCAACCAATACCCCAATCTGCATGAAAAGGCATTGGATCGCATCGACTTTTCGCGCCTCTCCGGTACACGGCGCGGTGCCCAGGCCTATGAACAGCTTCGCCTGCGCGCCGAACGCCACGCGGCCGGGACCGGCAAGTGCCCGCGCGTACTGCTGGCCGAGATCGGGGACGTGAAGATGCGGTCTGCACGCTCCAACTTCGCCGCCAATTTCTTCGGCTGCGCGGGCTTCGACATCGTCACCCGGCGATTTGATAACTCCGATGAGATCGCAGCCAGTGATGCCGAGCTGATTGTGCTTTGCAGTTCCGACCCCGAGTATCTCGCGCTAGCCACGGAATTGATCGAGAAGTTGAAGGCGCTGGGGCGCGAGACTCCGGTTCTCATTGCGGGCAATCCCGATTCCGTTGAGCAACTGCGAGCTGCCGGCGTCGCGGATTTCGTTCACATTCGCAGCAATCCTATCGAGTTTCTTACGGCATGGCAACAAAAGTTGGGGATCGGGGAATAGTTATGCGTCCAGACTTTTCAAAGATCGACTTGAAGCCCGCGGTGCAACCGGCGCTGGCGCGCGAGCACGATGAATGGCTCTCCCCCGAGCACATCCCGGTGAAGAGTTTCTATACGCGCGAGGACCTCGATGGACTCGAGCATCTTGAGTATGCCGCGGGGCTGCCGCCTTACCTGCGTGGACCCTACAGCACGATGTATGTGATGCAGCCCTGGACGGTTCGGCAATACGCGGGCTTCTCCACCGCCGAAGAGTCCAACGCCTTCTACCGCCGCAACCTGGCCGCGGGACAGAGAGGGCTTTCGGTCGCGTTCGATCTCGCCACCCACCGCGGATACGACTCCGATCACGAGCGCGTCGCCGGAGATGTGGGCAAGGCCGGCGTGGCCATCGACTCGATCCTCGACATGAAGATTCTGTTCGATCGGATTCCACTCGATCGAATGTCCGTGTCGATGACCATGAACGGCGCCGTGCTGCCCATCATGGCGTTCTATATCGTTGCCGCCGAAGAGCAGGGAGTTACACCCGGGCAGTTGAGCGGAACCATTCAGAACGACATCCTTAAAGAATTCATGGTCCGCAACACGTATATCTACCCGCCTGAAGGTTCCATGCGCATCATCGGCGACATCTTCCGCTACTGCGCGGCGAATATGCCCAGGTTCAACTGCATCAGCGTGAGCGGATACCACATGCAGGAAGCCGGAGCCACGGCGGATATCGAACTGGCTTACACGCTCGCCGACGGCCTGGAGTATCTGCGCGCCGGGGTGAAGGCCGGCCTCGATGTCGATAACTTCGCGCCGCGCATCTCGTTTTTCTGGGGCATCGGCATGAACCACTTCATGGAGATTGCCAAGATGCGCGCCGCGCGCATGTTATGGGCCAAGTTAGTCAAGTCCTTCAACCCCAAGAATCCCAAATCGCTGGTCTTGCGGGCACATTCGCAGACTTCGGGCTGGAGTCTCACCGCCCAGGACCCTTATAACAATGTGGTGCGCACCTGCGTCGAGGCGCTGGCCGCGGCCTTCGGGCACACCCAGTCTCTGCACACCAATGCTCTCGATGAAGCCCTGGCGTTGCCTACCGATTTCTCCGCCCGCATCGCGCGCAACACGCAGATTTATTTGCAGGAAGAAACCGGCATCACGCGCATCGTGGACCCCTGGGCCGGCTCTTATTATCTGGAACGGCTCACGCACGAGCTGATGCATTCGGCATGGGCGCTGATTGAAGAGGTCGAGGGTCTCGGCGGCATGGCCAGGGCGATCGAGACCGGCGTTCCCAAGATGCGCATTGAAGAAGCGGCGGCGCGCAGGCAGGCCTCGATCGACTCGGGCCGCGACGTGATCGTGGGCGTCAATGCCTATCCCTCGCCCCAGGAGCCGCCGATCCCCGTCCTCGATATCGACAATGCCGCGGTGCGTGAATCGCAACTGAATCGCCTGGCCCAGTTGAAGCGCGAGCGCGACACCAACGCCGTGCTCCAATCGCTTTCGCAACTCGAGCGATGCGCCGCCGGCGGCGAAGGCAATCTGCTGGAGTGCGCGGTGGATGCGGCGCGCAAGCGCGCTACCCTGGGCGAGATTTCCTCGGCTCTCGAAAAGGTCTGGGGCCGTTACCAGGCCACCACGCGCACCATCGCCGGCGTTTACTCCGCGGAGAGCGGCAACGCCCAGGAGTTCAAGAAGGCGCGCCAGATGGTCGCCGAGTTTGAGAAGGCTGAAGGCCGCCGCCCCCGCATTCTGGTGGCCAAGATGGGGCAGGACGGCCACGACCGCGGCGCCAAGGTCATCGCTACCGCCTTCGCGGACATCGGCTTCGACGTGGATATCGGCCCGTTGTTCCAGACTCCGCGCGAGGTCGCGCTGCACGCGGTTGAGAACGATGTGCATGTCGCCGGCGTCTCCTCGCTGGCCGCCGGCCACAAGACCCTGGTCCCGCAGTTGATCGATGAGTTGCGCAAGCTGGACCGGGATGACATTCTGGTGGTCGTGGGCGGCGTGATTCCGCCGCAAGACTACGAATTCCTGTACCGGGCCGGAGTGGCCGGCATCTACGGGCCAGGCACCGTGATTCCGCTGGCGGCGCAGCGAATCCTCGACATCCTGAGCGGCAGTCTGGTGGGAGGACGTTCCTGATTGGCGAACCCGGAAGAGAGCGCGTTGCGTGTCAGGCCCGGATGCCCGGCGCCGGAGCCGCCGCGGGACTTGATTGCGCAAGTCTCCAGCCGCCGCCGCTCCTTTTCCCGCCGCCAATACGTCGATGGCATCCTGGCCGGCGACCGCACCATTCTGGCCCAGGCCATCACCCTGATCGAGAGCTCGCGCGCGGCCGACCGCGATTTGGCCGAGCGAATCGTCGAAGACTGCCTTCCCCATAGCGGCAACTCCATTCGCGTTGGCATCACCGGCGTTCCCGGCGCGGGCAAGAGCAGCGTGATCGAAGTCTTGGGCACATTCCTGATTGTCGAGCAGCTGCAAAAGGTCGCCGTGCTGGCCATCGATCCCAGCAGCCAACTCTCCGGCGGAAGCATCTTGGGCGACAAGACCCGCATGACATCTCTGGCATCCAGCCAGATGGCCTTCATCCGCCCCTCTCCATCCCGCGGATCCCTGGGCGGCGTCGCGCAGCGCACCCGTGAGGCGATGCTCTTGTGTGAAGCGGCGGGATACCGCAACATCCTCGTCGAGACGGTTGGAGTGGGGCAGTCCGAGACCGCGGTTCACGACATGGTCGACTTCTTCTTGCTCCTCATGCTGGCCGGCGCGGGCGACGAACTGCAAGGCATCAAGCGCGGGGTCATGGAGTTGGCCGATATCGTGGCCATCAACAAGGCCGATGGAACCAATCTGGCCGCCGCGGAAAAAGCTCGCACCGAGGCTCAGAACGCATTGCACTATCTCCCCGGTTCGCTCTCCGGCTGGACGCCGCGCGCTCTGACCTGCTCCGCGCAGACCGGCAAGGGCATCCCCGAGTTGTGGAACTGCGTACTGGAACACACCGAGCTGACCAAAGCCAATGGCTGGTTCAGTCTTACCCGGCGCGACCAGACACGGAGATGGATGCACGAGATCATCCAGCAGGGATTGTTGCACCAATTCGAGTCTCATCCAGCCATCCTCAAGCTCATGGAGGCGCTGGAGCAGGAGGTGCTCGAAGGACGCACGACATCCTTTCGCGCCGCACGCACGCTGCTCGATCTGTATGCACACCCGGGACCGGCGGACAAGCACTCCCCGGAGTGAGTCTCTCCCACACCCGCCCTTGCGCCCATCGATCCGGCCCACCGCGGGCCAGAATCCGTTATCCTGAAACATGGAGCCCCAAGCACAACCGGAGCGCCCATCGCTCAGCCCCTGGGCCGCCGCCGCCGTCACCCTTTGCGGCGCGTGCGCCTTCCTGGAGCTCTACTGCACCCAACCCCTGCTGCCCCTGCTCGACCCAAGCCAACCTGTAAGCTTTCGACAAGCCGACTTTCCGCTACCGATTGTTTTCGGGATCGGTCTCGCCTGTATCTCCGAAGTCTGGCGTTAGCCTCACCCGCTTTGTTCTCGCAATTGGCACCTCTGCCAAAATATCAGGAGCTAGCGTTCTTGCCTTTGAGATGAGCAGCCGAAGGGCGGCGAGAACGGGCTCATTAGGGGACTTTTTGGCGCTTTCGGCTTCCTCCCAAGCACTCAGTAGGCGGGACGTCTCGAGGGGAGCCATTGCGATCTCGGCTGACCCTCCGCCGTCAATGAAGAGTAGCGCGCGGACACAACCAAAGTTTGAAATTTGCACTCGTTTATCTTTGCGTTTGATGGCTGATTTCGGCATTACGCGTTAACCTCCCATGGTTTCTGATGGATTCATTGCCCAGCCACTGCGCATCGGCGGAGCTCGCACACCCTTATGTTACCCCTGTTCTCTGCCGGACGCCCAAGGCCTCCGGCTTCTGGGATCTGGGATCAGCCCTGCCCCTCTGTGGTAATCTCTACCCATCCAAGTGGACCCCTCGAGAAACAAGCTCTACTACGGCGATAACCTTGATGTCCTACGGCGATACGTCAAGGACGAGTCGGTAGACCTCGTCTACCTCGACCCGCCCTTCAACTCCCGCCAGGACTACAACGTCCTCTTTGCCGAGAAAGACGGCTCCCAGTCCAGCTCCCAGATTCACGCCTTCGAGGACACCTGGGAGTGGAACATCGACGCCCAGCGCGCCTACGAACAGATCGTCGAGCAGGGCGGCCGCGTCGCCGACGCCCTCCGCGCCTTCAAGACCTTCCTCTTCAACTCCGACATGATGGCCTACCTCGCCATGATGGCCCCGCGCCTCGTCGAACTCCGCCGCGTCCTCAAGGAAACCGGCTCCATCTACCTCCACTGCGACCCCACCGCCAGCCACTACCTGAAAATTCTGATGGACGCGGTCTTCGGGCCGCAATTCTTTCGCTCTGAGGTCATTTGGAAACGGACGAACATACACAGCGACGCGAAGCGCTGGAGCCCTGTTTTCGACAGTCTGCTCTATTATGCGAAGGGCGATCCGGCAACATGGAATTCTATCCACATCGCACACGGAGAGGAGTACGTTGCATCCAAGTACAGGAATAAGGATAGCGATGGCAGACCGTTCACCTTAAGCGACATGACCAGTCCAAAGCCACGACCGAACATGATGTATGAATGGAAAGGCTACCCATCGCCGCCCTTAGGCTGGCGTTATTCCCTTGAGACCATGACGAAACTAGATTTGGAAGGGCGGATCTGGTACCCCATAGACAAGAAAAAGCGGCCAAGGCTGAAACGGTATCTAGATAAAATGCCAGGTGTGCTCCTCGGAAACGTCTGGACGGATATAAACCCGATCAATTCCCAGGCCCAAGAGCGCCTCGGCTACCCCACCCAAAAACCCGAAGCCCTCCTCGAACGCATCATTAAAGCCAGCTCCAACGAAGGAGACCTCGTCCTCGAC
>OCZT010006664.1_pt1 | contig 11424 bp, 10 predicted proteins | sample 1539031 | NCBI WGS metagenome assembly OCZT01 (sample SAMEA3539308, study PRJEB22396) | soil metagenome | biome: tundra; feature: field; material: soil | place: USA | collected 2010-05 | depth 0.15 m
GACCGAGACGACGGCGTTGACCGGCCGGCCGAGCCGCTCCAGCCGCTCGTAGGCGGCCAGCAGGTCCAGGTTCGCCCGCGAGCAGGTCCGCTCGCCGCGCTCGATCGCTGTCACCAGCTCGGCGACCCGCCGCACCAGCGGCCCGTCCAGCGGCCCGAGGATCGCCTCGACCTCCGTCGGGCGGTGCCGTACGGCCAGGTCGCGGTAGACGCCCGAGTGCGTCTTCGCCGACCCGCGGTTGAAGTCCGCCAGCCGCCCGAGCGAGCCCGCCAGGTCCGCGGGATCGAATCCGTCGAAGGCCATCGGGGTGACCGGTGCCTGCGCTAGCACCTGCCTGGCCAGCTCAGTCAGCATCGGCTGATACGCGGCATCCTCCAGCACCTCGAATATCGCCAGGTCACTCACCGCGGTGGCGGACAACATGGCGCCGTACGCCTGCTTGGCCCACAGGTAACCGAGCACGTTGCCGGTAGCCCGCGCGTCCGCGATGTCGGCCGCGAGCGAGCGCACCCGGTCGGTCATGCTGCCGTCGATCTCGCCGATGACGAAGGTGCCCCGGTTGCCGCGCAGCACGACGCCGGGCTCCAGGACGTCGGCGCCGAAGTTCACGAATGCCTCGACCACCCGCCCGGCGCCCAGCGACCCGGTGAGGACGGCCGCGTTCAGCCCGTTCTGCAGTGAGACGACGTGGCCGTCACCCTGCAGGCGTCCGGCCAGCGTCGCCGCCGCGGCGGCGGTGTGATGTGCCTTGACCGCGACCAGCACCGGCCCGTCCAGGCGTTCCGGCAGGTCAGCGGGCGCGACCGCGGGCAGCTGCGCGGTGAAGTTCTCGACCGGCCCGGTGATCGTCAGGCCGCGCTCGTTGATGGCCCGGACGACCGCCGGATCGGCGTCGCTGACCAGCACGTCGTGGCCGTCCCTGGCCAGGCCAGCGGCGACCGTACCGCCGATGGCACCGCAGCCCAGCACGAGGTAGCGCACGGCGCGAAACGTTACAGCCTGGTAAAGCCGGGCGGTATCCCTAACGCCCGCTATTTACAAAACACGATGTTAGGGCCACATTAACTGGGACAAAGGTTTGCTCTGACCTGTCCATCCGGCCATGCGCCCGGCTGATTGACCCACAAACAGGGGGCTTCCATGACATATCGGACTCATGCGCTGAAGGCGCTGACAGCGATCGGCGCACTGGTCCTCATGGCCGGCTGCGGATCGGGCTCAACAGGCGGAACGTCGACCGGCGGCACCGGCGGAAACGCCGGCGCTCCCGTGCACGGCGGCAACCTCGTGTTCGCCGCTGTTCAGGACGCGCAGTCCATGAACGCCACCACCGTGTTCGACAACAACTCGATCTGGATCTTCGAGCAGATCTTCCAGCCGCTCTACACGGTCACCAACGACGGCAAGGGCGAGATGCCCTGGCTGGCGACCGGCTACAAGGTCTCGGCGAACAAGAAGGTCTACACGTTCACCCTCCGGCCCGGCGTGAAGTTCTCCAACGGCAAGCCGATGACGTCGGCGGACGTGAAGTTCTCCATCGACCAGAACCGCAAGGCGACGAAGGGCTGGGCCTACCTCGACACGGCCATCAAGTCCGTGCAGGACCCCACACCCGGGACCGTCGTGATCAACCTCAAGTACCCCTGGGCGCCGATCCTCGCTGACCTCTCGCTGTTCGCCAACGGGATCGTGCCGAACAACTACGGCGGCCAGACCGAGGCGCAGTTCTACACCCACCCGATCGGCACCGGCCCGTTCAAGTGGGACTCCTGGCACAAGGGCTCCGCGCTCAAGCTGGTGCGCAACCCCTTCTACTGGCAGGCCGGCAAGCCGTACCTCAGCAGCATCACCTGGGCTGACGTGCCGAACGACAACACCAGGGAGCTGGAGCTCAAGGGCGGCCAGGCGCAGATCGACCAGACCCCGGCCTGGTCCACGGTGGCCAGCCTGAAGTCCACCCCGAAGGTCCAGATGGACCTGTTCAACTCGACGCAGACCAACTACCTGGCCTTCAACGAGCTGCGCAAGCCGTTCCAGGACGTGCACGTGCGGAAGGCCATCTCGCTGGCCATCGACAGGAAGGCCCTGGTCAAGGCCGTGCTGTTCGGCAACGGCAAGCCGGCCAACTCGCTGTTCCCGCCGCAGGTGCCGTTCTACGACCCGTCGACTCCCGGCTACCAGTTCAACCTGGCCCAGGCGAAGCAGCAGATGGCGCAGTCCAGCGTCCCGCATGGTTTCAGCACGACGATGCTCATCGGGGCGGGCAACTCCGACTACCTGACCATCGCCACGATCGTGCAGGCGGAGCTGAAGCCCCTGGGCATCAAGGTCAACATCCAGCAGCTCGACCCGAACACGGCCAACGCCGACGAGCAGAGCCTGAAGTACGACATGACGCTCACGCTCTGGACGATGGACATCCCGGACCCGGACGAGCTGGCCACCTTCGCTGTCGACCCGGCCTCCGGCGCCCGCTCGTTCTTCACCGCCTACAACGACCCGCTGGTGGTCAAGGACACGCATGCCGCCGAGAAGACGCTGAACACGACGACGCGCCAGCAGCTCTACAACGTCGTCCAGACGAAGGCCGCGCAGGACGCGTTCATGGCCTTCCTCTACTACTCGCCGTACCCCTACGCCGCCACGACCAACGTGCACGGCTTCTACGTGACACCGCTGGGCAACATGCACATGGAGAACGTCTGGCTCAGCAAGTAGCGGCGTCCCGGACGCGCGGAAGGTAAGGATCGCCGGTGGGGCGGATGTCATTCGTGGGCCGGCGGCTGCTGCAGCTCGTGCCAGTAGCCGTCGGCGTCACGATCGTCGCCTTCTTCATGATCCACCTGATCCCCGGCGACCCGGCCCTGACGATCCTCGGCATCCACGCGACGCCCCAGTCGATCCACGAGCTGCGCCAGGAGTGGGGGCTGAACCGGCCGCTGATCAGCCAGTACTGGTTCTTCCTTGACCGGCTCGCGCACGGCAACCTGGGGAAGAGCCTGATCTACGGGACGCCGGCGTCCACCCTCATCATCCAGCGGCTGCCGCCCACCCTGTGGCTGATCATCTACGCGGCGGTGATCGCGGTACTGATCAGCGTCCCGCTGGCGATGATCGCGGCCACGAAGAAGGACGGCATCCGCGACCAGGTCGTCCGGGCCGTCCCGCTACTCGGGCTCGGGATGCCCACGTTCTGGGTCGGTTTCCTGCTGCTCACCGTGTTCGGGGCCAACCTCCGCTGGTTCCCGGTCGGCGGGTACGGAACGGGTTTCCTCGGGCACCTGCATGCCATGTTCCTGCCTGCGCTGACCGTCGCGATCGCGCTCGCGCCCGTGGTCATCCGCAGCCTGCGGGCCAGCATGCTCAGCGTCCTCGGCGCGGACTACATCACCACGGCCAGGTCCAAGGGCGTGCCGGGCATGCGGCTCTTCGTCCGCCACGTGCTGCGCAATGCCGTCATCCCGGCCATCACCGTGCTCGGCATCAATATCGGCTTCCTGATCGGCGGCACGGTGATCATCGAGAATGTCTTCTCGGTCCCGGGCATCGGCCAGCTGATGATCAACTCCATTTTCCAGCGGGACTTCCCCGTCGTGCAGGGCGTCACGCTGGTATTCGCCATCATGGTCGTGCTGGTGAACCTGCTCGCCGACATGACCTACGCGTCACTCGACCCGAGAGTGAGCTTTGACCGGTGATCGATCCCGTCGTCGGAGGACAGTTCCTTGCGCCGGGCGGCGGCCCGGTCGTCCAGGTCGGCCGCTCGGCGGCCGGCCAGGGCGCGCAGCCGCGGCGGGCGAACTGGTACCGGCAGCCCGCGCTGATGGCGGGGCTCACTATCACGGTCATCATCATCGGGATGGCCGTCTTCGCGCCGCTGATCACCCACTACAACCCGATCGCCCAGAACCTGAACGCCACCTTGCAGGGGCCGAGCGGCAAGCACTGGCTGGGCACCGACGAGCTGGGCCGTGACATCTGGACCCGGCTGCTGTACGGCGGGCGGGTGGACCTGCGGGTGGGGTTCATCGCGGTGCTGTTCCCGTTCTGCCTGGGCACCGTCCTCGGCAGCCTGGCCGGCTATTTCGGCGGCTGGGTCGAGCTGGTGATCATGCGGCTGGTCGATGTCGTCGTCGCCTTCCCGTTCTACGTGCTCGTCATCGCGCTGGTGTTCGTGCTCGGTCCCGGCCAGCGGAGCATCTACATCGCGATCACGGTCGTCGGCTGGGTTTCCTACGCCCGGCTGGTGCGCGCCGAGATCCTGGTGGCCAAGCGCCAGGAGTACGTGCTCGCCGCCCAGGCCGGCGGCCTGTCGAACCTGCGCATCATGGGCCGTCACCTGCTGCCGAACGTGATCAGCCAGTCGATCATCTACGCGATGTCCGACATCGTGCAGGACATCCTCGCGATCGTCACTCTCGGTTACTTCGGCCTCGGCATCCCGCCGCCGACGGCGGACTGGGGATCGATGATCAACGAAGGGCAGAACTTCCTGACTACGCACTGGGAGCTGACCACGATTCCCGGCATCGCCGTCGTCATCGTCGGGCTGGGGCTTTCGCTGATCGGCGACGGGCTCGCCGACCTGCTGCGGCCGGGCCAGTCATGACCGGCCCGGCCGCCACCGGCCCGGACGGCACCGGCATGGGCAGCACAGGCACCGGCAGCACCGGCAGCACCGGCAGCACCGGCACGGCGGGCACGGCGGGCACGGCTGGCACCGGGCCGATGCTCGAGGTGCGTGACCTGCATGTGCAGATCGCCAGCCGGCGGGGTCTCGTCCGGGCGGTGGACGGGGTGTCGTTCGAGGTCGTCAAGGGTGACGCGCTCGGGATCGTCGGGGAGTCAGGCTCCGGCAAGAGCATGACGCTGCGCGCCATCCTCGGCGTCCTGCCGCCGGAGGCGCGCGTCACCTCCGGCCAGGTCCTGCTCGACGGCCAGGACCTGGTGCCGCTGCGCCAGACCGACCTCAACCGCATCCGCGGCCCGCGGATGTCGATGATCTTCCAGGAGCCGATGAGCGCGCTTAACCCGGTGATGCGGGTGGGCCCCCAGATCGCCGAGGGACCGCTGATCCACCTGGGCATCGGCCGGGCCAAGGCCGCCGAGCGGGCGCTTGACCTGATGCGGCGGGTCGGCATTCCCGACCCGGAACGGCGGTACCGCGCGTACCCGCATGAGTTTTCCGGCGGCATGCGGCAGCGCGTGATGATCGCGATCGCGCTGGCCTGCGAGCCGGAGATCATTCTCTGCGATGAGCCGACCACTGCGCTGGACGTGACCATCCAGGACCAGATCCTGCGGCTGCTGGCGGGGCTGTGCCGGGAGACCGGGGTGAGCCTGGTCTTCGTCACGCACGACCTGCCGGTGGTGGCCCAGGTCTGCCAGCAGGTGGCCGTCATGTACGGCGGGCAGCTGGTGGAGTCCGGGCCGGTACACGAGGTGCTGCATGATCCCCGCCACCCGTACACCCTCGGGCTGGTCCGCTCCGCACCGGACTTCGACAACGTCCGCGAGTCGCTGGTGCCCATTCCGGGATCGCCGCCGAGTCTCGTCTCGCCGCCGGAGGGCTGCCGGTTCCATCCGCGCTGCAAGTTCGCCGAGGAGGACTGCCTGGTGACCGTGCCGCCGCTCAAGCTGCTCCCCGGCGGGCGGGCCACAGCCTGCCTGCATCATGAGCGCTGCATCGAGGCACTCGAAGCGGAAAGGGCAGCGCCGTGACGGCTGCGGCGCTGCCCGCGCCCGCGGCGTCGCCGGCCCCGGGCCAGGGGCCGCTGCTGACCGCCACCGGCCTGGAGGTGACGTTCGGAGTTGGCTCCTCGCTGGCCGCCAGGCTGCGCCACGAGGCGCGGGTGCTCCGCGCGGTCGACGGGGTCGATCTGGAGATCAGGCGCGGGGAGGCGCTGGCGCTCGTCGGGGAGTCCGGGTCCGGCAAGTCGACGCTGGCCCGGGCACTCACCGGCCTGGTCCCGCTCGCCAAGGGCGAGATCCGGTTCGACGGGCGGGTGCTGCCGGCCCGGCGCAAGCACGCCGACCAGCGCCGGATCCAGATGGTCTTCCAGGACCCGTACTCGTCGCTGAACCCGAAGCTGACCGTCGGCGGCATGCTGGCTGAACTGCTCCGGGTGCACAATGTGGTGCCCCGCGGTGAGGTGAAGTCATTCAGCCGGGAACTGCTCGGCCTCGTCGGGCTTGGCGAGGACGCGATGCCTGCCTATCCCCGCCAGTTCTCCGGCGGCCAGCGCCAGCGGGTCGCGATCGCCAGGGCGCTGGCGCTGCGCCCGGACATCCTGGTCGCCGACGAGCCGGTGTCCGCACTCGATGTCAGCGTCCAGGCGACCATCCTCAACCTGCTGCGGGACCTGCGCGCCGAGCTCGGCCTGACCCTGATGCTGATCTCGCACAACCTTGCCGTGGTGCGGCACCTCTGCGACCGGGTGGCGGTCATGTACCTCGGCCGGATCATCGAGGTCGCGCCTACCGAGACGCTGTTCAGCAACCCGCAGCACCCCTATACCAAGGGCCTGCTCGCGGCCATCCCGAAGCTGAGCACGGCCGGCCAGGAGGGCGCTCCCGCCGTCGCCGGCGACCCGCCGAGCCCGCTGCGGATCCCGGCCGGATGCCGGTTCCGCACCCGCTGCCCGATCGCCGAGGCCCGCTGCGAGCAGGAGGATCCGGCCCTGCGGTTCTCCGCCGATGACTCCTCGCACAGCGCCGCCTGCCATTTTTCCTTCTCAGCGGCGGGTGCGGCCGCGCCAGCGGATTAGGGAGCGGATACGACCGAGGCCGCCGCGACGGGCTGAGGAACGGACACGACCACGGCCGCCGGCCGTGCCAAGGAGGGATTGTCATCGCCGAGCCAGTCATGATCGCGAGTGAACGCGGCGAAGTCGGCCTCGCCGCCGGGATCGCCCTGCTGCGCGACGGGGCCAGTGCCATGGACGCCGTCGAGGCGGCTATCCGGATAGCGGAGTCCAACGAGGCCGACCATTTCGTCGGCGTCGGCGGCCTGCCGAACCTGCTGGGAGAGGTGGAGCTGGACGCCTCGATCATGGACGGTGCGACCCGCCGGGCAGGCGCGGTCGGCGCGGTCAAGGGCTTCCCGCATCCGATTTCCATCGCCAGGGCCGTCTGCGAGCAGCTCCCGCAGCACCTGCTGCTGGTCGGCGCGGGCGCGGAGCGGTTCGCTGACGAGGTCGGCATCGAGCGCGGCGAGACGCTGACCGACGAGGCGCTGCAGATGTGGCGCGACGGGCTCAGCCCGGCCGGCCTGGAGCGAGCCGGCGGGCTGCAGGGATCCGGCGAGGTGGCCTACCGGCAGCAGGCACTGGGCCGGCTGCGCGCCATGTCGCCGCCGGACGCCCCGTGGGGCACGGTCAACGTGATCGGCCTGGACGCGGCCGGCAACATGGCGGTCGGCGTGAGCACCAGCGGCTACCCCTGGAAGTACCCGGGCCGGGTCGGTGACTCGGCGCTGATCGGCTCGGGGAACTACTGCGACAACTCCGTTGGCGGCGCGGCTTGCACCGGCCGCGGCGAGCTCGCCATCCGCGGCAACACCGCGCGGTCGGTGCTGCAGGGACTCGCCGCCGGGCATGACCCGGTGAAGGCCTGCTGCGAGGCACTGGCGGAGACGCTGGCGATGCCCGACCAGTTCCGCGCCCCGCTGCAGGCACTGTGCCTGACCCCGGATGGCAGGCACGGCGGCGCTGCCACCAGGGCCGGCAGCACGTACGGCGTGATGACCGCCGGCGATCATGATTTCCGCATCGTGGCGAGAGGACAGGTATGAAGGTCTTTCTGTCGAGCGACATGGAGGGGACGGCCGGCATCGTCGACTGGGAGCAGTGCGTCGGTGACGGGCCGCAGGCGGCCGCGGGCCGCCGGCTGCTGCTGGACGAGGTGAACGCCGCGATCGAGGGCGCCATCGACGGCGGCGCCTGCGAGATCGTCGTCAACGACTCGCATTCCACCATGCGCAACCTGCCGCCGGACGCCATCGCCGGGCAGGCGTCTTACATCTCTGGCGCTCACAAGCCGCTCTACATGATGCAGGGCCTCGACGCGAGCTTCGATGCCGTCCTGTTCGTCTCCTATCACGGTTCGGTCGGCGCCTCGGCCGGGTTGTCGCATACCTACAATCCGCGGGCGGTCGTGGAGGCCAGGATCAACGACGTGGTGACCGGCGAGGCCGGCATCAACGCGCTGGTAGCCGCGCATCACGGCGTGCCCGTTGTACTGGTGACCGGCGACCGGTGCGCCTGCGAGGAGACTGCGGCGCTCATTCCCGGCGTGCATGCCGCCGTCGTCAAGGAGCACGTGAGCCGGCTGGCCGCGCACAGCCTGCACCCGTCCCGCGCCTGCAAGCTGATCAGGGAGACCGCGCAGAAGGCCGTGTCGTGCGTGCCGGCAGCCAAGCCGCCGCCCTTCACCACCCCGGTGCGGCTGGACGTCTCGGTCCGCACCACCGACATCGCCGAGGCGGCCACCTGGGTGCGCGGGGTGGCACGGGCCGGGCCGCGGGAACTGCGCATCGAAGGCGATGACCTGCTGGCCATCTACCGCTCGTTCTGCTCGGCGATCCTGCTGACCCGCTCGATCGCGGAGGCAGTGTGAGCGGGCCGGCCGGGGACGCGCTAGCGGCGGACGCGGCGGCCGGAGCCATCACCCCGCAGCCCGCGCCGGAGTCGTTGCTGGCGCCAGTAGCGGAACTTATCGCTGTCACCGAGGCTGCCAGGGCGCGGGTGGCGGTCGTCACCGGGGCGGCCGGCGGCATCGGCGCCGCGATCTGCCGCAGGCTGTCAGCGGACGGATTCACGGTCGCCTGCCTCGACCTCCGCGAGGACGCGGCAGCCAGTGTCGCCAGCGACCTGCCGACGGCCCGCGGCTACGGCGTCGATGTCCGGGACGCGGCCGCCGTGCAGGCCGTCGCCGGCCGGGTCCGCGACGATCTTGGCGTGCCGTGGCTGCTGGTCAACGCGGCGGGCGTGTTCAGCATCCAGCGCATCACTGATCTGGACGAGGCCGAATGGGACCGGATCCTCGACACCAACCTCAAGGGGCCGTTCCTGACCTGCCGCGAGTTCCTGCCCGGCATGGTGGCGGCCGGCCAGGGCGCGATCGTGAACATCGCGTCCACCGCGGGCGTCCGCGGCGGCCGGCTGCGGGCCGCCTACTGCGCGTCCAAGGGCGGACTGGTGCTGCTCACCCGCAGCCTGGCGGTTGACCACGGCCCGGACGGCATCAGGGTGAACTGCCTGTGCCCCGGCCTGATCGACACCGAGATGGCTGACTGGATCCGCCACGACGAGCCGGCCCTGGCCCGGTTCGCCGCGACAGTACCGGCGCGCCGGATGGGCACGCCGGAGGAGATCGCTGACGGAGTCGCGTTCCTCGCCTCGGCCGGCGGGAGCTACCTGCATGGCGCGGTGCTGATGGTCGACGGCGGCGGCACGGCTTGATGCGGTCCCGGCACGGCTTACCGAGGCTGCCGCCCGGAGTCCAGCGGCGGCCCTGTGATCAACGTCGTCTGGAGGAAGGGACGTGACAGCGGAGAAGCGGGCGCGGGAGCCCCGTCCGGCGCCAGCGCAGCCGGGCCGCCGCGCGTCCCGCCTCGTCGACATCGCCGAGGCCGCGGGCGTGCACGTATCGACGGTGTCCCGGGTGCTCAATGGCGATCCCGCCCAGTCGATCCGCCCCGAGACCTACGAGCGGATCCTGAACGCGGCCCGCCAGCAGGGCTACCGGCCGAATGCCATGGCGCGGGCACTGAAGCGATCCCGTGCCGGGGCGTTCACCTTCGTCATCCCGCTGCTGCGCAACCCGATCTGGGTCAAGCTGCAGCGGGGATCCCTGCAGCGGGCAGCCGAGCGCGGCTACGTTGTCATGATCATGGAGGAGCCTGCCGAGGAACCCCGGCCGCCGGACTCCTACCGCTACCTGGTCGAGGAGAGCCGCGCCGACGGCCTGCTCGTCGCGACGGCGCTGCGGATCCCCGAGCACGCGGCGGGACTGCCCGCGGTCCCGCACGTCTATGTCAATCGCCGCGGCCCGCAGCGGGGCAACGACGTCGTGATGGACGAGTCGGGCGCGGTCAGGATCTTCCTTGACCACGTCACCGGGCTCGGTCATCGCAGCGTCGCGATCATCGACGGGCCGCCCGAGGTCGACACCGTGCACCGCAGGGTGGCCGCTGCCCGCCGGATGTGCGCGTCCCGCGGGATCACGCTGACGGTCCGGCACGCGCCGCCGACCGAGGAAGGCGGCTGGCGGGCCACCAGCCGGATGCTGCGGCAAGGCCCGGTTCCCACCGCGTGCGCCGTGGGCAGCCTTAACCAGCTTTTCGGCGTCATGGGCGCGCTGCGTGACGCGGGGGTGGCGGTGCCGGGTGAGATGTCGCTGGTCAGCTTCGACGAGGACGAGTGCCTCGCCTTCCTCGACGTCCCGGTGACCAGCGTTTCCATGCCGCTGGGCGAGCTTGGCGGCGCGGCGGTGGACGCGCTGATCGCCCGGGTCGAGGGCCGTCCGTCCGGCGACGTCATGATCGGCGAGCCGATGAGCCTGCTGCTGCGCAGTTCCGTGGGCAAGCCGGGTGCCCGGCCGGCGGCGACGGGCACCGGCGGCTAGCCGCGAACCCTGCCCGTTCCTCCGAAGCCGGCCTGCCGCGGTCAGTTCATTTTCTGCAGGAAGCTCAGCATGTCCTCGGCGTGCTCCTCCTCGACGGCGAGAATCTCCTCGAGCATCCGCCGGGTGGTGATGTCACCGGCGCCAAGCCAGTTGATCATCTCCGTGTAGGAGGCGATGGCCACCCGCTCCGCGACCAGGTCCTCCTTGATCATCTCAAGCAGCCCGTCTGGCGCGTTGTATTCCGAATGGGACCGCGCCATCAGCGTCTCCGGGTTGAAGTCCGGCGCGCCGCCGAGCTGGGTGATCCTGGCCGCGATGCGATCCGCGTGCTCCTGCTCCTCGCCCGCGTGCTCAAGGAACTCCTGGGCGACCGGCCCGGCGTCCAGTCCCTGCGCGTTGTAGTGGTGCTGCTTGTAGCGCAGCACGCACACGATCTCCGTCGCCAGGGCCTGGTTGAGCACCGTGATGACCCGGTCCACGTCGGCGCCGTAGGACGCCGTCACCGGCCCCTTCTCGATTTCCTTGCGCGCGTTCGCCCGCAGGGTCTCCACGTCGGTGAGGAAGTCTCCCATCACTGCTTCTCCGTTTCCTCGTGAACATGTCCCCGGCGAACTCAATCCGGGCCAGCCGGTCGGCCGCCAATGGCTCTTTCCCGCTGGGCGCGCCTGCACACATCTAACATTCTCGGCCCGGGCCGTACGTCGGCGGCCCCACGGCATCCGGGGCTTGCGGCGTCGCGGCCCGGCGGCGTCCGGGTCCACGGCGCACGGGTCTACGGCGTGCGGGCCTGCGCCTGGC
>OCZT010006665.1_pt1 | contig 11424 bp, 11 predicted proteins | sample 1539031 | NCBI WGS metagenome assembly OCZT01 (sample SAMEA3539308, study PRJEB22396) | soil metagenome | biome: tundra; feature: field; material: soil | place: USA | collected 2010-05 | depth 0.15 m
TTAGCGATGAATCAATGACTTGTGTTCTTTGTCCCCTCCAGTGGGCGAAGTCGGGCTAAGCCAAAAAACACCGATTCGCCCTCCGCCAAAGACCGATTCCGGCCCCGCGGCCAGAATTCACCCGCCTTCGCTCCGCCTTGCGTGCCGCGGCTCAGCCTTCTCCAATCCGCGCGTTGACTCGCCAACCGCCTCGGTTATTTTTCAGCCATGAGTCCGACCCTGCCTGCCAGCGTGCGCGAACTTTCCTTTGCGGAAACCCGCGAGGAGATCACGCAAAGGGCCACTGAAGATCATGCGAAACTGCAGGAGAGACTTTCGGTTCGGCTCGCCGCGAAAAAAATCACTACTGCCGAGCGTGATGCGCAACTCACCGACCACGCACTCGCATGGGAGAACAAGCTTCACGCTACCATCGCCCAGCGCATCGAGCGGGCACACCTCTTTTCCTTCAATCTGCCCGACCACCGCAGCGCGCTCACGCCCGACCAAAACCGCGGCATTCAAAGCAAACTCAGCGCACTTTGGGAGTTCTAACATGTCCGGGAAAAACCTGCTCTCCAACGAAGCCACGTCGGTCGACCTTGCGGTTTACGACGCGCTCATCAGCCGACGCGCAGGGTGTGCTCTGGCCATTGGGCGAGCGTGCCGGTGTCGTGGGTGGCGAGTTTGTAGCCGGTATCACGGGCAATCTGCACCAGCCACGTGTCCATGATCTGCCGATGGCCGGTCGCTTTCTCCAGCAACGCTCTGGCCGGGCGTTTGGGCGCAACGATTACGAGGCCGGGATAAGGGCCGCTCAACTCCGTCTCCACCACCGCCAAGGCCGCCGCCGCAGTGAGCGCACCCGAACCCATCACCCTGGGATTCATCAGGAGACGCACGGCGGCGAGATAGGTTTCACTCGCGATGCCCCAACCGGCGGGTTTGACTTTGTCCAACCAACGGCGGGAGAGGGCGTGGCTGGGGTGGCTTCTCACGAGGGCCGAAAAAAACACGTCGTTGTCCAACAGGGTTTTCATCTCAGTCGTAGAGCGCCCCTTTGATCAGCGCGGGAGTGAGCCGGGGGGCATCGGCCGCGGCACTGATTACCACGCGCCCCGGTGTCAGATCGATGCGCGGTTTTTTGGCGGCGGGTGCGCCATAGGTTTTGCGGACGGCATCGGCCACCAGAGACGTGAGCGAAGCCGCCTTTCTCCCGCCACGCCGGGCGGATTCCAGGCGCAGCACCTGGGCGATGTCTTCGGGGAGATCGAGGGTGGTTTTCATGAGTATGGTTTTATGGCGAATCAAGTTCCCGTCAAGAGCCCAGCTTGGCGGGGGCGGGCAAGGAGGAGGAGACACGCCGGGACATGACCGAACTCGCCGGCCCTGGTCTCCCATCTCCACGACCTGACCGAGCCCGAATTCACCCACCTCCCCGGCACCTTCCCCCTCGTCCCCGAGCCCGCACGGTGGCCCGGCGCAGCCCGCCCGCCCGTTGTCCCGCTTAATCCGGGCGCAGAATTGCGCCACGTGACGCAATTTGACCGGAGACCAATTTGTGTCGCGTGGCACAATTTGGATTTTCGCCGGCCGGCGAAAATTGCGCCGGGCCAATTGTGAGCGGGCGCTCACAATTGGCCGGGGCACAAAAAAACGCCGGATCTTCGCTCGATCTCTGCGTTTGCTAGAACAGCGGCCACGCCGTTACCGACCATTGCGTTGATATCAACGCAATGGTGGACATCGTTCAGGCACACAACGAGCGAGCGCCGATTGAACGCTCTACCGCCACGCCTGCTAGCCGGCCGCGCGCGCTTCCGCCCGCCGTTTCTTCCAGTCCCAATACCACGCGATCCAGATGCAGGCCTCGTAGAGAATATAGAGGGGAACCGCCATTGCCACCTGCGTGATGACCTCGGGCGTCGTCAGCACCGCGCCGAGGATGAACGACAGCACAATGACATGCCGCCGGTATTTCGCGAGGTCCCGGTGGGTCAGCACGCCGATTTTCACGAGGAAGAGCACGACAATCGGAAACTGAAAACCCAGCCCCATGCCGAAAATGAAGTGCGTGACAAAGCTGATGTAGTCATCCGCCCGCCAGTCGAGGGCATCGAACCCGAGCAGGTTGGAATACATGATCGACGCCCGCAGCGCCACCGGCAGCAGCAAGAAATAGGTCGTGAGCACGCCGGCGAGAAACAGGAAGGTGCCCCAGCCCAGCCATTTGAAGATCGCCTTGCGCTCCCGCACGTTCAGCGCCGGCAGGATGAAGCCGCCGAGGTAATAAATCCAAAACGGCGCCGCCAGCACGAGCGCCCCGTAAAATGCGACTTGGAACGCGATGAAAAATCCCTCCGCCGGCCCGATGTTGTGCAGGCGCACCTGCAACGCGCTCTCGCCCGCCGGGGTGGCCGTCGCGGGCAGGAGCTTCAGCGTCGCCACCTGCTCGCCACCGACCGTCGCCGAGCCAATCTGAAAGACGGCGTGGGGTGCGGCGCCCGGCGGCAGCCCGGCGAATTGTTCGCGCGTAACCTCATAGGGACCCAGCTTGGCCGAGCCGAGTTGCAGCGTGACCGTCGGCTTCGGCTTCTCAAAGAGATCGATGCGCCGCAGGGGGTATTCGAGAATTGCGACGATCTTATCGGCGACAAACAGGCAGAGCAGGAGCGCCACGCCGAGTGCAATGCCCGAGCGGATGAGCGCCTGCCGAAGGTCGGACAGGTGACTCCAGAAGGATTTTTTGTCGCCCGGCCCTGCGTCGGGTTCGAGGTCGATGGCGTCGTCGGACATAGGTCAGTGCTGGAGCGGAAACGTTCGCGACCCGCACGCCAAGCTTTTCGTTTCGACCCAACGCCCGAATCCCGCCTCCGTTAACACTACTCTGTCACTCGTCTCGCAAAAGCGCTCCCAGAAAAGTGTCATCTATTAAATGACACTCCGCCTGAGAATGCATGTCTTTCGGGCCGAAACTTAACAGAGTAATCCTAGCTGCGCAGGGTCGCGGCCGCCTTTTCCGCGAGAAAGCTGGCGTAGGTTTTCTCAAGGCCCTCCCGCAACGGAATGCGGGCCTGCCAGCCGAGGGAGGTGAGCCGCGAGACGTCCATCAGTTTGCGCGGTGTGCCGTCGGGTTTGGACGAGTCCCACACCACACGTCCGCGGTAACCGACGATAGCGGCGACGAGTCCGGTGAGTTCGCGGATCGTCACATCCGTGCCCGTGCCGACGTTGATCAGGTTGGGTGGGTTTTCGACGCCGAACAGAAACGCGCAGGCGTCGGCCAGATCGTCGACGTGGAGGAACTCGCGGCGCGGCGAACCCGTGCCCCAGGCGACGACTTCGGCGGCGCCGGCCTCGCGCGCTTCGTGGAAACGGCGGATGAGCGCGGGGAGCACGTGCGAGTTTTGCGGGTGGTAGTTGTCGCCGGGGCCGTAGAGGTTGGTCGGCATCGCCGAGTGGAAGCACACGCCGTATTGCTGGCGGTAGAATTGCGCGAGCTTGAGTCCGGCGATTTTGGCGATGGCGTAGGCTTCGTTGGTCGGCTCAAGCGGGCCGGTGAGCAGGCTGTCCTCGGACATCGGCTGCGGCGCGTGTTTCGGGTAGATGCACGAGCTGCCGAGGAAGAGCAGCCGCTTCAGGCCCGCGCGATAGGCGCCGTCAATCGTGTTCGCTGCGATCGCGAGGTTGTTGAAAAGAAACTCCGCCGGGTAGGTGTGGTTCGCGTGAATGCCGCCGACCTTCGCCGCGGCGATGATCGCGGCGTCAGGCATTTCGGCGGCGTAGAAGGCCTCGACCGCCGCCTGGTTCGTGAGATCAAGCTCGCGCCTCGTGCGGAGCACGAGCGAGACACCCGGCTCGCGCAAGAAACGCCGCACCAGCGCGGCGCCCACCATGCCTTGGTGACCGGCGATGTAGAGCTTCATCGGAAAAGTAGAAACATGAGAAAATGGAAAGAAGAAGCCGGAAGCGAGGAAGTGCGACCCGTTTTTTTCTTCCTTCCCGGTTTCTTCTCTGCCCGTTACGGCGACGGCAGCTTCGCGATCTGCGCCTCGCGTTTCGCCAGGTCGAGATCGTGATCGACCATGATTTTCACGAGCTCCTTGAAGCGCACTTTCGGCGTCCAGCCGAGTTGCTGCTTCGCCTTGGCCGGGTCGCCGATGAGGAGGTCGACTTCGGACGGGCGTTCGTAGCGGGTGTCATGCTTCACGTATTTCGCCCAGTCGAGCCCGAGCAGGCCGAAGGTCTCCTCGCAAAATTCCTTCACGCTGTGGGTCTCATTCGTCGCGACGACGTAGTCGTCGGGGTTGTCCTGCTGGAGCATGAGCCACATCATCTCGACGTATTCCTTCGCGTAGCCCCAGTCGCGGCAGGCGTCCACGTTGCCGAGGTAAAGCGAGTCTTGCAGGCCGAGTTTGATGCGCGTCGCGGCACGGGTGATCTTGCGCGTGACGAACGTCTCGCCGCGGCGCGGGCTCTCGTGGTTGAACAAAATTCCGTTTGACGCGTGGAGTGCGTAGCTTTCGCGGTAGTTCACGGTCAGCCAGTAGGCATAAACCTTGGCGCAGCCGTAGGGCGAGCGCGGCCAGAACGGCGTCTTCTCCGTCTGCGGCACCTGCTGCACCTTGCCAAACATCTCGGACGACGACGCCTGATAGTAGCGGCATTTTTTCCCGATGCCGGCCTCGCGGATCGCCTCGAGGATGCGTTGCGCGCCAAGGCCGTCGATGTCGCCGGTGTATTCCGGAATGTCGAAGGACACCCGCACGTGCGACTGCGCCCCGAGATTGTAGATTTCGTCGGGCTGGAGCTGGTAGAGCAGTTTCACCATCTGCACCGAATCGGCGAGGTCGCCGTAGTGGAGGTGCATGCGCACGCCGTTAACATGCGGGTCTCGGTAGAGGTGATCGATGCGGCTGGTGTTGAACGTCGAGGCGCGGCGGATGACGCCGTGCACTTCGTAGCCCTTGTCGAGCAACAGCTCGGCGAGATACGATCCGTCCTGCCCGGTGATGCCGGTGATGAGCGCTTTCTTCATGGGTGAACGGGCGAGGCTACGCGGCCGGCCACGGTGCCGGCAAGCCCGGGCTTGAAGTAGCGCCGGCTTCCAGCCGGCAACGCGGAAGCAGCCGGCTGGAAGCCGGCGCTACTCACCGTCCCGACTCCGCGAGCAGTTTGACGAGCTCGGCCTTCCAGAGTTTAGCGAGGGTGTGCGAGCCGTGGCCGCGCGTGTCCGGGCCGAGGGGGATCATCACCATCCGGCCGCGCGGCACACGTTTGATCTCGCGCTCGAGGATGCCGAGTTCCGGCGGGTTGATCAGGTCATCGGCGGAATTCACGGCGACGAGCGGCGCGCGGATTTTTTCGAGCACCGGATTCGGATCGTAATCGCGCGAGGCTTCGAGGGCGTAGAGGAAATCGTTCGCGTCGCCCGTCTTCAGATAGTTCGCGACAAAGGCATCGAGCACTTCATCGGCCTTCGCGAGGGTCGGCGCCTCCTGCTGGCGCACGAGCGGATTGGAACTCATGATGAAAAGCATTTCCGCGGCCGTGCGCAGACTGGGCGGCTGCGACGCATAGTTGCCATCGAGCCAGGCGGGATCGCCGCGGATGGCATCGATCGCGACGCGACGCCACGCGCGATTGCGGCCGGAAATCTGGGTGGGCACGCTGGCGAGCGGCATGAGCGCGTCCATGAAGTCGGGGTGCAATTCGCCCCACAACCACGTGTGCATCCCGCCCATCGAGGTGCCCATCACAAGGCGCGCGTGGTTCACACCGAGTTTTTCGATAAGCGCACGATAGTCGGCTTCGATCATGTCGCGGTAACCGTAGTGGGGAAACTTCGCGCGCAGGCCGTCGCTCGGTTTGCTCGACCCGCCATGGCCGACACCGTCCACGAGAATGACGAAGAACTTCGCCGCATCGAGCGGCTGGCCCGCGCCGAAAAGTTCGCCGGCAAACGCCGGCTGCACGAACTGCGTCCCGCTACCGCCGGTGCCGTGCATGATGAGGACGGCGTTGCGCACGACGCCCGACGCGTCGCGCTGCGGCTGGCCAAACGTGCGATAGTGGATGCGCAGCTCGGGTAGCGATTCGCCGGAGGCGAACTTAAAGTCGCGCAGGATCGCGTCGCCCTCGACGGGCTTCGGATAGTCGGCGGCCCGTGCGAGCGCCATCAACAACAACGTGCCGCAAATGAGAGTTTTCATGGAGAAGAAAAAATTCCGTCAGTTTAGTTTGTTTTCGGCGGGACGAAGGCGATGCACTCGACCTCGACGCGCGCACCGATAGCGAGGCCGCTTGCGGCGAGTGCGCTCCGCGCGGGCAGGTTCTTGTTAAAGAACGTCCGGTAGATTTCGTTGAAGGCCGGCCACTCCTTGATGTCGGCGAGGAAGACGGTGCATTTAACGACGTGGTCGAGCGAAGAGCCGTGGCGTTCGAGGATGGCCTTCATGTTTTCCAACGCCTGTTTTGCCTCGGGGCCGAGGCCACCGGGCGCAAGCGTGAGTGTGCCCGGCTGGTTGCCGACCTGACCGGAAACATAGAGTGTGTCACCGAGTTGGACCGCTTCGGAAAATGGCAGCGGTGCGCCGCCCGTCGAGGGCATCGGGTAATACACCGGGGCCTTGGCGGGCTCAGCCCGCGACGGCGCGACGCAAAATCCGACAAAGAAGGCGGCGAAGCGCGCCGCTCGCGTGAGGCTGGGGTTCATGCGTGTGAGCTTGCGGCGCGCGCGAGGCACGGCAAGCCCGACGCATCGCCAACGGCGCGTCGCGACGATTCCGAATTCAACCCAGCGCTTTCAGCAATCGTTCCAACTCGGCGCGCTTCGCCTGCTGATCGGCGAGCTGTTTCTGCGCGCCGGCGATGACCGCGGGTGGCGCCTTGTCGGTGAACGCCTTGTTCCCGAGCCGCGCCTCGGTGCTGGTGATGTGCTTCGTCAGTTGGTCGAGCTCTTTCGTGAGCCGGACTTTCTCGGCGCCGACATCCACAGTGCTCGCGAGGTCGAGATAGATCGTGCCGAGGGCCGCGACCGCGGCGGGAGCGCCGTCGACTTTCTCGCGGCGCTCAATGCTCGCGGCACCGCACATGCGGGCGCGCTTCGCGAGATTGTCGTCGAGCATTTTCCAGTCGGCGGCGCCGGCCGATACGAGCAGTTTCACATCGCGGCGACTGGCGAGGTTGTGCTCGGCCTTTAATGCGCGCGCTTTCGAGACGAAATCCTTCAACTGCCCGACCGACGTCGCGGCCGCGTGGTTCAACGCGAGCCCGTGCAGCACGCCCGCGTTAGCAACCTGGGAGGCGTTTTCGAGATGGGAGTCTTCGATGAATTTGTCCGCCGGGCCGTAGCCGAGCTGGTGCCAGAGTTCCTCCGTGATGAACGGAATGAACGGGTGCAGCAGCAGCAGCGTCTGGCGCAGCACGAGATCCTGGATGGCGAGGCAGTTTCCCTTTACGTCCGCTGATTGGAGTTTGGCCTTCGAGACCTCCACATACCAGTCGCAGAAATCGCCCCAGAAAAATCCGTAAAGCGTCTGCACGGCCGCGCTGAACTCGAATTCGCGAAAACAGCGGTCCACCTCGCGGGTCGTCGCGAGCAGGCGGTCGAGGATCGCGTGATCGTCGGCGTCAAACTGCGCGGGCACGAGGCGCGCCATGATCGCAGAGAGCGACGAGTTGTCGCCCGGCTCGCCGCTCATCTGGCGGAAGCGGCAGGCGTTCCAAAGCTTGTTGCAGAAATTTTTTCCGCCCTCGATGCGCTCCTCCTGAAAGCGGATGTCCTGGCCCTGCGGCGCGATCGATACGATGCCGAAGCGGAGGCCGTCAGCGCCATATTTGTCGATGAGATCGAGCGGGTCCGGCGAATTGCCGAGCGACTTCGACATCTTGCGGCCCTGCTGGTCGCGGATGATGCCGGTGAAGTAAACGTGCCGAAAAGGAATTCGCTGCGCGATTTCTTTTTCGGAAAGGCGGGAGGCGGGAGGCGGGAGGCGGGAGGTCGATGATCGGCCTCCAGTCTCCAACCTCCGGCCTCCAGCCTCCGGTTTGGAGTTCATCGGCTCTCCCATGAACTCCAAGCCGGCCATGATCATGCGCGCGACCCAGAAGAAAATGATGTCGGGCCCGGTGACGAGCGTCGTGGTCGGATAGAAATAATCGAGGCCGGCTTTTTTCTGCGCGGCGGCATCGGGCCAGCCCATCGTCGCGAACGGCCACAGCCACGATGACGCCCACGTGTCGAGCACGTCGTCCTCCTGCACCCAGTTTTCCGGATCGGCGGGGCCGGCAAGCGAGACGTGGACTTTCGTCGCGTCGGCGATGTCAGCGTCGGAGAGTTTCTCCTTGTCGAGGCCCTTGCGATACCACACCGGAATGCGGTGGCCCCACCAGAGCTGGCGGCTGATGCACCAGTCTTGGATGTTCTCGAGCCAGTGCAGGTAAACTTTGCTCCAGCGTTCGGGGTGAAACTTGATGTGGCCGTCGCGCACGGCGGCTTTCGCTTCCTCGATGCGCGGGTAACGCAGCCACCATTGCCACGTGAGGCGCGGCTCGATGGGCACATCGGCACGCTCAGAGTAGCCGACGTTGTTCGCGTAAGGCTCTTCGCCGACGAGCGCGCCGGAAGCTTTCAGGAGTTCGACGGCTTTCTTGCGGCCGGCGTGACGGTCGAGGCCCGCGAGTTCGGGGCCGGCGAGAGCGTTGAGTTTGCCGTCGGCTTCGAGCACGTCGATGGCGGGGAGCTTGTGGCGACCGCCGATTTCGAAGTCGGCCTTGTCGTGCGCAGGGGTGATCTTGAGCGCGCCAGTGCCGAACTCCCTGTCAACCGCGGTGTCGGCGATGATCGGAATCTCCGCGGCGGGCCCGAGAGCGCGGCGGACTTTTTTCCCGATGAGCGCGGTGAAACGCGGATCGTCGGGATGCACCGCGATGGCGACGTCGCCGGGAATCGTCTCGGGACGCGTGGTTTTCACGCTCACGAATTCGCCGGGCCGGCCGACGATTTCGTAGCGCACCTGGTAGATCGAGCCGCTGACCGGCTTCATGATCACTTCTTCGTCGGAGAGAGCGGTCTGCGAGACCGGGCACCAGTTCACCATGCGCTTGCCGCGGTAGATGTGGCCCTTCTTGAAGAGATCGACGAAGACCGTGAGCACCGCCTGCGAGTAATGCGGGTCCATCGTGAACTGCGTGCGTGCCCAGTCACACGAGGCGCCGAGCCGGCGGAGTTGTTCGAGGATGATGCCGCCCTTTTCGGCACGCCATTCCCAGACCTTCTCCAGAAACTTTTCGCGGCCGAGGTCGCGGCGGTGTTTTTTCTCCTTCCGCAGCTCGCGCTCAACGACCGTTTGCGTGGCGATGCCGGCGTGGTCCGTGCCGGGAATCCAGAGCGCGGATTTCCCCTCGAGGCGCGCGCGGCGAATGAGGATGTCCTGCAACGTGTTGTTCAGCACGTGGCCCATCGTGAGCACGCCGGTGACGTTGGGCGGCGGGATGACGATGGTGTAGGGTTCCTTGCCGGGCGTGACCTTGCCGGCGAACGCCTGCGCGGCCTGCCAGGCGGCATACCACTTTTTCTCCACGTCGCGTGGATCGTAACTCTTGGTGATCTCGGCCATGGGTCGGAAGTTGAACGGACGAGAAAGCCGCCCGTCGCGTCGCGAGGCAAGTGGTTATTCCCCCAGCCAGCTCAAAACCCCCAGTTCAACGCCACCGAGATGTGATGCAGCGTCCGATTGGGCGGCGATGCGATGCGATAGCCCACTCGCGCTCCCCAACGCGGCGACAGCGCCCAAGTCACCGCTGCCCCAGCGCCGAGTCGGAGGTCATTCCCCGTGAACTCGCCCAGCGGGCCGTAGCTCTCGACCGGCGCGCCGCCCGCGGTCGATATAAGGAAGGCCGATTTGATCTCCGCGCGCGAATGAAAATACGACACCACTGGCCCGGCCTCCAGCTGCACCTGCGCAGAAAGCTGCCAGCAATAGCGGGCATCGAGGGAAAACTCCTGCACGCGCTCGAAACTTTTTAACGGCACAACGACCGCCGCGGCTAATCCGCCTCGATTGAACACATCCGAACTGGGCGAGGCGCCCGAGCCTTCCAACTCCTGATAGTAAGTGCAGGCCAAGCCGAGGTTCCACCGCGCTCCAGCAGAATGCGCCAGACGCACGAACCCAGCAGTAATATGGGGGAATCGTTGCGGGAGAGATTTTGTTTCGCCGCATAGGGCCGCACGCCGGAAACCGCCACGGACGCCGCCCCGGCCTCCACCGACCATTCAGCGGCGCCCACCATGAGCGGAAACGCGGACCCGAGGCCAAGGAAAACGAAACAACCTCTTAAGTTCACGGCCCGCAGTCTAATTTACGACTTCCGCCTGACCAGCCCGTTCTCGTATGTCTTCATCCTATGACGACGCGCATTTCACGCTTTGCGCCATCCTCCGTTTTCATTTCACTTCACCCTCTATGCCCGCCGACATCCACCAGCACGCCCGCGAGCGCCTGCATTTCACCGGCGAGATCCCGATCCCGGAGCGGCTCGCGGCGTGCCAGGAGTTCCTGAAAGTCGAGACTGCGGCGCTGCGCGCGCGCCACGAAGCCGGTGCGACCGGGCTCGCGATCGCCCACGAGCGCGCCGAGATCATCGATGCGCTGCTCCTGCGGTTGTTCGACTACGCGCTGGTCTCCTACGAGCGCAACCAAGGCCCCCTGCCGGCACCCGTCGCGCTCGTCGCCCTTGGCGGTTACGGCCGCCGCGAGCTGTCGCCATGGAGCGACATCGATGTCATGTTTCTCTTCCCGACGAAGACCAAGCCCGCCGCCGTCAAGCCGCTGGAGGAACACATCACCAACGAGATTCTCTACATCCTGTGGGATTGTGGCCTGAAGGTCGGCCATTCGACCCGCACCGTCGACGACGTGTTCGTCGAAGCGCGCCGGGAAATCCGGTCGAAGACCGCGCTGCTCGAGGCCCGGTTCATCGCGGGTTCGCCGACCCTCTACGAGACGTTCAGCCAGGCCTACCGCAGCTTCTACACGACCGAGGATCCGAAGGGCTATATCCGCGCGCGCCTCGACGATCAGGCGGAACGCCGCGCGAAATCCGCCAACACCGTCTTCAACCAGGAACCCGACATCAAGAATGCCGTCGGCGGCCTGCGCGACTACCAGAACGCCGTCTGGATGGCGCGGGTGAAGCTCGGCATCACCACGATTGATGAGCTCGCCGCGCAAAACTACCTGCATGCCGACGACCTGGTCGCGTTTCGCCGCGCCTACGATTTTCTGCTGCGCGTCCGCAACGAGCTGCACTTCCTCAGTGCGCGCGCGACCGATATGATGAGCCTCGATCTGCAACCGCGCATCGCGCAGAACCTCGGCTACGGCGAGACTGACCAGATCGGAAGAGCACACGTCTGAACTCCAGTCACGCCAATATCTC
>OCZT010006666.1_pt1 | contig 11423 bp, 6 predicted proteins | sample 1539031 | NCBI WGS metagenome assembly OCZT01 (sample SAMEA3539308, study PRJEB22396) | soil metagenome | biome: tundra; feature: field; material: soil | place: USA | collected 2010-05 | depth 0.15 m
CACCGAGATCTACACTCTTTCCCTACACGACGCTCTTCCGATCTGTCGTTGATGGTCTTGCCCTGGGCAGCCAGTGTGTCCAGCAAGGCCATGTAGGCAATGCGCAGGCCGCCGTTGTCGGCCGTGTTTTCGCCCAGGGTAAGTTTGCCGTTCAGCTTCTGCGTCGGCACGTCGCCCTTGGCCGGGGCCGCTTCAAAGCCGCTGTACTCTGCCACTTCGCAGTCGGTCCGTTCCGTAAACTTCTTGCGGTCTTCGGCTGTCTGCCACTCGCGCAGGTTGCCCTTGCCGTCGTACTTCGAGCCCTCGTCGTCGAACCCGTGGGTCATCTCGTGGCCAATCACCACGCCGATGCCGCCAAAGTTCACCGCCGGATCGATGGTGAAGTCGAAGAACGGCGGCTGCAGGATACCGGCCGGGAAGTTGATGTCGTTCATTGAAGGATCGTAGTAGGCGTTGACCGTGGGTGGTGTCATGCCCCACTCCTTCTCGTCCACTGGCTTGCCCAGGTGCCCCAGGTTCCAGTCGCGCTCGAAGATCGCGTTGCGGTGAAGGTTACCCAGCAGATCGTTGCGTTCGACTTTCAGCGCCGTGTAGTCGCGCCACTTCTCCGGATAGCCGATCTTGTTGCGGATCATGGCCAGCTTCTCTTCGGCAGCCCCCTTGGTGGCGTCGCTCATCCAGGGCAGGGTCTTGATGTCGTCGCCCAGGCTCTTCTCCAGGGCCGCCACCAGTTTGTCCATGTTGTCCTTGGTCGCGGGTGGGAAGTTTACCTTCACCCATTCCTGGCCCACCGCTTCGCCCAGGGCTCGGTCCGTCATGCTGGTGCACTGCTTCCAGCGCGGCGTGGGTTCCTTCTGGCCGGCCAATGTTTTTCCAAAGAAGTCAAAGTTTTCGTCAAAGAAAGCCTTGGGCAGGTTCATCGCCGAGGCGTGGATCGTGTGCCACCGGAAGTACGCCTTCCATGCATCAACGGGCTCGCTGGCAATCAGGTCGTTCAGGGCCTTGAAAAAGTTGGGCGTTGCCACGTTCAGGCTGTCAAAGTGGCCAATTTTCACGGCTTTGAAATAGAAAGCGTAGTCGAAATCCGGGGTCAGCTTCTGGAAGTCCGCCACGGTGTAAATGTGGTAGCGGTTTTCCGGCTCGCGCATGTCGGTGCGGCTGGTTGACGCCTTGGCCAGAGCGGTCTCAATCTCAAGAACGGCCGCGGCTTCCTTGCCCGCATTCTCCGGGGAGTCGCCGGCCAGCGTGAACATCTTGGTCACATGCGCCACATACTTTTCGCGAATAGCCTTGAAGCGCGCGTTGTCCACAATGTAGTAGTCGCGGTCAGGCAGAGAAAGGCCGCCCTGGGAAACACTTGCGATCTGTTTCGACGAGTCCTTGTCATCCTGCTCGACGCCAAAGCGGAACAGTGGCGTGGGCTGCCCTCGGCCGCAAGAACGCCGATCGTCGTGGCCAGCTTCTTGCTATCTTTCAGGCCGTCGATCTGCTTCAGCGCCGGCTCCAGCGGTTTCAGACCCTTCTGCTCAATTAGGTCGGTATTCATGCACGCCGCAAAGTAATCGCCAAACTGCTTCTGCAAAGGCGATTTGGCGTCCTTTGAAGCCGCGTCCAACTCCTGCCAAAGCAGGTAGTGGTTGCGCTCGCCCAGCACGGAGAAGGAGCGCGCCCAGCGAACCTGGTCGCTGGGAAGCGGGTTGCTCTTCACCCAGTTTCCGCATGCGTACTGATAGAAGTCGGTGCAGGGATCGGCTGTCTTGTCGATTGCCGACAGGTCGAAACTCTTGCTGGCCGGCGGCGCCGAGGGCTTGGTGGCATCGGTAGCCGCGGGGGTCTGTGCCAGCGCGGTTCCGGCCGCCAACAGCAGGATGGAAGCGAGACGAATGCAGTTCATCGAATGTCCTCTTGGAAACAGGTCAACTAGCCAAGTCCATCGGCGCCTTATGCACCCGTGGATGGGGCCAGGATCGAGTCAGGGTCTAGTTCAAAACAGCCAAATCTATGTGGGCTGCGTTGCAGGAAAGGTTATCACGCGGAGCGCGCTGTAATGAAGGTAGCCGCTCACTGGCGTTGCGGATAATCAATTGCCGCGGCCGCTCCCTTTGCTACACTCCGCTTGCGGCTCTCACACGGAGGCAAGCGGATGTTCAATCGGAACAAACTGGCTGTTGCTCTGCTGCTGGCTATCGGCGCCATCAACATCTCTGCTCAAACGGCTCCCAAGCCCGCGGCCGCACGCACCCTGGTCCGCGCCGGCGACCTTCTCGATGTCAAGACCGGCAAACTGCTTGATAGCCAGACTCTCATCGTGGTGGGCGAAACCATCCAATCCATCGCACCCACCGCGCAGGTTCAGGCGCAACCCGATGACAAGGTAATCGACCTGGGCGGACTCACGGTGATGCCCGGCCTCATCGATGTGCATACCCACCTGACCATGGATACGAACTTCGATCCGTATCACGAACTCGCCATGACCGACGCCAAGGAGGCCATCAACGGGGTAGTCAACGCGCGCACGACCCTGATGGCAGGCTTTACCACCGTGCGCAATGTGGGCGCCAGCGGCTATACCGATGTGGACCTGCGCGATGCCATCAATTCCGGCCAGGTCCCCGGGCCGCACTTGCTGGTCAGCGGGCCGGCGCTCAGCATTACCGGCGGCCATTGCGATGAGAATCTGCTGCCCATCAAATATCACGTGCAAGGCGACGGAGTGGCCGACGGCATATCCGCCGTCCAGCACCAGGTCCGCCAGAACATCAAGTACGGCGCCGACCTCATCAAGATCTGCGCCACCGGCGGCGTGCTTTCCAAAGGCGACGATCCGCAAGCCTCGCAGTACACGCTCGAAGAGATGCGCGCCATTGTGGCCGACGCCCACCGCCTTGGCCGCAAGGTGGCCGCGCATGCCCACGGCGCGCAGGGAATCCTCTGGGCCTCCGAAGCGGGCGTAGACTCCATCGAGCACGGAAGTTATATCAACGACGAAGCCATCGCAGAGATGAAGAAGAACGGCACCTATCTCGTTCCCACGCTCTATCTCGAAGACTGGATGATGGAGAAAGGCAATCTGCCCGCCTTCTATCACCAGAAGATGGTGGATGTAAGTGCCGTTGCCAAGGGCAACATCAAGCGCGCCATGCAGGCCGGAGTCAAAATCGCCCTGGGCACCGACGCCGCTGTCTATCCGCATGGCCTCAACGCCCATGAGCTTGATGTTTATGTAAACCAGTTAGGCATGGCTCCGCTGGCCGCCCTTCAAACCGCCACCATCAACGCCGCAGATTTGCTAGGTTTGACCACTAAAACCGGCACCCTCGAACCCGGCAAGTGGGCCGACATGATCGCGGTCGAAAAGAACCCGCTGGAAGATGTTCGCGTGCTCCAGAATGTGAAGTTCGTGATGAAAGCCGGAGTGGTTTACAGGAACGAGGGTAAGTAAGTTCGCGGGTACTCAAGTAACTCGTAAAAACCTCCACAGAGTTTCTCGGGCGGCTATTTCTTGAAACCCATGTCACACGCAAATCCTCAAAAAAACGGCCTCGGCTGTAACTCAGTCGCCTGTACCAGTAAAGCCGGGCAAAAGCTCCTCGAACTCCGCAACGGGCAACGGCCGGCCGAAGAGGTATCCCTGGTATGAATGGCATCCGAGCTCGGCCAGCAGATGCCATTGTTCCACTGTCTCGACGCCCTCAGCGATCACTGACAAGCCCATGGTCTTGCTCAGGGAGATGACAGTCTGCGCAATTGCCGCGCTGCCCACATCCACCAGGATGTCGCGAACAAACGACCGGTCGATCTTCAACTGGTCAAGCGGCAATCGCTTCAGGTACGCCAGCGAGGAGTAACCCGTTCCGAAATCGTCCACGGAGAACTTCAAGCCGTGCGCTTTCAGCCCGATCATCTTGGCGATCACGTCCTCCACGTCGTCCACCAGCATCGATTCGGTCAATTCGAGCTTCAGATTCCGCGGATTGGCGCCCGTTCGCTCCAATACTCCCAGCACCGAATCGACGAAATTCGGCTGGCGGAGTTGAAGCGCGCTCATGTTCACCGCCACCACGATTCCTGCAGTCTTCTCGTCGCCGGCCCAGGCGGCAATCTGCCTGCATGCGGTTTCAAGAACCCAATTTCCCAGGGGAAGAATCAGCCGCGTATTCTCCGCGGCGGGAATGAATTTGCCCGGAAGCAGAATTCCCAGCCGGGGATGGTTCCAGCGCACCAGGGCTTCCGCGCCAATCAAGCGGCCGCGCTCCACTTGCGGCTGGTAGTACAGCTCAAACTGGCGGCTCTTGATCCCCTGGCGAAGGTCTTCTTCCATTGATGCGCGGTTATTCACTGCTGCCTGCAACTCCGGCGCAAAGAATCGCAGCGTGTTGCGCCCCGCCGCTTTTGCCTGGTACATGGCCAGGTCTGCCTGCTTCAGAACCTCGTTGATGTTCTCGTGGCTGTCGCCGAACACAGTAATGCCAATGCTGCAAGTGCTCACGCACTCCCGGACTTGGAGAATGTATGGTTGGTCCAGACTGGCCAGAATCTTCTCCGCAATGACCTTGGCCTGGTCTGCGGCGCCCTCATCCGTTTCATCCAGCAATTCGAGCAAAATGACGAATGAATCCCCGCCATGCCGGCTTACTGTGTCAATCTCGCGGACGCAGCCCGTCATCCGTTGCGCCACTTCCCTCAGAAGAAGGTCGCCGGTCTCGTGGCCGAGCGAGTCGTTCAGCGTCCTGAAATCGTCAAGATCCACCATAAGCAGCGCCCGTTTGCGATGCGACCGCGCGCTCATCGCCATGCTCTTGCGCAATTGCTCTAAAAGTAAACGCCTGTTGGCCAGACCCGTTAGAGGATCGAAGAACGCAAGTGTCCTGATCTTTTCTTCCGCGAGCTTGGCCTCGGATATATCTCGAACCACCGAAAGAACAAAAGTCTCTCCTTCAAGTTCCATTGGAGACGCCGAGATGACTCCCCAGAAAACCTCCCCGTTCTTCCTCGTGAATCGAGCCTGCAGATCCCGGTAACCTGATCCTCGGCGCAGGAGATCCAATACGCCATCTCGCTCGCCATTTTCCTTCCAGAAGCCAAGTTCCGCCGATGTGCGCCCCAGGACCTCCCCGTGATCGAATCCCGTGATCTCGAGGAATTTCTGGTTCACATTCACAAAAGTCAAGTCGCTCAGCTTGACGATTGTTATGGCGTCTAGGCTGGTCTGGAAGGCGGTGCGATAGCGTGCCTCGCTGGCCGTGATTGCTTCCTGTGCGATCTTGAGTTCGGTGATGTCGCGAACCACTGAGAGGCAGCAAGGCTCCCCGTCTATCTCAACAGCGGAGGCCGAGATGAGACTCCAGAAGACCTCGCCGGAATTTCTGCGGAAACGCGTCTGGAATTCGTGCCAGGAGCGTCCTTCGCGAAGAGCCGAGAAGAAGTTTTCGCGATCTGCCGGATCGGCCCAGATACTAAGCTGGGCGGAGGATTTGCCGAGCAATTCTTCCCGTTCATACCCGGCCATCTCCGAAAGCGCCGCATTCAGGTCGAGGTAGGTTCCGTCAGATAGGCGTGTGATGGCGATGGCGTCCAGGCTGGTTTGAAAGGCGGTCCGGTAGCGGGCTTCGCTGGAGGCAATCGCTTCCAGTGCCTTCCTGAGCTCGGTGATGTCGTGGAAGATTGAGAGGATGCAAGGTATCCCGTCTATCTCAATGGGCGACGCGGAGACGACGCCCCAGATGACGTCGCCGGACTTTTTGCGGAACTTGGCCTGCAACTCGTGGCAGTTGCGGTTTTCGCGGAGGACTGAGAAGAGTCTTTCTCGATCCGTCGGATCGCACCAGATACCAAGTGCGGCGGAGGTATGGCCGATCAATTCTTCGCGTTGGTACCCGGCCATCTCCGAGAACGCCGCGTTCACGTCGAGGTAGGTTCCGTCAGATATGCGTGTGATGGCGATGGCGTCCAGGCTGGTCTGGAACGCGATGCGGTATCGTGCCTCGGAAGCGCGCAGAGAGTCCTGCACCTTTTTGAACGCGGTGATGTTGCGCATGAACGAGAGAGCGCAAAGTTCTCCTTCGATCTCGACAAGGGAAGCGGAGAGAACGCCCCAGAGAGTCCGGCCATCCTTGGTGAACAGTTCCACCTCGACATCGCGGAAGGTCGGTTGGAGTTTCAGAAGCTCGACAAAGTGGTCTAAATCTTCCGGGTGGGCAAAGAGGTTAAGTTCCGCTGATGTGCGGCCGACGATCTCGTCGCGCCGGTAACCGCTCATGTCAACAAAAGTCTGGTTGGCGTCAATGTTTTTGCCGTCGCTCAGCCGGGTAAGAGCGATTGCATCCTCGCTGAGCTCAAAGGCGGTGCGGTAGCGGACCTCGCTGGATCGCAACGCGGCTTCAGCCCGCTTTTGCGCGGTAATGTCCCGGGCCGACACCACTGACCCCACGATCGCGCCGCTCGTGTCGCGGATGGGGCTATAGCTGTAACACCCGACCCAGGTTTCGCCCGTGTCGTTGCGGCGCAGTCTGTACTCGGCATTGGGGGCCGATTCTCCGCGCAAAGCCCGTGACACAACCCACATTTCCAGCGGCACCGGTTCCCCGCTGGGAAGAAACACATCGAAAAGCGCCGGATACTCGGCCAGATTCAAGGCACACTCAGCCTTGTCCCGGAACTTGTGAAATGTGGCGAACGCCTCGTTGAAATCGATGAAATTGCCCGCGGCATCGGAGATGAACACCGCCTCCGTCGTGCTGGCCAGCGCTGCGTACAGCTTTATCCGCGTCTCCTCGAGCGCCCGCTTAGGCCCCAACGCGGCTATCTGCCGCTGGTACTTGCGGTAGCGGTCAGCCAAATAACAGACTAAAACGCAAATGCCGAAAAAGATAGCCAGTGCGACAGTATCTGAGGTGCTGGCAATTCCTATGTGCTGGACAGGGCGAAATATTAGAAAATCTATCAAGATTACTGCCAAGGCCGTGGCCATCAAACCGGTCCACAGACCGAAATACAGCGCAATAACCATGATGGCCGGGTAGAAGGTAATGAAGGGTGGCAGCACGATCCCGAAGCGCGCATCCAGGCCTTGCCTGATCAGATAGGCAACCGCAATTGCGGCAACACTTAGCCCCCATCTGAAAGAAGCGCCGGACGGTCTTGCTGTACCTGACCCCTGGCAATGACCCGACCTCCGGGCGTCTAGCCTCTGTCGGCGAGCTGCGGCGCGGATATTCTCGATGCCCCCAGGCTAGCTAATTCGGCAATACTAGGAGCTAGCTTTGCGCTTAGTCAAGAAGGAAACGCCTTGTTTAATCGTTAGTCAATAACCATATTGTCTTCCCAGCTTCAATCCCCGTCGGGCGGGTCAATAGACCCGTTCTTTACATCCCGCCCGTAACCCTGACAAACTAGTACGTGGCCACCCAGACAATTGTTATCCTCGATTTCGGCTCGCAATACACCCAGCTCATTGCCCGGCGCATTCGCGAGCAGAACGTCTTCTCCGTAGTGCTGCCCTGCACGGCCTCTCTCGCCGAGATCCAGGCCCTCAACCCCTTGGGCCTCGTCCTCTCCGGCGGGCCGTCCTCGGTGTACGATGCCGATGCCCCCGCCGCCGATCCCCGCATCCTCGAATTGGGCGTGCCGGTGCTGGGCATCTGTTACGGCCTCCACTTCATCGTCCACCATATGGGCGGCAAGGTGCTTTCCGCGCCCAAGCGCGAGTACGGTCATGCCGAAGTGCAAATAGAGGACACGTCAGCACAGTTGTTTGCCGGGCTGCCCAAGGTCCTTCAAGTCTGGATGTCCCACGGAGACGAGGCCGGCCAGCTTCCCGCCGGATTCCGCCGCATTGCCGCTTCCGCAAATGCTCTGGCAGCAATTGAAAGCGTGGAGCGCCGTATCTGGGCGGTGCAATTCCATCCCGAAGTGCACCACACGCCGCTGGGGTCGAATCTCATCAAGAATTTTGTATTCAACATCTGCGGCGCCGCCGGCGACTGGACCCCGGCGCGCTTCATCGAATCCACCGTTGCCGACATCCGGAAGAAAGTAGGCAAGGACCACGTCATCTGCGGCCTCTCCGGCGGTGTGGATTCATCCGTTGCCGCGGTGCTGGTGCACAAGGCCATCGGCAGTCAGTTGACCTGCATCTTTGTCAACAACGGCGTCCTGCGTAAGAACGAATTTCAAAGCGTGCAAAGGAACCTGCGCGAAAAACTCGGCCTCAACATCGTCGCCGTCGATGCAAGCCAGCGCTTCCTCGCCCAACTGGCCGGCGTTACCGAACCGGAGAAGAAAAGAAAAAGGATAGGTGCCGAATTCATCGCCGTCTTTGAAGACGAGGCCACGCGCATCGCGAAGCAGACAGGCGGCGTGGACTGGCTTGTGCAGGGAACGCTCTACCCGGACGTCATCGAGTCCTCGAGCGTGAACGGCCCCAGCCAGACCATCAAGAGCCACCACAACGTCGGCGGCCTGCCAGAGAAGATGAAGCTCAAGCTCATCGAGCCGCTGCGTGATCTTTTCAAAGACGAAGTCCGCCGCATCGGCCGCGACCTGCAAATGCCGGAAGACGTCCTGGGCCGCCAGCCCTTCCCAGGTCCCGGCCTCGCCGTGCGCATCCTCGGCGAAGTAACACCGGAGCGCGTAGCGCTGCTTCAGGAAGCCGACGAAATAGTAGTTGCCGAGATCAAATCCGCCGGCCTCTATAACTCCATCTGGCAGAGTTTTGCCGTGCTGCTTCCGGTGATGAGCGTGGGAGTTATGGGCGACCAGCGAACCTATGCGTACACCGCCGCGGTGCGCGCCGTGCACTCTGAAGACGGCATGACCGCCGACTGGACCCCGCTGCCCTACGAAGTCCTCAAGCGAATCTCCAGCCGCATCGTCAACGAGGTCCGCGGTATCAACCGCGTGGTCTACGACATCACCTCGAAACCCCCCGGCACTATCGAGTGGGAGTAGCGGAGGCCTGTTTGTCCGGTGTCAGCACCGGAGCCCGCAGCGGCGTGGTTTCAATCTCGATTCGCGTGTTCCTGGGAAACACCACGTCGCGGCCCTTGCGAAGGAAGTTCTCGTAAACAGAGAGTGCCGCCGCGTAGTAGCCAATCCCCGCCGCCACGTTTCGATTGCCGGCCGCAACGCCCACAATCCTGCCCACAAAACCAAAACCGTTGGAGGCCACGGCGGAGTTGCCGGCGATGTTGTCCTCGTCCAGTGCGCGTCCCGCCAGCAATGTCAGCAAGATGGGCGCAATCACGCTGGCCTGGTTCTTCGGCGTGATGGTTCCCTCCGCATCGAGTGACAGGTCGTGTTGGCTCGCGGCAGTCGCGCCGCCCAGCGCGCCTTGCACGCCCTGGTCGTTGCCTTCAGGAAAGCGCACCTGTTGGAATGTGAAGCGCAGTTTCCCGTTTCGGCCCAACGATCGCGCAGCTTTGGCCGTGGTCACCTTGCCCACCAATACGGAGCCTTGCGGAACCACCAGTTGCCGGTCCTTGTCATAGACCGGTTCCACAACTTGTGCCTGCACTGGATCGCCGGGCTTGGCATTGGCCGACGACAAATCAGCCGTCAGCATTGCATTCACTGACCACGTCTCCGGCTTGCGCTTCACAGTCGGTGGATCGGGAGCCGGCGCCTGCGCGAACGCCGGCAGATCAGGCAATGAAAGCGGAGCCGTCAACTCGAACGACCACATCGTGTGCGCTTCAATGCGCTCCGGGTGATAAGGCAATTGATGGTAGAGCATCTGCAAAGCTCGATCGCCCAGTCCCGGCGCAGTAAAGTACGCCACCCGTTCGTGCATCTGGCTCTTCGTCTGCGCCCAGTAACGACCGATCATTGACCGTTGCTGAGTCGCGCCCGCCGCCGCCAGATGCAGAACGGGCGCGCCGTCCGCGGCCTGGTTCGCTGAAATCCGAACCGCTCCGCTGGGAAGCACCAACTCATCGAACTGAACCTGAACGGTATGGAAAGGCGTGAAGTCCCCCCGCAGCCGCCCGTGCCAGCGTGTCTTCCTGTCCGGCTCAAGGGCCAGCACCGTTCCATGCACAAGCGTGTTTTCTGGAACCGCCAGCTTTCCCTCGATGAAGACAGGATGGAGCAGCCGTCCCTCGATTGCTTCGTGGGCCTTCATCGGATAGTGCCGCGTGATCTCCACCTGCAGATTTGTGCCCTGGGCAAGCACCGGTTTCCACGGCGGCAGCGTACTTGTGCCGCGATTCGGCGCTTCATTTACAGCAGGCGAATCGGGCGTGGGGACCGGTCTGTGTTCCAGGGTCTGAGCCGCAAGCAACCGCACTGCGAATGCAAGGCTCAGCGTGGCAAAGAGGCATCGGGTCGTGCGCATGGAATCACTCCGGGGAAAGAGGAAAGCCGCGTATCCACGTAGAGTCTACGTCTTCTTGAGACGGAGAAGCACGCAAAAGGGCAGCGATTCCGGAAGCGATGTTATGAATCGCTTTAAAAGAGAGAGACCTTGAATAAACGAATTGCCGCCCCGCAGGCAACCTTGGTGCTGCATCCGGCTGAGTTACTTTGCCTGCCCGCAAGCCGTGACGATGCGGCCGAACGCGTCAGCCACCTTTTGGTTCTCCTCGTGATTCGCTCCGCCCGGGAACAGCCAAGCGGAGCTCGCGCTCATCAGCTTTCCTTCGCGCTCCATTACGATCCACTCTTGCCCGTCCGCGGTCTTCAGAATGATCCACTCCCTGCCGCCGGGCAGCGTATTTCCGTTCATATCCTTAGGAGTTGTAACTGCTTTAGGATCCATCTTCTTCAGATCGATCACAACATCGAACTTGATAGTCTCGCGCTTGTAAGGCGGCTCGTCGGCGCCCACCGCCTCCACGTGCGCGGTCAACCTGCAGCCCTCGAAGACAACGTGCTCCCTCTCGCTGTTGTACTCGCCGTTGGGTCCGCTCGTTTCAAAGAACCCGTATTTCTCAACAAATGCGCGAATGGCTTCTTCGTCGCTCTTCAGTCCGGTCTGCTGCACCTGGCCCGAGCCTGCCTGGACGAAAGCAAACGCAGAAAGCAGCCCGGCAAACAGAAATCCGATAGTCTTGATTCGAACTTTCATGGCGTTTTCCGATCACGTGGCACTATTTCAGGTGTTACCGGGTACGCGGCTTTTGCCGTCAACGTTCCGAGACCATTCACCTTGTCGCCGCTGACAATAGGCCTCAGCTGCCTGCCTCGGCACGAGAAGCCTCGCCCCCGCCTTTCACTGACGCGGCAGAAGTCTTCAACTGCGCAATCACTCCCTGTAACTCATCCATCCGCGCCATCAGTTCCGCGTGGCGTTTGTCTGCGACCGAGGGGTCGAATGCCTCCACATAGAACGTCCCATTAGGCTCCAACTCGCACCGGTGCACCTGGTGGAAATCTTGAAACCCCTGCCGATGAATCACGTCCAGCAACTCCTCGCGGGTAGA
>OCZT010006667.1_pt1 | contig 11423 bp, 6 predicted proteins | sample 1539031 | NCBI WGS metagenome assembly OCZT01 (sample SAMEA3539308, study PRJEB22396) | soil metagenome | biome: tundra; feature: field; material: soil | place: USA | collected 2010-05 | depth 0.15 m
CTGCTCGCGGCATGCTGTCCTGCAAGGCCGCCCAGGCTGCGAGCCGCAAAGACGCGGGACCCGGTGGCAGTCGTTCGTCGAGAGCACCGACGGAACGTCGGTGTGTGAGGATCTGCTCGCGCGCGAGATCGAGCCGAGCCCTCGTCACGTCAGATGCCCTTCTGCGCTGGACGACTCGGGCGACGCAGGTGATCGAGCGATAGGCCGCCAGTGAGTCCGGTTCCCCAAGCTCGCGATGATATTGCGAGCGGGACTGACTATCATTGTGGTTGTCGTGCGACCCGTCCTCGCCGACCGAGCCGCGGCAGGGCCGATGGGGACCGCCTTGGGGGTTGTGGGTGCGACTCATCTGAGCGGCTGCTGTATGTGCTCGCTATGGAACTTGAGGGCAGAATGAAAACAGCGCACCGAAACCTGGCAATCCTTGTCTCAACAGTGAGTTTGGTGCTCTCGGCATGCAGCCCAGGGCAACCATCTGCCCCATCGAGTAGTCCAACGCGAACGTCCATCCCGACGATAGCCCCTACTCCGACGATAGCCCCTACTCCGACGATAGCCCCTACTCCGACGCCAAGCCCTACTCGAAACCTGCCAAGCCGCTCGATAACAACCGATTGGGTCGTCACTGGCAAGCGGACGGTTGAGAATGAAGCGGTCACCCTGGCCGGCAATCTGTTGGTGAAGAGGGGAGGCAGTCTTACGCTGCGGAACATGCGTCTGCGCGTTGATGCACATAGCGACGCCCAATACCGTATTTACGTTGAGCCCGGCGGCTCGTTGTACATCTACGGGTGCGACATCGCATCTACGACCGACACCAACAACTTCCTCTTCGTTGTAGACAAGGGTAAGTTCGTATTGAAGGACAGTACTCTGCGCGGCATCGGTCAGGGAGGCTTCTCGACGGCGACTCAGTACTCTGGTCTAGCCCTTATCGGCGTTCAAGGCGCAGATGTCGAGGGCAATACCTTCTACCATCCCAGGTCGACGGGCATTGCTCTAAGTGGATCGAATCACGCGGTCATACGCAACAACAGGTTCATCAACGTAGCCACATTCAGAAGTAACTCAGCGGGGGGTGAGTTCGGCGTTGATCTCGCTTCTTCCAGCGACAACCTGGTGTCTGGCAATACTCTCGTGGACGAGAGAGAAGCTGTGTTCGTGCACGAGGCATCTTGGAACAACACAATTGAGCACAACACGTTTCTTGGCGCGGCGTTCGCTGCTGTCTCCATCCGCCACGGGGCCGGCAACACACTCATTCAGAACAACCAGATCGGGGGTCAGGGGCATTCCCAATCCGTCGGGTTGTACCTGGATACGACCCCATATCCGACTGTGTTCACCAATAACACTGTCAACTCCTGTTACGTTGGCGCCTTTCTCTCGTACGCAGCCAACGCCACTATCGCGAACAACACCTTCAACCAATTCGCGCCGACTGGGACCGATACCGCCCAGTACTTGTGGAAGCTCGGCGCCGTCTATGTCTTCCGCTCGCGAGATAATCAGGTGTCGAACAACCTGATCGAGAATGCCGCGGATGGCGGCATAACGTTGCTCTTCTCAGAGTCCAATGCCATCAAAGGGAACAGGGTCAGTACGTCCAAGTACGGGATCGGCCTCTGGTTTGATGCCAACAAGAATCAAATTGAGAACAACTCGTTGGATGGCAACGCCACCAATATGATCCTTGACAAGACGAGTGGCAACATCATCACTCGTAACAACCTGAACGCAGGTGAGCACGGGGATTTCGATAGCGGCGGCGATGTCTGGAGCAAGAACCACTGGAGCCTCTATTCCGGGAAAGACCGCGGGGATGGTATTGGAGATGCTCCGTACGAAATCTCTCCAGCGGGGAAGGATCCCTTGCCTTTGACAGCGGCATCAGCGATACAGACATATTCGTTGCCCAAAGTGGATTGGAAGAAGAGGGTCGACCTGGTACGGGGACCAGGGTACAAGACGATCACAGGAAAGGTGGTGTGGAAGAACCAGACCGTCAATTACGTGTGGGGGCATTTGGTCATAGCTGCGGGTGGTGCATTGACCCTGAATCACTCGAAGTTGGTCGGCGCTTCAGGCTGGGGCGACGAGCCGGGGATCTTCGTCCAGGCCGGCGGTTCCCTTGAGATTGACTACAGCGAGATCATCGGCGGGGAGTTCAAGAGTCCAATCAACATCTTTGTTGAACAAGGGGGAACGATAAACATAAGAAACAGCACGCTTCAGAATGTTGGATGGGGTTCGGGAATGGAGATGGGACTCATGCTGGGAGGGGATATCGGAGTCATCGAGAACAACGTATTCGACGGCTGCTATTCCGGCATAGTTAACGGGGGCGGAGGTCACTACAGCATTCTGAACAATACGATCCGCAGGTGCCAGTTTGGAATCGTTGCACCGGCTCGGGGCAACAACAGCGTCACGAGTGGGAATCTGGTGAGCGACATCGTGGAGAGTTTTCATCCCTGATGGAAGCTCTCGCGCGGCACGCACCTGCCCTGACTCGCGGTCACAGATCGGCTTCACGGCAGCGACGCTCGGTGCCCCTGCTCGCGCGGTAACGTGCAATCGTCATGCTTGAACTCCGCGACTCGTGCGAGGCATTCCTGCAGCGTTGTTGGGAGCGTCGGTTGCCGGCACGGACGTTGAGCCGCTAGCGCCGGACCCTCACGGTTCTTCTCGCGGCCAGCGTCGTCGTGTCGGGGTGCGGCTCCGCGGACCGTATTGGCAACACGCCGGCAGACGAGCCGCGGCCCCGACGGCCCCGACGGCCCCGACGGCCCCGACGCCCACAGTGCAGTCGACTCCCACGACGCAGCCGACTCCCACTCGTACGGCGTCCCCCACGGCCAGGCCGACTCCCACGCCGACTCCGCACCTCCGCTACGGTGGCGGCGTGAACCTGGCAGGAGCGGAATTCCGGGGACACTCTGCTGCCGGGCACGTACGGCAGCACCTATACGTACCCGAATGCCGGCGAGATCGACTACTTCATGGCCAAGGGCATGGGCACATTCCGCCTACCCTTCCGCTGGGAGCGGTTGCAGACGAAGCAGTTCGCCGCCTTCGACCCCGCCGAGCAGGCGCGAATGGACGAAGTAGCGACGTATGCCACGGGCAAGGGCGCCTATGTGATCGTCGATCCACGGATCCTGAACAAGGGGCCCACACGCTTCGTCTGGAATGCCGGCACGCTGGGCGACCAGCTGGGACAGCCTCCACGACGCGCGGTTCAAACCGTCTGGACACGAAAGGGTCGCGGCCCGAAACGGGCAACCCAATGACTGCCGTTGTGAACTGCCCTGGGTTTGATGGAGGCTCCACTCCTTGGAGGAAGATAGAGTCATGCCAGACAACACGAGCAGCCACAACCCCACGCACCGCTATCCGCCGGAGCGGAAAGAGCGCGCCGTCCGCCTGGTCTTCGAGAGCATCGAGCAGAGCGGCCAGCGCACCGGAGCGATTCCGAGAGTCGCCAACCACGTGGGCATCGGGATCGAGTCGCTCCGCCAGTGGGTCGCGCAGGCCGAGATCGATCGCGGCAACCGGCCAAGCTGAATGCAGCGACAACAACTGCCAGGGTCGAGCTGACTCCCACGCGCATTACGTGGGTGGACCTGCCGATATGGCTCATGCGCCTCTATCCCTCACTGTGCCGAGCGGATGCCACCCTCGGCGACCGCCGCAGGTCATGCCGCCAGTCTAGGTCGCCCGACACTGCCTCGCGCGGAATCAAACGACCCCTTCCCGGAGACCGGAGAGGGGGTCGTTTCGTGTTCAGGATTTGGTGAGCCCGCTCGGATTCGAACCGAGAACCAATTGATTAAGAGTCAATTGCTCTGCCGTTGAGCTACGGGCCCACGGCCGGGAAGGATACAGCAACGCGCCCTTCCTCGGCGAACGAGGGTCGTGCGGGCACTGCGAGGGAAGCGGCCACAGCGAGGGAATCTGACACGATCGGCCGCCGGGTGCCGCCCACACCGTGCGTGCTCCTTGCCACTTTCGACCGCCTCCCGGGCTCGACTCCCCAGAATGCATTATTCAGCAGGGGGACTGTAGGAAAGTACAGACAGGACCGACTCAGAGGCTACGATAGACGCCGCGATCGGAGGCCCCGACAGCAGGTCGGAGGTCCGTCGCGCCCCCCGGCGGCACGCGTGGTTCAAAGCTTGGCAGTCGAGGATCTCCAGCTGCTAGAGAAGCTGGAGGCCGGCATCGTGATCATGGACGGAGCGGGCATCGTCGTCCGCTGGAATACGCACGCCCAGCGAATACTCGGCCTGGCCTCGAAGTCGGCCGTCGGCCGCCCCTGGATCGATCTCCTGTCGGTGGTTCGTGGCGGAGACATCGCCGGCCACGAGGTTCGCGTTGCGGCAATGGAGCCGGGCGGGTGGCACGGCCTGACGCAACTCCGAGTTGCATCGGTCGGCGACGTTTGGGTGCGCGCCCACGTTCAGGCCCTCAAACTCTCCCCGACCGACGAGCAGACCGGCATGGCGGCGATCTTCTGGGCCGATTCGGGCCCGGCAGCCGAAACGGGCGAAAGGGCCACTCCTCTCCCCTACGGCGACCTGTTACGTCGATCGCCCGAGCCGCTGCTGCTTGCCGACCTCGAAGGAACGATCATCGACGCCAACGATGCCGCGGCCGCCCTGCAGGGCCTGAGGCGGGACGACATGATCGGCCACAACTACCTTGGCGACCTCCAGGGCTGGACCGCAGCGGATACGGAAATGGCCCGGAAGGAAGCCGTCGACGGCGGCTCCTTTGTTCGAGAAGTCACGCTGAAACGGCCCACGGGCGATCCGATCCAGGTTGAGGCCGTAGGCACGATCGTTTCGCCCACCGAAGGCGGCTACGTGCTCGTCCGCCTGCGGGATCTGACGCCGGCCCAGGCGAGCGAGCACATGCTTCGCGACCTCGGGCGCCTGGCCCGCCTTTCGGACGATCCGATAGAGGTCGACGAGGTAGCTCGACGAGCCCTGGACATCCTCGGCAGTGCCTGGAAGGCCGATGCCTCGATCATCGTTCTGCAGGGCGACGCCGGCTTCTCGGTCATAGCCGGGCCGGACACGTCGGAGGCTATCCGAGCCACGTTCAGCGGCCTGGACCCGGCCGACTCGCCCCTGGCCCGTCGGATCAGGGAATCGGACAAGCCATTCGAGATCGACCTCGACGACGCTAGCGCACCGGACTGGGCCGAGCGCGGCTTGGCCCTGGGGCTTTGCTCGCTCCGCGCCACGCCTCTGCTGTTTGGCAACCGCAGGCTGGGCGCAATCGTCCTTCTCTGGTCGGCCGACCCAACCTCGCTATTCGACGCGACGCAACTCGAGCAGCTGGGCCGCTTCGCCGGCCTCGCTGTGGGCAATGCAGATCTACGCGAGTCGATGCGCCGCGATATAGAGATGAGAGCCGGCCTGGAGGGCGTCGCACGGGTTGGCAGTGTCGTTCTGGCCCAGATGACCGAGGCTATCGTCACCACCGATGCCGAGCAGCTCGTCACGGCGGTAAACCCCGCGGCTGAGCGTCTGTACGGTTTCCGAGCCGAGGAAGCCGTCGGTCGCCCCGTCACCGAGGTACTGCAGCAGCTCGAGCTCGACGGCAGCTCGTCGACGCGGGACTGGATCGACTCCCTTGCCCCGGTCGGATACTGGCAGGGTCGGGTCATTCATAGGCCCCTCCTGGGAGGCGCCACCGACCGGACCATCGTCGTCGATCTTTCCACCACCGTGCTCCTCGACGACCGCCGCAAACCCGCCGGCATGGTCGCCCTCAGCCGCGAGGTCGCGCCCTCATCTCACCTGGACTCCGATGCCGCAACGCTGGCCGCCCTGGCGGTTGCGACCAGTCGATCCCGCACCCGCCAGGAAGTGGCCAGCGCGGTCCTCGAGCGACTGTGCGAAGCCACGATGGCCGACTTCGGAGTCATCGGCCAGAGGTCCGGGGACGGAAACCAGGAGATCGAGGCCAGCCGTGGCCTGGACGAGGACGTCCTCGAAGTCATTCGTGGCATCGTCCTCCACCCTCTGAGCAACGCCCTGGACCAACCAATTCCGATCGTCTCCATCGAGACCATCGACGGGTGGCTGGCCGGAACGGAGGCCCAGGCGATCCTCGCCCGCAACGAGATAGCGACCGGCTTCCTGGTAGCGCTGCGAGTGCGCGACGATCCGGTCGGTTTCCTGGGACTCGCTTCGCGCCATGCCGCCTGGGCGAGGCCGCGCGACGAAGTCGTCCTTCAGATAGCAACGCAGGTTGCGAACGCCCTCGAGAATGCGCGGTTGATGGAGCGCCTGGAACACGGCCTCGACAAAGAGCGCCGGCTCACGGCCCAGCTGGAAACCCTGATGGGCCTGACCCGGCTGCCCCAGGGCGATATCTCAGAGGAAACGATCGCTCAGGTCCTTCTCGAGCGAATCGTCGTCGCGCTCGGAGCCGACGGAGGCTTCGTCGTTCGCGAGTCGGGTGACCGTTTCAAGGTCGTCGCATCGCGCGATCTGCCCGATTCGATGCGCGCGACCACCGAGGCCTTGCCCCCCGACTCGTTCCAATTCTGGCGGCGGCTCAGATCTATCGAGCACGGCGGCGCCTTCTACGAGCACTTCGTCCTGGGGGCCGAGGCCGAGCCTGAGCTAGTGCAGATGTCCGAAGCCGGCATCTCGGCCCATGCGGTTTTCGCGGTTCGAGAAGGCGATCGACTTACCGGCGCCTTCTTGTGCTACTTCTCTGGTTCGAACGAAGGACGGGCGCAAGCAGACGAGCGAAACGTCGAGGCGGTCGGCCGGATCATCTCGATCGCCTATGCGAACGTCCGATTGAGCGAAGGTTTGGCTGAAGCGGCCGAACATGAGCGCCGTTTGACGGCCGAGCTGCGCGCCCTGCAGGAACTGACCCTTCTGGGCGCCTCAACAGACGATCTGAACCGCCTGGCCGAAGAGACGATCGAGGCGGTCGTCCTCGCCACTGGAGCCACCGGCGGCGGCTACATCCTGATCGACCCCACGACGGCGAAGGTGGCCCCGGTGGCGTGGGTGGGATTGCCGAGCCAGAGCTGGCCGGAAACCGACGACCCGCCACAGACTCCGGCCGATTGGCCGCCTTTCACCCAGCTCCAATCCGACGAAGGCATCTGGCTCCCGCAGCCGAACGCCGAGGCGGAGGCCGGCCAGACGCGCCGTGCCCAGGCGGTCCTTCCCCTTCGCGTCGACGATCGGCTCGCCGGCGTCCTTCACCTGGAATGGTCGGAAGCGCCCCGCAGCGAACAATACGACGTCCATTTCTTCGAGCCGATTGCCCGCATCTGCAGCATCTCGCTCGCCAACTTCCGGCTTCGCTCGGAACTGCTCCACCGCGCTGCGGCTCAGCGGGCACTCGGCCACCGCCTCGACACCCTCGACGAGCTCACCCGCATCGGAGAGGAAGCGAGTTCGTTCGAGGAGCTGGCCCATCGCACCGTCAGCCTGGTGCGAGAGGCGCTTGGCGCCAGCGGGGTCTGCTACCTGCTGATCGAGCCGGGCCATCATTTCGAGACCCACGCCGTCGCCGGCGAGACCGGCGCGTTCCGGCTGTGGCTCAAAGGCGTACCGGCCAAGGACGCGCCCGGCGGGAGTCTTCTCCTTTCGGGCGGCGGCAGCGTTCTCGGCGACTTCGTCTCGAGCCAGGTCAACGAGCGCGTCCTGCCACTTGCCCGAGCCACCGGCTTCCGCTCCTTCGGCGCGATCCCGATTCGGACCGGCGAGGAACTGGCTGGAGCGCTGCTGTGCTTCTTCGAGCAGTCGTCCGCCACGCTGCCGCTCGACGAATCAGCCCTGGATTCGGTGGCGAGAATAGCCGGCATCGCCCTGGCCAACTACCGCCTGCGGGAGCGGCTGGTCTCGTCCGAAGAGCGCTACCGCACCCTCTTCGAAGAAACACCGGACGCCTTGCTCGTGTCCGCTCTCGACGGGACGGTCCTGGACGCCAATGAGGCCGCGGTCCGCTTGTACCGCGTCAATCGAGGCGAGGTGCTCGGCCGCTACTTCGGCCAGCTCATCACCGCCGACGAGAAGGAGATGGCTCGCCGTCGCCAGATAGTCTGGGCCCAGGGAGGCGGTACTTTCCGAGATCGAGGCCGCCGGCCGGACGGCTCGGAGTTCCCGGTACAGATCGAGATCCGAGTCGTGGAACTCGGCGGTCAGCGCCGTTTCCTCCACCTTGTGCGCGACCTGTCCGATCAGGAAAGCCTCCAGCGAGAACTGCTCCAGGCCCAGAAGATGGAGGCGATCGGCCAGCTGGTTTCAGGGGTGGCTCATGAGCTGAACAATCCGTTGGCGGCGATCATCGCCTTCAGCCAGCTGCTCCGCAGCGACGACCGGCTGCCCGAGGACATGAAGCACGACGCCGGGCTTCTCGTCCAGGAGGCCGACCGCACTCGCCGCATCGTCCAGAACCTCCTCGACTTCGCTCGGGCCCGCCCGCCGGAGCGGCGGCCCACCAGCATCGCCGTGCTGGTCCAGAGCGTGCTCGAGCTGCAGTCGTATGCGCTCAACACGAACCAGGTCGTGGTCAAGGTGGAGATTCCCGCCTCTCTGCCGGAGGTCGATCTGGACCGAGCCCAGCTGCAGCAGGTCCTCCTCAATCTGACGATCAACGCCATCCAGGCCATGCGCGGCCGCGACCGGAGTACGCCGGGTCACCTGTGGGTCACTGCCGCCCTGGTCAAGACCCGCACTTCGTCGGGCGTTTCTCGGACCGAGAAGCCACTCGACGCTCCGGCGCGAGTCCGTATCTCGATTCGCGACGACGGCCCAGGAGTCGCGGAGTCGGTGCGGGCCCGGCTCTTCGATCCGTTCTTCACCACCAAGCAGCCCGGCGAGGGAACCGGCCTCGGACTCTCCGTTTCGTTCGGCATCGTGGCCGCCCACGGTGGGCACCTGTGGTATGAGCCCGGGTCCGCGGGAGTCGGCAGCACCTTCATCATCGAACTGCCGGTCACCGCTCGGGCGACCGACGAGAGGCAGCCGACCACACCACTGGATCCGGCCGCGCAAGGGATCCCGCAGCCGGCCAGGCCGCAGCCGAAGGAGGCCGGCGCAGGGCTGACAACGCGCCGCTCGGCGCCACGGCCAATTACGCCGCTCGCTGTCGCTAGTCCGGCAGTGGCGCCCGAAACCTCCGCGCCCGCTGCCCCCTCTCCTCGCGTCATGTCGGCAGCCACGCCGGCGTCGATCGCCACGCCGGCACCGGCAACGGCGTCATCGGCGGCCGCAGGCACGCCATCTGCGGGCGTACCGTCTGAAAGCGTGGAGACGGCACCACCGCCGCTCCGGCCGCGCGTTCTCGCTCTGGATGACGAGCCGTCGATCCGAGCCTTCCTTCGCAAGGCGCTCAATGCGGCAGGTATGGAGTGCTTTGTGTTCCAGGACGGAGCGCAGGCGCTGGACGGCCTTCGCGACATCCCTTTCGACGTCATGCTCATCGACCACCGAATGGCCGGCATGAGCGGCACCGAGTTCTACGAAGCAGCCGTGAACTTCCGCCCGGAGTTGACGGAGCGTGCGGTCTTCATGAGCGGCGACGTCCTCAACCCCGATCTACAGGGCTTCGCCACCCAACGCGGCATCAGATTGCTGGCGAAGCCCTTCGACATCGACGCCGTCATCCGAGTCGTGCGCGAAGTCCTCGCCGCCGCTGAAGAGGCCGAGGGCACTTCGGCCCGATAGTGCGGCAATGCGGCAGCGTGGAGCTCGGCGCGGCCGCTTCAGGTCTCCGCCGGCCCCTCACGCGTGTCGCCCGTTACGCGTGTCGCCCGTTAAGCGTGGCGCCCGTCACTTGGTAGGCGCAGGCGCCCCGTTTGTCCCGCCCATCAGATCAAGGAGCCGGTCGGCGGCAGCGTACGGGTCGAGTTCGTGGGCGGCTACTGAACGGAGCAGAGCCGATGCAATCGGCGCCGCCTCAAAGGACCTCGCTCGTTCGTGGAGCCGGTCGGAAAGAACGGCCCAGATCTGCGCTTCTGCCCTGGCCAGGCGCGTGCCATCGCCGACGCTTCCGCCGGCCGCGGATCTGTGGCGGTCGAGGGCGGCCAGCAGTTCGGGCACTCCTTCGCCGGTAGCGGCGGTGGTAACGAGCACTTCGGGATGTTTTGGCGCCGGACGTCCCGGCCGCGACTCGCGCGGAGCGTCGGAAAGCATGGCGTGGAGCTGACCCGCGGTTCTGTGCGCGCCGGGCCGATCGCCCTTGTTCACGACGATGATGTCGGCCACTTCGAGCAATCCCGCCTTGATCGCCTGGATCTCATCGCCCATCTCGGGCGCCTCCACCACCACGGTCGTGTCGGCCGTTGCCGCAACCTCGACCTCGCTCTGGCCCGTGCCGACGGTCTCGATCAGGACCACGTCGAAGCCCGCGGCGTCGAAAACGGCAGCCGCTGCCGCCGTGGCTGACGAAAGACCGCCGGAATGTCCGCGCGAGGCCATCGATCGGATGAAGACGCCGTCGTCCGTGGAATAGGCCTGCATCCGAACGCGGTCGCCTAAAACTGCGCCACCGGTTATGGGGCTGGATGGATCCACCGCAACCACCGCTACCGGACGGCCCGCCCGGCGGAGTTCGGCTATGAGCGACGCGACGAGCGTGCTCTTGCCCGCTCCGGGAGGTCCGGTGATGCCGATCAACTGGGCGTGCCCGGCCATCGGGTACAGGCGCCGCAGAGCGGCCTCCGCGACGGCGGTCCGGTTCTCGACGGCGGTCAGCAGCCGCGCGAGAGCCCGGCGGTCGCCCGCGAGCGCCGCATCACAAAGTGCATTCGCGCGCTCCACGGCCGAGTCCTCAGCTGAGGCCTCGCCGGGCGCCGACGCGTGGTCCTCAGCCGACGCGTGGTCCGCCGCCGACGCTTGCGTATCGCCCACGGCGGTCGCTTTATTCCCGCGGCCGGGCGTTGGCGCGCAGGAAGTCCGCGACCTCGCCGATGGTGGTTCCGGGCCCAAAGACTGCGGCAACGCCACTCTCCTTGAGGGCGGGCACGTCGTCGTCCGGAATGATGCCGCCGGCGGTCACGAGCACGTCGTTCATGCCCCGTTCCCGCAGCAGGGCGCAGATGCGCGGTACAAGCGTCATGTGCGCGCCCGACAGGATGGACAGCCCGACGACGTCGACGTCCTCCTGGAGAGCGGCCGTCACAATCATCTCGGGCGTCTGACGCAGGCCGGTGTATACGACTTCGAAGCCTTCGTCGCGAAGGCCACGAGCCAGTACCTTGGCTCCGCGATCGTGGCCGTCGAGGCCCGGCTTGGCGATGAGCACCTTGAGCGGTCGGTCAGTCATGGTCGGATGATAGCGGGCGGCCGATCCGCGGTCTCAGCCGGCAAGCGCCGCGGCCCGAGGGCGGTCGCTAGGGTTCGGCGGCGTTGCGGGCGGCCTGGCCCGATCCGGAGCCG
>OCZT010006668.1_pt1 | contig 11421 bp, 9 predicted proteins | sample 1539031 | NCBI WGS metagenome assembly OCZT01 (sample SAMEA3539308, study PRJEB22396) | soil metagenome | biome: tundra; feature: field; material: soil | place: USA | collected 2010-05 | depth 0.15 m
ACCGAGGCGATCTTGGTGGTGACCAGCTGCACCGCGGCCAACCGCCGGCCGGCCTGGTCGTCGCTGGCGTAGCTGAACGTGGCCAACCCGAACACGAAGACCACACCGCCGTCCGGGCCCTCCAGCAGACCCGCCGACGGACCCACCGAGCGGGCCCGCGCCGGCAGCAGCTGTAGCACCGGCTGGTTCACTCGACTCATTCTGCCCCCTCATTGACCTTGCATCCATTATCTCAGATAGCAGACGTGATAAAGCGGCGCGACACGCCGAAAAGCCTTACCCAGCAAGGAAAGTTCAAGACCTACCTGGTTGCTATGTCAGGAGTTCTGGACTCGAACCCGCAGCCTCCGATCCTCACCGTTTCGCATTAGTCTCCATATCCGTTGCAGATCCCCACAGCGAGGTCTCCCTCTCCACAGAATGTCGGGTTGGCGCCGCGGAGCCGCATGACTCGTCGCCTCACAGCTCCGCGGACCAAATCAGAAAGTGCTGTTGGGGTCGTAATATTCTTTGATGTTGTTGCATCCGATGCCGACGGCCTTCGTGAAACTAACCTTCGGGAACGAACCAGGATTAGCTTGGCCAGTGGCAACTTTCAGCGCAATATCAAACACGTCCTTGGCTGCGAGGGTCGGAGAGTTCAGGCCTGTCGAAACGTACTGCCCGGAGCATCCGCCCTTGCTGATTTCCGCCAAGGCTTCCTTCTGACCATCGACTCCTGCCACCAAGACCCTCGTGTTCTTCTTGGTCTTCAGGGTCTTTAGCGCGCCAAGCGACATCGAATCGTTGTAACCAAAGATGACGTCAATATCCGGATGTGCTGCCAGCAGATTCTCGGAGGCGGTAACAGCAAGATCTTGTGTGTAGTTCGCGTTGGCCTCTCCTACGATCTTGTAGTTGACGCCACCTTTCTTCAAACCATCCAGGAACCCCTTCCGTCGGTCAGGCCCCACAATCTCATCCCGAGGACCTCCATTGAGAATCGCTAGGTTGATTGTCTTCCCTGCACCGATACGCTTGGCCATGAGTTCCCCGGCGCCTGCGCCAATCTTCAAGTTATCCGACTGGACAGTGGTGAAACCCACACCCGGAATGGAGGTGTCGATAAACATAAGAGGCTTCTTTTTGGCGATTGCTGTCAATTGCTCCTTCTCGGTGCCGGGGCTGACAGCGTTCACCACAATCACGTCCACACCCTGAGAAACCATGGTCTGTACCTGATTGACCTGCTGAACTGGGTCGCCGTTCGCGGCCTGGAACACCAGGCTGAACCCCTTCTCCTTAGCCATTCGTTGAGCTTCCTTCTGCATGGCCACGTAGTAAGGCGCCAACAGAGTCTGCTGAGCAAATCCGATCTTTACCTGCTTCGCATCCTTCGTCGCCCCCCCGGTCGCCGGGGTTGTACTTCCGCCCGAGGTGCTACAAGCGGCCAAAGAACCGAGCAATGCCGCAGCCAGCCCTGCGCTGCCAAACTTTTTCCAAGACATGTCTCTCCTTATGACTAACAGATATGACTAACAGATTCTTCTCTACAGACAAAACCGATAATGCTTGAGTTTGCCCAAAGTCACAATCCGCCCGGGCCTTGCCTGAACTAGTCCCTAGGCCGAGTGCTGATTACCGCTTCGCAGCACCGGAATTCCGTCCGGCAGCGACTCCGACCGCCACAAGGATGAGAGCCCCTTTGAACGCATCTTGAAGGAAGGTCGATACATTCAAAAGCACCAAGAGATTTGTGATGATTCCAAATATAAAGGTCCCGATTACCGCACCTGAGACTTTTCCATAACCGCCATTTAGGCGAGCACCGCCGATCACCACGGCGGCGATGGCGTCAAGTTCATAGCTAAGGCCCGCAGAGGGTGTGCCAGCCCCGACGCGCGAGGTAAGCATGAAGCCCGCCAATCCCGCAAGGAGTCCGGCGAGAACGAAAACCAGAAAGATTGTGGATCGCACTGGGAGACCAGAACTCTGAGCTGCCATCTTGCTGCTCCCAATGGCGTAGACCCGGCGCCCGAAGACAGTGCGCCGCAGCAGGAACGCCATAAGCAGGCAGGCGGTGGCCCAGAAGAACGCAATGGTCGGGAAGCCCAGCACGCTTGCGGTTCCAGGAATAGAGAAGTTTGGATCCTTTGGCGTGATGGGGGAGCCCTCTGTGTATGCATAGACCAGACCGCGAGCCAGTGCGAGCATACCCAGTGTGACGATGAACGCCTCCACCCCTCTAAATGCAATAAGGCCTCCGTTTACGGCACCGAGCACCGCTCCAGCGCCCAAGGCAACAAGTAAGCCAACCCAGACGTTCACACCACCGAAAACTCCTGCGCTCACCACAGATGTGAGTCCCAATACGGAACCGACGCTGATATCGATCCCTCCAGAGATGACGACCACTAGCTCTCCGAGCACCAAGACGCCCGTGACCGCTAGTTGACTTATCAAGTTGGTGAGATTGTCCCGGGTGAGAAAGGCATCGCTGGTCAGGGAAGCGATCACGAATAGACCTACAAGGATGAAGAAGGGGTACTGGCCCTTCAACCTCTCACGAACTATGTCGATTCCGTGTCCTTTTCTGGAGTCGTGCAACTTTCCATTCTTCGGCATGTTTTGAGTAATGCTCACGATGCCATCGCCCCCAGGGCGGGTCGCACTATGTCATCCATGGTCGCCTGCCCGGCGTCGAGGTCCGCCACTACACGACCCTCGCGCATCACCAGAACTCGATGAGTGAGCAACAGAACCTCCTCCGCTTCACTAGACACCACCACCACTGACTTCCCCGACTGAGCAAGATTGAAAATCATTTCATAGATGTTTGCTCTCGCGCCGACGTCGATTCCTTTCGTTGGCTCGTCAAAGACGATAACTTCGGGATTGGCCGCAATCCACTTAGCTATGCAGACCTTCTGTTGATTGCCCCCACTCAAGTTGGCCGTCATGGTGCTTGAAGTGCCTTTGACATCAAAGCGTTCCACCAACTCGTCGGCAGCTGAGCGCTCACGTGCCAAGTTGAGGACTCCAAAGTTCGAGAACTCTTGTAGCATCGACAGGGTGAGGTTTTCTCCGTTCGTAAAGTCCGGAACAAATCCATCCAGTCGACGATTCTCACTCACATAGGCAATCCCCTCTCGCAAAGCCGTTCGGGGTGAATGTAGATTGGGCGTGCGGCCTGATAGCTGAACGGTTCCGCCGAGAATGGGTTGATGGCCACTTATCCCTCGCGCAATGGACGAACGACCACTCCCGACAAGTCCATACAGTCCGGTAATTTCGCCAGGCTTCACACTAAACGAAACACCCGAAGCAGATCCTGCACTGAGCGCGTCAACTTGGAGCACGGGCGCCGCATCAGGGTCCGGGTCATGGGGGGGGCGGTGCATCACCTTGAGGGCATCACCAATCATCAACGACGTGACTTCGTCAACGTCCGTTTCGCTCGTCCGCAGTACCTTCACCAGGCTCCCGTTGCGCAGGACCACGATACGGTCTGCAATGTCGAAGACCTCCTGCATCCGGTGCGACACAAAGAGGACACATGTACCAGTAGCGCGCTCGCGCGCTACCATGCTCTTCAGCAACTCAAAGAAGGTTTCGGTCGTTGAGGCTGTCGATTCGTCGAGGATCAAGACTCGGTGGTCGTTGACCAGAGCTCGCGTAAGAGCAAGCATCTGACGCTGCCCGGGCGCCAGCGTTGAGCCGAGCCTAGACGTGGAGAGACCCACCAGACCAACGGTCTCCAATGCCTCTTGGGTGGCAAAATCACCTGTCGCGCGAAACGTAGAGAGGGGGTTGCTGTATCCCGCGCGCAGGTTGTATAGCCATACATTCTCTCCGACCGTGAAATCGTCCACGACTAACGGTTCCTGGTGCAAAAGCAGAATCCCCGCTTCAAAGGCGTCTCTCTGAGACCGGATAGGCTCCTCGCGACCAAGGATCCGAATTTCCCCTGCCGAAGTCGGCTCTTGGCCCGAGAGAAGCCTGGCAAAGGTGGATTTACCCGCTCCGTTCGCACCGCATATCGCGACGACCTCCCCCGGGAATAGGTCCAGATCGAACTCTTTGAGTGCCACCACACCCGGGTACTTACGCCATACCCCACGAGCGGTGATCAGCGGCGCAGTTGCCGTTACCACCGCCGGTACCCCCCATGCATCACGATTCTGCTTGCCTCGCCCGCACGCAGACGGCGGCCAGCCACCTGGCAGAGCCGTCCGGCGGCGTCAGGCATCACGACTTGGGAATCAGCTAGCACTGCCACGGATTCTCCTTGGATTTCTCTTCCACAGCGCTCGTCGTGCATCACGAGTGAAGCACATAGAATGACAGGATGTCATGTGGCGGCAGCCAACGTGATCGAGTCGAGACATGCCTGGGTAACGGCCGCGACCGTGACGCCCCGTTCGGCCAGCACCTCTGGGCCGGCTCCGCTGGCACCGAAGTCATCGACCCCTACTGCGATGCCATTTGAACCAATCCATCGGTACCAACCCAACGTGGAGCCGGCCTCGACGCTTACGCGGGCTGTTATTGCTGGAGGCAGGACGCTGTCGCGGTACGACTGAGGTTCAGCTTTGAACCATTCCAAACAGGGTGCTGACACCACGCGCGCGTTAACGCCCTGATCTGCGAGCCTCCCCTGCGCCGCAAGTGCTAAGTGCACCTCGGACCCCGTAGCGATGATGAGGACGTCGACCGGCCCTGATGGGTCGCGAAGAACATAGGCGCCCCGAGTTGCGTCAGCCGTATCGCCAAAACCCGCGAGCGACGGAACCGCCTGGCGGGTCAGACAGAGTGCGATTGGGTTGTTACGTTCGAGGAGCACCCGGCGCCAGATTGCCACCGTTTCAGTGACATCGGCTGGTCGGACCACAGCGAGCCGGGGAATCGCTCGGTAGCTCCAAAGGTGCTCTACCGGCTGGTGCGTGGGTCCGTCCTCTCCGGCTGCGACGGAATCATGAGTCCACACATAGAGCACCGGAAGTCGCATCAGCGCTGCTAGGCGGACTGCGGGCCTCATGTAATCCGCGAACACAAAGAAGGTCGCACCGAATGGCCTCGTCAAACCTCCCAGAGCGATGCCGTTGAGCACCGCCCCCATGGCGTGCTCACGAACGCCAAAGTGCAGCAATCGGCCAAGTGGCCCACTTTCCCAGGTCGTCTGGGCGATGCCACGGGGAAGGAAACTCGTCATACCCCCTAGCAGAGTGCCGTTCGATTCGGCGAGATCCGCCGAACCACCCCACAACTCGGGCAACAGTGGGGCGAGAGAATCCAATACTCGGCTGTTCGCGATGCGGGTTGCCATCGGCCCGTCTGTTCGGGCGATGGTATCCAGTTTCGGCCATACGTTGTCAGGAAGCCCGCCAGCCAGCAGGCGGCGGCGAAGACCCGCGCCTTCAGGATTTTCATCCTCCCATTGGATGAAACGCTCGTTCCAGGCTTCGTGTGCCTTCCGACCACGGTCGGTCACTTTTCGCGCATGTTCGAGGGCCTCAGGCGGCATGGCGAAGGAGTCTTCGGGGTCGAGGCCCAGAGCCGCTTTTGTTGCTGCCACCTCTGACAGTCCGGCAGCGCCTGAGTGCGCAGCGGCTGTTCCCCCCAATGTCGGCATTGGATAACCCAACCGGGTGGACAGCCTTACCAATACCGGACGCTTTGTCTCGGCGACGGCCAAATCATAGCCGCGACGCAAGGCACGAACGTCCTCCGCGTCGTCGATCGTCACAACAGCCCAGCCATACGAGATGTACCGCGCGACAACGTCCTCAGACCAGGCAATCGCCGTGTCGCCCTCTATGGAGATGCGGTTGTCATCCCACACCACGACAAGCCCACCTAAGCGAAGGTGACCCGCTAACGACGAGGCCTCGTGGGTCACTCCCTCCTCCAGGTCGCCGTCAGATGCGAAACACCAAACACGATTGAAGAAGAGGCTTGATTCGGGGCTTCCCGACTCGGCCATCTCGGGGTCGAACAAGGCGGTGAATCGGCGCGCGGCCAGCGCCATCCCTACCGCGTTACCCACCCCCTGTCCCAGAGGGCCAGTGGTCGTCTCGACGCCCGGGGTGTGGCCATGTTCGGGATGACCGGGAGTCAAGGACCCGAGCATCCGAGTCCGGCGAAGGTCTTCCATCTCCAGCCCGTAGCCACTCAGGTACAGCTGCAGATACAAAGCGATGCTCGCGTGTCCGCACGAGAGAACAAACCGATCGCGGCCGGCCCAATGCGGATCGGTCGGATCATGACTTAGGTACTCCTGGAAAAGGACGTAGAGAGCTGGAGTCAGGCTCACTGCGGTGCCGGCGTGGCCCGACCCCTTGTGCTGAACGATGTCAAGCGGCAGGACTCTAGCGTGGGCGACCGCCACACGATCTAGATCATCATGCCAGTCGGTGCCGCCCGTGCTCGTCATCCCATGTTCCTCGACTCTGTCTTCTGGGGGGGTCTTCTGGGGGGCTTATGTATGCCGCTATCTTGAGTTACGGTAGGTGATGACAGAAGTTTTGTCTAGAGGTACTCAACTTGGATACCCGGAGGCCAGCACCTGTAGGGCAACTCCCACGCTGTCTAGGCTCAATCCCTTGTGTCGGGACGTGCGCAAGGCGGCGAAGCGCAACAAGATCGGAACGCCATCTTCTCTAGAACTAGTCAAGGAGCATCATGCGTGCAGCCGTCATACGCGACTCGAAGTCAGGCATCACTCTCGAAGAGGTGCCCGATCCCAGCCCTCGGCCGGGTGAGGTCCTCATCGAAGTAGAGGCGTGTGGAATTTGTGGCACCGACATCCACATTGCGGATGGGGAGTACTCGCCCATCAACTATCCCGTGGTGGTGGGTCATGAGTTTTCGGGGACGATCCGCGAGCTGGGCGAGGGCGTCGCCGACCTCATCGTCGGAGACCGGGTGGCGGTGGATCCGTCTCGTTACTGCGGCGCGTGCGAGTTCTGTCAACAGGGCCGTGACAACTTGTGCACCGACGGCGGCGGCCTAGGGTCAACCGTCGATGGCGCCTTCGCAGAACTCGTCGTCGCTCGAGCGCGCGACTGTTACCGCATCCCGTCCTCCGTCGACTTTGCAACTGCCGCTTTGACTGAACCTCTTGCCTGCGCAGTACACGGCTTCGATCTACTGACAAGGCGGCTGGGAGACCACTACCTGGTCTACGGTGCGGGAACAATGGGGCTCCTGATGGCGTCATTGGCCCAGTTCGCTGGCGCCGCCTCCATCTCCGTCGTGGACCCGTCGACTCCGCGCCTCGACGTGGCCACCCGAATAGGTGCTGACGCAGTGGCCGCAACCGCCGATGAATTGCCACGCCGAGGTCGCGGGTGGGACGTCGTCATTGACTGCTCTGGAGCCAGAGCCGCCATCGAAGACGGCATAAGCCGTGTAAGGCGAGGGGGAACCTTTCAACAGTTCGGAGTCGCTGCTCCAGAATTACGTGTCGCGGTATCACCATTCCTGATCTTCAGGGATGAAATCACCGTAATCGGAAGCCGGGCCGTCTTGCGCAGCTTCGATCGTGCCGCTGAGCTGATTTCACGGGGAATTGTGAATGCCGATGCAATAGTTTCCCACCATTATTCCCTCAACGACCTGGACCAGGCTCTGGCCACCGCACGCTCAGGCCTAGGCACCAAGGTCCTTGTCCACCCTTGACATATCACACAGGGGAATGCAAGGCGAAGTCCCAATGCGGACAAGCCTACCAATCATCCACCGGCCCCCACACCGAGACGAGATTGAGATGTCAGGATCTCAAGGCCTTGCTACTTGGCCAGGCAACTAGGCTACCGCGGCGTGGTGCGCGCAGATTCACCCGGGAGAGGTCAGCGAGATCGTCGCCGTCCCCGAACATGCAGGCCCGCGAGAGACTCTAGCGGGCTCGGCTGCCATTGCCACAACCGCGGATCGGACTGACACGGGCGCCTGCTCGCAAAGTCGACAATCCGGCTCTTCGGACTTAACCGGCTCTTGGTACTTGAGCGGGGTTGACCTCGACCGCTGGTAGTTCACGCAGCCCGGCGGGCCGCGCTGTGCAACATGATGCGCCTCTCGTAGTTGTCCTGGTTACGGAACCCGCAGGCGACGCGTTTGATCTGCTTGATGACGCGGTTGTAGCCCTCGGTCCGGGCGTTGGTGTTGCCAAGCTCGAGAAAGCCTTCCATCTCGGGCCACCACCTCTCGATCGTGGCCGCGAGCCGGGTCGCCTCGGGCATGTCCGCGTCCACGCAGGCCTGCAGGAACCGAGTCCGACGAGTCGAGGTCTCGTGCCTGCTGTACCCGTTCGGGCCATGGGCTTGCAGCATCTGACGCAGGAGCTCCTTGATGCCCCAGGCGGCGCTGATCTCGTTGGTCGGGTCGTCGGTGTCGAAGACGGTCTTCAGTCGGGCCAGGGCTTTCGGGCCCAGCTCGTTGCCGGCACGCAGCAGCAGCCGGCGGTGCGCCCAGGCCGGGTCGACCTTCATACCGCGTCGGCCCTGCTGCTCGTGTTGGACCCGTTGGCGGACGTCGGTGAGCATCTTGTTGGCAAGCATCACCAGGTGGAAGTGGTCCAGCACGATCCTGGCCTGCGGCAACGCCCCGCGGATCCCCGACGCGTACGGAGCAGACGGGTCGATCGCGACAACCGCGACGCCGTCGCGGAACTCCTTGCTCTGTAAGGCCATCCACGCCTCGACGCATGCCCCGGAGCGGCCCGGGGCGAGCCCGATGATCCCTGCCGGGTGGGATGGGTCCAGGTCGACGATCGAGGTCATCCACGGGTCACTGCGCCGCCAACCGGTCTCCTTGAAGAACCAGCGGACGCTGCGGGCCCGGGTCTCATCGATGCCGATCATCATCGTCGGGGCCGCCTGCCCCAGCACCTGGACGGCTGTGGCCACCAGGATCCGGTGCACCGTCCACCACGCCACGCCGTAGTCGGCTGCGACCTCGCTCATCGCCCGGTTCGTCGCCGTAACCGCGGCACTGACCTTGGTCCGCAGCCTATGGGTGAGTCGAGAACGGGCCGGGATCTGGTCGCTGATCTCGGTGAACGACCTACGCGCGCAAAGCTGTTCGCTGCACACGAAACGGCGCTTACAGACCCACAGCCGCAGCGGCACACTGCCATGCGGCAGGTCCTTCAGCCGGCAGATCGGACGGTCCTTCACCCGCGACGACATCACCCCACACGACGGACAACCACCCTCCACAGCGACGCTCTCCACGAGCACCACCCGCCCACCATCAGGGTCCAACGTGACGTTCAGAACCCGGAATCCGGGCAGCGCGAACAGCAATGTCGTACGGTCAATCATGGCTCGTGGCTCTCTTCAGCTGATGTCGTAGGAACCAACAGCATGTCGAGGCCACGAGCCTCAAATCACGGCGCCACCCCGCTCAAGTACCAAGAGCCAAAAACCCAGCGGGCCGGCTTCCATCAACAGATACGGACAACCCATATGACCACGTCGTATGCTTCACCTACGAAGTGCCTCTCGGCAGTAAGAATTGACGTGCGATCGGCTACCCGGGGCGTGTTCCAAGAAAACTCATCGCCTCGAATACAACTCCGTTCTGACTAGGTGATCCACATGACGAGTTGGAATCTTCTCTTCAGAAAAGTTAAGGAAGGGCACATTGATGCGCACACGCGGCCCCAATAGCGCCGGGTACGCCGCCGGTACCATGGTTCTCATGCGATCAGTAAGGCGCTCGCGGGCTATGCAGAGGATGCGCCCCATCTCATTCAGGCTCACTGACCAATTCACTTGGTCAGGTGGCTATTTCCTGTTCAACATGTCTGCAGCATTTGCGTTTCCAATGTCGGTCTACGCTGCTGTCACGGTCTCGTCTACGATGGGCTTGATCGCCGCTATGTGTGTTCGGTCGTATGCGCTTGATGGACGTCTCGTGGCTGGAACAAGAGCAGGCGTTGCCCTGAACGAAATGTTTAGCGCAAAGGTCGCATGGGTCTCGTCCGTCGTCGGCGGCTCTTCCGCTGGCATTCTTACATCACTCTGGATTTGGCTGTCGACGAACGAGACGCCGAGCTGGACCTTGCCGGTTCTGTCGATTACAATAGTGCTTGCGGATGCTCCGCATTACTTGCTGACGATGAAACGCGCCTACAATCGGGCATTAATAGTTGGAAGCCTGTACTTACTAGGCGGAATGCTTGCCATCGTCATGGGAAGGTATTTTGCCTCAGCCGCAGTCATGCTGATTTGGATGACATCCACATTGGTCTGCACGTTTGTCGGCTGGATGTTGGTCGGACAATCGACGAGGCAGAAGTTAGTATTCCCTTATCGTCATATCTCACGGCGCATGGGTGCAGAATCCTTGTATTCGGCACTGGGGGGCCAGTTGGGCATTTTCCTCATTTATCTGACGAGCGACCCTTCGGCAACGACTGGCATCAGGCTCGCTTATTCGCTCGTTTTCGCTCCAGCATTCATGTTGATTCAAGGACTAACGCCGCTCTATCTGATGAGAATGTCTGATCTGTACCGGCGCCCCAGCGAAGAGGGGGTACGGTTATCGATCTACTGGATCAGCGGTGCATGCAGTTTGCTTGCCATTGCTGGAGCCTCTGGTTTTGCAGCCGCGCATTTTGAGTTATTTGGCAACACCAAATTGGAGGCCAGCGTCCCCTATTTGGTACCTGTTGGACTGTCGATCATGGGCGCGATAGTTTTCGACGCGGCCCTGCTTAATTGGCGGTTCAGGGTCTCACCCACCTTTCCACACCGAGCCCGACTCGGCACGGTTGGGGTCGATCTGGCCGTCCAGGTGACGGGAGTCCTTGTGGCCGGCCCGCTGGGTTTGGTTGTTGCGCTCATCTCCACCGCTGCGTTGAAGGTGGCATTTGCTTCCTTCATCATCTTGAAGCTTCGTAACAGGACAGCCAGTCCCCTGTCGTCCACCTGACCTTCATGCACGCTATGAGGCCAGAAGTTGTTGACGGGAGTCCAGAACTCCGGACATAGTGGTTGGGTGTTAGCCCCGATTCCGTTGTAGGACAGGGCTTTGCTGTTCGGTCGCCTCATTCATGGGATCATTGGCGTATGAGTTCTCAAGCGGGCAGGATGGGGGCTCGTCGGACTTAACGGGCAACTCGGGTCGAGGGCGCTGGTGCAGGTCGCCCGTGGCCTCGTTATCGTGGTTGTTTTCAATGACAGTGTCTGGTCAGAGTGAGGCCGCGACCTTGTTTTCAGCGTAGGCGAATTCCCATGCTTAATGGATCTGGTATCGGACGCCTCGCGTCTGCTCAACTTGGGCGGCCTCGCGCTCGACCGCGTCGAGGTCGATGAGGTGTGTTGCTCCCATCGGACAGTGACCCAAGAAGGGAGAATTTCTCCCGAGGAGGAAGGGTCATCAGGGCTATCCATCTGAGCCGACTACACTGGTGTGATGCATTACCGCGACTCGCAG
>OCZT010006669.1_pt1 | contig 11420 bp, 9 predicted proteins | sample 1539031 | NCBI WGS metagenome assembly OCZT01 (sample SAMEA3539308, study PRJEB22396) | soil metagenome | biome: tundra; feature: field; material: soil | place: USA | collected 2010-05 | depth 0.15 m
GCATACGAGATATTGGCGTGACTGGAGTTCAGACGTGTGCTCTTCCGATCTAGGCTCAGCGAAAAACTTCAAAATCACCCAGCCCGGAGACCTCGAGCTGGCGGAATTTTACCTGCGAAGCACGACCGCGGATAAGTGCGGATGAACGCGGATCAGGAACAAGAAAGTCCAGAACTTCGGGGAAGGAGTTTTTGCGGACTTCATGCTGACGTAAAAGACGTTGTGCTTAAGGTGTTTTACGCGGTCTACAACGAGCTGGGCGGCGGTTTTCTCGAGAGCGTTTATCATAAAGCGTTCGCTATGGCGCTTCGCCAGGCTGGGCTCACAGTATCGGTGCAGGTTCCCGTCCCCATGCATTTCCGGGGTGTTACCGTAGGCAATTTTATTGCTGACATCACAGTGAATGGATGCGCGCTGCTCGAGTTGAAAGCTGTATCGGCTCTAGATAGGGTGCACGAGGGCCAAATACTTAACTATCTGCGAGCGACAAATTTCGAGATCGGTCTTTTGTTCAATTTCGACCCTAGGCCTCAGTTCAAGCGCGTTGTACTCGAGAATGGAAACAAGAAAATCCGCGTTTATCCGCGTTCATCCGCGGTCGAGTCTTTGGAGGAATTGGATCGATGAGTATGCGGATCGGCTACGGGTTTGACTCGCACGCGTTCAAGGCGGGCGTGCCGCTGATAATTGGCGGCCTGGCTATCGAGCACACCGAGGGCCTTGCCGGCCACTCCGACGGCGATGTGCTGCTCCACGCCATTACCGATGCCCTTCTGGGCGCGGTCTCCGCTGGCGACATCGGCACATTTTTTCCGCCCAGCGATCCACGCTGGAAGGGCGCTGCATCGAGCGTGTTCCTGCAAACGGCGCTTGAGGAAGTCGCGACTGCGGGATACAGGATCGTCAACGTCGATACCGTGCTCATCATGGCTCAGCCGAAGATCGTTCCCATCGCCGGCGAACTGCGCGAGCGGGTCGCGGAGTTGCTTGGCGTGAAGCCGGGCGAGGTGGGCATCAAGGCGAAGACGCCCGAGGGCCTGGGGCTCGACCACGTTGCCATGGCGCATTGCACGGTGCTGCTCGAGAGCCTGCCCGCACCCGAAGCGCTGGAGCATATGGCCGCGAGCGCGGACGCCGATTCCGAGGAAGAGTTGAATGCCGTGGTGGAAGGCCTGGTGGGCAGCCGCCGCGACATCTCCGCTCTTGGCCGCAAGGTAACGCCGTTCGACACGGATGACCTGACTTGAAAGCAAGGTGCGGGAGTAGACGACCGACTGACCTGTGCGATGCGATTGGCCGCCGGCGCCCTGCTGGCGGATGCGATGCCCCGGGTGGGTGTTTGGCGTAGACTGCTGAGACTTGGAACCAAAGACGTGGAACTTCTGTCTGGAGATGCGGCGTATGCGTGTGCGGCTTGCTGTGCTGGTTGCGATGATGTGTGCGGCGGGGGTTGCCGCAGGGCAGGCGGCACTCGAGCCAGCGTTCGATACCGAGGGGTTTGTCCGGACCCATTATGCGAAGTATGAGTATCGGATCCCCATGCGCGACGGGATCAAGCTGTTTGTGTCGGTATACGTGCCGCAGGCCGGATCCTTCGGGGCGAAAGGAGACAATGGACCGTATCCGTTTCTCATGACGCGAACGCCGTACAGCTGCGGGCCGTATGGCGAGGACAAGATGCCGGCGCGGCTGGGCGTGAGCCGCGAGCTGCTGGAGAGTGGGTACATCTTTGTGTGCGAAGACGTGCGCGGGCGGTACGAGAGCGAAGGCGTTTTCCTGGAGATGAGCCCTGCGCTGACCGCGGCGCAGAAGGCTAACCCCAAGGCCACGGACGAGTCGACAGACATGTACGACACCGTCGAATTTCTGTTAAAGAGGGTCGAGAACAACAACGGGAAGGTGGGGATCACGGGGATCAGCTATCCGGGGTTCTATACGTCGGCGAGCATCATAGACTCGCATCCGGCGATCAAAGCTGCAAGCCCGCAGGCCCCGATGACGAACCTGTTCTTCAACGACGACGGATACCACGGGGGCGCCTTCATGCTGGGGGCGAACCATGGGTTCTACGTCAGTTTCATGCCGCAGACTAACCCGACACTGCCGAAAACTTCGCTGCCGTTCGAATTCGATTTGAAAGATACATATGGCTTCTATCTGAAGGCCGGAGCAACTTCGAACCTCGACACCAACTTCAAGGGAGCCAACTTCCTGTTTCACGACCAGTTGGTACATACCACCTACGACGAGTATTGGAAGGTGCGCGACATATCGCGGCATATGACGGGGGTCCATGCGGCGGTGATGGTGGTGGGTGGATGGTTCGACGCGGAGGACCTGTCCGGACCGTTCAAGACATTTCATGCGATCGACGAGTTCAATCCCGGAGCCGTCAATACGCTGGTGGTCGGCCCATGGACGCATGGGGGCTGGTCTACTTGGGATGGAGACAGGCTGGGCGATGCGACCTTCAACGCGAAGACGGGCGTGTTCTTCCGGGCGCAGATTCAGTTTCCGTTCTTCGAGAAGTATTTGAAGGGTAGAGACTATGCGGCGCTTCCGAAAGCATATGTGTTTGAAACCGGCACAAATATCTGGAAGAAGTACGACGTCTGGCCGCCAAAGGCCGCGGTGACGAAGACGCTCTACTTCCACGCGGGTGGCGGGCTGAGTTTCGACGCTCCCAAGGACACTGCTGGAGTGGATGAGTACGTGAGCGACCCCGCACATCCGGTGCCGTTTGTGAATTATGTAACCAATACGGTTCCACAACGCTACATGACGGATGATCAGAGGTTTGCGGCGAGGCGGCCGGACGTTCTCGTGTACCAGACGGACCCGCTCACCGCGGATCTGACGGTAGTCGGTCCAGTCCGTCCCAAGCTGAAGGTTGCGTCTACCGGAACGGATTCGGACTTTGTGGTGAAACTGATCGACGTATATCCGGAAGACTATCCGGACCCTCCGTCCGCCGAGGCGGCTCTGGGGAAACGGATTCTGGGCAACGTGCCAATCCTGATGGGCGGGTATGAGCAATTGATCCGCGGGGAGCCGATGCGCGCGAAGTTCCGCGACAGCTGGGATAAGCCGACGGCGCTTGTCCCGGGACAGATTGTGAGCGTCAATGCGGAGATGCCGGATGTGAATCATACGTTCCGCACCGGGCACCGGATCATGGTGCAGGTGCAGAGTAGCTGGTTCCCGTTGGTCGACCGGAATCCGCAGATGTTCGTCGATATACCGTTTGCCAAACCGGTGGATTTCGTGAAGGCGACAGAGAGCGTGTACCGCAACGCGGGAGCGGCAAGCGGGGTCGAAGTCCTGGTGCTGCCTTAGGGGTGGTTCGCTGACGAAACGCGGGCGGTGATGGTGATTGGCATCGCTCCCGGCAGCTATGATGCAAAGCGCGTTGCGCAGAGAGAATGGCAGAAATGATTACGACGGTGCAGCAACATATCCTGCAACAGCAGCAGGAGATCAGCGAGGCCAGCGGGCGATTCAGTTGGCTTCTAAGCGGTATTACGCTGGCGACCAAGATGGTTGAGGCCAAGATCCGCACCGCGGGGCTGAGCGATGTGCTCGGCGCATTCGGGCAGACTAATGTGCAGGGCGAGCAGCAGCAGAAGCTCGATGTGTTTGCCAACCAGGCGCTGTTGCACTGTCTTGGCCTGCGCGATTCGGTCGCCGCGCTGGTGAGCGAAGAGGACGAGGAGCCCGTAACCTTCGACCGCTCGGTCGAGACCGGCAAGTACATCATCGTGTTCGATCCGCTGGATGGCTCGTCGAACATCGACGTGAACGTAAATGTGGGCACGATCTTCAGCGTGCTGCGCAGGCTTCCATCGACCGATGGAGACCTGCAGGCGTCCATCCTCCAGCCGGGATACGCGCAGGTAGCCGCGGGCTATGTTGACTACGGACCCTCGACGGTCCTGGTGTATACGACCGGCCACGGCGTCCACGGATTCACGCTCGACCCAACCATCGGCGCCTTCGTCCTGACCAACGAGAACATGAAGATGCCCGAGCAGGGAAGCTACTACAGCGTGAACGAGGCCAACGCCGCGACCTGGCCGGATAAGTATCGCGAGTACGTTGGCAAGCTCCGCTCCGGCGGCCTGGGACGGCAGTACAGCTCACGCTACATTGGCAGCCTGGTCGCGGACTTCCATCGCACCCTGCTGAAGGGCGGCGTCTTCCTGTACCCCCCGACAAACGACCAGCCGGGCGGCAAGCTGCGTCTTCTCTATGAAGCGAATCCGCTGGCCTTCATCGCCGAACAGGCAGGCGGCATGGCGTCCGACGGGCACAGCCGCATCCTCGACATCAAGCCCGAGGCGATCCATCAGCGCACGCCGTTCATGGTGGGCAGCAAGAGGGAGATGGATGCGCTCCTCGATGGACGGGCGAAGTGAGCGGCCTGCCCCAATCTCCGGAAGTAGAATTCTCCGCCGTGGTCACCGACATCCGGCTGGAGTCTCGCGACGGCGCAATCGTGCGCTGGCGAATGACGCTGGACCGCACCGAGTTCGCCGCTGGAGATGTGGGGGTTCTGCACGCCGTCGCGCGCAGCGGCACGCGCATCGAGATCCCCGTGCTTGCTGTCCTGGATGAAGACGGCGACATCTGGCATGTGGTGGAGAAGCCTCTGGCTGCCGGCACGGACGTCGTCGGCCGAATTACCCGCTAGTCGGCGCACGGCCCGCGCAGCTTCGTTCAAATCCCTTCGCCCATGTTCACATGATCGGACCGCGAAGTCTGCTCGCTGCGGTACTGCGCGCGTTCTTCTTCCTCCACCGTAAAGGGGCTTGCCGGTTCCTGTCGGGCCGACTGAAACTCGCCATCCAGCCGCTCCAGACGGGTCTTCAACCGCTTTACTTCATCCGCCATCGCGATGATGACATCCGACAGCGGGTCGCTCACCTCGTGCGGGTCGGTGATCAGCACACGCTTGCCGCCCTGGTACACGATGTGCGCCGGAACCCCGACCACGGTCGAATCCGGAGGCACGTCGCGCACCACCACCGACCCCGCTCCGACGCGTGAGTTCTCGCCGATCGTGATATTGCCCAGAATGTTCGAGTTGTTCCCGACAAAGACTCCATTGCGCAACGTTGGGTGACGCTTCCCTTCGTCTTTGCCTGTGCCGCCCAGCGTCACCCCCTGGTACAGGGTGACATCGTCCCCAACGATCGCAGTCTCCCCAATCACGACTCCCATACCGTGATCGATAAAAAGCCGCCGCCCGATCCGCGCTCCCGGATGAATCTCCACACCCGTCCAGAAGCGCGTGATCTGCGACAGGAACCGCGCCAGCAGTCTCTCGTCCTTGCACCACAACCAATGCTGGATGCGATGCGCCCACACCGCGTACAAACCCGGATAGCAGAGCAGCACGGTGGCCTTGGAGGAAGCAGCGGGGTCGCGCTCGAACACGCACTGAATGTCTTCGCGAATCGATGCAAGCAGGTTCATGAAGCGACGGCGGAGGTCGGCGTATTCATAGCTTCCTGTCGCAGCTCGTCGAACAGCACAGTGGAAAGATAGCGCTCTCCGCCGCTGGGAATGATGACCACTATTAATTTGCCTGCGTGCTTCGGATCGCGCGCGAGCTGTATCGCCGCATGCACCGCCGCCCCGGATGAGATGCCGACCAGCAGACCCTCCTCTTTCGGAAGCCGCCGCGCCATCGCAAATGCCTCATCGTTGGTCACTTTGATGACTTCGTCGATCAGCTCCGTCTTCAGCACCTTGGGCACAAAGCCCGCGCCGATGCCTTGGATCTTGTGCGGTCCGGGCTTGCCACCCGAAAGCACCGCGCTATCGGTCGGTTCCACGGCCACCGTCCAGAACCCCGGCTTTTTGCCTTTGATATATTCGCTGACCCCGGTCAGCGTGCCGCCCGTGCCTACACCCGACACCAGAATGTCGGCAGTGCCATCGGTGTCGTTCCAAATCTCCGGCCCGGTCGTCTCGAAGTGAATCTTCGGGTTCGCAGGATTATTGAACTGCTGCAGCATGTACGCGTTCGGCGTGTCGCGCACCAGTTCTTCGGCCTTGGCAATCGCGCTCTTCATGCCGCCGGGCCCAGGCGTCAGCACAATCTTTGCGCCGAAGGCCAGCAGCAGAATGCGACGTTCCACGCTCATCGTCTCCGGCATGGTCAGAACGATGCTGTAGCCCTTCACCGCCGCCACGAAAGCCAGCCCGATCCCGGTGTTGCCGCTGGTCGGCTCGATCAGCACCGTGACGCCCGGCTTGATCTTTCCCTCGCGCTCCGCCGCCTCGATCATGGCCAGCCCGATGCGGTCCTTCACGCTGCTCAGCGGGTTGTCGCTCTCCAGCTTCGCGACCACACGTGCGCCACATCCTTGCGTAACCCGGTTCAGTTGGACCAGCGGAGTACGGCCGATCAGATCGGTCACCTTTGCAGCAATATTCATCGTTTCCCCCTGAGACGTTATACGGGAAGCATACCGCTTTTGACCTTCTCTCTGACGCGCGTCGCTCTAGCTCACCTCAAATCGATCGCCGCGTTTCGGACAAATCACTTCCAGCTTGTAGCGCTCTTCGATCTTCGCCTTCAACGCCTGCTGCGCCACCGGCTCCCCATGTACCAGAAACACCTTCTTCAGCCCCGGAGCAGTTGGAGCCATCCAGTCCAGCAACTCCTGCTGGTCCGCATGTCCACTCAGCGAATCGATCGACTCGATCTGTGCGCGCACGCGCATCGGCTCGCCAAAGATGTTCACCTCCGGCAGCTTGGCGACCAGCTTGCTGCCCAGCGTGTTGGCCGCCTGGTAGCCAGTGATGAGGATCAGGTTGCGCGGATCCTCAATCCCGTTCTTCAGGTGATGCAGGATGCGCCCGGCCTCGCACATTCCCGACGCCGAAATCACCATGAACGGCATATGCAGACCGTTCAACCCTTTGCTCTCCTCCACCGTCTGGATATAACGAAGCCGGTTCCAGCCAAAGGCGTCAATGCCCTTGTTGTAGAAAGCGCAGGCGTCGGCGTCCCATTCTTCCGTGTGTTTTTTGAAGACATCGGTGACCGCCGCCGCGAGCGGGCTGTCCACAAAGATCGGGAACTCCGGAAGCTGCTTCGATTCGATCAGTTCGTGCAGCAACAGCACCAACTGCTGCGTCCGCTCCACCGCAAAGGCAGGAACAATAATGTGCCCACCGCGCGCGAGAACCGCCTTCACCAGCATCGCCACCTTTTCTTTCACATCGGCGACCGGCGAGTGCAGGCGATCGCCATAGGTGCTCTCCATGATGAGATAGTCAGCCGTCGGCGCAGGGTCGGGATCTTTGATGATAGGAAGGTTCTTGCGCCCCACGTCGCCGGAGAAGAGCAGCCGCACCTTCTGCCCCTTCTCCACCGCATCGATCAACACGCAGGTGGACCCGAGCATGTGTCCCGCGTTCGACGATGTCATGGTGAACCCGGCGTCCGCGGTCGAGCCCGCCAGCACTTGCGGCTCATGCAGCTTCACCGGCAGGAATTGCCGGCCTACCTGTTCGGCGTCGTCCTGGCTGTAGAGCGGCTGCACCGGCGCCGGCCCTGGCGGCACGCCGATCGCATTTCTCCGACCGCGGCGCTTGTTCATAAAATCGGCGTCGCTTTCCTGGATATGCGCGCTGTCCTTCAGCATAGGCGCGCACAGGTCGATGGTCGCGGGCGTGGTGTAGATCGGCCCGCGATAACCCTGCTTCGCCAGCAACGGCAAGTCACCGCTGTGGTCAATGTGCGCATGCGAAAGAACCACCGCGTTCAGACCGCCGCCCGCAAGCTGCTCCGGCGTCAGTGCAAGGTGTGAGTTGATGTTGGCCGCGTCCTGGCGGCGACCCTGAAACATCCCGCAGTCCAGCAGAACATTCTGCCCCGCGGTTTCAATGTGGTGGCTCGACCCGGTGACGGTCTGGTCCGCCCCCCAGAAATGCAAACGAATTGCCATGCGCTCTCCTCCGACTGTGGTTGTGCGCTGGTAAACCGTTCCACTCAGCCCCACTCCCGTTCAGATCACAAGGAATGACGATAGCCGGATTGCGCCCCGCTGACAATCGCGGGACCGGGAGCGAAACAGAAATCAAGTTAATGTAAAGGCAATCTTGCGCTGACTGGGCGTTAAACCGGGCATTACTTCACATAACCGCGCCTAGCAGGGCTCGATGACTTATGAGAGCGCGCTTCCAAAATTATTGCAGTGCAGTCTGCAAGTATCACCTGTCGGCTAGAGACCTTCTGGTCGTAGTGAGAGGTCTAAGTCTCTGCCCACTCGCACCACGGCGGCTGGCAAGGCATCCACATCTGCCAAAGAAGTCCGGAAGTTCACAATACATGCGCGTAACACGAATTTTCCATGAATCACCGCGTTCGAAATGTACGCCTCGCCACTCTCTTGCAAACGGGCCAGCAGTTCGCTATTCAACTGGTTCAAATACAGCTCTACCTTCTCGCCACCGGACCTCAGATCCGACGGCCTATAACGGAAGGTAGTGATGCTTAGTGAATTGGTAAATGCCTCGAGTTCGGGGTAAAGAACGACACGCCGAAATAGCTCTTGCGCCAGCCGGATATCCTCGGAGAGCAATTTCACATAGCCTTCCCGCCCAACCTGTTGCAAAGCCAGCCAGACCTTGAGCGCCCGAAAGCCGCGAGAGTTCTGCGGGCCGAAGTCGAAATAATTGATAGCCTCCACCCCAAACGAATAGTAGGGCGGGTGGTACGCAAACGCGTCGCGCAACCGCTCCGGATTTCGGACCAGCGCACAACCAGCTTCCAATGGCGCATACAGCCATTTATGCGGGTCCACAGCAATCGAGTCGGCCTCACACAAGCCTGCCAACGCCACCGGACTGTCGGGCAGCATCGCGGCGAAGCCCCCATAGGCGCCATCCACGTGGAACCAAAGGTCGAACTCACGGCAGATCGCGGCCATCTCTGCGAGCGGATCGATCGCGCCGGTACTGACCGAGCCGGCAGTGCCCACGACCAGAAATGGTCTGTCACCCGATTCGATGTCAATCGCGATCTGCTCCCTCAGCGCCGAAAGACTGATCCGTTGTTCGTGATCGATCGGCACCCAGCGAATTGCATCGGTGCCGAGGCCCGAAATGTCTGCGGCCTTTTGAATCCAGGTGTGTGTTTCCATCGAGCAGTAAACGCGCAGGCCGCCTCGACTCACACCTTGCTGACGTACGTCCCATCCAGCCTTCGCCTGCCGTGCGGCGAGAAAGCAGACGATATTCGCCATATTGCCACCGCTGACAAACAAGCCACCGCAATCGGGTGAATAGTTCAGCAGCTCGGCCACCCAGCGTATCGTCTGGGCTTCGATCTCGCTGGCCATTGGTGAGAGTGGCCACGCTCCGACGTTGGGATTTACGACGGCTGCCAGCAACTCCGCCAACGCACCTATGGGGGCTGCCGATGACGTGATATATCCCCAAAAGCGCGGGTGCCCGTTGAAAAGCGAGTGTTCGAAGAGCAAGTCGGCGGCATGGTCAATCAACTTCGCGGAGTCGGACCCTTGGTTCGGCAACGTGCGCTCCGCGCCGAGAGCTTCACGAACCTGCTGGGGCGACTCACCGGTCGTCACCGGACGCCCGGGAAGCGAATCGAGGAAATCAGCAACCCTATTGACCATCTGATGGCCCAATACCCGAAACTCATCCGAGCTCATGGCTAGAGCAGACCGGCGATCCTCCATATCTTTGATTTCGTGCATCGCACACCTCGAAAGCATGGTACGCGATCCTCGTGAGTCATCGACAATTTGGGACACGGCCTCCGGATCCACGGATCAGTACGCGGAATTCGGCTTGAAGGATGTCATCCATACCCTCTGCTTAGATAATTAGTTGGTAAGAACAAGGCCTTATCGTGAATTGAGCGGCCCGCAGAAAAAACGGCATCACAATCCGCACATGGTGGTTTGTCGCCATCCCGTCGGCTAATCGGATGGTGAGTCCATTGCCCGATTCAGACCAGCCGCCTAATGTTGGTAGCATCGGGGTGTGCTGGAATTGTCTACGCCGGTGAAGTTTGTAAAACGAATTGGCGAGCGCATCGCCGAAGCACTCGCGTCGCGCGGCGTAGAGACAGTCGAAGACCTCCTCTATCACCTGCCCTTCCGCTACGAAGACCGCCTCAACCCGCAGCCCATGGCCTCGCTCGTCGCCGGCACCATGGCCTCCGTCATCGGCGAAGTCCGCGGAACCGTCCTCCTGCGCACGCGCTCCGGCCCAATCTTCGAGATGACCCTCGGCCAGGGACTGGGCACCGTGAAGTGCATGTGGTTCCACGGAACGTATCTCAAAGACAAATTCAAGCCGGGACAGATGGTCGCGCTCTACGGCAAGCTCGAACCGTCACGCTCGGCCATGGCTTCCGCAGCCGCCGGAATGCTCGGCGCAACCGCAGGCCGCTTCAAGATGATTCAGCCGCAGTTCGAAATCCTCCCCGAACCCGGCGCCACCGGCCCCGATGCCGAGTTCTCCATGCTCGAAATGGGCCGCATCGTCCCCGTCTACGAAAGCCTCGGTGGCACCACCCCGTGGGGCGCGAAGCTCACCTCGAAGTGGATGCGCCGCGTAGTGTGGAGCGTGTTTGAGGAGTTGGTGGAATCGGGGCAATTCCAAGCAGCGGATTCCTCCGCTGCGCTGCGGAATGACAAGCAAAAGCGCGGACAAGTGTCCGGAAGCGGAGCGCCGGTTGCCCCACGCCTCGATCCTGAGACGCGGGTTCATGAAACGCTCCCAGCCCCAATGCTCAAGCGGCTCAGCCTACCCTCGCGCATGGAGGCGTTGAAGGCCGTCCATTTCCCCGAAGCCGGCACCCCGATGCTTGAACTGATGTCCGCCTCCACACCGGCCCACAAGCGGCTCATCTTCGAAGAGTTCTTCTACCTCGAACTAGGCCTCGAACTCAAGCGCCGCCGCATGCGCGAACGCATCGGCACATCCTTCGCTACCGGTCCTGCCGTGCGCGAGGCGATCAAGCAGGTCCTCCCCTTCCATCCCACCGCCGCGCAAAAGCGCGTCCTCGGCGAGATCGTTGCCGACATGCGCAAGCCGCAGCCCATGCGCCGTCTGCTGCAAGGCGACGTCGGCTCGGGCAAGACCATCGTCGCCATGCAGGCCGCACTTGTAGCCATCGAGAACGGCACCCAGGCCGCTCTGATGGCGCCCACCGAAATCCTCGCAACCCAGCACTACCTCTCCGCCCGCAAGCTGCTCGCCGACGCCATCTCACCCAGCACCGGCCGACCCTACAAGGTCGTCCTCCTAACCGGCTCGCTCGACGACCGCACCAAGCGCGAGACGCAGGGCCGAATCATGCGCGGCGATGCGCAGTTCATCATCGGCACCCACGCCCTGCAGGAGGACAAGGCCGACTTCGCCAACCTCGGCCT
>OCZT010006670.1_pt1 | contig 11419 bp, 8 predicted proteins | sample 1539031 | NCBI WGS metagenome assembly OCZT01 (sample SAMEA3539308, study PRJEB22396) | soil metagenome | biome: tundra; feature: field; material: soil | place: USA | collected 2010-05 | depth 0.15 m
CGACCACGCCGACAATCGTGCCGCTCACGTCGTATTCGCCCTTCTGGTAAAAGCCCGGCATCTGCGCCGTCTCGCCGCCGATGAGCGCGCAGTTGTTTTCCGCGCAGGCGCGCGCGAAGCCCTTGATGATGTCGGTGAAAACGTGCGGCTCGAGTTTGCCCGTGCCGAGGTAATCAAGGAAGAACAGCGGCTCGGCTCCGAGCACGGCGATGTCGTTGACGCAATGATTCACAAGGTCGGCGCCGATGGTGTCATGCTTGTCCATCGCAAAGGCGATTTTGAGCTTGGTGCCGACGCCGTCCACGGACGACACGAGCACTGGCTCGCGATATTTTTTCAGGTCGAGCGCGAAGAGGCCGCCGAAGCCGCCGACCTTGCCGAGCACCTCGCGGCGATGCGTGGACGCGAGCAACTGGGGCAGCGTCGCCTTGACCTTGTTGCCCAAATCAATGTCCACGCCCGCGGCGGCGTAAGCTTTTTGTTTCATGCGCACGGAGATTAAACCGGCAAGAAGCCGGGCGAGCGAGAAAATTTCGCGCGCCTGCATTTACCGAAACGAAGTTTTTTATTGTGGCGGGAATTTAATTTCAATTTCCACCAGCAATCTTCCGAAGCTGCAATCAGCGGCTTCGTTTGTAAATCTCGCGGCGGTTGCCGACGTAGTGGAGATAAATGCGGCCAAGTTTCACGTCGAATTCTTAAAGCACGCGGTAGTCGCCGACGCGGAGTTTGAATTCAGGACGGCCTTGCAGTCGTTTGTGCGGGAAATTTTCCAGCCGCGTTCCCATTTCATCAATCTTGCGCTGCACGGTTTCGCGGACACCGGACGGCAAGTCGTCAAACGCTTTTGAAAAAGTGTGCGACCAGATTTGGAGCGCAGCGGCCACGACTCACTTGGGCTGGCGAGTCGTGTAATGGCCTTCGGCGATTTCCCGGCGCGATTGATCAAGCTTGGCCTTCACTTCGTCGGTGAGTTCAAGCTGGTCTTCAAGAAAATCATCAATCCATGCGCGAACTTCCTCGACTTCGTTGCGAGATAGTCGGGGAATGGCAGCTTCAATTTCTTGAACTGTGCTCATGGGAATCAAGATAATCTGGCGCGAATAAATTGCAAAGCCCGAATTATTTCACAAACGTTCACGGATGGCGGCGAAGTCCGATTTTGTCAGCGGAGTCGTGGGTTTGTCCGCCGCCTCAAGCAGCCACGCTTCGAGTTCGGGCGTGATGTCGAAGGGTTTTCGCTGTTGTTCGCGGAGGGAACGGATGAGGTCGTTGACCAGTTCGCTGGCATCGGCGCAGACACCGGAGCGCACTTGATTCTGCAGGAAATCTTCAACGTCTCTAGCCAGAGCGACTGTCATGCTGGAACGTTACGACTTGGTTGTTTTCTTTGCAAGCAGGTGTTTCGTGGTGAGACGCGCGGCATCTTTGTAGCACCAAGACCAAATCCATCTCCAGCCCCATCGGAGCGGCATATTCCTCTTGTTGGAGTTCACGCTTCAGCGTGTCCGCCGCCGGCACAAGCTAAAGCTTGAACTCCAACTTCCCGACGATGCCGCTGACGGAGCTTTTGATTTCGGAGGGGCGAGCTCCGCAAGTCCAAAAATAATTTCATTCAGGGCGTCGTGGAACTCCGCCCTCCGAAAATTGTTTCTCAACCGGCTTCCACCGTTCGTCTGTAACCTTGCCTGCAAAACGGAATCGAATTGCACTTCGGCGCGCTTGTTGCAGAATGGACGGATGAATTTGGACGCGCTTTATTCCGAACTAACACTGAAAATCCCGCAAGGCGGGACCAAACTTGCCCTCGTCGTGCTCGATGGCCTCGGCGACATCGCGACGAAGGAACAAAATTATCTGACACCGCTGGAAGCCGCCGCGACACCGAATCTCGACAAAATTGCCAAGGATTCCGCGCAGGGCCGCATGATTCCCATCGCCCCCGGCATCACTCCCGGCAGCGGGCCGGGACATCTCGGCTTGTTCGGCTATGACCCGCTGGAATTCCAAGTCGGCCGCGGCGTCATTGAAGCGCTCGGCTTGGGCATGGAACTCAAGCCCGGCGACGTCTGCGCCCGCGCCAACTTCGCCACGGTGGATGCAAAAGGCATTGTCACCGACCGCCGCGCCGGACGCATCCCGACGAAAACGTGCGAGAAACTGTGCGCGATGCTCGCCGCCAAAATCAAAAAAATCGGCGACACGGAAATCATCATCAAGGCCGGCAAGGAACACCGTTTCGTCGTCGTGTTCCGCGGCAAGGGGCTGGAAGGCCCGCTGACCGACGCCGACCCGAACCGCGAAGGTTTTGCCATTCCGACCGTGAGGCCGCGCGATGAAAACAATGCCGGCCAGAAAAAGATGGCCGCGCTCATTGCCGAATTTTACAAGGCCGCGCTGCCGATCATTGCGAAGGAAAAACCGGCGAACGGTTTTCTCATGCGCGGCATTGCGCATCAGCCGCACATTCCGTTGTTCGAGGAACGCTACAAATTGAAGCCCGCGTGCCTGGCGGTTTATCCGATGTACAAGGGCCTGGCGCAACTCGTCGGCATGAAAAAAATCGAAGGCCCGGCAACCATCGCGGAGCAATTCGAGCGTTACCTCAAGGAATATGCCAGCTTCGATTTCTTTTTCATCCACTACAAATACACGGACAAGGCGGGCGAGGACGGCAATTTTGCCGCGAAGAAAAAGGCGATCGAGGATTTCGACGCCGCGCTGCCGATTTTACTGAAGAAAAAGCCGGATGTGCTCGCCATCACCGGCGACCATTCAACCCCGTGCGCGGTCAAGGGCCATTCGTGGCACGCGCAACCGGTGCTGCTGTATTCGGCGTTGAGCGGTTCGGACAAACTCGAACGTTTCACGGAAACCGGCGCCAACAGCGGCTCGCTCGGCGTGTTTGAGGCGAAATATCTCATCCGCCTGATGCAGGCGAATGCGAAGATGTTCGACAAGTTCGGGGCGTGAATCTGATTTTACAGGAGCCGGGATGACGAAGCTTAAATATTTTTTAAGTGAGACTCCTCACGTCGTCTCCTACAATCTCAAGAAATGAATTTGCCGAACAAGCTGACGGTTGCGCGTTTTGCCCTGACGGTGGTTTTTCTTTGGGCGCTGTTCTGGCCCTGGCCGGTCCCGTTCAGGAACACGCTGGCTTTGATTTTTTTCTTCATGGCGGCCGTCACGGATTTTCTCGACGGTCGCATTGCGCGCGCCCGCGGTCTCATCACCAATTTCGGCATTTTGATGGACCCGCTGGCGGACAAAGTCATGACCTGCTCGGCGTTCATTGCCTTTGTCGAGAGCACGCGCCTGAACCCGGATGCGCCAGTCAAGGTCGCCGCCTGGATGGTTGTCATCATCGTCGCCCGCGAACTGGCCATCACCGGCCTGCGGCTGCTGGCGGCGTCAAAAAACATCGTGCTCGCCGCCGAATATTTCGGCAAGCACAAGACCATCTCGCAAATCGTGGCCATCAATGCGTTGCTGGTCGTGGAAGCCTGTCACGAATGGCCGCTGTGGCTGAAAAACATTTTCGCACCCTGGGTGGTCGGGTTTGCAGAAATCATGCTTTGGGTGACGGTCACGCTGACGGCGGCGTCCGGCCTGATTTATTTGTGGCGGAACCGCGCGATTTATTTGAGCGACATGTGAGGCAGGAGGTTGAGAGTTGAGGGTTGAAAGTTGAGAGACCTGAAGATGGGTCTCGTTCCCCCCGACTCCGACAAAATCAGCGATGGGATGTCAGGGGCAGCGTCTGGCCGGAATCCGCCGATTGATAAACCGCGGGTTGCAAACCCGCCAGCGGGTCACTGCGTTTATGGTGCCGCCACGCAAAACTGGCGAAGAAAACAACCAAAGCGGTTCCCAAAACGACGGCTCCGACCACCCCGACCTTCCAATTCAGTTTCGAGAGCAAAAACATCAGCCGGTCGAGCGGTGTGTTCGACGCTTCAGTCAACGGCGGCGGCTCGCTGAATTTTTCCGTCCGACCCAACTCGGCGTTGAGCGCGGCCATGATTTGCGGCACGTCGAGCTTGAGCAGCGTGGCGTAATTTTTCACCGAGCCGCGAATGTAAATCGGCGCGGAAAACAAATTGAAATTCCCCTCCTCCAGCGCGCGGATGTGGTCGGTGCGGATTTTTGTGACCTCCGCGACCTGCGGAATCGTGAGGTTTCGGGCTTCGCGTGCAACACGAAGTTGTTCAGCGACCGTTGACATAACCATATTATTCAAAGGTTTTAAGCAATTTAGCAATCCAAATAGCACGAAAGAGGCCAGAATCATAAATCCGAAGCGCGAAATCCGAAAACCGAAAGAAGCCCGAAGCCCGAAATCGGAATGCCAGACCGGCTTGTGCCAGGTTTTGGATTCGACATTCGGATTTCGGCCTTCGGGTTTTGGATTTCCCACGATCGTTTTGAACCTTTTCTCGCGTCTGGCATTCTTCTTGGTGTAAATGCTGGTAGTGGCTGAACGCGAACAACTGCCCGTGCTACAGGCCAAAGCCGGAGAACCGGAGGCTTGGGACATTCTCTTTCGACGCTACCAACTGCCCTTGTATGTCTATGTTTTTGAACTGGTGCATGACGAACAGACAAGTCTCGACCTCGTGCAGGAGACGTTCATCGCCGCCGTCCGGCACATCGGCAGCCTGCGCGACGATGCGAAATTCGGGAACTGGCTCTTCGGCATCGCCCACCAGAAGTGCCTGCAACGCTGGCGGAAACAAAATCGCGAAGAAATTTTGCTCGATGAAATCCCCGATGCGCCGGATGAATCTGAAAACCGCCCGGACGATCTGCTCATCCGGCAGGAACAGGAGGCCGCGTTTATGCAATTGCTGAATCAATTGCCTTTGCCGCAACGTTCCGTGTTGTTGTTGCACTTTGTTGAGGACTTCTCGCTCGAAGAAATCGCCGGCATCACCGGCACGTTGGTCGGCACGGTGAAGTCGCGGTTGCACTATGCAAAAAAATCGCTGCGCAAACTGCTGGAGCAAACACAGCCATGAATTCCGAGAACAAATTCAACGCAAAGGCGCAAAGACGCGAAGGTAGGGCGGGAAGTCCCCTATCCGAGAATTTTGGACTGCGGTGGCAGAGCGCAGCGGCGACACCGCTTTGGAACACCGACCAACGCTGTAAAAGCGGCGTGGCGCTTCGCTTTCCGCCGCACCCCAAAAAGTTTGGTTGCGTCGCCGCGCGTTAAAAAACAGACCATGAAAACGCCGCGTGAAATTTTGCTGGAACAACATCGTTCCGCCGCGCCGAAACTCGACGCCATCCGGCGGGAGGTTTTGGCAGAGAAGGTTACGCCAGCGCGTGCAGGTGGCAGCGGCGCCCTCGCCGCCGTCTGGTTGAACTGGCCGGTTGTGCTGTGGCGCGAACTGATCTGGCCCTGCCGCCGGACCTGGACGGGTCTGGCGGCGGTGTGGATTTTGATTTTCATCTTCAATTTATCGCAGCGGGACAAATTGGAACTGGCCGCGCGAAAATTGCCGCCGCCATCGCCGGAAGCAATCATGGCCTGGCGGCAACAGGAACGGCTGCTGGCGGAATTGATCGGACCGTCAGCGCCCGGCGAAGTTGAGCGGCGGAAAATCTTTTTGCCAAAGCCCCGGACGGAAAGCGCGGAGTTTTTGGCGGTGTAAATCCGTAGCCGTCCCGCAATGTGGGATGAGTCCGCTCAAATTTGAAATAATGAGCCGACTCACGTCGGCTGCCACAATGAAAAACAATATGAACGAAACAGCGAAAAACAAAAAAGGTTGGCGGGTTCCGCGAATGCTTTTGATCTGGCTGGCATCATTCACCTCAATTGCCTTGGCGATGGGAATCGCATTACTTACAACTGATAGCGCACCGAAAAAGTCGCCGGATATTCTGCTGTCGCTTCTTTTTGGTGTCTTGGGCGCGTCCATTTCGGTCTGCCTTTTGGTGTTCATCCACTGGCTTCGTTGTTGGCGTAATGTGCGACGCCTATTAATTGGCCTGGCCATCCTCGCCACGTTGATCGCCATTTTTTACGCCGAGGAAGACTGGCGCGGCAAACGCGACTGGGAAAACTGCAAACGCGAATTGGAAGCCAAAGGCATGGTGTTGGATTGGGAGAAATTCATCCCGCCGCCTGTGCCAGACGACCAGAATTTTTTTACAGCCAGCACCAACATTTTGTTGCGGTTTCACAAAGCCCAGACTCCGGCGCAAAGCGACGCGGCGGCGCAATTGTCGTGGCTTCGCCTGCCCCCGCTCGGCTCCAATTCGTTTCCGGTGTTGGACACCGCCAAATCCAAACCACTGGTCGTGGCCGAACTGACCGTCCTACCGCCCACCGGTGCGGCCCTCCAATCCGCCAATGATAGTCTCATCATCAAACTCGACGATCCCGCCGCGCGTGAAAGAGTTCGGGGCTTGATTCAAACAACCATCGGCCAAAGCATAAACGGCGCGGCAGGTTTTCAGTTTTCCGAACTTCAATTGAGCAACATCCAACCGGCTCGAATTTTTGTGCAGACGGAAACGCCGCCATCCATCAGCGATTTGGAAAGCCTTATTCCTTCAGATACAGTTACGAACATCGGTCGATTACGGGTCGCGGCAACGATTGATAAAAACATTTTTCAGGTTTTATTGACTGGCGTGCGTATCACGTCAGCTGCTGACTACTTGAAATGGAGCGACCAATTCGAGCCTGCCTTTGATGAAATTCGCGAGGCATTAAAGCGACCTTATGCATTTATCCCCGGCGACTATTCACGACCGTTTTACGAGCCGATTCCAAATTTTGTTGCAATGCGAAGTGTTGCCCAAACACTGGCACAACGGACGCAATGCGAGTTTCTGTTGGGCGAGCCGGACAAGGCATTGCGAGAATTGACATTGATGCACGATATGTGCCGGATTCTGGAACTCCCGCCAAACGGCAAGCCAATCAACTTGGTTGAAGCGATGATCAATGTGTCCCTCAGCGGTCTTTACGCATCCACCATTGCCGATGGCCTGCAGCGGCATGCGTGGCAGGAGCCGCAACTCGCCACATTACAGGAACAACTCAAAAAAGTAAATGTGGTTCCGCTTGTCTTGGAAGCGTTCCGGACAGAACCTGCAGCAGTGTGTCGCGCTTATGAAACAGCGCCGCCCCCCAAATTGTTCTCGATGATGAGCATGAAAATCAACTACCGCCTATTGTCGATTCCACGAGGCTGGATTTATCAGAACATGGTCAATATTGCCGTTCTTGAGCAAAAGCCGCTGAGCGGCTTTGACCTTGCAAACAACACGGTTTCACCACGACTGTTTGATGATGCAAACCGTGACATTAATAATTTTATCGCCCATAAATCGCCCTATCGCTTCCTTGTCGCCATCGCTATCCCTAATTACGTCAAAGCACTACAAACCACCGCATTCAATCAAACGCTGGTGAATGAGGGGCAAATCGTCTGCGCGCTGGAGCACTATCGCCTCGCGCATGGTGAATATCCCGAAACGCTTGACGCCCTTGTGCCGCAATTCATCGAAAAACTCCCGCACGACATCATCGGCGGCCAGCCGTTGCATTATCGCCGTATGGACCCGCCTTCGCAAAGCTTCGGCGCGGCAGGCGGGAAATTCCTGCTTTATTCCATCGGTTGGAATGAAACGGATGATGGCGGGCAGGTTGCGTCAAAGCCGGACGGTTCGGAAGACCGGGAAAAAGGCGACTGGGTCTGGCGGTATCCATTGAAGTAGAGCCGGGAACATCGAACATCCAACATCGAACGCTGAACATCGAATATTTTCCTGCCGGACGAATGCAGATTATTGGATGTTGGATGTTGGGCGTTCGATGTTCGATGTTTCCCCAAAACCCTTCGCTACCACGGCTCCGATTACCGAGCCGATGATCGCTCCGGCCGCGAAATCCGAGAACCAATGGATGGTCAGGGAAACCCCGATGCCGACATAGCAAGCGTAGAGAATCGCCACCCAACCCAGCCACCGTTGTTTCGGATAGAGCGTGAACACCGTCACGGCCATGGCGAAGGCGATGGTGGCATGCGACGACGGCCAGCCCCAGAAGACTCCGCCGCGCAAAAAGCCGAAGTGGAAGACATGACTTAGGTCCGTGCCGACGTTGTGCGAAGGATGGGCGCGACCCGTAACCGCTTTGTATGCGGAAGAGACAAGCGAACCGAGGAGTGCAGCCTGACCAACAGCCCAACCGGCAAGAATGGTTCTGGCATTTCTGGCAATGATGCCTAGTGCAAAAAGGATCAGCGGCAAAACGATGGGCAGCAGCCCGCCAATCCTGACGGCGGGAAACATCCACGAACGAAGCGCCGGATTGTGGGTGGCGAGGAAATAGCGCCAGTCGAAGCCGGACGTGACGAGGATGAAAGTGAGAAGGATGGCAATGATATGCCAGATGATCCTCCGGCCCTTAAAGCAACCAATGAGGTTGCGGGGCACCGTCACCAGAAATTGTTTCATGCAAAATGGCCCGGCGGGCGGGTCGCGCCAATAAAGGACGGTCGCATTGACATGGAAAATGGCGACTGGGTCTGGGAGTATCCGGCAAAGTAGAGACGGGAACATCGAACATCCAACATCGAACGCTGAACATCGAATGTTTCCCAGTTGGATGAACACAGATTGTTCGATGTTGGATGTTGGGCGTTCAATGTTCGATGTTTCTTTCCGAATTTGCCGTGCCGGAGGCCGGCGCTCCAATCAAACGGCTTCCTGCCCGCCGCCATCGGCTCCGCCGCCGTCCAAATCAATTAAAATATCGCGCGGCTCGGCGCCTTTGCTGGGACCGACGATGCCGCGGTTCTCCAGTTCGTCCATGATGCGCGCGGCGCGCGTGTAGCCGAGGCGCAGGCGCCGTTGCATCAACGAGACGCTCGCCTTTTGCTCGCTGCGGATGACTTCGATGCACCGCTGAATCAATTCCTCGTCCTCGTCTATGCCGCTTTCGTTCCCGAAATTGGCGGCGGGCTGGGAGAGTTGCCGGTGAATTTCCACGTCGTAGTTCGGTTTGCCCTGCTTGGCGATGAACCCGACGATGCTGTTGATTTCCTGGTCGGTGATCAATGCGCCTTGCGCGCGAATCAGCTTCGCGGAACCGGGCGGCAAATAAAGCATGTCGCCTTTGCCGAGCAATTTGTCCGCGCCCATCGCGTCGAGAATCGTGCGCGAGTCCACGCGCGACGCGCACTGAAACGCGATGCGCGCGGTGATGTTGGCCTTGATGACGCCGGTGATGACGTCCACGCTCGGCCGCTGCGTCGCGACGATGCAATGAATGCCCGCCGCGCGCGCCATTTGCGTGATGCGCGCGATGGCCATCTCCACGTCGGCCGGCGCCACGAGCATCAGGTCCGCCAGCTCGTCAATGATGACGACGATGTAGCTCAGCCGTTCGGGAATGACGATGTCTTCCTCGCGCGGCACGACAATTTGCTCGTCCACCTCGACGGCGAATCCTTCCGCGCCCGGCTCGACTTTTCCCCTTTTGGCGGTGAGCGGCAGTTCGGGTTCGGTCTCCGGCAACGGTTTGTTTTTCGGACGGGAATTGAACGCGGCGATGTTGCGCACGCCGACGCGCGCGAAAATCTGATAGCGCTTTTCCATTTCATTCACGACCCAGCGCAACGCGAGGATGACTTTCTTCGGGTCGGTCACGACCGGCACGACCAGGTGCGGCAGCGCGTTGTATTGCTGCAATTCGACGACCTTGGGATCAATCATCACGAACCGGAGCTGGTCCGGCGAGAAGCGGTAAAGCAGCGACGTGATGATGCAGTTGATGCACACCGATTTGCCGGAGCCGGTGCTGCCGGCGATGAGTATGTGCGGCATTTCGGACAAATCCGCCACAATCGGATGGCCATAAACGTCCTTGCCCAGCGCAATGGGAATCTTTGCCTTGCTGTTGCGCCATTCGTCGGACTCGAACAAATCGCGGACGATGACCTTGGTTTTGACGTGATTCGGCACCTCGACGCCGACGGAGCTTTTGCCGGGAACGGGCGCGAGGATGTGAATGCGCTCGGCCTTGAGCGCAGCGGCGATGTTGTTCGACAGCGCGGTGATTTTTTCCAGCTTCACGCCCGGCGCGGGATGCAATTCGTAACGTGTGATCGTCGGGCCTTTGGTGATGTCGCCGAGCGAAACCTCGATGTCGAACTGAGCGAGCGTCTGTTGCATAAGCCGCGCGTTGGCCATCAATTCCTCCTTGGACTCCGTAGGCTTTACGGTCATGTCCGGGTGCTGGAGAAAATCCAGCGGCGGCAACTGATAATTGCCGATCATCGGTGTCGAGGCGACTGAGAGCGGCCGGTTTTTTCTCGGCGTGGCCTTCGGTTTGGCGGCGGGCGGCGCGATGTGAACCACCGGCCCGGCTTGTTCTTCATCGGATTTTCCCGCTTCAACTTTTTCCGCGACCGGCGTTTCGGTTTTGGCTTCGCCCGGTTTTTCCACGGCTTCCGTTTTTTTGCCAAGAATGTCTTCGGTGGTGGCGGCGGCAGCTTCGCGCGGCGGAACGACTTCACCTTCATCCGCCGGCGCAGATTCCCTGGATGCGCCGCCGGGCAAAGTGGTTTTGCGCCCGCGAGCGGGCGCCGGTTTGGCCTGCGGCACGCTCAAATCGCGAACGGTCGGCTCCGGCACCGGCAGCAAATCCGCGCCCAGACCGGAACGTTGGACTTCCTCCTGCAATTTTTTGGTCTGCTTCTCGAGGTCACGCGCGCGGCGTTCGAGCGCGGCTTCATCGGCGGATTTGGGTTCGGCGGCGGCGGATTCTTTTTGAAGCAGACGGCGAATCCATTCGCCGAGTTGAAAATTGGTCAGGGACAACAGGCTGATGAGAGACAAGGCAGCATAAACAATGACCGCACCGACGATGCCCAGCAGGCAAAAGCCGTAATTGTGATGCGGCGTCTGTCCGTAGGTTGCAAATCCCAGCCAGCCGCCGGCGCTCTGGGAACCGATGGTTTCATGAAATTTTCCGCGCCGGCCGCCGTCGTCCATGATGAACAAGAGTCCGGCAACCGAGATCAACAACACTGACGACCACAACAACGACCAGCGCAGGCGCTCGCGCAGGTAACCCAGAATATTCAACAGATACGCCACGCCAAACGCCGCCAACAAAAGAGGCAAAAGATAAGCTGTCGCACCAAACACAGAGAAAAATCCATAGGCCAGCCATGCGCCAAGCAAACCTATCCAATTATGCGTAGTTTTATTTGCATTGGTGGTCAGGAACGAGACGTCATTATGATCAAACGAAAACTGTGCGACCAGCAGCAGCAACGCGGCGGCCAGCAGCGCGACCCCGATGACATCGGCAAAACCCTTGTTCGAATCCGATGGCGACTTGCGTGACATGGCCGCAGCGTAACCATTCGGCGCGGCGACTTCAAAG
>OCZT010006672.1_pt1 | contig 11418 bp, 7 predicted proteins | sample 1539031 | NCBI WGS metagenome assembly OCZT01 (sample SAMEA3539308, study PRJEB22396) | soil metagenome | biome: tundra; feature: field; material: soil | place: USA | collected 2010-05 | depth 0.15 m
GGTCTCGTCGCTCGTCTACCTCTTCGCGTTCTCACTGGGACCACTGGGCATTCTCTTTGGCGGCGTCGCCGCGACGGCGCTGGGTATCCGTCACGCGATCTTCTTGTGCGGACTGATCTCGGGTCTTATCTGCCTGCCGTACTTTTTGTGCCCGGCGTACTGGACCCCGAGAGAGTCCCCAATCTCGACACGTCACTCGGCACCGAGACTCGACGAGCGGGCGTTGACGACACGCCCGACCCGTCGTAACGAGCCCGGTCGCCAGGGACGAAAGAGTAGGGTTCGGCGGTGGTGGACAACACAGAACGACAGAGTGAGCTGAAAGACATTGTCAACGGTGACGTGACGTTCGCCGGCGCGCACGCCGAGAGCGACCTCCACGACGAGTCACTGCACCAGCGGGCCCGCGAACCCTTCGCGGTCGCGCGACCGCACTCGAGCGAAGAAGTCGTCCAGCTCGCGCGGTGGGCCAGTCGTCACGAGATACCCGTCACGCCGCGCGGCTCGGGCACCGGTCTCTCGGGAGGGGCCACGCCCGTCAACGGCGGGCTCGTTATCAGCTTCGACCAGATGCGCGCGCTGCTTCGCGTCGACGTACGCGACCACGTCGCGGTCGTGCAGGCGGGCATCACGCTGCGTGAACTGAACGAACAGTTGCTCGGAACCGGGCTGCACTACCCGGTCTACCCCGGCGAACTCTCAGGCTCGCTGGGTGGCAACGTCAACACCAACGCCGGGGGCATGCGCGCCGTTCGCCACGGCGTGACCCGCCACCACGTGCTCGGTCTCGAAGTGGTCCTGATGGACGGCTCCGTTCTAAAGACGGGCGGACCAGTCGTGAAGTCCTCGTCGGGCTACGACCTTACGCAGTTGATCATCGGCAGTGAGGGGACGTTGGCGCTCGTCACCGAAGTCACGCTCAAACTCTCGCCCGTCCTCACCAACAGCGCCACGATGCTCGTGCCCTTTAGCGATCTGCGCGCCGTCACGCGCGTCGTGCCCGAACTGATCTCCTCGGGTCTGTCGCCCTCGATTCTCGAATACCTCGACGTCCTCACCATGAACTCACTTTCCAGTGGCACGGACCTTCACCTCGGCGTCAATCCCGACGTCGCGCGCGCGACCGCGGCGTACCTCATCGTGGTCTTCGAGACGAGAACGCCCGAGCAACTCGAAGGCGATCTCGTGGCCGCGGCGACGCTGGTCGAAGACGCGGGGGCGCTCGACGTCTACGTGCTCGAAGGAGCCGCCGCGACCCAACTCATTGAAGCGCGCGAGCGGGCCTTTTGGCTCGCGAAATCAGCGGGCGCGAACGAGATCATCGACGTCGTCGTGCCGCGCTCGACCGTGCCCGCGTTCCTCGAAGACGTCGGCGAACTGGCCACGCGTTACGGCGCGTTCGTCGCCGGGTGTGGTCACGTCGGCGACGGCAACGTTCACCTCTCGATCTTCCAACCCGATGACGAGAAGCGTGACGTACTCTTGCTCGAACTCTTTCGCGCCGGTCTCGCACTCGGCGGCGCCGTGTCGGGCGAACACGGACTGGGTATCGACAAACGTGGTCCGTACTTGGCGCTCGCGGACCCCGCGCTCGTCGAGTTGCAACGCAAAATCAAGCGCGTCTTCGATCCGAAGGGTCTCCTCAATCCCTTCCGTCACCTCGACGCTCGCGACGATTCCTAGCGCCTCGTCGAGCCGAGCACCGGTGACGAACTAGTTCGCTAGCCCCGGCCCAGGGCGTTCTGGGCGAGTTTCAACTGCTGGTTCATGGCGTTCACGTCTTTTTGGTAGAGCCCCAAGTCCCCGTTGGCCAACGCGTTCTGCGCGTTCGTGTAGTCGGCCGAGGCCTGTTGGAGGAATGAGGCGACGCTGGCCCCCGTGACCGACGAGCCCGAACCCTTACCCTTCGACGGTGGCGGGTTCGAGAGTCCGCTCACGTTGGCACCCAGCACGTCCGAGAGTGCGCCGGCCAGCGTCGGCTCAATGCCGACGTCTTGATTAAAGACCGCGATCACGTAGCGCAACTGGGGCATCGGATTCGCGGTGCTCGTGACGTAGAGCGGGCGGATGTAGAGCACGCTGGAGTCGAGGGGCACCGTCAAGTTGTTACCCAGAATGACGCTCGAGCCGTGTTGGTCGAGGGGCGTGATGATCGAAGAGACCTTGGAGGTCTGTTGAATCTCGGAGTCGGCCTGCAGGGGCCCGGTCACCGTGGTCCCGCGAGGGGTCTCGTACACGGTCAGCTGGCCGTAGTCGTTCGGATCACTGGTGGCGACCATGAACGCCGTCAAACTCTGCACGGTGGAGGAGTTGCCGGCCGGCACGTAGTCAACGGACTCGAGCAGCTGTTCCTTGTTGGCGTTCGGGAGCGAGCCCACCTGAAAGACCGGGCTCATCGCCGAAAACTGCGTGGAGATGACGTCGCCCGCTTTGTTCAAGGTTGAGGTGCGCGCGAGGGCTTGCGAGGGGGAACCGGCGCCCGTCGTGGGGGAGATCTCCCAGCGGTCCGACGCCGAGTAGAAGGCACTCGCCGACGTGATGTGGTAGCGCCCGAGGGCCGCGGCCTGCACCGAGAAGATGTCCGACGGGTAGCGCAGGTGCGTGCGAATGGTGGAGGGCATGGCACTGAGTGGCTGGAACATTGTCGGAAAGACCGAACGGTACGCCTTCAAGATCGGGTCGTTGGGGTCGTTCGCGTAGAACTTCATCGCACCGGTGTAGGCGTTGACGACGACCTTGACCGAGTTGCGCGCGTAGTTAAAGCTCGAGGGCATGCCCCCCGTCGTGATGTTGAGCTGGTTAGCGTTTTCGCTGTAGGGGTACTGGGTCGTCGTCGTGTAGCCGTCGAGAACGAACTGCAGTTCACCGTTGGCGATGACCGCGTAGGACTGGGAGTCGAACGAGAGGAATGGCGCGGCCTTTTCGGCCATCTGTCGCACGTCACGCACGAAGAGCACGCGACTCTTCGAGTCAATCTGATTGGAGATCAGAAAGTTGAAGTCACCGAGACGCAGCGCCAGGGCGAGACGCGAGAAGATGTTGCCCACCGGCACGCCGCCGGTGCTCTTGTAGTGCGTCTCGACGGGTGTTCCGGCGTTTTTACCGGAGTTCACTTGGTAGTCGAGCTCGAGCTGTTTCGAGTTCGCGACAACCCAACCGGTGTAACCAATGCCGAAGTAGATGTCGGGTTGGGTCACCATCGGCAGGCCGTTGGTGGAGATCGGCGGCACGTTCGACACGTCAAAGATCGGGTTGCCCGTCGCGGTGTCGACCTGGTTGGCCGCCACGACCGCGGCGCCGATGCCGTGGGTGTACTGCAGGTGCTGGTTGACCCAACTCTGCGAGGGCAGGTTCTTGGTGTTGAGTTGACGAGCGCCGATCAAGACCGGCGTTAACTTGCCGTTGACGAAGTACCGGTCCACCGACAGCGTCGTGAAGTTGTAGTACGAACGAATGGACTGACGTCGCGTGACTGTTTCGAGCGAGATTGAGTTGGACGGGTCCCACAGGCGAATGTTGTTCAACGTCGGCTTGACGGCCTTGATCTCGGATTCGGTGATCGACGTTGAACCGGCGAAGGCGTGGTACTGCACTTTGTTGAGACCGAAGGCCGCGCGCGTGGCGGTGATGTTTCGTTGAATGTAGGGCGCTTCCAGCGACTCCTGATTGGGACTCACCTTCAGGGCTTGGAGAAACGTCGGGTAGAGCACGCCAATGACGAGCGCCACGAAGGCCCAAAGGCCCACCGCGACGACCGGCAGCGACCAGCCCCTCGAGCGAACGTTGTAGAGCAGAATCACCATCGCGGCGAGCGAGAGGTAGAAGAGAATCGTCAGCGCCGGCATGCGCGCGTGAATGTCGGTGTAGGTCGCTCCCTGGACGTAGCCGTTGTTGGAGTTGACGAGCTCCCACTTGGCGATGAGGTAACCCGCGGCCTTCATGAGAGCAATGGCGGCACCGATGACCGACAGGTGGGCCTTTACTCGGGGTGACACCCGAGGCGTGGCGCGCGTGGTGCGAATTCCGCCGTTAAGAAAGTGAAAGCCCGTCGTGACGAGCAAGGCGATGATCAGAGTGACGAGGAACCAGGTCACCACGTACGAAACGAAGGGCACGGTGAAGACGTAAAAACCGAGGTCCTTATGAAAGACCGGGTCGACCTTATGGAAGGACTGGGAGTGCGAAAAGAGCAGGTACTTCTGCCACTGACCCGTCGCGTTCAGCCCGCCGATAAGACCCATGACCAGCGCAATGGCCGCGTAGACGCGCTTGGCGTAGGGGCGAACGACGTTTTGAAAGCGTCGAACGACTTCGTCCTCGGGGTCGAAGGAGAGGTCGCGCGCGCCGAATCGATCGGTGAGCAAGAGATTGCCCCACATGATGAAGAAAAAGATCGCGCCAAAGGTGAAGCCCAGACCGACCTTTACGAAGAACAGCGTCGAAAAAACGTTCGAAAGTCCCACCGAGGAGAACCACATCTGGTCGGTCCAGAGCACCGCCAAATTGCGCAGCGAGAGAAAGCCCACCAGGAGGACCACGACGATGACGCCGATCCAGAACCGCCTCGACAGCCGTCCGAGGCGACGCGGTCGTTGAGGGACGTCGGTAGGACTGCGCACGAGTCGAGCCTACGTCTTTCTTAGACGGGTATAACAGTGCAGGCACAGCCCGCGTGCAACGGCGGGTACGGCGAACCACTCGGAAAGTTCTCGCCCGCGATGCGTTCGCCGGCCTCGGAGTCGTGTGAACACAAGTCACATGGTGCGTCGTTCGGCGCGGCAAAAAATCGAAGGGAACGTCCGAGTGAGGCCGTCACGACACCGAGGTGAAAGGCTCTTCGCGCCGCGTCGGTGCAGAGTCGCTCGACGCGCGCGCCGCGCCACTCGCGATACGCGGCGTTCACGCGTTCGGGACCGTCGCCGCTGCTGTCCGAGAGGATTCTCTTTCGAAGCGCCAACACGATGGTGACCGCGAGGTCGGCCGCGCAGTCATCCAATGACCGCTTGGGGACGGTGGCGCCAGCCGCTCCCCCTTCGTCTCTCGCGAACTGCACGCCCGCCTGCGCGGCGTGCACGAGGGCGTCGTAGGCGGCCTCGGCGTAACGGGCGCGCTGGTCGTGCTCGTCTTCGAGTTCGGTCGTGATCATCGCCTTCACGCCGCGCAGGCGTTCCAGCATGATGTTCTGGTCATCTTGGAGCGCGCGTTTGACGCGGCGCGTCAGTACCGCGAGCGACTCTTCGAGGGCCGCGTCGCGACGGCGAAAGAGCACGCCAACGGGTGTTTCGGGCTTGTGCGCGGCCGTCTTCTTGGGCGGCGGCATCGAGACACCACGCTCTTCGAGGGTGGCCTTACGAAGGCGCGCGAAGATCTCGTTGACCACGTCGGTACCCGACGGGTCGTCCTCTAGCAGTGACTCTTCAACGGGCACGACGCTCTTGGTGGCCTTGCGGGATCGGGGCTTCGTCACGGTGGCATCCTCTCCTGTCTCTAGGGTGGCCTCGGGCACTTCACGTAAAGGCGTGCCAGCCAGAAGCTCCTCTTCGGTCGGCTCCGGCGCCGCGGGATGCATTCGCAGCGCCTCAAGCGCGGCGCTTCGGGCGACCTCGTCGGATCCGTTGATTCCCGACAACACGTCCTCCACCTGAAGACGCACCGTTGCCACGAACGATCCTAACGTGTCACGCGCCGCGCGCAGTTGTTCGATCTGCAGATGCAGCGCTTTCCTTTTGATGGCGAGGTCATTGAGGACGTTGCGACGGGCCTCGTTCGACTGTTCAACGATCGCGCGACCCTGCTCTCTCGCACGACCGACGAGCGCTTCACCGTTGACTTTGGCGGAGTCGATGAGTCGCTCGGCCGCTAAGCGGGCGTCGTGATCAATCTGTACGGCAGTGTTCTCCGTTTCGGTGATCAACGCGGTCGCGCGCTCCTGGGCTTCGATGAGGTGACCGGCACTACGTTGCTGCGTCTCGGTAAAGACTTGGGCGCTGCGCTCTTGGGCTTCGGCGGTGACGCGCCCGGCCTCTTCGTGCGCGGAGCGAAGTATCGCGGCGCTCTGCGCGCCCAGGGCCCCCACCAGTGTCGCCTCGTCAAAGGTGGGATTCGCGGCGCGGCGCTGGGCCTCGTTGACCTGTTCTTGGAGTTCGCGAATGCGATTTTCGAGGTGACCCATCTCTCGGGCGGCGGCCTCTAAGTGAAGGCGAACCTCATTGGGGTCCAGGCCACCCTTTCGCAGCGTCGTGAAGTTCACCCGGGTGATGTCGGCCGACGACTGTCGCGTCGTAGCGGTTACTCGGCGGTCGTCCATTCCTTCAAGACTACGGCGTGGCGCACCGGGACCTGGGCTTAGGAGGGCTTGGTGAGGGCCTGGGGCTTGGTTCCACCAAGGGCTTGCAGATCACGGAGAACCTGCTGGAGCGTGGTCACGGGAATTATTTTGAGGTCCCGTTGGTGCGCGTCGCGTGCGGCCGCGACGTCACCACCACCATCGGGCACGAAAAAGTACTTCGCCCCGGCGCGATGAACCGCGACGGTCTTCTCCTCCACGCCACCCACGGGACCAACGTTGCCCTGAGCGTCGATGGTGCCGGTCACGGCGATGACGTGGTGACCGGTCAACGAGCCGCGACTTAACTCGTTGATAAGGGTGAGCGTCATCGCGAGTCCGGCCGAAGGGCCGCCGATGTCGGCGGTGTTAATGCTCACCGTCGCGGGCAGTTTGAAGTCGAACCCGTCTTCTAACTGGACGCCCAGGAACGACTTCTCGATACCCGAGACACCCGGGCATCCCGAGGAACCCACTTCCAGATTCGGCACCGTCCCGGTGGTCAGCTTCACGCTGGACGTCGACGAGTACGACAACGCGCCCTGGTTCGAAATCGTGACACGCTCAACCTTCAACGTCAACGCGGTTCCGGGCGCGAGGTCGTGGGTGTAACTAATGAGTTGACACTCCGTACGTATCGTCGATTCGTTGACGCCCACAATCTCATCGCCCACGTGAAGGCCCGCCGTTTTCGCGGGAGAGGGCGCGATGACACCGTTTATGACAGTCCCAGAGTTCGTCGCGGGAATGGTCCAGCCGATCGCTCGAAAGGCGGCCGCTTCAGCGGCCTGTTTCGCGTCACTCATCTGAAGAAACCCCTGCGCTTGGAGTTCCTGGGTGGAGATGCCGGGTTCGACCACCTGGTTGGTTCCCAAGTACTGCACGTGCGATTGAAAGTGAAAGGCGATCCAATCCCACAGCGTTAACTGCTGCAGGTACACGTCGGCGAGCATGATCTTGTCGTGGTGCGGGTTCGTGGCGACGCCGGCGATTTTCACCAGCGGCGCCACCGGCGTCGCGTTGCCGGGCGTAATCGCAAACTCGTTGGTGTGAATGGTCTTCAGCCCAAGGAAGATGATCAACAGCACGAACAGGATGGCCAGGTTGCGCCACGCGCGACGACGGTTTGCTTTAGATGGTGGAATGGGGGGGTGCCAAGTGATGAACCAACGATAGTTGAGCCCTTTGAGAACGAACTGCTGCGCGCGAGTTTCACTCCCGGCGAAGCGAGTGTCGCGCTGCTGATGGACAGTTTTGGATCATCGATCTCTCGTCGACGGGTGCTGGCGCTTCGCGGACTGGTGCGTCAGTCGATGATGACGCACGACCTGTGGCTTCGGGCCCTTCACGATGGTGACGTCGAGACGCGTCGCGAAGCCCTGCAACAGTTGGCGCACGCGCCCCTGGAGGATCCTTCGATACTGGACGAGGCCGTACGAATGCTCGATGACGACGACGCGCTCGTGGTGGAGGGCGCGGCCTTCGTTCTTAGTGAACACCCCTACGTTGACGCAGTCGTGGCCCTCTGTGGGGTCGCCAAGGAACACGGGGACGCGCGTTGTCGGGAGTCGGCCATTGCCGCACTCGGCGCCATCGGCGACGACCGAGGACGCTCGACGATCATCGAGTCGCTCAAGGACAAACCGCCGATTCGTCGTCGAGCGATCGTGGCGCTGTCGAACTTCGAAGGCCCCGACATCGACGCCGCACTCGACGAGGCCGGTGAAGACCGTGACTGGCAGGTGCGCTCGGCCGTCACGCAGCTTCGAAGTAGCGACGACTAGCGATCGGCGCTGCGAAACAGTGCGTGCAGCGAGGCCATCTCTTCGAGACAGGCCTGAAGTCCTTGAATGACGACGAGATCGGCCTGGTTGGCGACGTTCACCTCCACGCCCGTCGCGGTCGCGACGAGCTCGTCGACGTCACGTAGGTTGGCCTGTCCCCCGACCAGTGTCATGCCCCTCGCGCTGACGTCCTGGGAGAGATCGGGCGGGGTATCGCTGAGGCACTCTTGGATCATGCGCACGGTCGAGTTGAGTACGTCGTACGCGGCCGAGTTCACCAACTCGGCGCTCACTTCAACTTCGACGAGTTCGCCTCGATCGACACTTCGCGCGAGCACGACTTCCGAGAGTCCGGCCGTTCTTCCGAGCGCGGACCCGAGCGTGCACTTCAGCATCTCGACGACCGAGGGCGCCACGACCACGCCCACGTGGAGTCGTAGCGACGTCGCAATAGCGGCGTCCACGTCGTTGCCACCAAGTCGGCGCGCGCCGCCGGTGACGATGCCCCCTAAGGAGATGACCGCCGCTTCCGACGCGCCCGCGCCTAACAGCGCCACCGCCGATCCCACGGGGTCTTGGACCGGCAGGCCCAGACCAATCGCGGCCGCGAGCGGCGCTTCTACGAGAGAGACTTCGCGCGCACCGGCTTGAATGGCGGCTTGGCGAAGCGCGCGTCGTTCGATGGCCGTCGCTAAGGACGGGACGCTCATGACGACCCGAGCTCGGCTCATCTTGGAAACGCCCGCGCGACCAAACAGCGACGCGATGAGCCGCGACGTGACGTCAAAGTCGACGGTGGCGCCTTGGTTGAAGGGTCGAAACACGACCACGTGTCGCGACGTGCGACCGACGAGATCGAGCGCGCCGTGACCGACCTCCACGACGACGCCCGTGTTGGTGTCGATGGCGACCATGGTGGGTTCATCGAAGAGGACGCCGCGCTGACTTGTCGCCAAGCGCGTGTGCGAGGTGCCAATGTCAAGCGCAACGTCTACAGCCATGAGTAGTGATGTTAGGGCGATGCCAGCGAGAGGCCTTTCGTAACTAGCCTGCACAGGGTGGCTGGTTGGGATAGAACGAGGTGGTGGCGCAAGGGGCGCCGCGCGCGACCTCCGGCTGAGAGCCGTCCCTGGGTCCATCCGAGTGAGCTCCCGAGCTTTGAAACGCTGGCGACGACGACCGGCGTGCACTCTCGCCCCACCATCCCGCGAATCATCGCGGGCGGCATGGCCGTACTCTTAGTGGTGGGCGCTGTCGTGCTGACGGTCAATCGAGGCTCGGGCACGCCAAACGGCGATCTACCGGCACATTTGGCCACCAAACTCAGTTTGCTGCCGGCGTCGAGTCGGGCCGCCGCCCAGAACACCGTCGACCTCACGATCACGACGCCGGGTCACGTGGTGCACGTCTCGGCGCTGGCGCTGCCGCACGATCTCGCGGTGACGACGAGGACTATTCCCGTGAACGCACTCATCACCGGCTCCACCGCCGCCAGGGTGAACTTCCCCGTGACGCTCAAGGGCCGTGACAACGTCATGGGCTTTTCCATCGTGCACTTGAGCGTCCCGGTCGTGGCGATGAAACTCGACGCGATGCCCGCGAGTACGTCGGTCGTGGCCGTCGCGCCGATCGTGCGCGGCTCGACGAAGACACCCGAGTACGACTGGTCCACGACCACGCTCGGCGACCCCCTGATCAACGCCCAGGGAGTCGTGCGCTACTTGGCCACGAAGTCCGACACGAGCCTGAGTAGTTACGTCGACGCGATCGCGATCGACTCGAAGGGTCACGTCGTGGCCGTACTGTCGTCCCGTCACTTCTGGTACCCGGCCGTCTTCGTCGCCCGCGTGGCCGAAGTCGTCGCCACGGGACACGGCTGTCACGCGGAACTTGGCGTCAACGGCAAGGACGAACAGGGCGGGGGCGTCGTGGTGACCAAGGTTGTGCGCTACAGCGCGGCCGCGCACGCCAACGTCGCCGTGGGTGACATCTTGACCGAGTGGAACGGCAAGGACATTAACAACTGGGATCAACTGGTGTCGACGCTCTATCTGACGCCCGCCTACACGTCCGCGCACCTGACCTTTGATCAGAAGTCGAAGGTGGTCAAAGCGAACGTGACGCTCGGCTGCCCCTCTAAGTTGGTGCCGTGACGACCAACCCCTTCGGCGACATGTTCGGCGACATCTTTTCGATGTTGAGCCAGCAAGGACCAGACGCCTGGTTCACGACCGCCACCCAGCTCGCGCTCAACATCGCTCGAGGTGACGACGGTGACCCTAATCCCCAACCCATTGAGCGCCAGCGCCTCGAGGAGCTGGCGCCGCTCGTGGGTCGACACGTCGACGCCCTCTTTGGCGCTTCGAGCGAAGCCTCCGTCGTGGCCGTGAACCGATCGGCTCTGACCATCGCCGCGCTCGAACAGTGGCGTCCTTTGATGAAACCCATGATCCCGAACGCGCCAGCGTCAACGAGTGAGGAGCTCGACGAATCGAGTAATCAGCTCATCGCGCAGATCTCCTCGACGATCGGACCGCTCTTCGCGGGCTTTCAGATGGGCTCGGTGGCGGGCCACTTCTCCGCGCGCGCGTGGTCGCTCGCGGTGCTGCCCCTGCCGCGGTTGAACGACCAACACCTTCTCGTCGTCAATAATTTGGCCAACTTCGCCACCGAGTGGTCCCTCGAGCGCGACGAGGTCTACGTCTTCGCCCTGGCCCAAGAGTTCGTGGCCTCTCTGGTCTTAACCCAACCGGGGACCAGTGACGCCCTCCGAGCCCTCCTCATCGACACCGTGAACGAGGCCAACGCCATCCAGGGCGATCTCATGGAGCGCCTGCAGACCATGATGGAGTCCGGCGACATCAACGAGATGATGAGCAATCCCGAGTCCCTGCTCGACGGCATCGAGGTGCCCGAAGAGAGTGACGCCACGCGCGCCGTTAATGCCGCCGCCAGTGTGCTGCTGGCCTTCTTCAGCGCCGCCGCGCACGACATCACCGAGAAGCTGCTCGGACCTCGTCCCGCGCTCGCCGAGGCCTACACCCGCCACCGTCGAAGTGACGCGCGCGGCGAGGACGCGGCCGCCGCCCTCTTCGGTATCTCAACGCAGGGTCCCCATCACGACGCGGCGACCGCTTTCGTGTCGACGCTCGTGGCCGAGCACTCACTTAGTGTCTTTGGAGCGCTCCTTCGCGTGGACGGTCTGCCGAGCGCGAGCGAACTCGACGATCCCAACGCGTGGTACGAGCGAGTGACGAACTCGCCGCTGGCCTAAGACTCTTCGTCGTACCCGAGGTTCCACTCGACGAG
>OCZT010006673.1_pt1 | contig 11417 bp, 6 predicted proteins | sample 1539031 | NCBI WGS metagenome assembly OCZT01 (sample SAMEA3539308, study PRJEB22396) | soil metagenome | biome: tundra; feature: field; material: soil | place: USA | collected 2010-05 | depth 0.15 m
GCATTCCAAAGTGCTCGCATGGCTCCAAGCGCGGTTAGATCGTCGAACGCCAGGATAGCTGAAAACTCTTCTCCTGACTTTATGAGCTCTCCCGTGAGTTTCATACCGCTTGCGAACTCACAACTTGGATCGACATCGTGAGGAAGCTGCGCAGTAAGTCTCGAGTCGATGGCGAGATGATGTTCCTTCGCAAATCGCCGGATGCCCTGCCAGCGCTTGAGGCTATCCGCAAGGCCCTCGGGGCCACGCAGAATAGCTATCTTTCGATGTCCCAGTTCATAAAGATGCTGAAGGGCCATGTAACCACCGGCCTCATTGTCGACAACCACCGAGGGGATCGTCCGCGAAGTCAGATCGCGTGCAACCACGACAGTCGGAATGCTGTTGTTTTCGATCTTCGAAAGTGGATCGACCTCTGCGAAGAGCCAGTTAGCCACCACGACCATGCCTTCCACGCGACGCTCAAGCAGCATATCGAGATAACTTGCAAACTGTTCGCGCCGGTTGTCGGCATCCATGATGATAGGCAGGTACGCAGTGGAGTAGAGCGCATGTTCAATACCCCGCAGAACTTCCATGCAGAATGGATCGGAAATATCGAAGATTAGCACGCCGATAGTGTGGCTGCGGCGGCGGCGCAAAGAGCGCGCAAAAGCATCCGGATGATAACCCATCTTCTGGGCCACGTTCTGGATATGCGCTTTAGTGGTGGCCGCGATATGGCGCGAGAGGGGTGCGCTATTCAATACAATGGAGACGGTCGATGTAGAAAACCCACTCTCTCGAGCTACGTCCACGAGGGTTACGCGCTGCGATTTGCTCTTGACTTTCGGCACGTTGATCGCCTCGTTGGAAACCACATCGATTATGCCCCATCCCTGCTGCGGAACTCAACAAAACGAGAGGTTGATGAATCCTCAAATCCGGCAGAGGCGTCTGTTGGTCCCTGACGATGGTATAGGCTGGAGCAAGTCATGATTCGTTGGCTGGTCATTGGAATTGGAGACATCACACGCCGCCGCGTCATTCCTGCCATTCTGCAGGAACCGGGTTCGCGATTGCAGGCGATTCTCACACGCGATCCCCAAAAGGCTGCCGCTTTCCCGGGCGTGCCTGTGTTCACCACACTCGATGACGCGTTGCAACAGTCCTCTGTGGACGCCGTCTACGTTGCATCCCCTGTCTTTCTCCACGCGCCGCAGACAATAGCCTCTCTGAATGCGGGGAAGCACGTTTTGTGTGAGAAGCCAACGGCCATGAGCTTCACTGAGGCCCAGTCCATGGTTGCCGCAGCTCGGCGCAACGATCGACTCTTGGGTGTAGCGTATTATCGCAGACTCTTCCCCAAACTGATCCGCGCGCGCCAACTGATCGCCGCGGGCGCCATAGGACAGCCTGTCCTGGCGGAGGCGAATTGCCATGGCTGGTTGGCTTCAGACGACCCCGGTGGGGCGAGAAACTGGCTGTTCAGTCCCGCCATGGCAGGTGGCGGGCCCCTCTACGATATCGCCTGTCACCGCATCGACGCTCTCAACTTCTTGTTCGGTGAGCCGTGCCGCGCTACCGGCTTTATTTCGAACGCCGTTCATCAGACGGAGGTCGAGGACTCCGCAACGGTTCTCATTGAATACGAGCACGGCATACACGCGACCGTGGATGTTCGCTGGAATTCGCATGTAAGCCGCGATCAGTTTAGGGTGATCGGGACCGCCGGTGAGATGAATCTTGATCCTCTGAGCGGGCCGGATTTGCGAATTCCAGGAGTCGAGGAATCCATCCCCACGCATCCGAATGTGCATTATCCGTCTATCCAGAACTTTACCGCCGCAATTCTGGACCGAACGCCGCTTGCTTGCCCTGGCGAAGAGGCGGCGTGGACTGATTGGGTAACGCAAGAAGTCAGGTCGCAGAACCAATTCCAATAGCACTGCAACGAACCACCCGGATGGCCCTGCACGAGGTACGCGATGCATAGAAAGAAATACTTGACGGCAGCCCGACGGGAGTCGATATTAAATCGATTGAATTCAGATGCGGCGGCGGCTGGGACATCTTGTCGCACAGCCGCAAGTTTTGAAATGCAGGCCAGTACATTTCGTGTAATTCTATTCTGCAAGGATCGTGATGTCACTCAATCATGAAGGCACCACGTCGCAACCAGCCGGTTTGAAGAGGACCCTTCGCTTTCGCGATCTGATCCTATACGGCATCATCCTCATTCAGCCGACGGCGCCCATGCCGGTTTATGGAGTGATCTCGGCCGAAGCGCATGGACATGTGGTTACGGCGATTCTTCTCGCCATGATCGCAATGCTCTTCACATCGGCGAGCTATGGCCGCATGGCGCGGATCTATCCGCATGGCGGCTCTGCTTTTCTCTACGTCGGCAAACAGCTTCATCCCAGCCTGGGCTATCTCACCGGCTGGTGCATGATCATGGACTACATTCTCAACCCCCTGATCTGCACCATCTGGTGCAGCAGGGCCGCCATCAACTTCGTCCCCGAAGTGCCTTACGTTGTGTATGTCTGCCTCTTCGCTGTTCTGTTCACAACCCTGAACTGCAATGGTGTGGAGACATCGGCAAAGATCAATGCCGGGGTAGCGGCAGCACTGGGCATCGTCATCGTGCTGGTGCTTGTATCTGCCGTCCGATATCTGCTTCACCTGCCGAGCTATCCCGCCAACTTCTTGACACATCCATTCTTTGACCGCAGCACGTTCACTTCGTCCGGACTTTTGCGAGGCACTTCAATCGCGGTCCTGACTTACATTGGCTTTGATGGAATCTCGACACTCACCGACGAGGCCAAAGATCCGGCGCACAACGTACCGCGAGCGATCGTCGGCACCTGCATCATCACCGGAGTTCTGGCCAGCATAGAGGTATACCTGGCGCAGCTTGCCTGGCCGTTGGGCGCATTTCCAGATATCGACACAGCCTATGTCTACATCTCCGGCCGCATTGGAGGTCCGGCCCTGTTTGCCATTGTGAATGCAGCGCTGCTGCTGGCTACGATTGGTTCAGGAATGGCCTCGCAGCTAGGAGCGGCAAGGTTGATGCTAGCCATGGGTCAGGACGGCGCACTGCCGAAACGGTTCTTTGGAGTCGTCCATCCAAAGAATCGAATCCCACGAAACAATGTGCTGCTGGTCGGCGGAATCTGCCTCATCGGCGCATTGGCCTTCAGTTATCAACTTGGGACCGAACTGCTGAACTATGGCGCGCTTTTGGCTTTCATGGGAGTCAATGTCGCCGCCATGCTGCAAGCATGGAAAGAGGGCAAATTCCGGCTTTGGTTCCCCATGGTCGTCGGCATTTGCGGCTTCATCACCTGCGGGTTTCTGTGGCTGAACCTTGGGCTGCTGGCGCGCATCGTAGGGTCGATCTGGGCAGGCCTGGGAATCTTGTTGTGGCTCTTCCGGCGTCGTTATACGCATCTTCCGGGTGCAGAACTGGAAGAGACAGCGTGACCGCGACACACCGGACACCCATGAAGATATGGCTGGAAGGCCATATCCCGGCGAGGCGCGAAATAAACTAGCGATCCGGATCGCCAGGCACTGCGTCTACTGCTTCGTATCCAGCGGATGCAGCGATTGCTCGAAGAACTGGTTTTGAAGCTTCAAGCTATTCTGATCGGCCTTGACGGCCTTGATCGCCTCGGCAATCTGGCGCGACCACGTTTTCTGATCAAATTCTCCCAGTTCCTTGTTTGCCGCTACGCCTTGGCCGGCGTAATGATTCGGGAACCGCGCATACCACCAGATGCCGGTGTAAACCGATTCGGGCAGAGGATCTCGATTCTGGTCTGCTCCCGATTGCTGGTCTGCGCGATCAACATGGACCAGGTCTGGCCGCGCGGCGAGCATGTGCGAAGTCTCCACTTCGCCACCGTGCATATCCATCGGAGTCTTCAAGGCTGGACGCCCAGGCACGTTCAAATTAGGCAGCCCAAGCTCGTACACCACAAAATCGCGCGGAGTAGCCAATTGAGCCTGTGCGAACAGCGGCAGCAGCGACTGGTTTCCTCCGTGGCCATTCACAATCACCACTTTCTTGCAGCCATTGCGCGCCATCTCGTTTACAGTCTCCTGCAGCAATGTGAGCTGCGTCGACAGGCTGTAGGCGAGCGTTCCAGGCTGTTGCTGCGCTTCAAAGATCTGCCCGAAATAATATTCGGGAAACACAACGGCGTACTCCAGCTTGACCGCATTCATCACCGCGAAGCGAACGTCCAGCAGGTCTGTGCCAAGCGGCAGGTGCGGTCCATGCTTCTCGATGATGCCGAAAGGAAGCACACAAACCCCTTGCGACTGATGAATAGCCTGAACGAAGTCGGGCCCGGTAAGTTCCTCCCACTTTGCCGGTAGACTCGCCTGGCAGAGGCCAATCTCGGCGATGGTCAGAAAGAGAAACAGTATGAGGCTGATGCTGCGTGCGATTTTCATTTTCATCACTCCTGGCGTTCAAACTCCTGCGCATACGATTTTCTCACGCAAAGATTTCATTAATTCAACGTAGGCGGATTTCGACGGGTGCGCCTGAGTACACAACGTCTTTTGCAGACTCGCTCGCAGCCAATCCAGTTCCCACCGACCGACTCACAAGCGTCACGTTGAACACCATCTTCTGCGGCATGCCGTTGTAATGCCCTTCTCTGCCGCCGATCCGCAACGTGCCTGCCGCGTCGTTCCACTCAAGCGGGATCGTTGCGTAATCGCCTTTTTCGTAGCGATAGCTGTCGCCTTCATCCTGGTAGAACGTGAAGCTGCCGTTAGCGCCGGGGTAGACGCGCACTTCAATCGGCCCTTCTGGATGTTGATCGGCATATTCACTCTCCGGCCCGAGCGGCACAATGGCTCCGCCGCGGACGTAAAGCGGAATCCGATCAAGTGGAGCCTTCGCCACAATCTGCTGCCCTCCCTCAAGTTTCTCGCCGGTCCAGAAGTCGTACCATGCGGCGGCGGGAGGAAGGAAAACCAGCCGCTCCGTCGCGCCTGCCACCGTCACCGGATTCACCAGCAGCGAAGGTCCAAACATGAACTCATCATCGATGTCGCGCACCCTCTCGTCCGTTCGCCAGTCCATCACCAGTGGCCGCTGCATCGTGTAATCGTCGTGCGTCACCTTCCACGCCAGCGAGTAGGAATACGGCAGCAGTCTCGACCGCAGCTTGTCGTACGAAATCAGCGTGGGCGCCTGCGGTCCGTAGGAGAAAAGCTCATTGGCGGTGCGATGGCCGTGGGTGCGGAGAATGGGGCAGAACGTGCCGAACTCGAACCAGCGCGTGTAAAGCTCCTGGTACTGCGCGTTGTTGGTCTCGTCTTTATACGGCCCCGTGTATCCAGCAATATCGGTCGTCCAATACGGCATTCCCGAAAGAGCAAAGTTCAACCCCGCCGCGATCTGCCGCTTCAACACCGGGAAGGTGCCGTAGATATCGCCAGACCACTCCACGGTGGAGTTCCTCTGCTGCCCCGCAAACGCTGATCGCGTCAGGATGAACGCCCGCTTCTCCGTGGTGGCCTTGCGCCAATGCTCGTATACATTACCCGAGTGCATAAGTGGAAAAATGTTGAGGTAGCGAGCGCCCGATCCGATATAAAGCTGCTTGTCCTCCAGCGCCGCATCGCTCTCGCCTTTCCACGTCTCCGGCTCTGAGCTGTCGAGCCAGAATCCATCCCAACCCTGCACAACGAGTTTGCCGATCAAGTGATCCCAGTAGTAATCACGCGCCTTCGGATTGGTCGGATCGTAATCGGGAGTGTCCGGAATGATCAGGTTCTGCGCCTTCATGGCTTGATAATTCTCTGACGCCGGATCCATCACCGCCCACGTCGAAATGATGGCGTGCACGTGCTCTTCATGCAGCTTGCGCAGCGCCCCGGGAACATCAGGAAACGCCTTCAGATATGCATCAGTAAACTCGGGATCGCCCTGCTTCTTCCACCAGAACCAGTCCTGCACAATCAGATCGAGCGGCACATGCTGCGCCCTGTATTCGCCTGCGATATCCAGCAGTTGTTGCGCAGAGGTATAACGGTCCTTCGACTGTACGAATCCATATGCCCACTCGCCGAATAGCGGAGCGTGACCTGTGAGATCGCGATAATGATGGATGATCGTGTCCATCTCAGGCCCGTAGAAGACATAGTAATCGACACCGTCCGCCACATCGGCGGAAAATTTCAGTTCTCGTGCGAAGCGATTATCGACCCAGGCCCGCGACGCCGTGTTCCATAAAATTCCGTAGCCGTTTGTCGACACAAGCAGCGGCACAGCGATGTCGCTGTTGGCCTGGGCCAGTTCAACCACTGCGCCGCGATAGTTGAAGACGCCGGCCTGGTGCTGCCCCAGCCCATACAGACCCTCAAGAGTGTCTAGAGAAAAGCGGTCGCTCACCTTGTACACCTGCTCGGCCGCCACCGTCACCGGCGTGTACCTGCGCGGCTCGATATTGTTCTCGCGCAGAATCACCTTTCCGCTCGCATCCCGCACTTGAAGCGCACCCGTCGCCAGGTTCGCCGACACCGTCAACTCCGGCGTGCTCGCATGCGCCTCGGTGGCGCTGCTGCCATACTCGCTCTTGCTTGCGTTGCAGGGTGCGATGATCCACGGCTGCGCAGCGGCTTTGCGCGCGGAGCCCCCGGCGGGTGTAGAGACCACGTGCACAACGCCTGCCCCGCAGAATGTAACCTGCACGCTCTCGCGGCCATCCTGCAGTTGCATGCCGCCATCCATTGCCTTCGCAGTCATGGCGGCGGCTGGCGCTGCATCCATCATTTGCGCCGAGAGGCAGATCAGGCTTCCGATGAGTGTAATACGGGAGCAATGCGCGATCGATCTTGAACTTTGCACGAGTCGTCTCCATTAAGCGTCATCCATCTTATCAATCCCCACCGGTGTCAGGTACGGCCACTGTGCGTCTTGCCTGCGTGCTACCCTGCTATCGATTGCTTTTGCAAGGGAAGTGGCAAGCTACTTCCGGGATGAGGCTGCATGTCGTCACTGCGCGGAATCGTTACTGCCTTCGTGTTTATCTTCTGTCTCCACTCCGCATCGAGCCAGATCTCAACCGCTGTCTTTTCCGAACCGGGATTTCCCGAGGCCGATTCCACTGCTGTGTCGCAAGAGTCGTTGCAAGAAGGATTCTCAAATGCGCGCTTCGTCAACGCAGCGCAACTTGGCTCCGCGCTGGCCGACGCGCAAACGAGGCTGCTCGTCCTGCCGTATGGCTCCGCGTATCCTGAGGCTGCATGGCCTGCAATTCTCCGGTTTCTCGACCGCGGCGGCAACCTGATCGTGCTGGGCGGCAAACCATTTACGCGCGCAGCGTATCAGGAGGGCACAGCGTGGCATCTGCGTCAGACCAGCGTGGCGGCTTCACTTGAGTTATTCATTCACGACTACCAGAACACTCCCGGTTCGCAGGATATGCACTTCGAGCCCAACGCCGATGTGCAACCGCAAATCCCCGCATTCCATTGGAAGCAATCGTTCAGCCCCGTCATCCGGCTGTCTGTCACCGATCAGTCCAAGCAGATGGGATCGACTGGAAACGAAGACGCCTACCTCACGACCCTCGCGTGGGGAATGCGCGACGCCCATCGCCTCTCGGCACCCGCATTCCTCATCGACCACGTGGCAGAGCGTTTTGTAGGAGGGCGATGGATATTCCTTGCCTGCGACCCGGAAGAAAAAGCCTTCGACAATCCGCAGTTACTTGCAAACTTGCAGACCCTCGCGTTACGCCACGACGATCGCTTCACGTTCCGTCCGCGTGTGCCGCTGTTTTTCCCCGGCGAACCGCTCGAGTTCCGCTTTCAGCCTGCGGGACCCTCCAAAGCCGATCCCACCGATGAGCTGAAAATCAGTGTCCATGCGGAGGAGGGCGCGGCCCAGACCTTCACGTTCCCCGCGGACTCGACCCACGCGATCACGCTGCCGCAGTCGGCGACAGCGGGACGCGGCTTGCACACAGTTGAGACCACGTTTTCGCGGCATGGCGCACCCCTCTGGACCTATCGTTCCGGCTTCTGGATGCGCGACCGTGCGTATCTGCTCAGCGGTTCCAAACTTAGCGTCGGCACAGACTACTTCGCGCTTGATGGAAAGCCGCTGCCGGTCGTGGGAACTACCTATATGGCGAGCGATGTGAATCGCATGTTCCTCGCGGAACCCAATGCATTTGTCTGGGACCAGGACATGAAGCAGATCCACGCCGCGGGCATCAACATGCTACGTTCCGGCATCTGGTCCAGTTGGAACCTTCTGGTGAATCCCGACAAGTCAATGAGCGAAGACACCCTTCGTTCCATCGAAGCTTTCCTGATGACAGCGCGCCACTATGGCCTGCCCGTGCAGTTCAACCTGTTCGCGTTTGTTCCCGATATGTTCGGCGGCTCTCACGCCTATCTCGACCCCGTTGCAAGAGAACGCCAGGACCGCTATGTCTCCTCGGTGGTCAGCCGCTTTCACGATGTGCCCTTTCTCGCATGGGACCTGATCAACGAGCCCAGCGCGAACAACAATGCGTGGAAGACTCTGCCGCAAAAGGAAGAGCAGGCCGCGTGGAGAGCCTGGCTGAAGCAGCGTTATCCCGATGACGCGGCATTGCTGGCAGCGTGGGCAGAGCCGTCGATCGGCATCGGCCGCGCACTGCAATCCAAGCCGACCAGCACTCTGCCTGAAGTGTCCGCCGAAGATCCCTTCGCCCTGCCCGATGCGGGCGCATTCGACGCCGATGCCGTGCGTAGCGGCTATAACGCGCTCAAGGTCTACGACTACAATCTCTTCTCGCAAGATCTGTTTCGCGATTGGGTTCAGCATCAACGCCAGACCATCCGCGCTGCCGGTTCGGAGCAACTTATCACCATCGGTCAGGATGAAGGCGGCGTAGCCGGGCGCCTCTCCCCTGCTTTCTATTCCCCTGACCTGAGCTTCACCACGACGCACACATGGTGGGACTTTGACAGCATTCTGTGGGCGTCGCTGATGGCGAAGATGCCCGGAAAGCCCATGCTGGTGCAGGAGATGGGCGAGCAGCGGCGCCTCACGCAGGATGATCACCTGCGCCTTTCCGCGGAAGAGGAGAGCCGGCAACTGGAGCGCAAACTCGCTATCTCCTTCGCCCAGGGCGCGGGCGGCATCGAGTGGGTGTGGAATGTGAACGCCACCATGGCCAATGACAACGAAACTCCGATTGGCGCCATCCGTCCCGATGGCACGGAGAAGCCCGAGGCTCAAGTCCTGGCCAGCGTCGCACAATTTGCCCGGCGCAGTCCCGCAAGCTTCACTGGCATAGAGCCGCCCGCCGTCACCGTGGTCACATCGCAATCGCTGCTGTACACCGGCATGTGGTCGCTGGCTGTCGACATGCAGAAGAAGGCCGTACGCGCCCTTGCCTACTACGATCACTCCCCGCTGAGGATGTTGCCGGAGAATCGTCTGGCAGAGCTAGGACATCCGAAGCTGGTCATCCTTCCCGCGCCGCAGGCTCTAACGGAACCCGCGTGGCAACAACTGCTCGCCTACGTAGCCGACGGCGGATACCTGCTCATCTCGGGACCGGTTGACCGCGACGAGCATTGGCAGAAAGTCGATCGCCTTTCGGCTTTTAAAATCGATGCGGAGATCATGCCGCTGGCCATCCGGCAATCAACACTCACTCTCCCCGGTGAAGATCGCGCGCTTCAAGTTGCGTATCCATCCCTTGTGCAGACCGCTCCTATCGACACCATGCGCTTCGCGGACAAGTCGTCGGTGAAGTCGATCCAGCATGGCAAGGGAACGATTGTTTGGGCAGCCGACCCGGTCGAGTTTGCCGAGGGCTACGGCGCCGTCGCCGCGCTCTATCTATATGCGGAAAAGATCGCCGACGTGGTTCCATCTTTCACTCAATTGCAACCGCTGTCTCCCGGCATCCTGGCCTTCCCCACCGTCATGAAGGATGCGATTCTCTACAGCTTCTCCTCTGAATGCTTCGACGATCAGCCAGTCGATATCCAGGATGCACAGACCAAAGCCCATGTGCACTTCAAGCTCGCCGCTCAGCATGGCGCAATGGTCCTGTTAGACCGCGCAACGGGAACCGTACTAGCCTCCTATGGCGCTGGACCAATGTAGAGCGCCGCGTAGAGTGCTCGGCACAGCCCGCGGGAGGTGATGCCGACGAGCCCAAAGCGATAGGATGGATCTTTGGAGCAAAGATGCCAAAGGTACTCGACGGCGCGGCCATTGCTGCGCAAATCAAGCAGGAAGTCGCGGAAGAAGTAAAGCTGCTGGCCGTGCGGGGCGTTCGGCCGGGCTTGGCCGCCGTGCTGGTGGGCCATGTGCCTGCCTCGGAGATTTATGTGCGCAGCAAGGTGCAGACCTGCGCCGACCTCGGCATTTTTAGCGACCTCATCTCACCGCCCGACACCGTCACTACGGAAGAGATGCTTGAGCTGGTCGAGAATCTCAATCAGCGCGACGACATCGACGGCATCCTGATCCAGTTGCCGCTTCCCAAGCAGGTCGACACCAAAGCGCTGCTCGATGCCGTCTCCCCAGCCAAGGATGTGGACGGCTTTCATCCCGTGAACGCGGGCCGTTTGCAGTCCGGACGTCCTGCGCTTGCGCCCTGCACGCCCTCCGGGATCATCGAGATTCTCAAGCGCAGCGGCATTCCCATCTCCGGGCAGAACGCGGTGGTGGTCGGCCGCAGCGACATCGTGGGTAAACCCGCGGCCATGCTGCTGCTGCATGAGAACGCGACGATCACCATCTGCCACTCGAAGACCCGTGACCTGGGTGCCGTCACGCGCCAGGCCGACATTCTGGTCGCTGCCATCGGCCGCCCCGGATTCATCACTCCAGAGATGGTGAAGCCCGGCGCCACCATCGTCGACGTCGGCATCAACCGCGTCACCGATCGCGCCGAGTTCGACCGCTACTTCGCCGGCAACGCCAAACGCGAGGCCACCTTCGCCAAGCGCGGGTCCACTATCGTCGGCGATGTGCATCCCCACGCCTTCGAAATCGCAGGAGCCTACACGCCTGTCCCCGGAGGCGTTGGACCGCTCACCATCGCCATGCTGATGGCCAACACGGTTCGCGCCGCCAAGATGCGCAGGGGCCTCTGAACGATGTTGAGGGTCGGACTTACCGGCGGCTTGGGCAGCGGCAAGAGCACCGTCGCGGCCACTCTGCGCGAACTGGGAGCCCACGTCATCGAAGCCGATGAGCTGGGCCGCGCTCTCATGGAACCGGGTCAGGCCGTTTATGCCGAAATTGTGCGTGCGTTCGGCCCGCAAGTCATCGGTCCCGATGGCCGATTGAACCGCTCTCGCCTTGCTGAACTGGCTTTTCACGAAGGCCGCCTGCAAGACCTGAACGCTCTTGTCCATCCCGCAGTCATTGCCGCGCAGCAGCG
>OCZT010006674.1_pt1 | contig 11417 bp, 6 predicted proteins | sample 1539031 | NCBI WGS metagenome assembly OCZT01 (sample SAMEA3539308, study PRJEB22396) | soil metagenome | biome: tundra; feature: field; material: soil | place: USA | collected 2010-05 | depth 0.15 m
GCCGAAGCCTGGTGGTCGAAAGGCAGCGAAGCGTGCGCGAGGCGCGACGGGGCGTCGGCATGATCGAGGGCGACGAGTTTCCGCGCCACTTTCGCGCCATCATTGCCGGTGTATTGCTCGCCGACTTCGTTGCCGACGCTCCAGAGGAACACCGAGGGATGATTCCGGTCGCGGCGGATGAACGCGCGCAAGTCCGGCTCGTGCCAGCCGGCAAAAATCAGGTGAAAATCAAACGACGTTTTCTGCCGCAGCCACGCATCGAAAATTTCGTCCATGACGAGAAAGCCCATTCGGTCGGTCAATTCCAGCAACTCCGGCGCGGGCGGATTGTGGCTCATGCGAATGGCGTTGCAACCCAGCTCGCGGAGGATTTCAAGCTGCCGCTCCGCCGCGCGCACGTTGAACGCCGCGCCCAGCGCGCCGAGGTCGTGGTGATTGTTCACGCCTTGGATATAGATGCGCTCGCCGTTCACAAAAAGTCCGTCCGGCTGGCACTCAATTTTGCGGATGCCGAAGTGCGATTCGCAGCGATCCAAAGTTTTTCCATCTTGCGAAATCGTCGTGATGGCAACGTAGCGGTTCGGTTGCTGCGTCGGCGGCGGCCCCCAAAGTTTCGGGTTGGCGATGCTGGCGACACCTTCAACAACCACGCTTTCACCGGCGGCAATTGGCAAATTCTTGGACGCAATGTTCGCGACGGCGGAGCCAATCGGCGCACCGTTTGAATTCAGTGCAAAAATTTCCGTCGTCACGCTGACGTTTGTGGATTGCTTGGAATCATTGTCCACGGTCACTTTCAAATTAACGGTGGCGCGCTCGCGGGAAACTTCGGGCGTCGTGACAAACGTCCCCCATTGGCCGATGTGAACCGGCTGCGTTTTGGTCAGCCAGACGTTGCGATAAATTCCCGCGCCGGGATACCAGCGCGCCGAGTCCGGCGGATTGTCGAGGCGGATCGCGAGTTGGTTTTCGCCGCCCGGCACGATGTAGGGCGTGAGGTCAACCCGCCACGACGCGTAGCCATACGGCCAGCCACCGACGAGTTTGCCGTTCAGCCACACCGCCGCGTAGGACATCGCGCCGTCCACATCGAGGAAGATGGATTTGCCCGCGTCGCTGGCCGGGATGTCTAGTTTCTTGCGATACCAGCCAATGCCAGGACTCGGCAGTCGTCCCATGCCGCCGCCCACGCCACCAGAGTTGAACGGCCCTTCGATGGCCCAGTCGTGCGGCAGATTCAGCATCCGCCAGTTGCTGTCGTCGAAGTTCGGTTGCACATAAGAAACCTCGCTGCCGGGATTTCCGTCGGGCCGGGCAAATCGTTTTGACTGATCTTTGATGAAACGATTACCTGTCGGCAAAATCCACGCCTTGAGCACGGTATTGGTCGCGGCGGAAAGTTTCGCGGCTTCCTCGGTGGCCTCGGCCAGCCGCTCCTTTTGGTCCTCGCCCCTCGAAACGGGCCGCACATCGTAGAGCAGATTCTGCGAGTTGATGTTTGTCGGATCACCTTTGGTAAAGCGCCAGTTGTCGTTGATGGAGATGCGCTCACGCGGCGCGGCGGCGGTAATAAATGCAACCGCGATGGCAAAAAAGATAATGAGGGCAAAGCGGTTCATGGCGTCATTGTGTCCGGTGTTCAGGGCGTGAACAGATCCAAATCAATTGCATCCGCCATCGCCTTGTAACCGAGCGGGTTCAGGTGCAACCAATCGTTGGCATTCACGCCGGGATAGTATATCGCTTGAAAATTCGTCAGCGTCACCGGATCGCGCACGGTGGCGTCGAAATCAATCACGCCATCGTAAACGGTGTTGGTGCGGAACCACGCGTTGACCGCCTGACGCTCGGCTTCATGGGCCACGGTGTAGTAGCTGTTGCCGCCGAACGGAGTGATCGTCGCGCCATACGCGCGGAGGCCCCGGGCGTGGGCTTTGCTGGCGAACTGCTGGTAAACGGGAATCATACTCGCCGCCGTGGTGCCGCCGCCGATGTCGTTGACGCCTTCAAAACAAATGAAGTAGCGCACGCCATTCTGACCAAGCACGTCGCGGTCAAAACGGGTCTGCGCCGCTACGCCAAGGCCGCCGAAGAGGCCGTTGCCGCCCACGCCCAAGTTGGCCACCCCGACGCCGGCGGTGGGCGAGTTGGTGACGAGACGTTGGGCAAGAATATCCGTCCAGCGATTGTTGCCGTTGTCGGTTGAACCGCGTCCGTCGGTGATCGAATCACCCAGCACCGAGATGGTCTTGCTGGAACTGTCGGCCAGCACCTCCATGCCGGTGATGATATACCAATGCGTGGTCCTGCTCGCGGACGGCAGGCTCGCTGCGGAAATGACGTTGCTGGACTGGATGAATGAAGTGCTGCGCGATCCGGGGTGGCCGTTGATGGTGGATGCCGAGATGCTTCCGAAATAGGTGCTGATGGCCACGTTGGTGACGGCCGGAAGGTCGAAGGCCAACGGATCGGAAAACACCACCTCGCCGCGAGGAATGACCACGCCGGGCGCACCGCGAAACGTCAGCGCCTTGTCGGTGACCGGGTAGATGTCGCCGTTGCCGCCGCTGGCCGTCGCCGGTGCCAACGCGACATGCGCCAAATTGATCACCACCGGATCGGTGCCATAATTGTTGGAGAAGCGCACCCGGATCTGTTTTCCGCCAATGCTGGCGCGGATAAACTGGCGCAACGTGCTGTTGGCCAGCGGCGCGGGTGGCAGGTTTCCAGGTTCCGTGAGTTGCGGCGCGGTGCCCCAGGTCGTGACCCAGTGTCCGTCGGCGGCGAAAATGTTTTGTTGCGAGCAAATCAGCGCAACCAAAAGCCCAGCGAGCGCGGTGTGTTTAAAATAGTTTTTAGCGTGCATAGGAGCGATAGAATTGCGTGGCGTTGGTGAGATTGGTTTGGGTGAACTGCCACGCGCCATTGGCATCGGCGACGTTGGTGGACACGTTTTGCCACGCGACGGGCGGCGCAAGATTGGTGGCGGATTGAATCACGTTCGTCACGCTGGGCCCGCCGAGAAAATAGAGTGTCACGCTGCCATTCAAATTACGAACGACATTCGTGATAATCGCTGGCGGCGCGGGAATCTGAATACCGAACACCGTGCCTGCCGCGCCCGGCCCGCCGCTGAACGCCGTGCCGTAAAGCGAATTTCCCAATCGCAGCACCGGCGCGACGGGAAATGCGCCGTAAGCATTGGTGCCATTGTCAGCGAGCGCGCTGAAGCTGCGGAGGGTGGCGAATTTCTGGTTGGCCAGATAGATCGCGAAAATCGCGCCCGCCGCACCCGCACCTCCGGCGGACGCCGTGCCGTAAAGCACGTTGCTGGACAAAAGCAACGCCGCGCAAGGAGCCGCACCGTCTGTATTGGTCGCGGTGATAGAATCCACCGCCGTAAAATGATGCAGCACCGAGAAACCAATGCCATTCGTCTGCAACGAGAAGACGGTGCCGCGCCCGCCAGTTCCGCCCGCACTCGTCGTTCCGTAAAGTTTATTGCTCACCAAAACCAAGCCACCCAGCGGTATCGCGCCGTCGATGTTGGTGGCAGTAAGTGCGTCCATCGGTGCAAAGCTGTAGAGCGTGGTGAAGCCCGCACCGTTGGTGCCGACAGAAAACACCACGCCGCTGCCCCCTGCTCCGCCGCCAGATGCCGTGCCGTAAAGCGTGCCGCCAGATAAAATCAATCCGCCCATCGGCGCGGCACCGTCGGTATTGGTGCCGGCTGGCGAATCGAGCGTGCTGAAATTTCGCAGCACGGCGAACGTCGCGCCGTTGATGGTCAGGGAGAAGATCGTTCCATTTCCTGAATTACCGCCTGCGGCAGCGGTGCCGTAAAGCGTGGCCTCGGACAACGCCAGCGCCGCACTTGGACATGCACCGCCGGAATTCGTCGCAGTGTCCGCGTTGAGCGCAGCAAAACTTCGCAGTTGGGAAATGCTCCCATTCGTTTGCCCGACGAACACCGCGCCGACACCGTTCGTTCCGCCGCTGAGGCTCATGGTGAAAAATCCGTTGCCCGCAAACAAAAGTTCACCCTGCGGCGCACCGGCGTCCGGCGTGTTGGTGAACGTGCGGAAGGTGCTGAAGTTCGTTCCATTCAGTGTCATCCAAAATGCCGTGCCCGCGCCTTGCGAACCGCCGTTGAGCGTGGTGCCAACCAGCCCGCCGCCGGACAACGCCAGGCCCGCCGCCGGATTCGCGCCATCTTGATTGAGTCCGCTGATGAGCGCGCTGAAGCGGTGCAGCGCGATGCCGTCCGGCCCGACAAAAAGGTTCGTGTTGAGATTGGAACCGGGCTGGAGGGTTCCCGTATCCAGATTCGACACCGTGAAAGAAGTTCCAGAAGTGCCGAAAGCGAATTTATCGAGGTCCAGCCCGTTTTCGCGTGCGCCGATTTGAAATGTCTGCGTCAAGCTGCCGGCACTGACCGTGAAACCTGACTGACTGGTGAACTGTGAAAGATTGACCCATTTCCACATGCCGCTGCCAAGCGAACCGCTGCCCGTCGCCACGTCCGTGCTGTTGCTGAAACCGACGCCGGCCAGGCCGTTCACCAAAATCCAATCCGAATTGAGCGTCGGCGATTTGCTGCCAAAGCTGGCCGCGTAAAACATGCTATCGTCGTTGAACGTGCCAGGACCGGTGCGCAGGCGCGCGTAGAGTTGATATAATCCCGCCTCCGGAAACGTCACACTGCAGGTGGCCACGCGGCTGGCATTTCCCGGATTGCCGCTGTTGACGGTATCCGTTGAAATCGAAATATAATTAACCACCCCGTCGGTGCCATTGGTGAAGTTGGAACCCAGCGCGCCGAACCCGGCCTCAAAAGTCACGATGGCAGCGTGTGAGCAATGAAACAATCCCAACGCGAATAAAAAAAATATGCCGGCAAATTTGAGCAACCAATATACCCCGCCACACTTCCGCCACGCGCCAACCGGGCGCGAAGAAGAAACATCTCGGATCAATGAAACTGGCATAAAATCAATTTATTGGAATAGCAAAACCGCCGCCATACGACGTATATCGTATTAGCCGATTGCGCAACTTGTCGCTAAACCAGCGATGCCTCATGCACTCATTAGCAGCCCACAAGTCCAGGACAAGGCCAGATAAACTGCCTGCCCATCACTTTAGCGACGGCAATGCAGCAATCAATGCAGCATCAAAATCCGAGCTGTCTTGAGCCCAATAAAAGTCCGTAGGGTGACCAAGCCCGCTGCCATATTCGATAAAACGATTCATATCGGCAAATTTGCACCATTTTGCCGAACCATCCGCGAACACCTCATTGCCACCAGCGGGAAGACCTCCCTTGGGATGCGGCGGGCTTAAATCATATTCGAAACCCCACGTCGCCAGATTGCCACGGCCTGCCCCATGAAGCCACGGCCCAGTCCATTGCTTAAGGTCGGTCATCCATATATTTGCATCCACCGCCAATGCCCAAGCAGGTTTTGAACTTCCAAATTTTATAGGACTATAACTTGTATAATTTCCGCCACCGCCAGTCCATTTTTTTATCCCGCCTAAATAGGCATAGCCGATATACCACTGATCCAAACTAGGTGTAGCAGAAATCATGGAGTCTTTTGGAAGCACTGATGTGTATTGACTCATACGATCAGGGCAATTCCATACTAATTGATTACCGGCTTTTAATTTTAAATATGAACTGAACGCATCCACTACATTACCGGGCAATGCAGTTGGTGCGAATGTTGGAGAGTTAGGGTCGCTGGGAGACATGCCCCCGGAACCCGCTGCTTGTGGAACGATGTCCTGAAAATCCCCGGCATACATGGTGGCGCCGAGGCCAATCTGTCTTAAGTTGCTCAAGCATTGGATGCGCTTGGCTTTTTCCTTGGCGCTGGCCAGCGCCGGCAGCAGCATCGCCGCCAGGATGGCGATGATGGCAATGACCACCAGCAGTTCAATCAGGGTGAAGGCGGAAGAACGGGATGACTTCATATTCACTAAAATTTTGACGATGAATTATTGGTTGTTTGATTCGGCAGTAAGTTCAATGAAAGTTGTTTGTAAAAATTTTCCAACCTCGGTTTGCTCCAATATAACCAGCCAGCTGTTTTGCTGTCGTTGAACCAGACGCACCGAATTTGTTGCTTATTATCTGTGGGCACTGCTCCGTTCCTGCAACCACTTCAGATCCGTGTAGGGAGCGGTGGCAGTTTGAAACAGGCCTTTATCCTGGAGGATGACATTGTCCGTCCACTTATGAATCTCCGCATGGCCATCAGCATAGGAAAGTCCCCCAGCGCGGTTGTGATAATGTGCCGGCAAGTCGCTCCACCCGTTGCCGCCTTCTGGGTCGCACACAAAAAACCGTCGTTGATCGTGCTCGGGTTTTCATTTATGAAAACCCAGCAGTTGACCGGCGGCGGTCGCGAAATGTCACCCATTTTCCGATACACATAATCAACGCCGTTCCACGGACTGACCGGGTTCATCCAGCCATTCATGGAAAGGCTGCGGGATACCGGCTTGGCCAAACCACCAACCACCACGGTTTTTAGGTCAGCGACGCATTTGTAAACCAGGACGTTCTTGACATAAGGATACAGCGTGCCGGCCTTGACCAGGTTGGGATCGGTCTGGCTGACGGGCGTGCCGTAGGCGGTGCCAATGATGCCATGCACCCAGTTGCCATTGTTGATCATCAGGCCGCCGGGGGCGCTGCCATCCGCATCCGTCATGCTGCCAGCGATGACACCGATGCCGTTGTTGCGCGGCAAACGGTCATTGAAATCCGCGTATACATGACCCACCCGATCGTCAACTGACGCAAATTGTTGATGCACTGAATGCCCTGGGCCTTGGCCTTGGACAAGGCCGGCAACAGCATGGCCGCAAGAATCGCGATGATCGCGATCACCACCAGCAGTTCGATCAACGTGAAACCACCTGTCTGCTTGAGACTCGATTTGTTCAATTTGACATGCTTCATAAGTTTTTTGAAACAACTGCCTAACTAAAGGCCGCCGCAGTCCCAACAACTGCGGCGGCCCGGTAACCCATCCCCAAAAACGCTCAAGGCGTGTTCGTATAAACCATCCGGAAGAACACGTTGGTCTTCGCTGGGTTGATGGTGATGTTCACGTTAGTGGTGGTTGCCGACCCCGGATATGTGAACCATTGGTTGGCGGCTGTCAGACCAACACTGTTGGTCTGCAGTGTCCAGCCGAGGTTGGTCGGCCAGCCCAGGCTCAAGGTGCTTCCGGACACGGATACCTGCAACACGGGTGCATTGGTGTTCACCGTCTGGGGCACCGTCAGCGCGGTGATGGAGCCGTCCACCTCCAGGTTGTTGGCCCAGGTTGCGCCCGCGCCGGTGATGGTCATCGCCGCGCCGTTCGACACGGCCTGACTGAAGATGGTGAACGTGTCTCCGACCACGAGGGCCGGGCCGAGGTTCGACACCGTAAGCGTGCCCGTGCCGGTGTTGGTCAGCACGCCGCTGACCACCACCAGGTCATTGGACGGCGAAAGAGATTTGTTCACTTCGATGGCCAGGTTGCCGCCGAAGCTCAAGTCGCTGTTGATTGTGAGCGTGCCGACGGATGCGCCGGGCGCAAGCGTGGTTCCCGGGTCCAGCGTGACCGGTCCGGACAGCGTGCCGGTGCCGCCGAGCGCGCCGCCAGCAACATAAGTCGAAGCAGCCGAGTTGTTGCCGTTGATGACCAGCGTGCCGTTGCTGACCGTGGTGATGCCGCTGTAGGTATTGTTGGCGCTCAATGTGAGCACGCCCGCACCGAGTTTCACAAGCGCACCACCACCACTGATGGCGCGGCTGATGTCCACGGCGTCGGAGCGATTGAAGTCCAGCTCGCCATTGTTGACAATCGCGCCCGTGCCGATGGAGCCGGTTGTGCCGCCATCGCCAACCACCACCCTGCCGGCGTTGATGGTCGTGTTGGCTCCGGTGCCGGTGTTGGTATAGGTGTTGTTGCCGGTAAGCGTGATTGTGCCGGAACCGTTAAACACGGCGAAACCATTCCCGACGATGTTGCCGGGGAACGTAAAGTCGTCGGGACGGTTGAAGGTGACCGTAGCGGGGACGAAATCATTTGGGGCGGTGCCGAATGTGTTATGCGCGTAGTCGTTGGTCAGGAACACGTCGCCGACGATATGGCCGGCAAAGGGGGTGCCACCATCGCCGAGGACGAGTCCGCCGCCGAGGATGAACGTGCCACCGGTGTAAGTGTTCGAGCCGGTGAGCGTCGAGTCGCCGGCGTTGCCGTTGCTGACTTCCACCCGGACTTTGCCCGTGCCGCTGATGTTGCCGGCGTAAATGGCGACCCCATTGTCCTGACGCATCATGATGAGCGTGCCGTTGTTGGTCATGTAAGGGCTGGCGTTGGCACCAGTGTTGCCCTGCCAGATCTGCAGCCGGGCACCGGTGTCAATCGTGGTGGCACCAGTATAAGAAGTGCCGGTGCCGAGAAGTTTCAGCAGGCCGGAACCGCGCTTGATCAATTCGCCCGAGCCAGTGATGGCACCGCTCAAAGTCAGGTCGCCCGTGCTGTCAACGATGAACGTGCCATTGTTGGCGATGGGGTCGGTGCCATCAATGGAGCCGGTGGCGCCGCCGTTGCCGATTTGCAACGTGCCGGCGTTGATGGTGGTGCCGCCCTGATAGTTGTTGTTGCCGGGAAGAATGATCTTGCCGCTGCCATTCAAGGTGACCGAGCCGACCGCGCCGCCGCTGATGGTGCCGTTGGTCAGCGTGCTGGTGGTATTGAAGATGAGGCTGCCGTTGTCAATAACGTTGCCGCTGCCGAGCGAGCCGGTCGCGCCGCCATTGTTGACAATGTCTGGCTTGGAAGTGGAAGAGGTCGAGCCGGTCGCGCCGCCATTGCCGACTTGCAGCGTTCCGCCGATATCAATCGTGGTCGTGCCGGAATTCGTATTGTTTCCAGTCACAATCCATTTGCCGGCGCCGCTCTTGGTCAGCGACGTTGCGCCGCCGTTGTCACCGAGCTTGGCCGCGAGCGTGTTGTCGTTCGCATCGCTGCCCTTCAACGTAAGCGTGCGTGCGCCGGAGCCGCTCAAGGCGACCGAGCCGGCGTTGTTCAAATCCAACGCGCCGGAACCCGATGAATCAATCGCACCATTGCCAGTGCCGAGCGTGAACAAATGGTCGCTACTTTGTGCGCCGCCGGTGTATTGCAACGTGCCGCCGTTGAGCACCAGATTTGCCGCGCTGCTGCTCGCGGAGCCGATGTCACTGGGTGACCCGCCGTTGGCCAGCGCGCTGACACTCAATGTGCCGCCGCTGATGGTCGTGGCACCGCTGTAGGTGTTGACGCCACCAGACAACGTGAGCGTGCTGTTGCCGTTCTTGGTCAGGCCGCCGCTACCGCCGATGAGGTTGGCTCCGCTCGATGTGATGCCGTAGGTCTTGGCGCTGCTGTTGACCGTGACGCTCGCGGGCGAAACCGGGGCGTTGAGGATCACGTTGGTCTGGCCGGTGGCGGTGTCGTCAAACAAGGCCGTGCCGCCGTTGTTGAAAATTTGCGAAACGCCGTTGACCTTCCAGTTGTTCGGGGTGGTGATGTCCCAGTTACCATCAGTCAAGCCGGTCCAGAGAAACGCCAGCGAGGTGATGTTCAGCTTGATCGTGTTGCCGTTGGTGGTGAGGTTGCCACCCGCGCCGGTCAACGTTCCCAAGGTGACCGCCGGGGCTGAACCACTGGTCCACGAGAACAACGGATAGCTCTGGCCAATCGTGAACGAGCCGCTGTTGACGTTGACCATGATCGCGCCGCCCGCTGTAACCGCGCCTGACGACGCAATTGCCGCCGTCGTCGTGCTGCTGACGTTGTTGAATTCCAAGGTCGCACTGGAACTCGTTCCCACCGTCAGCGTGCCCGGCGTGATTTGTGTGCCGCCTTGATTGACACCGAGCGTCGTGCTGTTGGATACGATGATGTCACCGGTGCCAGCCGTGCTTTGCAACACCAGCTTGCCGGCGCCGACGGCGGTCGTTCCGCTGTAAGTGTTCGCGCCGGAAAGCGTGAGCGTGCCGGAACCGAGTTTGGTGAGCGTGCCGCCGCTGCTGGCAATGTTGTTCGTGAGCAAGACGCTTAGCCCGTGGGTGTCAAACTTAAACGCCTGACCACCCGTCGAGAGGAAGCGCGGAGAGTAATCGTAGGTGTTGGCCGCATTGAATCCCAGCGTGCCGCCGGTGAATGAAATCGCGCCACCGACACCAAGCGGGCCGGACGTTCCGAAGTTCTCGGCCACGCCGAGAATCAACTCGCCGCCGCTGAGAGTCGTAGTATTGGTATAGGTGTTCGCGCCCGAAAGCGTGAGCGTGCCTTTGTTCACCTGCAACTGGCCGGAGCCGGAAATAACGCGGGCGATCGTATCCAATGCCGCAGCGTCATATTTCAACAAAGTGCCATTATTCGTAATGGTATTGTTTCCGGCCGGCACACCGATGAAGTTGAGGGCAAGGCCGGCACCCTTGAGAATCATTGTGCCACCGTTTATGCGGATGAAGCCGAGGGGGACGCTGGATAGGAAAGTGCCGCCATTACTCCAAGTCATCGTGCCAGGTCCCTCCCAGATGACGGTAATCGGGCCAGCGCCGCTGTTGTTGTCCCGACAGACATGGTTGACAATCCAATCTCCCGTTCCGCCAAAGTCCATCACACAATCCACGCCACCGCCCGCCACCCATGCGATGCTTGAATCAATGATAGCCGCGTTGGTTGAATTATTCACAAAACCATGGATGGTTCCAGCCGTCCCCGGCCGTGTCGCAGGATTGAACAGATTTGCCGAGCCGGCGTTCCCGATATGAAGAACTGCCGAGACACTGTCGTTGGTGATGCCGAAAATACCCATGGCTGGAGACCCAGCCGACGGACCCGTAATGGTCACATTACCGACTTGATTTGTCGTGAGAACCAAATTTACACCCGACGTGCCATAACCGGAATTGCCCCAACCAGTGATGTATTGCAGAGCCAGATTCCCAGGGACAACGCCATCCCATTGGGCGGTGTCTTGGGTGGCACCGCTGGGCGCACCGTTGGGGCTCCAGTTGGCAGCGAGGCCGATGTCGATACTGGCTGAATTGGTCCAAGTGCGCACCACCTGACCAAAGGCAGCCGTCGTTGCAAAGGTGACACACAAGGTGATAAGGAGTTTGAGAATGGTGAGTTTAGTTTTCATAAGCTGCAGGGTTTCGATTCCCGCCGCCGTGGCCGGTGCCATGCGTGGAATCTGATTTGTAATAGGAGCGATTCTAATGGAGCGTGTTTTCATTGGTTGTGGGTTTGTGGGTTGTTTATTGGGTCTGGGTGCGGGTTCGTGAGGATGCCAAAGGGATTCATTCTGGCTATGCCATTTTCAAATCATAGAGATTAACGGGACATTTGAGT
>OCZT010006676.1_pt1 | contig 11415 bp, 9 predicted proteins | sample 1539031 | NCBI WGS metagenome assembly OCZT01 (sample SAMEA3539308, study PRJEB22396) | soil metagenome | biome: tundra; feature: field; material: soil | place: USA | collected 2010-05 | depth 0.15 m
GCTGCCGCTATTTCGACCCGAAGGCGGAATAGGTCAAACCGGCGGCCGCCTCGCCACTCGTCCCGCCACTCCCCCACCTATACTCGGCCCGACGCCCGCGTCACTGGGCCCTCGGGGGAAGCGAGCTGCACGATGAACGAGCACCGGCCGCGACGGATCCTTCTCGTTGACGACGACACAAGCCTGCTGGTCGTCCTGTCGGAACAGCTGAGCGACGACGGCTACGAAGTGGCGACCGCCCGCGACGGCCAGGAGGCGCTGCGCCGCCTGGAGGCGGGCTGGCCGGACCTGATCATCCTCGACCTGATGATGCCCCGGGTCGACGGCCTGGCGCTCGCCCGCCAGATCAAGGCAAGCGCCGACCTGCCGATCATCGTCCTGTCCGCCATAGACACGGCCGACAGCAAGGCCAGGCTGCTCGATGAGGTGGCCGAGGACTACGTCGCCAAGCCGTATCACTACCCGGAGCTGCGGGCTCGAATCCAGCGCGTCCTGCAACGGCTTGGCGATCGGATCCCGCGCCAGTCGCTGGTGCTCGGGCCGAACCTGACGCTGGACCTGCATCGCCGCGCGGCCACGGTTCAAGGCAAGGAAGTTCAGCTGACGCCGACCGAGTCTCGATTGCTCCATGCCCTCGCCGCGAACCTCGACGATGTCGTCGCCACGGAGACGCTGCTTTCCCGCGGCTGGGCCGAAACCGAAGAGGCCGGCCCTTCGTACGTCTGGGTCTCCATGCGCCGACTGCGCCAGAAGATAGAGGTCGACGCGGACCGGCCGGTCCACCTGCTGACCGTTCGCGGCGTGGGATACCGACTCGTCGAGACCCGTTCGGATGACTGAGCGCGATCCCGCCCGGGTCCAGCGCGACGGCATCGGTTTGTCCTTCCGTGCCCTTCTCACGGCCGGATTGATTGTGGCTGCCGTCGTGCCGCTGGCCGTCTTTGGCGCAATCGTCATGGCCGCCAAGCTATATACCGACGCCAGGGTCATGGGCCCCCTCCTGATCGGGGCCATCGTCGCTGCCGCGTTCTTCGGGCTGCTGGCCGCGGCCGTCGCCGGCGCCGGCCTGACGGCACCGCTGCGCCGCATTACCACGGCGGTGGAGCGAGTGGCGGCAGGAGAACCCAGTCCGCCGATCCGCGTCACCGGCGACGACGAGCTGGCCCGTCTGGCGGAGAGTCACAACCGCATCGCGGCCGAGTCCGCGCGCCGGAACCGCGAACTCGGAGCGCTGCTGTTGGCCGTTGCCGGCTACAACCCGGCCGGGGGCGTCGACCCGCTCACGTCGCAAGCCGAGTCGGACGCGTGCGCCATATTCGGCCTGATCGACAGCCGGGTCGGCCTGGTGAACCCGGCCACCGTGGCAATTGAGGAGACAATCCCGGGCGACCCGCGGCCTGTACGCGCCGACGTCAAGGCCGGCAGCGAAACTCTAGGCCTGCTGACGGGCCATCTGCCGGCGACACGAGGATGGGAGCGCGCCGATCAAGATCTGCTCGACCTGTTCGCCAGCGAGGTCGGCGTGGCCGTGCGCAATGCCGACCTATTCGGCCAGATCGAAAGCCAGAATGCCAGGCTGCTCGAACTCGACGCGGCAAAGGACGAGTTTCTGCGCGGCGTCAGCCACAACCTCCAGACACCGCTGACCAGCATCCGCGCCTACGTTGACCAGCTGCGCGCCTCATCGGACGAGGCCGGCCGAGACCGGCGCCTGCAGATCGTCGCCGAGCAGTCCGATCGCCTGACCCGACTGGTTCGCCAGCTGCTGACGGTGACCCGCCTGGAGGCCGGAGTCCTGCGACCCGAAGCCGAGATCATTGCCATGGGCCCGCGCGTCCGCCGTACGTGGGAGGCGCTCAACGCCACCGACGCCGTCATCGAGCTGCGCGACCTGGCCGGCGGCTGGCTCGCCGTCGCCGACCCGGATCAGATCGATCAGGTCCTGTGGGCTCTCCTCGACAATGCCTTGAAGTACGGAGGCCGAGACGGCAAGGTTGAGGTGGAAATCCGCGCGGACGACACCATCGACCGGCTCCACGTGACCATCGCCGACCACGGGCCGGGCGTCTCGGACGAAGATCGGGAGCGGTTGTTCACCCGCTTCACGCGCGGCGCCTCACATACCAGCGGCGACGGCACCGGCCTGGGCCTGTACGTTTCGAGGCAGTTGCTGCGCACGATGGACGGCGAGCTGTGGCTCGAGCCGGCCCGCGAAGGGTTCGGCGCGGCGTTCACGCTGTCGCTGCCCGGAGAGCCTCCGGGCGACGAGGGCTGACGCCGGCCGCCACCTGCGGAATTAGTACTAATCCGTTCTGCCTAGGTACATCCACGGAGAATGGGTGTCCACTGGTGGGCCATTGGACGGCACCGCGGTCGAGAAGAGAATGATGCCGCGCCACGGAGCACGCATTTGAAGACGGCGCGGCAGATTTAGTTTTTTTGGGCAATCAGCCGACAATTCTTCTAGATGCCACCAGAAGCATCTTATCGAGGCTACGCAGAGACGGACATGGCTGGACGACCCGGGTTCTTCGGGGGGGCGCGCGACACCGACGCGCTACAGCGCGACCCCGACTCCGGATTCGGATCCGATTCACGGCTCGGCAGTACGCCCACGATCCGTCTCGGCGAGTTGAACAGCCCACGCTCCGAGAACGGCTTCACCACCCCGCCGGGATTCGACCCCGTCTGGGGGACGCTCGGCGCGCCGGCCGCCCAAGGCCACGACGACTGGCTGGTCCGGGGCGACGATGCGGCCGATGGCTTGGCCGTGGACGTCGACATCTTTGGGGCGGACTTCCAGATCTCCGGCCAGATCCGCACCGGCCAGTTCGATCGACTTTCGGACTGGATCAACATGCAGACCGGGTTCATCCAGGTTCGCGATGCGTGGCACGTCCATCTAGGGCAGACCCACGTTCCCGATCCGGGCCAGCGCAAGGGAACGCTCTGGGTGAAGCTGGACCAGGTGGTCCTGGTGGCCGAACGGACGCCTGTTCAGCAGACCCGTCCAGGGGCGCCTGTTGTTCAGAAGGAGAGGCGCAAGGTCTCGATCGTTACCCCCGGCTACAACCTGCTTGGCAGCATCTACGTCCACACCTACGGATCGATGGGCCAGTTCCTCGAGTCACCCGACCCGCGCTTCCTGCCGATCACGGATCTGACGGTCCACTGGCTGTCCGATGCGGCGATGGTCGCCCGCTTCCCGTTCGCGATGATCAATCGCGCACAGCTGGTGACAATCACCGACGAGAGTTCGCCGAACAGCGGCAACTCGGCCCAACCGGGTGGCGAGCACGAGGACGAAATGCCACTCCATCAGAGGTGGGGCACCGCCTCATAGCGTTCAGCGAGTGGGCTGAGTCGGCAATTGGCGGCGAACCTGTACCACCCGCTCGAGATCCAGATCCGCGACCACGACCCCCGGGCCGTCCGGGGCCTGCGCGATGACGGTGCCCCACGGGTCGACGATCATGCTGCGGCCGTGCGTCGCCACACCGGCACCGATACCGCATTGAGCTGGGGCGATGACGAATGCCCCGTTCTCGATGGCTCGGGCTCGCAGCAGGACTTCCCAGTGGTCGCGGCCCGTGGCTTCGGTGAAGTTGGATGGCACCGCCAACACGACCGCCCCGCCGGCGGCGAGCTCCCGGTACAACTCCGGGAATCGCAAATCGAAACAGATGCTGAGCCCGAGGCGCACGTCCACCTCTTCGGCCACACCTTCCAGGACGGCCACGACGCTCGAGTCGCCCGGGGTTATGCGCGCCGACTCGCGATCGGACGGCCCATCGTCGATGGCCACGTCGAATAGGTGGCGCTTGCGGTATATGGCCGCAATCCCACCCGCCGGGTCCAGCAGCACGGAGGTGTTGAATGGCCGCAGCGGATCGGTCGAACGCTCGGCCAGGCTGCCGAGCAGGATCCAGCAGTTGAGGTCAATGGCCAGCTCGGAGAACGGCTCAGTCAAGGGTCCGGGCAGCTGGGTGGCCGACTCGCGGAATCCCGCCAACGGGCCGCGGTATTGGAACATCTCGGGCAGGGCAATGAGGCCCGGCTTGCTTTCCCCGGCCTGCAGGATCAGCGTCCTGGCACGGTCCACGTTGGCGACCACGTCCTGGTCTGCAGCCAGCTGGATGAGGGCAACTCTGAGTCTGCTCATTCCTGCGCCCCTGCGGTGTGCGGCCTGCCCCCCGGCGGATGCCCGCCCGTCGAGTCGATGGTACCTCCGGAACGTGGCCGCCCGTGCGGCCGGCCAGCGTGATGTTAGCCTGGGTCGATGAGAGTCAGCCAATCTCAGAGCGTCGGATCGACCAATGCCTGAACCCCGCGACCAACCTCTGGAACCGTCCGACATCCGACTGATCCGGGCATTGCAAGGCATAGTCGCGCGGGCACCGAGACCGTACTCAGATCCCTTCCAGCGCCTCGAAGGCGTCCTCGCAACGGCGCAGGTTGCCGCTGCTACGGGAGCTCCGCTCGAGGGCTTCACCATAGGGTGGCAGAGTCTCGTTGAGGAGCTCCTCTTCTCGCCGTCGGACCTCGAGGCCTACTTTCCTCGGCTGTGCGCGGAACATCCGGAGCTGACCGAGGTCATTCGAGGCTTGGCCCGGCCGACAACCGACGAGGCAATGCGGCGGGACATGGACGAGGCCCGCAGACTCTGGCTCGCCGACCAGTCCGCCATGGACGAGTCGACAGCCCTCATCCCGACGCTTGTGCGGGAACTGTCGATGACCGACTTTATGGCGGGCGGGCAGGAATTCCTGGGGCGCTACTACCGCTTCATGGATGCCCTCAACCGGAACCTTGTGGATGCATCCTGGCGGCCGCTGCATCGCCGCATATTCGAACTTCTCGACCTGCAGAAGGCCAACTGGACCGGAGGATATGTCGGAGGCTACGCATACCAGGGCTACGCGCGGATTGGGATCAGTGGCCTGAAGCCGACCGAACCGCGTTTGGCCGCCTATGAAGTGGAAGAGTTCCTCGCCCCAGAAGCTCGGGTTCTGGACATCGGCAGCAACTGCGGCTTCATTTCACTCGAGGTCGCCCGGTCGGTGCGACGGGTGGAGGCCATCGAGTACAACCCGTATCTCGTCCTGGTGGGTACAGCCGTCAGGGACGCGCTGGGCGTGAATAACGTCGACTTCGTGTGCGGGGACTTCACCGACTATCCGATCGAGGGCGGCTTCGACGTCGTCCTTTCGCTCGCAACTCATCACACCACGGACCGACACATGGCGATGCCGTGGGCCGACTACGTGGCGAAGCTGTACTCGATTCTGCGGCCTGGTGGGATCCTGCTGTTTGAGAGCCACAACGTATTCGACAAAGGAGTGGGCGAGCCGGGCGACGACGGCGATCTCAACGCAAAGTTCGACATCGCCGAGAGGTCGTTTGAGGTCGTCCGCCACAAGATGACTCGGGCCTTCGTGCCGATCGGCTGCGACGTGGACAAGCTCTTCGTGGTTATGCGGCGGCGCGATCAGGTGGATGAGGCGGCCGTCCGCACACTTGAACTCTACGCAGCCCGGGAATCGTACGAGTACCGGCAGGTCTAGCTAAATCAATCCGCGAAAATGGTCGCTGCCGGCTGTTGGCCCGTCAGGCGCGGTCGGTCAAGACCGGTACGCCCGGGAAGGCCGCGGCCTCGTCTTCGTTGGCGCGCACCCAGTCGAGCATGTCGCGGTTGACGATCAGCGTGCCCACGTCGCGGAGCTGCAGCGAGCCGCGGCCGGCGAAGCCGATCGTGGCGTCGGAGAGCGGGATCATCGGGCCACGGGCGTGGAGGTACGGCAGCGGCATCTGACCCGGCAGCGAGTGGAGCAGCCCCAGCGCGGTGTACGGCCCGAGCTGGACCTGGAGGCGGTGTCGAATGGTGTGGATGCGCCGCGCCGCCTCGCCGCGACTGCCGCTCGCCTCCACCGCGTACAGGATGGAGCGGTCAACCTCTCCGTCGCCGAGGTTGGTGACCGTGTCGTCGTCGAAGTTCTCGACAAAGGTCTCACGCACAACGATCGACTCGGACCGGTTCAGCATGTCGGTCAGCCGCTCGCCCTCGCACTCGACATATCCGATGAAGCGGCGACCCAGGGCATACCCGATGAACGGGATGAGCACTCAGCCTCCTGAAAGGCGTGTCGGGGTTGCGCGCGCCCCGAAATGAACGTGCGGGGAGACTACCCCTGCCCACGTTGCGGGCCACTCCCACGTTAGTACGGGTGTCGCGTCCGCGCACCGCCCCGGCGTCCCAGACCTACGGAGGGTCCTGCCCCCTGCGGTCCGGTCCTCAGCCGTTGCGGAGGCTGCTGGTGTTCACCACTTCGAAGTCCGACCCCGTGAGATTCTGCAGCTGGTGGAACTCGTCGTCGTTCCAGCGGGAGTCGGGGGCGCCGCTGATGTACCACGGCGACCCGTTGTCGGCCAGGATCATGCCGTAGCGCTTGAGGGCGGTCAGCACGACTCGGGCATGCGGCCCGAAGCCCGAAATATCGACCGAGGCCTTGAGCCGGACGCGCAGGCCCATCGGCGGCAAGCCGGAGCATGGATCCGCGGTCAGGTGGCGCGCCGGGTAGATGTAGCCGCAAGTGTCCGGGGCGGTGAAGCGGATGGCATGTTTGATCGAACCCGTCAGAACCTCAGAGTAGCGGACGAGGCCGGGGTAGATCGGCAATCCGGCAGCGTCGGCACTCGTCCAGCCCGCGGGCCGGAGACTGTTCGAGCGAAGATTGAAGACGGCACCCGACCCAGCCGACCAACCGGAGCCGGAGTGGCGGACGTCATACAACTCCCACAGCTTGCACTGGCTCAGGTCGATAGAGAGCAGGTGGCGGTCGGAACCCTTCTCGATCTTCGGGTTCGATGGGATCGGGTACGGGCCGGCATCCGATTCATCTGCGTACTGGAAGCTGACGTTGTACTTGGGCGTGCTGGACGTGACGAGGTTGTAGGGGATGCCATCGCCTATCGCATCGAAGTCCGGATGGAGGTAATCGTCGTGGCCGATGGCAGAAACCATCGCGGCCGAGTTCGAAGCCACGGGCAGATTGGAGATGTCGCGATTCCAGACGTTCGATGAAGGGAGGACGGAGCACGGCGCGTTGGACGCGCCCGTCGGCTTGGCGGTCGGCTTGGGCGTGGGCTTCGGTGTCGCGGGGTGCGGCGTGACCGTGGTCTTGACCGTCGGTTTGCTCGTCGGCACGGCCGTTGTCTGCGCTCCGGGCGAGCTGCTCGGGGCGTCCGAGGCGAGGGCGATACGGCCGGAACTGAGGTCCGGCGACCAGGCGTCCGATGCCGGCCAGGACGGGACGCTTCCACCTGGCGTCGGGCCGGAGCCCTGTGTCCCGGCGCCCGGACCGCCTAGGAGCGAATAGGCCGCGACGGCGGCAACCAGCACCAGCGCGCCGGCCCCGGCAATCGGAACCGACCGTCCCCGAAATGAACGCATGAGCCGATCCTACGAGGTGCCGGCCGCCTTGCCTCAGGCCGATCGTCACTGCCGGGGGAGTCTTCCGTACGAGGCTCGATTCCTCCGCGCGTCTGGAAACGCCGGGCAGTTGCGCCGGTCGGGCTAAACTTCATCCAGCCAAGCGCGAGATCCAGATGGAGGTCTAAAGGTGAGCGAGAGTGGGCCCCGAAGCGACTACGAAGCCGCGGTGGAAGCGGCGGTAGAACGGGCGATCGGCGGGCTCGATCTCGACACTAAGGTGCGTCTGCTGACCGGTGCCAACTTCTGGGCGACGTACGCGGCACCCCAGATTGGCTTGCGGCCGGTGATCGTCTCCGACGGACCCGCGGGCGTGAAGGGCGGCTCGATCGGGCACGACGAAACCACTACCAGCCTGCCGAGCCCGACCGCCCTGGCTGCCAGCTGGGATGACGGTCTGGTGGGCGAGATCGGCGAGCTGCTTGCCGGCGAGGCACGCCGCAAGGGCGTCGACGTGCTGCTCGGCCCGACCATCAACCTTCACCGCTCCCCCGTCGGCGGACGCCATTTCGAACAGTTCTCGGAAGACCCGCTGCTGACCGGGCGGATCGCCACTGCCTACGTCCGCGGGCTGCAATCGCAGGGCGTCGGCGGCTGCCCCAAGCATTACGTCTGCAACGACTCCGAGACGGAGCGCCAGTCGCTCAGTGTGGACGTGGCCGAGCAGCCGCTGCGCGAGCTGTACATGGCCCCGTTCGAGCGGACCGTTCGGGAAGGCGACGCCTGGTCCGTGATGGCGGCCTACAGCGGTGTGCGCGGGACGCCAATGACGGAGAGCGATCTGCTGCGCGACCCGCTCAAGGAAACGTGGGGCTTCGACGGCCTCGTCGTCAGCGACTGGTACGCGACGCATTCCACGGTGCCGGCCGGACGGGCGGCGCTTGACCTGGTGATGCCCGGCCCGGAAGGGCCGTGGGGCGACGCGCTGCTTGCGGCGGTCCGCGGCGGCGAAGTGAGCGAGTCGGCGATCGACGACAAGGTCCGGCGCCTGCTGCGTCTGGCAGCCCGCGTCGGCGCCCTCGAGGGAGTGCCCGCCGCGACGCCGGTGGCCGTCCGGCCGCCACAGGCAAAAGTATCGGCGCTCGTCCGGCGAGCGTCGTCGGCCGGGTCCGTGCTACTGACCAACGACGGCATCCTGCCGCTCGCCGCCGGGGAGCTGCGCCGGCTGGCGGTGCTCGGCCCGAACGCGACCGTCTCGCCCAGCCAGGGCGGAGGCAGCTCCAACCTGCGGGCGGACTACGCGGTCACTCCTTTGGACGGCTTGCGGGCGGCGCTGCCCGGCGTGGAGATCCTGACGCGACGAACCGATCGATACCGCCCGGGGTTCCAGCATCTCACTCCGTCCGAGGTCCAACTTCCCGCCGAAGCGGGTGCGGATGCGGGCCGGCCCGGGATTCTCGTCCGGATCCTCGAGGAGATGACGCCCGGCGACGGCGCCGCCGGCCTTGCAGCCGCGAATGTCCGCGAGCTCGAGCGTGAGAGTCGACCGGACGGACGGCTTGTCTGGACCGGCGATCCACGTATTGGCGGGCGGCCGATCTTCGAGTTTTCGACGAGCGTCACTTCGCAGGAGACCGGCCCCCACCGGATCGGCCTGGGCGTCCGCGGCCACGCGGCCATTTGGGTTGACGGGCAGCTCGCCTACCAGGGCGGTGAGATCCCCGGCAGCGAAGACATCGACGCCATGTGGGGAGACGCGCCCTTTCAGGCCGTCGAGGTAGAGATGGTCGCCGGCCGACCGGTCGACCTGGTCGTCCGCTGGCGCAAGTTCTACGACCACGGTTTCGCCGTCATAGACCTCTCGATCGAAAAGCCGGTCGTTGCGCTCGAATCGTCACTGGCTGAAGCCGAGAAGCTGGCCGGCGAGGCCGACACGGTCGTGCTCCTGATCGGGACCACCAACCTCGACGAAAGCGAAGGCCACGACCGAGCGTCGCTCGCGCTCCAGCCGGATCAGGACGAGCTCGTCCGGCGCGTTGCCGCCGCCAACCCACGAACCGTGGTCGTGGTATCGGCAGGATCGCCGGTGCTGATGCCGTGGCGCGACGACGTGGCCGCCATTCTGCTGACGTGGTTCCCCGGCCAGGAAGCGGGCAACGCCCTGGCGGACATGCTGCTGGGCCGTGTAGAGCCGGGAGGCCGGATGCCGACCACGTGGCCGGCCCGGACCGAGGACGTACCGATCCTGGACACGCAGCCGGTCAACGGCCGGCTGCGCTATTCCGAGGGGCTGGAGATCGGGTACCGGGCGTGGCTGCGCGCCGAAACCGCCCCGGCCTTTCCTTTCGGGCACGGTCACGGCTACACCAGCTGGACGTATCTCGAAGCGGAGGCGGCTACGATCGACGGCTCACCGGCCGTTGCGGTCCGCATCCGCAATACCGGCGCACGGCCCGGTCGGGAGGTCGTCCAGCTGTACCTGGCCCGCCCGGACAGCTCGATCGATCGGCCGCTGCTGTGGCTGGGTGGCTATACGACAGTCGAGGCCGGCGCCGGCCAGACCGTCGGTGTCGTCGTCCCGATCGACCGCTGGGCCCTTCGCCATTGGGACGTAACTGCCGGCGACTGGTCAGTCGAACCCGGTCGGTTCGAAGTCCGAGTGGGCCGCAGCATCGGCGATCTCCGCCTGGCCGCATTCATCGACGTCGAAGGCTGAGGAGCCTTGAGCGCCCCAGGAAGCGCCGATCAAGGGGTCGCGGCTTTGGCTGCATCGCCCCGGATTAGAGCCACCTGGATCACGTTCTCCTATCTGGCGACCTGGGCGTTCATCCTGTACGGCCTCGGCATCGCCACGCCGTATCTGCGCGCCGACCTGCACCTGACCAGTTTCGAGGCCGGACTGCACGCCTCGGCGCTCGCGGTGGGCACTCTCACCGCCGGCGTCAGTGCCGACCGGGTCGCTCGCTGGATCGGCTCGAATTGGCTGCCCGACGTGGCGGTCGCGATCATCGGGACCGGCCTTGCGCTGATTGTTTTTGCGCCGGGCCTGCCCGAATCTCTCACGGGCGCCATGTTGCTGGGGCTCGGTGGCGGCACCCTCGGCACCGACATCAACGTCCGACTGAGCCGTTCGGGCGGGATCGGGGCCCGCCGCCTGTTAGGTCAGGCCAACGCGCTGGCAATGATCATGGCTGCCGCGGCGCCTCTTGCCATCGGTCTGGCTGCCTCGGAGCTCCACGCCTGGCGCCTCGCCCTGGCGATACCTGCGGCCGGGTTCATTGCCCTGGCCTTCATTCGGCCGCGTGAGTCCGAAGAGCGAAGCACAGTCAGGGCGCCAAGCACCAGCCTGCCGGGCCCCTATTGGTTCGCCTGGCTCCTGATTGCACTCGTGGTCTCAATGGAGTTCTGCTTCGTCTACTGGGGCTCGACGATCGTCACGAAGCGGACCGGCATCTCCAGTGCCGATGCAACGCTCATGGCAAGCCTCTTCATCGGCGGCATGTTCCTGGGCCGCGCGGCCGTCGGCCGGGGGCTGGGCGCCGGGAGTGCGCCGCGGGTTCTGCTCGCCGTCGGCTTGATTGTGGTCATGGCGGGGGCGAGCCTGGTCTGGATCTCAACCGTGCCGCTCGTCTCGGGAATCGGCCTTCTTGTCGGCGGCCTTGGCACGGCCGCGCTGTATCCGGTCGGCCTCAGCGTCGCTTTGCAGGTCGCCCCAAGGGCTCAGTTCCAGGCCGCCGCACGCGCGACCCTGGCCTCTGGTTTCGCGGTCCTGCTCGCGCCTTCGGCCCTTGGCCTCGCCGCCGACTCCGTCGGTGTCGTCGGCGCCTGGCCGATCGTCCTGGCACTCGCCCTCGCAGCCTTGGTCGTCCTGGCCGTCACGCCCGAGCCGGCCTGACACGACGAAACCCGACCCTGGGGCCGGGTTTCCGTTTAAGGCGCTGGAGCCGCCTCAGGGACTCGAACCCTGGACCTGCTGTTTACGAAAC
>OCZT010006677.1_pt1 | contig 11414 bp, 13 predicted proteins | sample 1539031 | NCBI WGS metagenome assembly OCZT01 (sample SAMEA3539308, study PRJEB22396) | soil metagenome | biome: tundra; feature: field; material: soil | place: USA | collected 2010-05 | depth 0.15 m
CGCGCCGCGCCCGCGGCGGGGACGAAACGCCCCCCCCGGGCGGCGCCCGAACCCGCCACACCGGGCGACCTCGCGGCCCTCGCCGAGCAGGCGAACTTCGACGCGATGGCCAGCGTGCGCGCCGAGCAGCAGCGCGAGATGAACGCCCTGCGGGACATCGCGATGCAGCAGGTCAAGAAGGACGATCAACTCATGAATGAGTGGATCAAGCTCATCTAGCCCGTCGTTGACAAGGGCCCCGCGCTCCCCTAAACTAAGCGCCGACCCCCGGGGCCATTAGCTCAGTTGGTTAGAGCGCATGCTTGATAAGCATGAGGTCCCTGGTTCGAGACCAGGATGGCCCACCAGGAACCCTTACACTGTAAGGGTTTTCTGTTTGCTTGGGCCGGGTAGCGATGGCAAGCGTACGCACACTGTGCGCACTAAGTCGACGACACCAAGGCATGCTCGGCAGGTTCGAACCGATGATCGGGGAGGGGCGCCCTAGTGACCCGCGGGCTCTAGCGCGCGCTCGCCACGCTGCGGGTGCATGATGTACTCGACCGAGGACGCCCAGCGAGAATGGAGACATGAACGACGACGAGCGCGCCTTTCGGGCGCAATACCCGGACCGTTACAAGGACGTGGAGGCTGACGACGTTGTCGAACGCCTGCGCGATCTCGAAGCCGACCAAGAGTACGAGGTTTATCGGGCGGTATTCGAGCAAATGCCTGCGCTCGATCTCGTCGAGTCAGTCCCGCGCTCGCATCATGCGATCTACCTTGCGTTCCTCGGCGAACTCCAATCGGCGCGGTCCATGCTCTACGACCCGAGTCACGAGAACGCGCGAATCACGGGCTACATTCGCGGCTATCGCGCCGTAGACGCATACGCGCGCGCGCTTTCCGACGGCATCGTGCACGCGTTCGCCGCCCCGTATGCGAACATGTTCGTCGGGGGGATCAAGGCGCGCGATTTCTTTCAGCGCGGGGTGCTCGAAGGGCTCAAAGCGCGCGCCTTCGACGAAGCGTTCGGCGGCAACGCCGTCCGATTAGCCATGAAGCGTTTTTTCGACCGGCACCACGAAATGCGAAATGAGGTCGCCCACGGACTCCGCGTGCCGACGCACGACGAACTCCGCGCGATGCTGGTCGACGCGAAAACAGTTCACGATCTCGCCGACGCGGCGGTGAACCCCGTGGCGACGCACCCGTTGGACCTCCTCGAGCCGGAGGACTACCCCCACGACGATCACCGGCCGGCGGTCGTCGTGAATCCGCCGCCGAGGCCCGCATGAGTGCCGGGGCGTCGGCGCAGCCAGCCGCTATGAAGACACCGTGACGAAAAAGCGGAGTCTTGTGCGGAGTGTGCCGGCCGACGGTCGGAAAAGGTTCTCGGACCCGGAAAATCATGTGCACACGGAACAGTCGTCCGGGGAACGCTTCAGCAGTTCGGGTCGTGGAATCGCGGAGATGACAACTCGGCACGGAAGCCGCTCCGGCAACTGGACGACCTTCGCCGTTGCCCGGGCCACCTCAATACGCGGCGTCGAATCGGTCAGTCGTCGCGACGTACACGACGTCAGAGCAGTTCTTTTGGCGTTGTATCAAGGGCCTTGGCCAGCCTGTGGATGTTGATTAAGCTGACGTTGCGCTCGCCTCGCTCGACTCCGCCAACATAGGTTCTATCGAGGTCAGCTCGAGCCGCAAGCTCCTCCTGAGAGATGCCAAGCTCATCGCGCGTTGCCCGCACGCGTTTGCCGAATCGTCGTAAGATTTCGAGCCGACCGTTCGCCCCCATGTGACCAGAAGCGAACCAGGATGAGGACTTTCAGTCCACGGACTATAAGTAGCATCGCGGAGAGTAGCTTTTGGCCCGATCATCGGAGCGGGGAAGACACATGCGTTTGTTCGCAATCATTTTGGCCGTGATAGTAGCGCTGCCTTTTGCGGCAGAAGCCCAAAGCCAAATAGCTCCTCCGGGTTATCACTACGAACCCGGAAGCTCCACGCTGACGCCGAACGACCGGTGCTGGCTTCCGGCAATGAGGTCGTCCGGAGCGGTCTCGAACATGAACCGCAGTATCGGAAAGCCTGATGGCGTTTCGGCGCGCGTCGCTTCGATTAGCGACCTCGCGTCGGCTGACCCGAACTCACTGTCGTCGGTCGGGATCAGGTTGGTCGGCATCGGCAACAACGGTATTGCGTGTCACGCGACGCTGCATTTCGCAAACGGCTCGGCGCAGAACGGCGTGCTGTCGTTCTACGATCCGGGAGAATATGCGCCCCTGCAAATCCAATGGATATCGGATACCAAAATCGCTGACGACCTCGCAAGAGTCGACCGGCTACGGACATCGAAAAATCTCGCTGTTGTTCCGAATTTAACATCGCCTTCAATTCAGGGCTGCGTCGGCCGTGCTTTAGCGCTTGGTGCCGGCGAACAATATCCCGGACAATTATGGGCGGCGTGCGCGCAAAACAACGGATCGAATCTCATTCCGCCGACGCGCGCGAGTGTCAACAGCAGCCTCGATGGTTGCGCCGATAAGATGGTCGGGTCGCCCGAGTATGCGTGGGCCATGGCTCATCCGGAAGCCCGAGTCGCCATTGGCATTGCCGAGACCGGCGTACCTGTCGCTCTCGCGTTTCCTGGCAGCCCCGGAACGCTCGCTCAAACCCATGCCGAAGCCATTTATCAGACCGAGGCAGTCGCACTGGTGGGCCTCTATCGGCAACAGCACGCCCAAACGCTAACCGGCGGCTCCTCGGAAACCCAAGCCGCCGCCAGCGCCGAAGACGCGGTGAAAGCGGCTGCGCGAATCTGGTGCACTCGCATTGCGCAACCCGGAGCCATTCAGCCGTAAGAGGGGGCGTCAGTAGTACGGACCTTCGGCTCCGCGCGGCACTGACAGGCGCTCCGCAACCGCCTCGCGCCACGGCTTCGCTTTTTCGGCGTGGTAGCCGTGGAGCGAGCTTGCGGGGGCAAACCTTAGCCGCTACGAAGGTCTCGGGCTATGCCAGGACTCGTCGAAGAATTGCAGCGCGCCGCGACCGACCCAAGCGTTTCGATCGGAGATCTTCTCCGAAAAGCAAAGCTTGTAGCGTCGAAGCTTGGTCAAACCAAGACTGCGCTTTGGATCGATGCGGAGCTTTCGGGCGATTTCGATGGATTAGAGTTTCCGGAATATCGTCGCGTACCGGTTAGAGCGATGCACTACCATCCGATGCACGGAACCTATCCGTTGGTAACGACGAACGCGAGAATGAACGAGGTCATAAACGAAGCAGTCTTTTTACCGCGGCCTGCGCGCGAGATCGAACAATTTGCGAACGGCGCAGACGATCAGATTTTCATTTCAGTGCCGCCTAAGGCCGTCGAGTCGCTAAGAAAAATTCTCTCTGAAGTCTATGATATACGTCATCTTACGTCTCGCGCTGCGTTTGCCGGAATTCTTGATGGAATTCGAACCCGCGTGCTCGATTGGGCACTCGAGCTCGAGAATAATGGAGTCCACGGCGAGGGTATGAGCTTCTCACCAGAAGAGAAGCATCGCGCGTCCAGCATCGTTGTTAATATGAGCGGTGGAAATTTCGCTGGCGTCGTGGGCGAATCGCACGGCGTCGGCGCGCAGCATGTCTCCCAGCAAGTTGGGCAGGTCATTGAGCGCGCTCACGACCTCGCAAGGCGACTACTCGACGAAAGCCGCGAGCTTCCCGAAGATGACCGCACGATCATCGCCGCCGCGGTCGAGGCGGTCAACGCCGCTTCGGACGAGTCCGGCTTGCGCAAGGCACTCAAGTTTACAAAGTCGGCGGTCGCCAAGATCACCGGTTTCGCTGCGAAGGCGGCGACGGAACACGAGATCGGGGAGCTGCTCGATATGCTTCCGATGTAATCGGGACGCCGGATGAAAAACCGCACGCGGCCCGCCCCCGGCCCGGGGCGCGGCCATCTCTCCCCCGCCGGCAACGTCAAACGCGAGCGCAGCGCGCGTCGCGTGCGCCAGTTCTGCTCGGACGCCATGCATGATCCGGACATGGGCGGTTGGGGCGGCCCAGCAAAGGGCGCGCACCCCGCGAAGCCACGCAACCTGCCGACGCAATCCTTCGTACGTCTCGATGACCTCGATGATCTTGCGGAGCGTGAGGCAGAGTTCGAGCGCCTCGGCGTGATCTGGCGCGCAAAGGGGCGTGCGTTCGAAGCGCGATGCGAGCGCCTGCGCGCCTACCGCGCGGCAGTCATTTGGCGCAACCCGCAGCGTCCCCAGCCGGCCTTCGTCCGGCGCGCCTCACCTCGCCGGTGAATCCTTGAAGGTGCTTCGCAAAACACCGGGCGCGCGCGCGCGCGTTGGGCGTCCAGCAAATTCCGGGAAAACATCGCGCGCGCGTGCGCGCGTGCGTTAGCCGTCGCATAAATTCCGGGAACTAGTCCATCTCAACCCGCATTCACCCGATGAATTGGGAGAAAAGACATCTTAGCGGGTTTTTGCCGTATGAGCGGACGACGTGCTCCTTGCTGTCGAGGACCTGGATCATCTTGTCTTCGGACCACCGCTCCGTCCCTTGGTTCAGCGTCACGTCGGTCGAGACGCCGTACTCCTGAATGCGCGTGTACGGGTCGTCGTGGTAGGGCTTCTTGATGATGCAGTGGACGTACCAGGGTCGCCATGATCAGCGCTCGCTACGCGGAGAACGGCCTGTCGCCTCTCGGGTGTACGCCCGCTTGCCTGCCGCTTTTCATACACTGCACTGAAACCGGCGCGACATCGCCGAGCGCACGGGAGCACCACGGTGCTATCAGCATCGCACCACCTTTTTGATCGATCCCTGACGACTCAGGCCGGCACCGGCTGAAGTCTTTCTCTGCGCCACCGGCATAGTTGCGCACTTGCGCGCACAGAATCAAGCGGCTGTTACGCTTGGACGCCGGATTATTTATCGCGTGTGCTACCCTCTGGTGCCGGTTTGATGAAATCAGAGTGGAGCGACAGGGACGCATTCTCTGTTTTCATGATGGCCCACCACAGTAGGCCCGTGCCGGAATTCCAAGGGTGAACGCAGAGGTTCACTAGAGATGCACCGGGGTCCCGTTGCACCGCGTCGTTGACGCTCCGGAGGATCCTATCGACCGTTGTGTCGTCGTAAAGGTGAAAGTATCTGTCTGCCACTCTAGCTCTCCTCATCTGTGGAAGCAGCACAGTACGACCAAGCGTCGACGTTTCCCTCGGATATAAGCTCAAGCCATCACCGGTGCCGCGATCCAATTCTGGACGGAGAATCGGGGCGTGCGACCCGATCGGACCGTAAACGTCACGCGCGCGGCCTCCGGGCAGCACGGAAAACGCCAGGCGCGCGCGTGCGCGCGTTACCTGCGCGGAAAATGCGGCCTACGCAAACCACTGGCCACGTTCCATCTTCGCGGCGCCTGGTGAACCTAAGAGCGTCAGCCTTTTGTGGCGCGGACTGACCTTCACACCCGGCTAGGCGGCGCCGCTAAGGACGCGCATCACCTGCACCGCAGCCCACCGCCGGCCCCGGCGCGTCACCTCGCCCTGTTCGTTCAAGCGCGCCGCGATCGCACGCAAGCTCAAGCCCTGGGCGGCCAGATCGGCGATCATTGGCGCGAGATCCGCGTACGCCGCGGCCTTATTGCGCTTGATCGCGTCGACGCCGGCGGCTGACGCCTTCGCTCGGTCGACCTTGGCGAGATTATCGTTCCGTTTCGCCTCGGCCCACGGCTTGCCGGTCTTCGTCGTGCCGCGCGCCTTGGCAGCGGCGAGTGCGTCCTTCGTGCGCTGAGAGATCGCACGCGCTTCGTCCTCCGCGACGGCCGCCAGGATGTGAACCGTCAGCCGGTTGGCGTTCGGGTTGTCGCAAGCGACGAAGTCGACGCCCGACTCCATTAGGTGCGACAAGAAGGCGAGGTTGCGCGTTAGGCGGTCGATCTTCGCGACGATCAGCGTGGCCTGTGCGCGCTTCGCGTGCGCGATTGCCCTGGCGAGCACCGGCCGGTCACGTTTGCTCGTGCCGGTCTCGATCTCGCGATACGGCGGAGCGAGCAGCTTCGAGCCGGTCGCGGCGATGTACGCCTTGACGGCCGCTTCCTGCGCCTCGAGTCCGAGACCGGAGCGTCCCTGTTTCGCGGTGCTGACGCGGTAGTACGCGATCGCGCGCGGCTGCTGATCGTCGATGGCGGCTTGCTTCGGTGCCATGCAGCGAGTGTATCATATCCGCAGACGTTCGTCTAGGGTTTTGTAACATCGCTTTCGACCCGGGTATCCCGCGATCGGGCAGCTTCGGTGCGTCGCGATTCGATGTGCCCGTGCTCGTCGGTCCACTTCAGCAGCCAGCGACGGAGGAACGCGCGATCGGCGCCCGAGCACGCGAGCAGCGCCTTCCTGGCGACCTGGAACTCGGCGGTCGCTGATCTCGTCGGCGCGGCGCTGCTGCTCGTGCCGAAGGTCGCTGATGACGGTCCCCTGCGTGACGCCTATCTCGGCTGCGATCTGTCGGACCGTCTTGCCGTGCTCGACTGAGTGGACGAAAACTTTCTCTTGCCGGTCAAGTTGCTGCGGGGCCCTCGTGCGCGCGCCCGTCGGCTGCTCCGATTTGCTCCGGTCCTGACGAGCGACGCGCGAAACCACGGACGCGCGTACGCCGGGCGCAAAAGGCTCAGATCGTCTTCGGGTGCGCGCGCGTGGTTCGGATTTGTTCGGATATTCGGCACCTGTGACGCCCCTGGATTTACGCACGAACGCACCTCACTGGCACCTGTTCTCCGCGCGCGTGCGGATCTGCGCGCGCGTTTGGGGCTCTCGGAAAGCCTCGCGCGCGCCCGCTTTCCGAGGAGCCTTGACGAGCGCGTGCCCGACGTCGCGCACCAGACTGCGCTCGCCACGATGCGCGACCTCCGCGCCGCTGGCACGTCATTCACCGCGATCGCGGCTGACCTGCAGCGCCGCGGCGCTCCCCCGCCGCACGGCGCGCGCTGGCACTCCACCAGCGTCCGAAACGTGCTGCTCTCCAAGATGACGCTCGAGGATGCAGCATGAATGACAAGATCGTCGCCCTCGAGGCGTATCGCCGCGCTCGACTCCCCGCATCCGAACCGATCACTTTCCGGATCGCCGCTGCCAACGAACGGATCGCCCGGATGGAAGCCGCCGACCGTGCGCGAGGACTTTGTCGGCCGTCGCCAAGCGAGCCGGTTCCGCTCTTCGACACGATTACGATGGCGATTCTCAAATTGAGAGCGGCGAGACCTCAACGTTCGTCGAATAGCGATATATGACGGTGTCAGTAGCAGCCGGGAACTGCGCTCTTTGCGGAACGAACGGACCGCTCGTTCAAAGCCACCTTATTCCAGCGTTTGTCATCCGCGCATTTAAGGCAAATACGCTCACTGGCTTCCTCCGCGATGCAGAAAATCCGAATCTCCGCCAGCAAGACGGGAAAAAGATCCCGCTACTGTGCACAAAATGCGACAATGAACGTTTTGGTGCTAGAGAAGGCACATTCTCTCAGGTGGTCTTTGCGCCGTGGCTGAACAAGTCGCTCAGCGAGTTCACAGTGAGTGAAGAGGATCTTTACTTCGCCGCATCACTGACTTGGCGGAACCTCGCGTACAATCTCAGCCTGACCGAAAAAGAACTTCGTGACGATGGACATACTGATGAGGACATTACCGCGATGCGCGATGCGGAATCGGCCCTACGCCGTTATCTCGTCGGCGATTCCGCATATCCGATAAAATATCAGCAACATATCGTATTCTCGGGCCTAACTTCGGGAGATTCGCCGCCCGGTCTCGATGCATATCTCCAGGCAACTCTCGAAATGTATATTCCCGGCCGAGACGACTACCTATATTCCATTACCAATCTGTCGCTGGGAATCCTCATCGTATGTCCGCTTAGAACCGACGATGAGAGGCTCGCGGAGTGGGCAACCTCAGGTTCGCACCTTACCGTTGGGAACGTCCTAAAGACATCCGGTCAACAAATATCCGACGGCTACTTCGGAGGGCTTCTCGTCCAACGGCCTAAGCAACTTGAGAAATATAAGGACATCTCGGACACACAAAAGGCAAAGATCGTCGCATCGGTTGAAAAAGCCGACAAGACAAAATGGTCGACGGGCTTCCACGGCGCAGCCTTTCAACGAGAGTTTGAAAAGCGCCAAGATCCTCGGCGTTATTCCGTAAGCGCCCCCAAACCAGACGGCGAAACCGACGCAACCGTCGTGCCACATGACCGGCTAATGATCGATCTGAATGACGTGCCCGATCTTTCTTCGAGATTAGACACTCTCGCAGTCGGGAGTGGCTTTAGATTGATGATAGAAGACGGAATGTTCGTCGATATCCTGCGGATCGCATAGACGGTGGAAAGACGACTCGCTCCTTGCCAGCGCGCTACTTCTTCTTTTTCGAAGTGCCCCTTGCTTTCGGATTCGGATTCGGCGGCTTATGCTGTTGCGGAACGTTCTTCTCAAGATCGAGCACGATGCCGCCGAGCGTCTTGATCTTTGGTGGATCACTCTCGCAAACTGTGCTGCCGATGATTCTCGGCCAGGCAGTTGGATTGCTTGCGCTTTTCATGTACGCCTCAGCCGCCCGTCGCGTGCGTTACGCCGGCGCCGCGGACGTGTGGGGCGGCCTGTTGCTGCTGTCGTGTGCCTGAGATGAATCCGATGCTGGGCACCGCGTCTCCCAGCCCGTCGCCGGGCAAGTTCCGACAGTTCCTGCGGTTTGCGCCGCTGCTGGCCAAGTGGACGCTGCAGATCGGCGTTCGGCGCGTCGCGCGCTGGGCGCAACAACACGGTGGGACGATTCGGCGCTGCGGCGTGGTTGGCGCCTCGATCATTATCGGCTACATCGCGATCCGTTTGGGCGCGGCGTGTCTCGAATCGGCCGCGTTGTCGGGCTACCTTATCGCGGCAGCAGCGATGATTGGTACGACAGCGGCGATCGTCTTTTCGATCACGATCTTTCTCGTGCAAAGCGTCAGCGATTTGTATTCATCGCGCCACTTTCACGCGTACGTCAGCAGCTGGGGTGAGCTTCTGCCTTTTGTGCTCATCGTGTTGATCACGGTCTGCTTTTTCGGCGGGGGCCTTGACGTGGGCGTACATAAGTATCTCGGTGAGAGCGAGCGCGCAATCGTGCTTGTGTCGCTCACATTCATTGGTGCTGTCTTTGCGTTGATCGATGCCCAGTTCGAGAGCGTCCGCAAGAAGGTGCAACCGGGTTCGCTGATCGCGTTCTTGCGACGGCGCGGTCTTGCGTCCGCCAAACACATGGAACGTGATGCGCAGCAGGTCGCCGCCATGCTGCGGGTGCCGAACGCGGGCCTAACCGAAGCCCAGGCGCTGGCCGTCGCCTACCGGCGTGTTCTTGGTCCCGTGGTCACGGACCTCAGCAATCAAGTCGAGTTACTGCTCGATATCGCGCTCCGGCTTGCGGAACGCCGGGAAATCGAAAACGCGAAGGTAGCCTTGAGCGCCGCTGCCGATCTCCTCTGCGACTACTTGCGGGCAAGGCGCACGTCATCGGTGGCGCTGCCCTCACCCGTGATGCTGGTCTTTGAAAGCGACAGCCGGCCGTTCTTAAGCGCGTACCTCGAGCAGCTCAATCGCGCGGGCGCACAATTCGTTCGCGATGGCAAAGACGACCTCGCGGCGCATACCGTGTGGTTGTATTTGCAGCTGGCGCAGGCTGCGCGGGATGTCGAGCACATCGGACCGATTACCGAGAACGTCATCCTTGACCAAATCATTAGTTCGCTCAACTCCTACGCAACCGGGAACGCTGGAAATACGGACGAGGAGGTCATGTTCCAGGCGACCACGGTGTTTGGCGAGATCGCGGAACTTGCTGCTGCCGCGGGCCTGGCGGAGACTGTCATCACCATCCAAGAGCACATCGCGACCCTTGCGGTGATGAGCTATGGGTATCGGACGCGAGTCGTTGCAAGCGCCGCAACGACGGCGCTCCTGAAGACACTCGCGGCGGTGTTTGCGAACGAAAATGTTGAGCGGAACTACGTCGTGGAACGGGCGTTGCGCGGCTTGGGCGACGTCGCGTTCGTGATCGCGACGCTCAAAGAGCAAGGCATTCTCGCCGGCGAGCAGTGGGCGGATACGGAGGGCTATCTTAACCTGCTGGCCACGCTAAACGGGATCTTCGCGCAGTACGCGCGGCTGAGCGATGATGCGCAGAAGCGTGAGTATCGCCGCGACGTCGTCGACCTGATCAAGGCGCTCCGGGCATGGCTGCGCGAGGAGAGCAAACGGATCGCGCCCGATTCACCGATTGCCGGCAGCATCGGCCGACTAATCCAGGCGATTACGCCCGTCATGGTCGCTTTGCTGGCCGATGGAGAATTTGCCGACGTCCATCACGACTTGCGCGATTCGCTCACCCGGTTATCGTACAGCCCGTATTGGTTCTTTGCCAACATCGCGGCATTTCGGAGCGAACCCGGTTCGATCGATACGCTTGCGGAGGCCGTCGCTTTGACGGGTGTCGAGGGATTCGAGCACCTGCATGATCCGGAGCTGCTCAAGGCGTGCATTGCCTCGCTAGACAGCATGGCCACGGAGACGCTCGAGCGCGCGACGGATCGCAACGGCTATAATGATGCGCGCATCTTTGCGAAGGCGTGTTTGCTTGGCATCCTCGCGCTGAAGGCGGGCTGGAACAACGTTGTCGACGAGTTGCGCGGCAAAGCGGCGGCCTTTCAGGACGCCTATGCCAAGAGGTACTGGCCCAATGGGGAAGACGCCAGCGGTCTGACGGCGGAGGAGCGGGAGCTGGCCGGCGCGCCATTTGGGAATCAGGTGCGTCGCGAAATGGAACACTTCGCAGCGTCGTTTGAGCACGATAAGTGGAACGGTGTACATTTCGCCAATCGGGCGAAGGACTGCATGTACGCGCTGATCGACGAAGGCGATATCCGCGCGTTCATCGCGCGCGTGTGGCCGGACTGATGCGCCGTTCTCTATGGTGTCTGGCGTCGTGTGAACCGCGCATTCGCAGGGCCCGCTCGGTGCGTCAAATACGGCTTAGCAACCATCAGCGCCGGCGAACTCTTGCGACTCGTTATGCGTCTTTCCCGCAGGTGTGCCGATCGATCATCCCACGCAGCGGTGGCGGTAGGCGATTCGGCTCGCAAACGGGGCAATACGAGCCGACGACGCGAGAGATCTGCGCGCGCGTTGGGGCGGCGGAAAACCAGCTCGCGCGCGCCTGCGGTATTACCTCGATCTCACGATCGTGGAGTTGCCGACCGGCCATGAGGCGGCGGCAAATCCGGATCGTCTCGTCTTAGCCCGTTCTTTGCTCACTGTCGGCGTCCGAAGCGAAGCGGAGGCGACGACCCGGGTCCAGCGTCGGCACGCTGGTCGTCGTCCGGGGGCGAAACCCCGGTCGT
>OCZT010006678.1_pt1 | contig 11414 bp, 9 predicted proteins | sample 1539031 | NCBI WGS metagenome assembly OCZT01 (sample SAMEA3539308, study PRJEB22396) | soil metagenome | biome: tundra; feature: field; material: soil | place: USA | collected 2010-05 | depth 0.15 m
ACATGGTCGCGGCGCTGATCCGCGAGCTGATCATCACCGGTGAGCTGGCCGCTGGCATGCAGCTGCGCCAGCGCGACCTGGCGCAGCGCTTCGGAGTCAGCCAGACGCCAGTGCGCGAGGCGATGCGGCGGCTGGAGTCCGAAGGGCTGGTCATCGGCGACACGCACCGCGGGTTCACCGTCGTCGAGCCCGACGACGGGCCGGTCGAGGAGAACTTCCAGATCCGCGCCGCGCTGGAGTCGCTCGGCGCCTCGCTGGCCGCCCGCAAGATCGACGCTGCCGGGATCGCGCACCTGCAGGACCTGAACGAGCAGATGCGGGCGCTGGGCGACGACGACCCGCGTTACGCCGGACTCAACCGGGAGTTTCACTTCACCTTGTACCAGTACGCCCGCAGCCCGCTGCTGATGTCGCTGATGCGGCTGCTGTGGGCGTCACTGCACGGCGGTCCCCGGGTGCTGCGCACGCACGCCGAGTCCGCGCGCCAGCACGACGCCATCCTGGACGCGCTGCGCGCCGGGGACGCCGACGCGGCCGCCGCGGGCACATACCAGCACATCATGGGCGCCCGGCACCCTGCCGCGCCCTGACCCGCCGAGACTGGCCGGACCGGCCGGCATCCTCAATCCGGGAGGCCATCCATGCCCGTGATACACGCCCGCGACGGCGTCGCACTGCACGCCGAGAGCACCGGGACCGGCACGCCGCTGCTGTTCATCCACGAGTTCGCCGGCGACCAGCGCAGCTGGGAGCCGCAGGTCCGGCGCTTCTCCGGTGCCTACCGCTGCATCACCTACGCCGCGCGCGGCTACCCGCCCTCCGACGTGCCCGCCGATCCGGCCGCGTACAGCCAGCAGCGAGCGGTCGCGGACGCGGTCGCCGTGCTGGACGGTCTCGGCGCGGAGCACGCCCACGTCGTGGGCCTGTCCATGGGCGGCTTCGCCGCGCTGCACCTGCTGCTGCGCTACCCCGGCCGCGTCCTGTCGGCAGTGCTGGGCGGCGTCGGCTACGGCGCTCAGCCCGAGCGGCAGGAGGCGTTCCGCGCGGAATGCGAAGCCACCGCGGCCGCCTTCGAGACTGACGGCTCACAGCGGGTCGCGCCGCGGTATGCGGCTGGCCCCGCGCGCGTGCAGTTCCAGAACAAGAACCCGCGCGGCTGGGCGGACTTCGCCGCGGCGCTGGGCGAGCACTCCGCGCTGGGCTCGGCGCTGACGATGCGCGGCGTCCAGGCCGCCAGGCCCTCGCTGTACGCGCTGCGCGACGAACTCGCCGAGATAGCGAAGCCGGTGCTCATCCTGGCGGGAGACGAGGACGAGGGGTGCCTGGAGCCGGCGCTCATGCTGAAGCGCGCGATCCCGTCCGCCGGCCTGGCGATCCTTCCGCAGACCGGCCACACCGCCAACCTGGAGGAACCCGGGGTATTCAACGCGGCCGTGGACCGGTTCCTCGCCGCCGCCGAGCGCGGTGCCTGGCGGCGGGGCGACCCGCGGTCGCTGTCCTCCTCCCCGACCGGAATGCGCTAGTGCGGTGTCCATGAACGTTCACCGGGTTGGTCAGGCGACTTTCGCCTTAGGGCGTCCCCGGCGTTGCTGGCGTTCGCCGTAGACGCGGGCTCGTTCGCGGCGCTGGGCGGCCGGGACGTCGGGGTGGCGGGCGTTGGCGTTGCGCCAGCGCTGGTAGTCCTGCAGCGGACGATCTGACTGCTGACGGCGACTCTGCAGGCAACGTCGGCCTGCTCAGCGGCAATCCCTGTGAAGCATGGTTAAGTGCATCATTGCCGGGGCCGGAAATAGCAGAGTGGCAACGATCCCCATGTCGTCCAGATAAAGCTTCACCGCGTCTTCACAATGTGGCCATCTTGCATTTCCGCTGAGCGCACCTGACCACATCCCGTACGATCATGGCCCGGCGGCGCGACGGCGCGTGTAACGGCCGGGCAGGAGAATGTCAGATGGACGCAATGATCTCGATGAACATCGTCCGGCGCGCTGGCGTCTTCATCGCCGGCCTGTCCGCCGCGGCGCTGATCCTCGCCGCCTGCTCCTCTGGCGGCGGCGGGTCAGCCGGTGGCGGCGGGTCAGCCGGCACCCCACGGACTCCCCGGCAGGCCCTGCTCACGGCCGCGACCCAGGCGCAACAGATGACCTCCGCCACCGAGATGCTGACCATTCATGTCAGCGGTATCCAGAGCGAGGCCATGACCGGAACCATCCTGGTCCAGCTGAAGCCGACCCTGCGGCTCGGCGCGAACCTCCATCTCGCCGCGGCCGGCAAGAGTACTCAGATCAAGGAGATCCTTACCGGCACGGCCGTTTATTTCAGCGCCGCCTCGCTGGCCAGGCAGTTCGGCAAGCCATGGGTGAAGATCGGCCTGTCCGCCCTGAAGGGAACCGCCGGAGCAAGCTTCGCTCAGCTGTTGCACAGCCTGCAGAACAGTAACGTCAGCAACCAGGCCGAGATGCTCACCCTCGCCAAGAACGCGCGCGTTGTCGGGACGCAGACGGTCGACGGGGTGTCCACTACCGAGTACGCGGGCGCCATCAATGCCGCTGAGGGGCTCAAGGCGCTGCCCGCCGGCTTCCGTAAGGCCCTGGCCCCGGAACTGCAGGCGCTAGGCAACAGCACCATACGCTTCCGTGTCTGGATCGACGGCCAGCATCACCTGCGGAAACTCACCGAGGTCGTGACGGTCAACGGCGAGACCGTCAACACCACGGTGAATATCACGGCGCTCAACCAGCCCGTCCACATCACGCTGCCGCCCGCCAGCCAGACCGCCACCCGGCCGGGCCTCTAACCCGGCAGTTAGCCCAGCAGCGCAGCGATCACCGGAGCGAGCCCGCATGCCTTGCCCCGGTGGCTGATCGCGTCCGTTGCCTCTGGGGACAGCTCGGCGGTCGTCAGCCCAGCGGCCAGGCCGGGCCCGCCCCGGGCCAGCTCCGCCGCGTCCGGCCTAACGCGCAGGCCCGCGTAGTGCGCGAGGGCAGCGCAGAAGCTTCGGCTCGCAGATTCCTGGGCCGGGTCCCGCGCCGATCCTGGTTGTGCACGTCCCAGGGCGGGACCAACGTCGCCACATCACCGCGGTCGCTAGTGCGCTGCCGGTGAACGCTTGCCAGTTCGATTAGGCGGCTTTGGGCTTGGGGCGGCCCCAGCGTTGCTGGCGTTCGCTGCGGACGCGGGCTCGTTCGCGGCGCTGGGCGGCCAGGACGTCGGGGTGGCGGGCGTTGCGCCAGCGCAGGTAGTTCTGTAGCCGGCGGGCGAGCACGGTGTGGTTGGGGTGGCTGGAGTCGCCCATGACGAAGGCCCGTAACGGCCCGAATTGCGCTTCGATCGGGTTCGCCCAGGAGGCGCTGACAGGGGTGAAGCACAGTTCGACGTTGGCGCGTCCGGCCCAGCCGCGGATGGCGGGGGTCTTGTTCGCGGACAGGTTGTCCACGACCACGTAAAGGCGGTAGCCGCCGGGGCGGGCGGCCCGGATCGACTTGAGCGCGGTCAGGGTGTGATCGCCGCCTTTGCGGCGGCGGGTCACGCCCCATAGCTGGTCATCACCGAGGGAGTAGCAGCCGTGGAAGTAGCGGATGCCGTGAGTGCGGTGGTAGGTCGCCGGCAGCCGGGAGGGCCTTCCCCGCCTCGCCCATGAGGTGCCGTGGCACAGCTTCTCCGGCCGGGTGGTGGCCGCCGCCATGATGGCATCCACGTCATCGTCACTGATCAGGCGGGGACGGCCGCCCGCCCACCGAGGGTCCAGCGCCGCCAGGGCGGACCCGAATAGACCCGTGCTTGCCCCGCCGCACGATCTGCTGCAGCCGGCGGCCCTCCCCATCGGTCAGCCGCCGCGCCCGCACCGGCTCTGCCATCGCCCCTCCCGCACTCGACCCGCCATTACAAGATCGAGTGTGAAGCAACGCCAGCCCAGCCGCCGCACCCACCCGGCATGTCACCGCACCCGGTGAACGTTTCTGGTCAGCGCGCTAGCGGCCGCCAGCGCGGGGGCTGCAGGGGTCACCACGTACTTCATGGCCCGGGCGGCGGACCTTGGGTGTTGAGCATGCAGATGCCGGGCAAGTACGTTACGTACTTGACGTACTCATGTCAGTTGGGTTGACTTGAGGCAACCACCACGAAGGGCTCACCAGATGCCTGCTGTTCACTACGACAGCTATACCGACGCCCGCAACAACCTCAAGAACCTGCTTGATGCCGCGGAGAGCGGCCAGGTGGCCACCGTCCGCCGCGAATCCGCCACCACAGCCGTCCTTGATGCTGCGCGGCTGCGGTATTTCCTCGCATCGGTTGTGCCGTCACGTGCCCAGGTTGTTCAAGAGGCTGGCGGCTGGTCCGTGTTCATCCCGGGCTTGCCTGTCGCGGCCGACGGGGAGACCTTCGACGAGGCCATCACCGAGATGGTCGATGCACTGCGTGAATACGCGCAAGACTGGCAAGATCACCTGCTGACGGCGGTGAACCACCGGGATAACTGGGGCCTCGTCCAGCTCATCAGCTTGAGCGACGACGAGAAACTGCGCGAGTGGCTCGTCGGGTCGGTGCGGTGACCTGGCCCGCGCTGACGCGCGAGGACCATGAGATTTTCTGCAAGACCGAAGGGTGGCAGCCGGCAGGAGATGCGCGTGGCAAGACTGGCACGCATCACTTCATCTACGAACTTCAGCTCCACGACGGGCGGATCCTGCGGACGCGGATCTCTCATCCGGTGAACCGGAACACCTACGGCCCGGAAATCTGGAGCCATATCCTCAGGGATCAGCTGGACGTCGACCAGGCGGCCTTCTGGGCGTGCGTCCAGGACGGGAGCAAGCCTGACCGCGGCGCACCCGAGCCGCCCGCCGGAGCATTGCCGGCAGATCTGGTGTACCTGCTCCTCACGCGAGTTCGCCTCAGCGAGGCTGAGGTGGCAGCGATGAGCAGGGATCAAGCCATTGCCAGGATGCAGCAGTACTGGGCCACAGGGAGTTAAGGACCGCGGACGCTGGTCAGTCGCCCGCGATGGGTGACGAGCTGGTTTGGCTGGCGACCTGGTTCAGGATGCTGGTGAGTGCGTGCCAGGCTCCGTCGACGTCGAGACTGCGTGCCGCGTAATCGATGTTGAGCAGTTCTTCGCTCAGAAATTCGTCGTACTTCTCCACGATCTTGTTCTTCACGCTGGCTGCCAGGGCGAGCGGGTCGGGAGCGCTGTCCGCCAGCGACTGCAGGCAGGCGACGGCCGCAGGCCGGCTGGCACCGGTCATCGTCAGGCATACGCCGTCCTGGGCGGTAACGGTCCCTGCTCCGGTCAGGGCGACGGCGAGCGTGGACATGACCCGGCCCCCGCGCCACGGGAAGATCAGCGTGTCGGCCCCCCACTCCAGTACCGGGTCGCTGCCGAGGCCGAACCGGGCGAAGTTCGCGCGGCCCTCGGCGAGCAGGCGCACGGCTTTGGCGTCGAGGTAGGCGGGCACGTCGCTGGTCGTGTAAACGGTCAGCATTTCCTGGCGGACCCGGTCGGCGAGCTGGCCGCCCGATCCGGTGAAGCCGGGCGGCCGCCCGCCGGAGGACCGGACGAGCTCGACGACCTTCGCATACGTGTCGACGGCGATCACCTTCCAGCGGCGGCCGCCGAAGATGAGCAGCGAGCCGGGCATCAGCGGGTAGTCCACCGGCAGGGATCCCAGGGTCCGCCCGCTGGCGATGAGCCGGTACTCCTGCGCAGTCTGGAAAGCGGCGTAGAAGCTGTAGTGATTAACGAGCCTTTCCCCGGCAGTGCCGGGCAGCAGCAGCCCGTCACTTGCCTGAGTGAGCAAGTCCGCCGTGCTCAGCGCACGCAGCAGCTTGACGAACAGCGGAGTCGGCACGCGGGCGAACGGGCCGTGGCTGCACAGCGTCTGGTGCGCCTGGGCGGGACTGACGCCGCCGTGCTGGGCAATCAGCGACAGCAGCTGCTGGACAAGGGTGGACAGGTGCAGGCCGCCCGGGTCCGGTGCCTCGTTCCAGTGCTCCAGCAGCAGGTTCACCATGGCGATGCTCTGCACTAGCTGGCTGCGCAAGGCGTCTGGTGGCGAGGTGTGCGGGGTGGCCTGCTGCTCGGCGACGTAGATCCGCAGGGTGGCGGCCTCGCCGCGGCGGCCGGACCGGCCGAGGCGCTGCCGCAGGCTGGAGACGGCGTAGGGCGCCCCGATCTGGGCGATCGAGGACACCGAGCCGATGTCTATGCCCATCTCGAGGGTGGACGTGCACACGGCCGTCACCGGCATGGACCTGTCCTTGAGCCTGCCCTCGGCGTGCTCGCGCAGATCCTTCGAGAGGCTGCCGTGGTGCGGGACGAACTCGTTCGGCACCTTGTCGCGGTCCGATCGGCGGTGCAGCAGGTCAGCGTAGATCTCCACATCGCGGCGCGAGTTCGCGAAGATCAGGTTGTCGGTGCCGCGCAGTGTCATGAACAGGTGATCGGCGATGGCTAGCCGGTCACTGCTCTCCACGTCCCCGGCCTCCTCGCCGCGCGGGCCTGCCGGGCCTGCCGGGCCTGCCGGGCCTGCCGGGTCCGCCGGGCCTGCCGGGTCCGCTGGCGCTGCGGACAGTTTCACCGGGGTGGCCTCATAGCCGAGCAGTTGCAGCCGGACTTGCTGGGTGTCGTCCGTGGCGGTGATGAGGGCGACCCCATCGCCGTGGCCCGGGCGCAGGAATGCGGCGGCCGCGGCCATGTCGCCGAGTGTGGCGGACAGCCCGATCCGCGGCACGCGGCGCCGGATCGCAAGCTCTACCCGGTGCAGCAGCGACTGCAGCTGCGCGCCCCGTTCGGAGCCGAGGAAGGAGTGCAGCTCGTCGATCACGACGTAGCGAAGCCCGCCGAGCAATAGCCCGACCTTGGGCCCGTGCACGACGTGCAGCGCTTCCAGGGATTCCGGGGTGATGAGAAGCACGCCATCCGGATGGGCCAGGACTTTCGCTTTCCGGGAGCCGGGCACATCGCCGTGCCAGCGGTGCACCGGCAGGTCCAGGTGCTCGCACAGCGCATCCAGCCGGCTGTACTGGTCATTGATGAGTGCCTTGAGCGGGCTGACGTACAGCACCTGCACGCCCTGGGCCACCGGCGGCACCGGCGGGCCGGGCGAGCCGGGCTGCCCGGCACGCTCAGCGGCCTCCCGGGCAGCCAGCAGCGCGGAGCAGATCGGCAGGAACGCTGCCTCGGTCTTTCCCGATGCGGTCGCCGCAGCGATGATGAGGTCCGTCTGGCCGTCCAGGATGGGGCCGACGGCGCGAGCCTGCGTGTCACGCAGCTCAGACCATTGCTGATCCCAGATCCAGCGCTGAATCCGCGGATGAAGCCGCGCGAACACCGGCGGCGCCTGCCCGGCCACTGACGCGGCCCGGGAGGCCGGATCAGAGCCTGAAGGTGGCCAGGTCATCGTCTCTGCCGCCCTCGACGGGAACGGGCGGTGCGGTGCCAGCGGAGACGGCAAGCTCCGCACCCGCCAGCGGCATGAGGTCGGGGTTCGACTCGGGCGTGATGTCGACGCTGCCGATGAGCAAGGCCCAGTCCGTCCCGGGATTCTGCTCGAGAACGGCGAGGAGATTCACGAATTCCTTGATGGTGCTGCGTGGCGTCCGGAAGTAAGCGTCCCCGATCCGCGTCGAGCAGTGTGTCATGAAAGCGGTGAGTGCCTGGTCGGGGACCAGGTAGGCGGACGGGTCCCCGGCGGCGGCGACATGCCGCAGCCTGGTCAGCAGCAGGTAGAAATCCTCCCTGCTGAGGTTCGCCAGCCGCAGCACGGGACCGGAATAGTCGACGAGGCCGTTCGTGGCATACGTGTTCTCAGCGAGCCGGGACTGCAGGGCTGCGTAGCTGTACAGGCCGCGGCGTGTGTCCAGCAGGAAATCCGGGGTTCCGCCGAACACGAATCCGAGGTGAGCCACGCTTCCCTGCAGGGTGTCGTTGAGGATCCGCAGGATTTGCTCGTAATTCCCGTTTCTGGCTTGCGTGTTGGCGAGCTTGTACAGGTTCACCATTTCGTCGAGGCACACGAGTAGCCCGGTATAACCGGCCATGCACACGAACCGGGACATCAGCTTGATCTGATCGTAGAAGTTCGCGTCGTCAATAATCGTTCGAACTCCGAGCGCTGCGCGCGCATCGACCCGGGTGGAGAATTCGCCGCGCAGCCAGCGCACCGCGTCGCTCTTGAGCCTCTCGTCGCCGGTGTCGTGGCCGCGCCAGTACGCGGCGATGACGTCGGCGAAGTCGTACCCGCCGACCATCTCCGACAGCCCGGCGAGCCGCTGGTGAATGACGGCTTCGGCAGCGTTGCCGCGCTCTTTTGCCTCGGTCAGCGCCAGGCTGATGAACCGTTCGACGATGCTGCTCATCGCGCCGCCGTCGGGCTTGGCGCGGGTGGATATGTTGCGCATCAGTTCGGCGAACAGTGACCGGGCCTGGCCGCCGGTGGCGTGCAGCCGGCGATCCGGGGAAAGGTCGGCATGGATGGTGACGAGCTTGCGCTCCATCGCGATCGAGCGGATCAGGTGCAGGAAGAACGTCTTGCCCGAGCCGTACTCGCCGATGACAAAACGGATAGCGGAGCCGCCGTCGGCCACCCGGTCAATGTCGCTCAGCATGGCCCGGACCTCGTTGGCGCGCCCGACCTGCACATGCTGCTGTCCGACCCTGGGCACGACGCCCGCTCGCAGGGCCTGCAGGATGGCGTCGCGCTCGCGCGGCCGGATCGTGGTGGAGCTCATGCCAGCATCTCCCGGGCAACTTCGAGGTTGATGTCCATCGGGTCCTCGCCCTCGGCGAGCGGATCGCCGGCGGCCTCGAAGGCGGCTTCATTGAGAGTGTCCAGTGCCCCGTCAGGCAACAGCGCGACGGCAGCGCACTGCGATTCCAGGTCGGCCCGGCTCCAGGAGCCCCGGCCGGCCAGCGCGCGGAGAAGCGCGGAGTGCGATGCGTCGAGCCCGGCTACCGGAGGCTCAGGTGCATCAAAGCCTATCCGGGTGGCCGGAACTGCCGGGTCTGCGCGGGGAGTTTCCCCGGCGAAAATGGAGCCGAGCAGCGCGGACACGGCGGCGGTCTCGGCGAGCTTGGCAGCGATAGCCGCCTCGTCCAGGCGCAGCGGCGCAGTGGCGATGATGGTGGCTGCCTGGCCGGCCGGCCGGGGCGGAACAGCGAGACCGCGCGGGCCTTCGATGCCAGGCCGCACGATCACCGGCTCAGTGGCTGGCGGCGAGGTAGCCGTGACGGCATGGACACGGTTGTAAACGGACGCGGGGTCTAGCCTGAGCAGCCGGAAGATCTTGATGAGCGTCGTGATCTCGGCCGGGGAAATGACCCCGTCCGCGGTGGCAACCGTGGTCAGGAAATTCCCGATGGACTCGCGCTGGGGCTGATCCAGCACAGCGAGGCGCCTGGAGATGCCGGTCAATCTCGCCTCCCCGGCCAGCAGCCACTCCAGGTGCGCCTCAAGCCGCAGTCGATCAGGCTCGGTCAGCTGCATCGCAGCGGCGACGCGGGAGCGCAACTGCGCTCGCTCGGCATCGGAGACCCGCCCGTCAGCGAGCGAGACCGCCGCTGCGAGGTGCAGTACGAGCGTGGCAGCCGCGTAGGCCGCGCTCGGCGCCGTCGGCTGCCCGGCCGCGGCCCGGAAGATAACCGCCGGGCCGGCGCCCAGCACTGGACCGCCGAGGTGCACATCCGGCTCGACGCCGACCCCCAGGGATCCCAGCAGCTGAGCGAAGGCGACGGCCTCGGCCTTGGCGAGATTGCCGGGATCCGCAGCTGGCCAGAAGGAGCAGAGCTGCCTGCCGTCCACGACAGCCTGGCGGCGGCGCCCCAGCCGGTCATCGACCCAGGCCGTCAGGCGGAGCACCTCGCTGTTGTCGTGATCAATCAGCTCGGCCGGCAGTAGCGCCGTAGCTGGCAGCGTGCCCTTCGCGCCGGGATGGCGCCCGAGGTAGCGGCTGTAGGCGTCGAGCGCGTCGGTGCATTCCTCGACCAGGGCCGCCAGCGCGGTAGTTGGCGCGGTGAGCTGGAGCACATCAGGGAGCCCGCTGGAGACCGAGACCTGGCGGATGCCCGGGCTGGCCGCCACATAGGTGTGCCGGTGCCGGATATTTTCCGGCTGGACCTGCAGGCCCGCACCGTAATGCATGAGGTAGCGAGCGCGGAATAGCTGCTCGAACTCGCCGGGGCACCGTTGCGCAGGTGTCCGCGGGTAGATGTCGGGATGGAAGTGCGCCCAGGACAGCGCCCAGTCGGCCGGCACCGGCCTGCCCTCGGCCGCGTATCTGCCCAGGCCCGAGCGCAGCTGGAGCGGAATGAACCAGCTACTGGCCGTGCGCGGCGGTGCGGCGTCCGCCGGGCTTGTCCGCGGGCTGAGCGCCTCGATCAGGAGCAGGAACTGCGTGGCGTAGTAATGAAATGAGCTGTCCCCGCCGTAGATGGCGAGCAGCCGGCGGACTTCCGCAGCGATGGGATCGCGATCCTCGACGGCTGGCCTTCCCTCGGCGGCGTCCACGATAACGCGCCGTTCCAGCCCGTAGAAGAACAAGAACACCCAGCTGACAGGCGCGCCTGGGCGGGATCTGCCGTCAGCCAGCCAGGTCAGGTACGCGGCACGGGCCTGCGCCGAGATCCTGGAGTACGACAGCCCGTAGCCGACCGCAGAACCGGACCAGTCTGGGTTACGGCGATCGACGGGCAGCCGCGGATCGATCAGGGCCGGATCGGAGCCGCCGTCGGCTGGTGCGCGCAGCTTCTTCCCGACGTAGAGCATTCCGCCCGGCAGGCTGAGGCCCGCGACCTCGATGGCGGTGCCGGCCGGCACCCAGCCGTCATGCGTGACGCCGCTGAGCACCTCCGGCTGCGGCCGCGCGGCATGGCGGCCCGGAGTTGACGTGCCAGGCTGGCCCTCGAGCCGGCGATCGCTGACCGCTGACTGCAGAGGGTGGTCGGCTGGCCCGGCGTGACGGCCGTGCAGGGGGGGTACCTGCCCGGGCCTGAACACATCGAGCAGACCCTCCGCCATCCCCTCGCCCCTTCTGCTTCCTGTCGCATTGGTCAGCCACGGCCGTGGTGCCGCGGCATGTCTACGGGTGACGCTACCGAGTGGCGCGGACATCCGTAGCCGGACTGCCTTGCGTCAGCAGTTATCTCGTCAGCTGCGCCGCTGCCGGGTCGGCGCCCGAGCTGCGCACGACGGCGGCCGGGTTGAGGTTGCTCCTCATCCGAATGCGTGAATGCGTCCGCGTGTATCAGCGAGGTCGCTAGCCTTGGTCTCCGCATCCGCTCGCTGCTGAGCCCGGTCCCGCCGCTGGAGTGTCACGTCGGCCATGTCTTCCCCATCTCGCCCGCTGCCCGGCATGCTCCGCCGCTACCGCCCGCAGGGCCTGGCCGAGGCTGCCGACGTCGCCCGGGTACGCGCCCT
>OCZT010006679.1_pt1 | contig 11411 bp, 16 predicted proteins | sample 1539031 | NCBI WGS metagenome assembly OCZT01 (sample SAMEA3539308, study PRJEB22396) | soil metagenome | biome: tundra; feature: field; material: soil | place: USA | collected 2010-05 | depth 0.15 m
GCGCGCTTCGCCTCTAGGGTGTTACGCGCGCTCACCTACGATGCTTGATTGGGGTCTTTTCACGCTCTGAAGGCGAGTCGCCGCCGCGCTTGGCAGCTGCACGGAACTGTTCCTCCGGAGCCAGCTGACGAGTAGCTCGCCCTCCCTGGGCACTCTCTATGTGAGTCGGTGCAGGGTCAGGCTCGAACTCGATGCTGTATTCCTCCGCAGCAGCGCGGATCGGCATGATCTCCGGCGGGCCAAACTCACCTACAGGCTGAACGATGATTGCATCGCCTCCGTGGCCTGCCCACTCTCCTGCGGATGCATGACTAATCGGGGATGGACCTACAACAGACACGCGATCATACTTGTTGTCTTTCGGTGTGTCGCGCGCAAGGATGGTTCCAGTTGGGTAACTCAAGTTTTCCTCCTAGTTTTCTTGACACAAACCTTAGCACATTTGGCCCGGTGACGTTACTGAGCCCATTTTGGGACAAAATTCGGATCTTTCGCCTGGCTCCACCTGTCTACTATGCAACCGTCTGCCGTGAGCGGAATCTTGTCGGTAATCTGTGGGTGCTCAGTAAGAGCGGCAATTACAGCTTGCTTGCACTCCTCCGCATCTTTCTCTGGAACAGAGCAGATAATTTCGTCATGGACCAGCGCAACCACCGGCACACCTTCCTTGTGCAGCCGGATGAGAGACGCCTTTAGGATTTCCGCGGCTGTACCCTGCACAAGGTAGTTCACCGCACGATACGCCTCACGAGGCTCTAGCCGGAAGCGACGACCCCATGCGGATTTGATGTAACCAGTGTCCTGTAAGCGCCATTCTACGCGCGCCTGCAAGCGACCCACTTCAGGGTACGCGTCGTGGTAGCGTTTGAGGTACAGGCGTGCCTCGGCTTGGTTGCAGCGCATCATCTTCCGGATCGACCGTACTCCTGCACCATACACGACCGCAAAATTAAAAGTCTTACCGCGCTGCCGTGCCGACTCTATGTGACCTCCCGCGCGAGCACGGTCACGGATGCCAACGAACTCAGCCGTCATAGTGTGAATGTCAACGCCCTCTTTGATCGCTGTCATCAGCCGTCCTTCACCGGCGTAAGCGGCGAACACCGCCATCTCAACACTGTTTAGGTCACAAGTGACAAGCTTGTATCCGGGTTCCGCGCGGAAGTTGTATCGCAACCGTAGATCGTCGCGTGGTTGATTCTGGATGTTAGGGTCGCTGCACGAGTTGTGAACGCCGATTTCATTCGCCACAAAACAGTGCGTGTCTTCTACTTCTAGATCATAAGTAGGCAAAGACTCATCTTCATCTATGACAGCTACAACGACATGATTAGTTACGCGCCTGTCAGGCAGTACCACATCTGCTTCACTGAACCAACGCTTCATTGTGCGGTAATCATGGGGTAGATTTTGAATGCACCATAGAATACCAGCTTCCGCATATGTCTTTAGCTTGTCACGGCTGTACGGACAGGTTTTGTTACGTTCAGGACGTTTTACACCAATTGGATTATGATGCCTACAGTGCTGGCTCACAGTCATGGCTTCTAGGTTATCCAATGCATTGTTCAGCTTGTTCTCATCTTGGTGATGCGAGATTTCACTCTCAGGAAGTAGATGCTTGTGCTCATCTACAGCAGACGCTACTCCATTACCAGTCCCATGCTGCCAGCAGATCTTGGAATAGCCGTCCCCTGTTACCTGGCGCGATAGAAACGTAAGCTGATCCCCCGGCTGGAGCATATCCATGCGCCTGTAGGAACCATCTCGCAAGCGAACGCGATGGCCCGCTGTGGCTTTGAGTTCTCCAAGATAAGACTTATTGCCCGCGGCGCGCCACACCAACTTTAGCACTCGTTTTTCGCCTTGATTGAATGTCTTGAGCACGCGTTTTGGGCGCGGAACTCCGTCTACTCCATGAGAATACACAGTGTCTCCCTCCTGAATACATTCAATCGGCACACCAAGAGGGTGTTTTAGGAGGTTGCGAGGGCCGTCAATAGGCGTCCCTTCCGCAATGCACATGCGTCCGGTTCGCGCACCAAGCTGACGATAGCTAGCATGGACACGCCCGTCGGGGGCAATGAACTGTTCCTTCCAAGAGCGGATAGATGTCTCATACGACCTCCCAATCATCGGACGTACATAGGTTGACAGAATCTTGTACTCTGAGCGAAAGTCTAGTACGGCTTGTGCGAGTTCATCCTCAACCGTCTCTAGGTTTTCCTTGTCCATTGACTCATTAGTGACGAAAGAGAGATCAGCGCCCCGGCGCTTGAGCGCATCAAGAACTTGCTTGCTCGACTTAGGATTGAACGCCCCGTCTGCGTCGCCCGCAAGCTCATTCAGGCGCTCGTCCATCGCTTCGAGGTTCTCAGCTAGTTCGATCTCAAGCTTACGGTAGCCCTCCTCGTCTACGGGAAAGCCTCTCCGCTCGACATGGTAGAGAGCGGCTAAAACTTCTCGCTCGAACTCTACGATGTTCACCAGATCCGGCACCTTAGCGAGCATGGGGTCCATTAGGTCACAGACCTTGCGTGTCAACTCGACATCCTCAAGCGCGTAGTCATACATCAAGTCGCGAGGCACGTCAGAGAAGTTCGGTTCGACTAGCTCGGTGCCTGCTTCCTTGGCGGCATCCTTACGGCGCTTGCGTTCGGCTGCTAGCCAGCCTTTTACTTCCTTCTGAAGGTCAGCACCGTCAGTCAGGCCATAGCCCGCGCCGACATTCTTGAGAGCCACGCTGCGGCGCTCATCTAGAACGTGAGCAACGATCATTCCGTCATGCCACTTATCCTCCGGCGGCAGCGTAAAGCCGTGATTCGCTCCAAAATGGAGGTCAAAGCGTGAATTCCAGGCGCGGATACCTTCTTCGGCACCACGGTCTAGCCAATACTGCACGCGCTCTCGCCAGCCGGTGTCACCTACCCAAATAAGCTCGGAGCGATCATCACTCTTGAACTGATAACAAAACGCCTCGTGGTAAGGCCATTGAAGCCCTGTTGTCTCTAGATCAAATTCGATCACCACGACACACTCCTTAGACACTCTTCAATTTTGGCGCGGCGACGTTCACCCATCTGCGGGTACACAAGTTTCATTAGGGCGATAGCATATTCACCGTACCAACAGTACACATATGCACGTTGATGTTGAGGACGATCCGGACGATCAACTACATGTATCTCTGTTTTGTCGGAACCAGGAAAAATTGACATTGCGCGTTCCACTACATCTTTGTCTGTCATAGACAGTTGAATAGATATAGAACGTTTCTTATTTCCCTCAATACGAGGGCGAAAGCAGCATTCGCCTTCAAGGATTCCAGCCAACCACGCAATATCAGTTTGTCTAGCTCCCATAAAACCAAGGCTTAATTGCTTTCTCAGCAACGTTAAGCACAGCACGTTCAAACTGTTCAAGTGTGCCATTGTTGTCAACCTCACGAGTAATCAACTCTCGCGAAAGTTTATGCTCAGACGGGTGAACATTGCCCGGCAGAGGGCCAAGCCGCTCATCGGCGTCAATTCTCCACACTTCTCCACCCAGCTGAAGAATGCGTAATGCCTCATTCTCGAAACGCGTATCAGTAATGAACAGCACGTCTGTCTGAAAACGCTTTGCAAGTGCCCGCCCGTTACCAAACGTGGTAGCCTGTGGAAGGAGGGCATCAACCCAAAAGTCATCGCCGAAGATTCGACGGTGGGCTTCGGTGCCATACCATTGCCAGAACTGCCGCCCCGTGATTGAATGCACAGACGAGCTAGGTGGCGCTTCGGATGACCCATCGCGGCGCAAATGCACCTGAATCGTTCCTGAGTCCTTGATGAGGTTCGCAATCTCTATTGCGTGATTTACGTCGCGGGGCTCATAGCCAAGGGCGCGAATGCCAGAGAGCTTCAACGCATCTGCAAAACCTGCTCGCTCGACCTGAACGCCTTGCTCATCATCGCGAACGATCTCAAAGAGCGTATCCTTGCCACTTCGTAATCGTCCATTTAAGCCAATGAGAATCATGCTCGATCTTTCTCGTCCAAACGCTGCTGAAGCTCTTGAACCATCTCCTCAACCTCGACAGCCTGCGCGGCATCACTAAACTTCTGTAAAAAGGCAACTTCTTCACGCAGCACCAGCAATCGATCAAGCGAACGGTGGTATTCGCCCGAATTGAACCAGTTTGGATCGCTAGTGAACTTTGACTCGGCAGCATAGTAGGCCTCAATAGTGCTAGCATAGAGCTTGAGAAGCTCCTCTGGAGTTTGTAGGCTGTTGGGCATAGATTAGTCCTTTCGGTCGAGAAGTTGCTCATGCCTATCAAGAAAGATAGCACAAGCTTCACTTGGAAGCAAGCCCCCGCGCCAATAATCAGGTGTAACGATTCGCGATGGCATGTCGCTGATGTTCCATTTATACGCGCCCTGCTCGCCGTCCCACCAGCCTTTGCCTTGCGACGGCAGCAAGTAGCGCGCCTCTACAAAGAGGCTCCAGTTGTCTGCATCCTTGATGCGCGAATCGTGAAGATCATCCACTGTGAGCGGTAGCTCAAGGCCGAGTACGATAGCGTTGTCCATGCGGTCGGTAAGCGTCTCGTATGCGGTCCCTAGTAGCGGCTTCATGGGACGCGGAATGTCTCCCAGGTACGCCTCAGCATCGTCGTGGTGGAGGCCCGCTAGTTGCACGTAGCGGCTGAAGCCTTTGCGCTCTAGCCGGTTGCTAACAAAAACAGCGTGAGCAGCTACAGAATGAAAGACCTGGCAATGACCCCCAAACCGACACGTCTGCGATAGCGCATGCGCTATATCCTCTAGCTTGATCGTTGTAGGATCTGGCTGAGACGTGTCAACGAAGATGCCACTGAACGTTTCAATCTCAAACAGGCTAGGGCTAGTAGACATGGTGCTCCACTCTTTCAATCGCCGCATCAATTTGCTTTTGTCGCCGCTTTCCCATAAACGGCCGGACAAGGCGCATGAAATCCACACATGGTTGTTTGCCGTTGATGCTCCATATCCAGTAGGGTTTTTGGTCGCTATATGCATACGGACCACTAATAGTGCCAACGCCTGCAAGCTGATGCGCCTTTATAGCCATATCGTAATCTGTGGACACAGCCCGTACAGTAATCCTAATCTGGTTTGTGCGCGCGTCTGTATATGCATAAAACGTGCCTTCTCCTTCTAGCCAACCAACAAGCCACTGAAGCTCAGCCTCTGTCGGCACAGAAACAGGAAACTTTGTTGGACGGCCTGCGTGTTTAGCCATAGCTAATTTCCTTGAGCCGTTCGGGCAGTTCCCGGTCACGTAAATCTTGTTCGTATGCCAGCTGCTCCCAAATCGTCTGCGTCTGAGCGCCGAGTGTGTCCCACGACGGATAGTCCTGCGGTCCGAGTCCGAACCCTAGCGCGGCTGCTCTGTAGTTCCCGTAGAACGTCTCTCCGGTCATCAGAAGTCCATTGCTCCTGACGAGTCCTCAGACGGCGTTACAAGCCGGTAGCGCACGCCTGAGGCACCCCCGCTGGTAGACACCCCAGGCATCTTCTTGATCTTTGGCGGCTCAGCGGTAGCCAACGTTTTCAGCATCCTACGGACTGTTTGGTCCTTCTCGTCTGTGCGCTCAATCAAGTCCTTCACCGTAAGCGGCTCAGGATCAGCGTCTGCAAGCTCGTTGAGAATGGTCTGCTCGATTGCGTCTAGCGGGACGTGAGTATACCACCAGTGGCCCGGTTGCCATTCCATTCGCACCGGCAGCAAAGCATGACCGCCTCCATAGCGAACCTTCGACCAGGTAAGTTCTCGGAAGTCGCCCCCTTTGGCAGCCTCAAAATTCTCCATCGTTGCCACCACACCCTCAAGCACAGTCGAACCACGACCAGCTGACATCTTCTCACCATCCTCACCGGCTCCGCTTTTTCTTTCGTGGTGACAAAGTATTACGCCACAGTCGTAGTCTGACGCAATGCCGCTAAGAGCATCAGCAATAAGTGCCATGTCAGTTGCAGAGTTCTCATCGCCGCGCCACAGACCCCGGAACGGCTCAATGAACAAAAGATCGGGATTCCACTTCTCGCAACCTGCGCGGACGTTGTTCAGCTGTGCCTCGTCATCAAGCTTGAGTCCAGACCAGCCGCCGTCACCCCAAATCAAGATGTTCTCGCGCGCAAGGTCACGATCCTCTTTAGTGAGATAACCCTCAGCGTTCAACATAATTCCAATTTGCCTGTGAAACATCCCGGCTGCTCCCTCATTCTCAATAATGAGAGTCTTGAGTGGCTGCGTCGGACCCATGATGGGAACACCCTCGTTGTTCTTGAGCCCGTCAAAAAGAGGACGGCCACAAGACCATTTCATGATTTTGTTGAGCGACAGCTGGGTTTTACCACGACCACTTCGCGCAATAAGGCAAGTCAGGCCGCCACGCACAACCAATGCAGGCTCGACCAGCACCGGAGGCACCGGGATATCCCATTCAAGGTAGTCCGCAAGCGTGCGGATCGGCGCTTCGAACGCCTCCGGCTTAGCCTCTTGGAGGGCCAACATGCGGGCGCGAGCAATCATCGCCGCACGCTCGTTCTCGTCTCCTGTCGCTAGGAGGGCAGCAAACTCCTTGATGGTCGTTAGGGCCGGTGAGTCAGCCACGGAGAAGCTCTTGCAGGTGATAGACACCAGCACTAGTAAGTAGGTGTGATCGGCTCTCCAACCGAGCCACTACTACCCAGCCACGTTCTTCCAGGTGTGACCATAGCTCAGGTGGAAGGTTAGCTACGGGCCATGCTCCAGGGTAACCGCCGTGAGCGATGTGAACGAGCGCTGCAACTTTGTGCTTGGATTCGATCATTATTGCCTCTTGACAATTGGACACTCGGGGTCGGAAAATGGAATCACCGTGGGGTCATCACAGCCTGTAGAGCGAAATTCGCCCCTTTCAACGTTGCTAAGAATTCTTCGCAACTCACTACGCGTAATTGGATCAGGAGAGGCATCATTCACTAGTTCCATTAGCTCTAAGGCTTCTTCATTGTCACACTCAGACCAGTTCATGAGTTGCTTAGCGAGTGAAAAGAAAACAGACGCGCGGTGCCCGACAGTAACAGGATTTGAGTCTCTATTCCGAATGATGTATTCGGCGCACCGATGCAACTGAGGGCTTGTGCCAAAGTCACGCACACCTGATTGTTCGCGTTCCTTAGGAGAAGGAATGGCTAGCCACGAGGCACGCTTACACCACTCGGCGGAAGCATTGAGGCTCTGTGTCGCTACTCGAACGAACTCACCAAAAGGCACACCAGGTTGCGTAGCAACGTCTTGATCGCCTCTGAGCGCATGTGGAAACCAGTAGACCTTACCGTTCGCGCAACGAGCAAGAACTGGTCGAGTGTTGCCAAAATACGGAAGGTTCAAATATGATCCTACGGAACCGGGCGCTAGTTGGTCATTCTTAGGGAAAACTTCGACACTCTCCTCACCAACGGCCGCAAGTGTCTCGCGGAGAATGCCGCGCACTACCCACGCCTCAATCGGCTCAGAGAAGAACACAAGCACATGCGCATTGCCTGACCTGCTGCGCTCAAGCCAGCACACTCCCGGCAGCAGCTTCATTAGCTCCTTAGCTAGTTCGAGGTCAGGACGGTCAAGGTCGATAGCGCCAAAGTAGCACGTGCCGTCCGGCAGCAACGGACCGATACCCAAACCTGCTCCGCGTCCGGCTACATGCGCCGCAAACACTTCAATGGTCGGAGGTTCATGTACCCAGCCTCCAATGCCTGTTCCGTAGGCAGTTTCATACCCACGGAACAACTGCATGAACTGCTTGAGTGCTACTGCGTGCTCAACGCTGCTCACTAAGCTCCCTTCACTGTGAAGGCTGTCTGCGGGCCATGCTGCAAACGGCGCTTGAGGGCCTTGAACAGCGGGCGAGTCTCCATCCACTCAGCATCACTATTGAGACTCGCAAAAGCACTAAATGTGGAATGCTGCTGGACCACATAGGCGCGCTTGAAGCGGCTAGCACCACGTAACAGAAACAGCAGCACGTTCGTCGCATAGTCTGAGCCAATCAATGCGATGTCGTGCTCGACACCGTTGACATCAATCCAAGTTCGCTCTTGGTCGAAGGTCCAAGTGTGAATGATTCCTGGCTCGTGGGTCATCGACGCCTCCTTCTGATCGGTGTGCGCACCTTAGGAGCCTTGCGCACGAGCTTCTCAAGCTTTTCGTACTCCTCGCGCGGAAGCATGATCGCAGACTCAAGGATGGAGTCAGGGCCGTACTTTTCCAGTGCGCTCCGCAGCTGAGTGAAAGTTGTCTTTCCGAATCGCTCATTCAGGCGAGCGCTAATCAAGTCCTCGTATGAGAAAGTCTCCTCACGCCATTCATCATCGCTGAGAGGCTTAGTATCAGTCACCATATATCACGCCTTTCTGTTGAGGTAAAATCAGGTTTTCCCCTGCCTGTTTGTCAGCGCACACTACATCCATTCCCCTAAGCGAGGAACCGCTGACCCGATCACTACTTACTACTTAGACGGCCATACCTCCGGCGGCGTCCGGCTCAGCAGCTGGCTTACCGTCCCCGTCCTCGTCACCAACAACGCTGACAGCGCGGCTCCGAAGCACCTGAGCAAGTCCTAGCGCCCGTTGCTTCTCCTCAGGCGTAGTTTTCTGGCCCTGCTTGATGTTGACCACGTAGAACGTGCCCTGAGCGTTGCTAACACGCTCGGTCGTTAGATGGAACACCGCGTCCCAATAACGTCCGCGTAGCACGGCCTGAAGCAGCGTAGCCCACTTCTTTGCAGCCTTCGTGTTCATGCGCATCAGTGAGAGACAAACCGGGATCGGTTCCTCATCCTCACCAAGGCCAGAAACAACGTAGCCCGTAAAGTCATAGGTCGTGCTGATCTTCGGACCCTTACCCCACTCAATCTCGCCCGCATTGGCGCGCGCTGAGTAGACTTCCTCGGCGTCAGGGTGCTCCGTAAACGGCTCACCGAAATGCGGGTCGTCACGCCACGGCACATTCTTGATGCCGTACGCTTTCCTAGCGCGCCTGCCATTGGCGCGGTCGCCGTGAAAGAATCGTCCTTTCTGGTAGCCAGCGACGACGAAATCTACTTCGTCCCCTAGCCCCTCGCGCGTGAGCGCGTTGATGAACTCGCCAGCAGAGGCATCACCCTCTGTTACCTCATTCGTGAGCGGCTGCCCAATCTTGAGCAGCGGGATTTGAAGGTCAGAAGAATCAACCTCCTCTTGGTTCTGGCCTGCGAGAGATGCCTCAAGCTCATGCTGAGCCAGTTCGGTACTGTCGCGTTCGGCAACTGCGGCTGATGTTTTAGGCAAGATGTATCTCCTTTTGTTGGCGTTCTAGGAATAGTAGCAGGTTGTTGATTAGCTGTCAAGTGCCTGTCCCACGGATGATCGATGTCCCACGTCTGCCACGCGACAAACAGCCACAAGACTGCTGTAGCTGCGGTTGTGGCGCAAGCATACGGCAATCCTTTGGTCGCATAGACGGCCGCGAAAATAGCAAGCCATGCTCCGGTCGTAATTGACGTAAACAGGGGCGGCTTCTTGTAGAACGAGCGCACCATCGGCATAAGAGCGATGATGAAAAATACCGAACCGACCGATAGGATTGCGTCTTGCCAGGTCATGCGCCGTGCCGTTCCGACATTAGGCGAACACGAAGCTGTCCCATCTGCTCCCACGTCGCAGCATTGCTTGGCCGCGAAACAGGATCGCCTCCGGTTGATACACATTTGTGTAGCTCCACGGCCTGCTTCCAGATCTCGAAGTCGTGGTGCTTGATAGTTCGCAAGGGGTACTTATGAAGGTGATCGACAAGAGCCTGACAACCAGCCTTGGAACGCACTACCCACTGTACGTGCGGAGGGCGCTCGTTCGGCGGCGTAAGCCATTCACGTACCGTTCCATGGCCTAGCGCATTACGTGCTTCATGGAGCACCTTCGCGTCATACACCGCTAGGCCAATGGTAAACGATGGCTTAAGTCGCCCTGAGTAGCTCTCGATTTGAAAGCAACCTTCGCCGTCAATAAATCCAGTTAGCCAAAGATCGAGATTCATTTCCGTGAAATCGAAATCCCTTTTCTTGGATAATAGTCAATTCCGTCCGGCAAGTCGGCACCATTTTCTAGGCGGTCGCGTACAAGCTCATTGAGGCGTCGGGCGCGTATCGCTTCCTCATAAATAACCTCTCCCAAACCCTCAGCCTTGAGCGCAGATAGCGCTACGTCCTTGTCGATGATGCGGCCGTAGTTGGTCGAGCGCAACTGGAACTTTGCGGTTCCTAGCTCAGCGCCAAAATCGAAGCTGATCCGTCCACGGATGCCCGCCTCCTCGATAGCCTCGTAAAGCTCTGACTCTGCTTCTCGATAGGCGCTCTCAGTTTTCTTGGCGCGCTCCGTCGCGATGTCGCGTTCCTCGCGAAGCTCTAGAAGGCGTTGGAATCTAGCTTTGAAGCTATTTAGATCACTGTCCACGAGTCGTCTCCTTTACGGCATCTTTTTTGATTACGGAGGACACTATCACTTCTTTGACGGCGTTCGTTGGCTTGACTTTGCCGTCGTCTACCGTGTCCTGAGCCTCCAAGATTAGCACGGTTACCTGGTTCTTTTGGCCGACGCGCCACAAGCGATCTTCAGCCTGTTCATTTTGAGCGGGCACCCAGCTTCTTTCGACAAAGATCACCGTGTCTGCGGCTGTAAGCGTGATCGATTCGCGCATAGCGCCAAGTGTTCCCACAAGCACATCGATCTCTCCAGCCTGGAAGCGATCCTCATAAAGTGTGCGGACGCGGGTATCTGTGACCTCACCTGTGAGTGCCTCGGCTGTAAGTTTCTTGGCCCGGAGGCGTTCGACCAGCGCGTTCACAGTCCCTACAAACTCAGCAAACACAACGAACTGCTTAGGCTGCGCATCTGTAATGATCTCTACAGCCGCGTCTAGCTTCGCTGAATCGTCCTCACCGCCCAGCAGTGCAGGAGTAGAGGCGATCTGACGTAGCCTGACCGTGCGCGTTGCGCCGTTGGCAAGCTCGAAGATGCGTTTCTGTCCAGTAACAACCTGCTCAGCGAACTTCGCAACGTTCGTGTCACCATCCTTGATCGCCTGCTCAATCTCCAGCCAAAACTCTTTCTCTGCGGCGACGTAAGCCTTACGCTGTTTCGTACCGAGAGTGATGGGCACAATCTCTCGAACCTTTTCCGGGAGACTCAACACTTCATTCTTTGTGCGCCTAACAAGTCGATCCTTCAACTCAAACCGCAGCGCGTCAGGATTCTTGACTCCGACAATCACGCGCCCGTAGCCGCTGTCATAGTCGTCCACGTACTCGTCATAAAACGGCCAAAAGGCCCATGCAACGCCGTTGTGCTTGCGACCCTGTTCATGGTATTGCT
>OCZT010006680.1_pt1 | contig 11409 bp, 7 predicted proteins | sample 1539031 | NCBI WGS metagenome assembly OCZT01 (sample SAMEA3539308, study PRJEB22396) | soil metagenome | biome: tundra; feature: field; material: soil | place: USA | collected 2010-05 | depth 0.15 m
TGATATAATGCTTGATATAAAAGACACCGGGATTGGAATTGATCAGGAGTTTTTAAAAAAGATGTTCGAGCCTTACTATCAGGAACAAATGGGTTATGGCAGAGCATATGAAGGAATTGGTCTTGGTCTCTCGTTAGTTAAAGAAGCTTTAACTTTAAACAATGCAAATGTGTTTATCAAAAGTAAAAAAGGAGAAGGGACAACTTTTTCTATAAATTTTGGCCAGGCGGTTCCGGCAGTGGATAATACTCCTAAAACAATTACTATGCCTTATATTTCCCCAGTTACGAAAGAGCCGGTGAATGGGGTGATGCTGTTAGTTGAAGATGATGAAATAAACCAGATGACAATAAAAAAATTTATAGGTAGCAAATACGCTATTGAAATGACTGATTCTTCAGATGAAGCACTTGAGATATTAAAAAAGAAAAAAATTAATATAATATTAATGGATATTTCAATCAAAGGGAAAAAGAACGGATTGGAATTAACAAAAGAGCTAAAAGCATCAAAAGAATTTTCTCATATACCTGTTATCGCAATTACTGCACATGCTTTTGAAGAAGATAAACAAAATGTATTAAAAGCCGGCTGTGATGATTATTTAGCAAAACCATTTACTAAACAATCACTTCTTGATATGATTGCAGGCTATATTCATAAATAAATTGTTTATATTCTTAACTAAAAAATTCCAATGAATAAAAATCCTAAAACAATAAAAGAACTACTTATTTTACGCTTCGGGCACATAAATGATAATTTAATTACAACTTTGACATAATTTTAATAATATTAGCATTAAGTAAACGGAGAAAATTTCCTCAGTGTTGATCTCTTGATTCAACCTTCAAGAATTATGGTATCTGAAGACCCTGCCCCTCAAAAAACTCCGTTTTTAATCAAATTTCGCACCCTCAAAAAAAGAGAAAAAATAAATAAAATATATTTTTCTCTTTTTTCCCAAAACGGTACCTAATTACTATATAGGCTTTTAGAAATTATTTAAAAGTGTGTCTCTAACAATGTATTTCCTTTTCAGCCTCTATTGCATATTCATTTAATTTTGATAATTTTCTTTGTAATACAATAATTCTTATAACCAAAATATATAATTATGTCCCAGCAAAGTAATATTAATTCCGGTTCTTCCTCCTCCTTTAAGCATGAGCTTGGATTATTTGATTCCACAATGATTGTTATCGGATCTATGATCGGTTCTGGGATCTTTATTGTTAGTTCCGATATTGCCCGCTCTGTCGGTTCGGCTGGACTCCTTTTAGTTGTCTGGTTAATAGCAGGAGTTATTACCCTGATTGCCGCTCTTAGCTATGGAGAACTTGCAGCTATGATGCCTAAAGCTGGTGGACAGTATGTCTATCTCTGCGAGGCTTATAACCCGTTGGTTGGCTTTTTATATGGCTGGACTCTCTTTCTGATAATACAATCAGGCACTATTGCTGCTGTAGCAGTAGCCTTTGCAAAATTTACTGGAGTATTAGTACCCGGTCTCGGAACAAATAATGTATTAATTACTCTCCTGGGATTAAAAATATCTGCCGGTCAGCTTCTCGCCATATTTACTATTTCTATTCTTTCCTTTATCAATATCAAAGGATTAAAGCATGGGAAATTAGTCCAGAACATATTCACTACTGCTAAAATTGTTTCAATATCTGGACTGATTGTTCTTGGAATCTTTGTCGGAGCAAATTCACATGCTATCAGTGCTAATTTTACAAATATCTGGAATGGTCAATGGCTCCACATGTCCGTAGGAAAAATTGAATGGATAGAGCAGTTATCCGGATTTTCTGTTATCATTGCTATTGGTGTCGCAATGGTGGGCTCCCTTTTCTCCAGCGATGCGTGGAATAATATTACTTTTACAGCAGGGGAGGTTAAAAATCCTAAAAGAAATATCCCTTTGTCCCTATTGATTGGGACTCTTACTGTTACTATAATTTATATGTTGGTAAATGTCTCCTACTTGCTGGTCCTTCCATTAAGAGGAAATCCAAACGGGACAAATATTACGTCCCTTGGAATTCAGTTTGCCGCCGAGGATAGAGTCGCTACTGCCGCAGCTAATATTTTCCTTGGTGAACCTGCAGTTATAATTATGGCTGTCCTGATTATGATCTCTACCTTTGGATGCAATAACGGACTTATTCTCGCCGGCGCTCGTGTTTATTATGCTATGGCAAAAGATAATTTGTTCTTTAAGAAGGTTGGTTTGCTTAATAAAAATTCAGTTCCGGCAAATGCGCTTATTATTCAGGCTGTTTGGGCAAGTATCCTGTGTCTTTCGGGAACATATGGACAGCTTCTTGACTATGTTATCTTCGCCGTCCTGATTTTCTATATGCTTACTATAGCAGGTGTTTTTATTTTAAGAAAGAAAAAACCTAAGGCCGAACGCCCATATAAAGCTTTTGGATATCCGTTTCTTCCGGCTTTATATATATTACTTGCTGCCGCAATTTCCATAATACTATTAATATATAAGCCCCAGTATACTTGGCCCGGTTTAATAATAGTCTTGCTCGGTATTCCAGTATATTATTTTAAAAATAGAAAAACAATTTGATTCTTTGAACTTACTCTGTCATGAAAAAACAAATTATTAAACTTAAATTCATACTAGTCCTAATTCTTCTTTTAATTACTAATAATTTAATTTATTCTCAATGGTTCCCCGCTAAAGGTCCTTATGGCGGTTATGTTTATTCTTTTGCTGTCTCAGGTTCAAATCTTTTTGCTGGCACTCATGATGGAGTCTATCTGTCAACAAATAACGGAAATACTTGGAACTATTCCGGTTTAATAAATAATATCATAAGATCTCTGGCGGTAAATGGAAAGAATATTTGTGCAGGAACTTCCGGAGGATTTTATATCTGGTCTTACAATAAAAAGAAGTGGACTCAGTTTAATAAAGGATTGACTAATAAAGATATACATGTTATCACTATAAGCGGCAAAAATATTCTCGCAGGCTCCTCTGGGGGAGGTGTGTTCATCTCCTCAAACAATGGAACAAAATGGAAAGAGGTGAATTCAGGTCTGTCCGATAAAATTATCAGATCATTTGCCATAACCGGTAAGAATATATTTACAGGTACTCTTGGCGGCGGGGTTTATTTAACTACTGACCTTGGCAAAAATTGGAAGCAGATGAATTCTGGTTTGTTAAGTACGAATGTGTTTGCCCTTTGCACAAATGGTTCTGAATTATTTGCAGGTACAGATAAAGGGATATTCACTTCACCCGATAACGGATTGAACTGGAAAGAAATAAACAATGGCATTCTTAATAAAAATGTCTTTGCCTTAACTGCAAATGGTTCAAATCTATTTGCTGGAACTGATGGCGGAGTATTTACTTCCACATATAATGGTTCAACTTGGAATCAAATAAATAATGGCTTACTCAATACTAATGTTAGATCTCTTGCAGCAAATGATAAATTTATATATGCTGGAACAAATGGCAACGGAATCTTTATGACTGATATAAATAAACTTTATTGGCAGCAGTCAAATAATGGCTTATCAAATTCTTATATCAGGTCTTTCGTTGTTAGTGATTCAACTTTATATACCGGTACGGATGTCGGTATTTACTCGTCTCCTGATAATGGCAAAAGCTTTAATTATTTAGGATTAGAAAAATCTCATATCGGCTCTCTTGCTGTTAAGGGAGTTTATAAGTGTGCTGGAACATGGAATGGATTTTACTTATCTGAAGATAATGATACGGCCTGGACTCTTTCTGGACTGCAGAATAGGAATATTCGTTCTTTGACTGTTAAAGAAGCCAATTTATTTGCGGCAACTAATGATGGTGTCTATTTAACATCCAATAACGGTATCAATTGGAAACTCTTAAATCATGGATTCACTAGCACAAATATTATTTCTTTGGAATTGAATGGTCCGGATATTTTAGCGGGTACTGGCAGTGGTGTTTTCGTTTCAGTAAATAATGGAAACACATGGTCTTACTTAGGGTTAGCAAATAAACAGGTTTCGTCTATTTATGTTAACGAGACTTCTTTATTTGCTGGAACTTTAGGACAGGGCCTCTATATTTCAGATGATAATGGCAAAACCTGGAATCAATCAGGATCTCCAAATCTAAATGTTCAACATATAGTAGGGAAGGGGGATAATGTGTTTATCGGAACATTAGGCGAAGGAGTTTATATGACCACAGATAATGGAAAAACTTTGTCGAAAGTAAATTCCGGATTAATTGATCTGAATATTATTTCTTTAATTATTCATGATGATTACTTATTTGCTGGAACATATGGTTGTGGTTTGTGGATGTGCCCTGTAAATGAAATTATTACTTCCCGGAAATAACTCTTAATCTCGTTTTAACGCAAACAATGTGATATACATTCTTATTGTTTTTGCAATAAGAGGGAATTTATATAATTTATCTCTTATATTAAACCAAATCAGTTTCATTTAGGTTAATAATGAAGAAAACCTTTCTCGATTATGTTCTAAGAGTAAGATTACCTATTACACTTTTTATCGCTTTGACTTCATTTACAATTACTTATTTTGCCTCTAGGGCTGAAAGGGATGGAATTGGATATACACCTGATCAGCCTATAAATTTCTCCCATAAACTTCATGCGGGGGATATGAAAATTGATTGCCAGTATTGCCATACTGGTGTTGAAAAATCAAGAGTCGCTATGGTTCCTCCGCTTGAAACTTGTATGAATTGCCATAGAATCGCAAGAAAGGATCGTCCCGATATTATTAAATTAACTAAGTATTATAATGAGGGCACTGCTTTTCCTTGGAAAAGAATTCATAAGCTTCCTGACTTTGTCTTTTTCAACCATAGTGTTCATGTAAATAAAGGAATTGATTGTGTTAATTGTCATGGTGATGTGAGACAAATGGAACAGATTGGACAAATGAATTCCTTTGCAATGTCTGCTTGCCTCGATTGTCATAGAAATGCTCATTTCAGGCTCCCTGATCTGAAAAGTATAAATAATGGTCCTGATAACTGTTTTGCATGTCATAGATAAAATGAAAATAAATGGAATTAAAAAACATGTTGGATAAAAAAATAAAAAGAAACAAATTCTTCCTGACTGCAGGAACAGGTGTTGCCGGATTTTTCCTCCTAAGGACTTTCCCCCTTAATCTGTTTTCTAAAAAAGGTGATATAAATAAAAAAGAAGTCTCGGTTAAATTGAATCCACATGCTGTTAGCAGACAAAAAGCAGGTAATGGCAATGGCAGATAGTAAAAATAAATTGCCTGAAAATATTAACAATCCTGATCCTGATTATTGGAGAAGTTTCGAAGAATTATATAATGATCCTGCTTTCATTGAATCAAGTGGCCATGAATTTATGGAAGGGGTTACAAATGATTTTAACCCTGATAAATTATCAGGATTCTCGAGACGAAAGTTCTTTGCACTTGTTGGCGCATCTGCAGCTTTAGCTGCGGCAGGATGCAATTACCGCGATAAGGGTGAAATTATTCCCTATACACATAAGCCCGAAGAAATAACTCTTGGTAAACCTGCATATTATGCATCGACTTGTACTGCTTGCCCTAATGCCTGCGGAATCCTTATTAAAACCCGCGAAGGAAGACCCATAAAGATTGATGGTAATCCCGACCATCCGGTAAGCAAAGGGAAAATATGTACTAAAGGCCACGCTGATATCTTAAACCTGTACGACCCTGAGAGACTAGCCCATCCGGTGAAAAAAGGAAGTGACGGAAGTTTCAATAAAACTGACTGGGTTAGAGTCAATGATGAAATAATGGGTATCCTCGATAGTTCCCGCGGAAAAGAAATTGCTCTTATAACCCATTCGATAGTGTCCCCGACTGCCAAAAAAGTATTGGATGATTTCATAACTAAATATCCTAATACTAAAGTTTATTCTTATGAACTCTTCAATGAGCAGAATAGATTATCCGCCTGGAAGAAATCTTATGGATCAACAAATATTCCTTTGATCAAATGGAATGAGGCTAAAGTAATATTAGCATTGGAATCTGATTTCCTCGGTACTGAAGGAAATAAAATAGAGAATGCCCGCCTCTATTCTGAAGGAAGGAATGTAGACGATCTTAAGAATTTCAATAAGCTCTACGCAGTTGAAGGAAATATGTCTCTCACTGGCATGAATGCCGATGTAAGAATTAAACTCAGACCAGATGCTCAGCAGGAATTTGTACTGAGTTTAATAAATGATGTTCGCAGTAATAATAGTAACTCCTTAAAATCATTTGGATCTAAGTATAACATCCCCTTTAAGAAATTAAATAATCTCCTTAAAGATATTCGTGCTAATAAAGGTAAGTCTATTATTTATGCTGGACGTACTCTTCCTGAAAATGTTCATCTGGCTGTAAATTATCTTAACGATATAATAGGGGCATCAGCTTTATATAGAAACGACTCCAGGGAATATTCAGTATCATCTCTTGTAAATAAAGATGAACTGAATTCCCTTATCTCCTCAATGACCAAGGGTAATGTCGCTGCTGTAATTCATTTCGATACTAATCCTGTATTCCATCTTCCCTCTGATTACGGTTATGAGAATGCGATTAAAAAAGTTCCTGCTGTTATTACCTTAACACACTCTAATAATGAAACAACTGCAGTAAGTAATTATGTCCTTCCTATAAATCATGGACTTGAATCATGGGGCGATGCCAAAACAAGGACTGGCTTTTATTCTCTCCAGCAGCCTGTTATTCTGCCATTATTAGAAACAAGACAAAAGGAAGCTATCCTCTTAACTTGGTTATCTGGTACCTCAGTTACTTATAATCTTGATTTGTATCGCAATTATCTGATTGCTAAATGGAAGAATAATATATATCCGAATCTTAATTCAAAGCTCAATTTTGATCAGTTCTGGAATGGCGCGTTGCATGATGGTGTAGTCATTGAACCTGCTTTAAATACTGACCTTGAATCTGGACAAATATTCGGTACTCTAAATACCTCTTCACTCAATGGAATAAATAGTTTACCCCCTTTATCAGGTTATGCGCTTGCATTAAAGGAGGGCTATGCAGTTGGCGATGGTAGGTTTTCAAACAATGGTTGGCTTAATGAACTCCCTAATCCTGTCTCAAAAATAGTATGGGATAATTATGCATCCATTTCAATGAAAACTGCTTCTGATCTGAATGTTAAGACAAATGATTTAATAGAAATATCATCCGGAAACAGGAAATTAAAAATCCCGGTTAATATTCAGCCTGGTTGTGCTGATAATACAATAACAATTGAATTGGGATATGGTCGAACAAATTCAGGCACCATATCCGATGGAGTTGGTTTTAATGCCAATATCATGCAGTCCAAAGATTCCGCATTATCACCTTGGTTATTTACTAATGTTAACGTTAAGAATGCTGGTGGATCATATCCATTAGCTGTTACTCAGGAATTCCATGCCTTTGATAAAGGACTTACTAAGGATGCCGCGCAGAAAAGAAATATTATTAGGGAAGGAACCGTTGAGGAATATAAAAAGAACCCTGATTTCCTTAATGAGGGCAGGGAAGAGGTAGATAATACTTCAATATATCCCCCTCATACTGAAATGAACAAAGGCGTCAAATGGGCAATGTCTGTTGATCTCAATAAATGCCTCGGCTGTGGCGAATGTGTTATATCATGTTATTCAGAAAATAATATCCCCGTAGTTGGAAAAGAACAAGTCTCTAAGGGTAGGGATATGCAATGGTTAAGAGTTGATAGATATTATTCTGGCAATCCTGAAGAACCCGAGGTTAGCCAACAGCTTATGCTTTGCCAGCATTGCGATGATGCACCGTGCGAGAACGTTTGCCCTGTAGCGGCTACAACGCATAGCCCGGATGGTTTGAATCAGATGGTTTATAATCGTTGTGTCGGTACAAGATACTGTTCAAACAACTGTCCTTATAAAGTAAGAAGATTTAACTATTTCAATTTCCGTGATCATTTTAATAATGGGTATCAGCAATCGCCTATCTTTGATCTCGTATTTAACCCTGAGGTCACTATACGCTCCCGCGGAGTTATGGAAAAGTGTACCTTCTGCGTTCAACGCATAATGGAGGCAAGGGAAGATGCTTCAAGGGAAAATAAACCTCTGAAAGGCTCAGATGTTCATACCGCATGTCAGGATGCTTGTATTACTACAGCGATTCATTTTGGCGATATGAATGATCCTTCTTCCGAAATAAATAAATATCGCAACCATAAATTAGGATATCATGTTCTCGAAAATCTGAATACCAGGCCCAATGTTACCTACATTGCAAAATTAAGAAACACTGACAAGGATGATGCCTAGTGGATATTGATTACTCTAAAGAACTTATTCTGGTAGAAGGTAATCCTCCTTTAGCTGAACTTGACAGGGTAATTTCTCTCCCGCTTGATCAGAAGCCTGATAAGAAATTCTTGATAGCAATATCTATAACTGGCACTATGCTTTTGATAGGTGCTATATGCGTGGGACTAACATTTTATTATGGAATCGGTATGTGGGGTAATAACCAGCCGGTTGGATGGGCATTTGGAATTATTAACTTCGTGTTCTGGGTAGGTATTGGGCACGCTGGTACTCTTATCTCTGCTATTCTCTTCCTGCTCCGCCAGAAATGGAGAACTGGAATCGCTAGGTTTGCTGAGGCTATGACTATATTTGCCGTAATATGCGCCGGTCTCTTTCCTGTAATACATACAGGACGCCCATGGTTAGCCGGATACCTTATCCCTTATCCAAATGAACATGGCTTATGGGTAAATTTTAACTCTCCGCTTGTATGGGATGTCTTTGCTGTATCTACTTATTTTACTGTCTCTCTTATTTTCTGGTATGTGGGACTTATTCCTGACTTTGCAACCTTAAGAGATAGAACTGCAAACAAAATAAAAAAAGTAATTTATTCAGTCTTTAGTCTGGGCTGGAGACATTCTAATCGCCATTGGCATCATTATGAAAAAGCATATATGATATTAGCTGGACTTGCAACTCCTCTCGTTCTCTCAGTCCATACAGTCGTAAGTTTTGACTTTGCAACTGCAGTAATCCCTGGATGGCATTCTACTATATTTCCCCCTTACTTTGTAGCTGGAGCTATTTTCTCGGGATTTGCAATGGTCGTTACCTGTCTGTTATTTCTTAGAAAGGTATTTAACCTCGAACATATTATTACTATGAACCATCTTGATAATATGAATAAAATAATTCTTGCTACAGGTATGATGGTTGGCTATGGATACGCAATGGAATTATTCATGGCATGGTATAGCGGAAATCATTTTGAAAGGTTTGTATTTCTAAACCGTGCATTTGGTCCCTATGCATGGGCGTATTGGACAATGATTAGTTGCAATGTGCTTCTGCCTCAGTTGTTTTGGTTCAAAAAAATTAGAAGATCAATTCCTATGATGCTTTTCATAGTAATATTTGTCAATGTGGGAATGTGGTTCGAAAGATTCGTGATTATAGTAACCTCGCTCCATAGGGATTTTCTCCCTTCAAGTTGGAGAATGTATACCCCGACTTTAGTCGATCTCGGCATTCTTTTGGGAAGCTTTGGCTTGTTCTTTACATTAGTTTTATTATTTACTCGTACACTCCCCGTTGTATCTATGGCAGAAGTGAAAGCAGTTATCCTTGGTTCTCAGCCTTCCCATCATGGAGATAATCACACTCCCAAAGCAGGAGAGAATAATGGATAAAAAGTTATTCGGTATTGCTGCCATATTCGATACTCCTGATAAGATTATAAATGCCGCTCATAAAACTGATTCAGCTGGCTATAAGAAATTTGATGTGAATACTCCTTATCCCGTTCATGGTATGGATAAAGCTATGGGACTAAAACACTCAACTCTCGGGTATGTGACTTTGTTCTTTGGGTTATCTGCTGCTGCATTTATACTATTGTTAATGTGGTGGACACTATCAATAAATTATCCTATGATAATTGGTGGTAAACCCTATTTCGCTTTACCTGCATTTATTCCTATTACCTTTGAAACTACCGTTCTCCTGGCTGCAATATCAACATTTCTTGGTATGATCGCTGTTTATTTTAAGTTACCTGCTAACAGCCATCCGCTTCATGATTCTGATTATATGAAAGCGGTCTCCTCGGATAAATATGGACTTGTAATTGAATCTGAAGATCCTCTGTTCGATTTCAGCACGACAGATAGCTTTATTAAAAGTCTTAATCCGGTATCGACTGAATTAATATATTATCCCGAAAAGGAAATATATTCCTTATTCCAGCCAAAGTTCATTCTCTTCCTTGTAATGATAGCATTATTGGTTTCCGTCTCTACATATATCACGTTGAACAAACTCATGTTTATTACCCCCTTTAGTTGGATGAGCGAACAGGATAAAGAAATACCTCAAAGAAGAAGCATCTTCTTCTCCGATGGCTTTGGCATGAGGAAACCTGTTTTCGGTACTGTGGCCAGAGGCTTTATTCCTTATCCCTATATGGGACAAACAACCCCAGACGCAGTGTTAACTAATCCTCTTTTGCCCACAGAAGAAGTACTCGCTCTCGGTAAAAGAAAGTTTCTAACATTCTGTTCTCCATGCCATGGAAATACTGCTGATGGGGATAGCAGGCTTAGAGGACAATTTCCCAATCCTCCAACTCTGCATTCTGATAAAGTTAGGAAATATCCTGATGGTATGATTTATCATATTATTACAAATGGTCAAAATGCTATGCCTTCTTATGCTCCACAGGTTACAAGAGAAGAACGTTGGGCAATAATAAACTACGTAAGAGTTCTGCAGAGGGCCAAAGATGCTAACCCCTCTGATTTATCAGCCATTACTAAGGAGCCTGGAAAAAATGCAAGATAATGTTACAGGCTATATCAAAAAAGAACTTCCTGCAAAAATTGGCACCATTGGATTGATACTATTTATTGCCGGAATACTATTGGGATTAGTAGGTTTCATAACCGAACCTGAAAGAGCTGCCTTTAGTTATTTACCCGCTTATATGTTTCTTGTTAGTATAGCAATCGGTTCATTATTCCTTATCGCAATCGAATATCTGGCAGGAGCCGATTGGAGCGTACCCTTCAGAAGAATAGCCGAGTTTTTATCTGGATTGCTCCCTCTTCTTTTTATCCTGGTTATCCCATTGTTGTTTCATATGAAGGATCTCTTTACTTGGATGCATCATGATATTACCTCTAATGATGTCGTCCTTCAGGGCAAAGCTCCTTACCTTAACCCTGTATTTTTTATTATAAGAGTCCTGGTAATCCTTCTTATCTGGTCTGCCTTCTATTATAAATTTATAAACAATTCTAGGAAACAGGATTCTACTGGCAGTCAGTCTTTGACTAAAAACAGCATT
>OCZT010006681.1_pt1 | contig 11409 bp, 11 predicted proteins | sample 1539031 | NCBI WGS metagenome assembly OCZT01 (sample SAMEA3539308, study PRJEB22396) | soil metagenome | biome: tundra; feature: field; material: soil | place: USA | collected 2010-05 | depth 0.15 m
CGTTCTCCATCTTGATGCCGAGATCTTCCGAGATCGCCTGACCGCCGGTCAAAACCGCGATGTCCTGCAGCATCGCCTTGCGGCGATCGCCGAAGCCCGGAGCCTTGACGGCCGCGACCTTGAGGCCACCACGCAGACGGTTGACGACGAGGGTAGCGAGAGCCTCGCCTTCGACGTCTTCAGCGACGATGACGAGCGGCTTGCCGGTCTGCACGACGGCTTCCAAGAGCGGAAGCAGTTCGTTCAGGTTGGAGAGCTTCTTCTCGTTGATCAGGATGTAGGCGTCGTCGAATTCGACGCGCATCTTGTCGGCGTTGGTGACGAAGTAGGGCGAGATGTAGCCGCGGTCGAACTGCATGCCTTCGACGACGTCGAGTTCGGTCTCAAGCGACTTGGCTTCTTCAACCGTGATGACGCCCTCGTTGCCGACCTTCTTCATGGCGTCGGCGAGGAACTTGCCGATTTCCGCGTCGCCGTTGGCGGAGATGGTGCCGACCTGGGCGATTTCCTCGTTCGAGGTGACCTTCTTGGAGTTCTTGACGAGGTCGGCGACCACGGCTTCCACAGCCAGATCGATCCCGCGCTTCAGGTCCATCGGGTTCATGCCGGCGGCAACCGCCTTGGCGCCTTCGCGCACGATCGCGGCGGCCAGCACGGTCGCGGTGGTGGTGCCGTCGCCGGCCGCGTCGGCCGCCTTGGAGGCCACTTCGCGCACCATCTGGGCGCCCATGTTCTCGAACTTGTCCTCAAGCTCGATTTCCTTGGCGACGGTGACGCCGTCCTTGGTGATGCGGGGTGCGCCGAACGACTTGTCGAGCACGACGTTGCGGCCCTTGGGGCCGAGCGTCACCTTGACCGCGTTGTTGAGAATGTCGACGCCGCGCAGCATGCGGTCGCGGGCATCGACGCCGAATTTGACTTCTTTAGCTGACATATTTTTGTTTCCTTGAAGCTGGTTGAGGAAAAGGCGCTTACGCGGCCTTCTTCTTGGCGGCGGGCAGATCGGTCAGAACGCCCATGATGTCGCTCTCCTTCATGATCAGCAGTTCCTGACCATCAAGCTTGACCTCGGTGCCCGACCATTTGCCGAACAGCACGCGGTCGCCGACCTTGAGGTCGATCGGGATCAGCTTGCCGGCTTCGTCGCGGCCGCCTGGGCCAACGGCGGTGATTTCGCCCTGCGAGGGCTTTTCCTTGGCGCTGTCCGGAATGATGATGCCGCCAGTGGTCTTTTCTTCGGCGTCGATGCGCTTGACCACGACCCGGTCGTGAAGCGGACGGAATTTCATGCAGTCCTCCTAAGTTTTTGAAGATATTGAAGAGTTTTGAATTTTAGCAGTCCATGCCAGCGAGTGCCAGCGTGACCAAACTGGACATAGTCCAGACCTGTGCGGGGAACAAGGGCTTCTAGCAGAAAAATTGGCACTCAAATGTGATGCCTGCCAGATTCATTCATCATCATTAATTCGCCGGAACAAACCATGAAACCCCGTATTAGCACGTGCGGTAAGCTGCTGCTAATGCACCAAATTTCAACAATTCATTAAACATTTAGGCTTGTGATGGGTGGGTATCGTGCGTCACATTTCTTTCATGTGAGCGCATCTCCACCGGGTGGCTCCCGGTCGGCGGCCACTTCGTGAATGCGCTCCAGCAATGGAGGTTTGGCATGGTCTCGCGAGTTGGTGTTTCCGAGGATTTCAGGAAACAGGTGCTGGGTTATGGGCTGACGACGGCGCAAATTCTGTATCGCATGCCGGATCATCCCTCGCTGCTGCAAACTTACATCTGGCAGAATTACGACCTGTTCCCGAAATTTCCGGCGCTGAAGGATTTTCTCAGCTTCTGGGAAAAATCGCTGGAGGGACCGTTGTTCTCCGTGACGGTGGCCCATTCCAAGCTGATCAAGCCCGCCGAACTCCGCGCCGTCGACGGCGTGTTCCGGCTGCATTAAGGCTGAAGCGGCAAAGCGTGCGAGCGGCAATGTTCGTTGCCGCGTTGCCGACGAGTGGCTAACCTCCCTTGAGCGGCGCTTCCGACAACCGGGCGCGCCCCGAATCAGGGAGGCATGGGATGGCCAAGCAGAAGCCGACATCGCGGGCCGCGGCCCGCACCGCCGCGCAGAAAAAATCGCCCGCGCAAGAGCGTTGCCAACAGGACCGCCGCCAAATCCACATCGCGAAAACAAATCAAGGCCAAGGATCGCAAGACCAAGGCGCGCGCGCAGCCCGCCGCCAAACGCGCTCGTCCGAAGCAGCGCATCGCCATCAGTCATCACCGCGAGGAAGATTTCAAGGCCGACGGCTTGCGCGCCTACGCGCAATACCGCGATCTCGGCATCGCCGACGCCAGCCAGGGCCTGGCGCAGGCGCATGTGATCCGGCTGATCGGGCCGTGCAATCCGGCCGAAGTCTCAAAGCTGCACTTCCACGACGTCGAGTTTCAAATGGTCTATGTCCTCAAAGGCTGGATCAAGACTTACATGGAAGGGCAGGGCGAGTCCCTGATGAAACAGGGCAGTGCATGGACCCAGCCGCCCCGGATCAGGCATCTGATCATGGACTATTCGGACGACGTCGAATTGCTTGAAGTGATCCTGCCCGCGGAGTTCAAGACGGTCGAACTCGCGACATGATGGACGCGCGTATTGTCGTGCGCATGACGGGCCGCCAGACAAAGGCGGCCCAGCCATTGTGACTCGCGCCTATCGCGAAGATGTCGACTGGCTGCGCGCCATCGCCGTGCTTGCCGTGGTCGCGTTCCATTTCGAAGCGCCGGCGGTTTTCGGCGGCTTCGTCGGCGTCGATATCTTCTTCGTGATCTCAGGATATCTGATTACCGGGATCATCCAGTCGGAAGTGCAAAGCGGCACGTTTTCCTTTGCGCGGTTCTACGAGCGCCGCGTCCGCCGGCTGCTGCCGGCGCTTTACGCGATGGTGGCGCTGACGGCGATACCGTCGTTCCACTATCTCCTCACCTCCGAGCGACAGGAGTTCTTCCGTTCGGTCGCGGCGGTCGTGACCTTCACCTCGAATTTCTTCTTCTGGTTCCAGACCGGCTATTTCGATCACGCGGCGGTGGAGAAGCCGCTGCTGCACACCTGGTCGCTCGCGGTCGAGGAGCAGTTTTATCTGGCGCTGCCGCTATTGCTATGGGTGCTGCTGCGCCTTGCGCGCGGCGGGCGCTTCGCGCTGCCGGTCGCGCTCGGCGGGCTGACGCTGGCCTCGTTTGGTCTGAGCCTCTGGCTGATGGGCACCGAACGTTCCGCCAATGCCTTCTTCATGAGCCCGCCGCGGGCCTGGGAATTCCTGATCGGCGGGCTAGTCGCGACCCCGGGCGTTCCGGTGCTGCGCAACGCGCTGGCGCGGCAGATCGCGCGCGGCATCGCGCTGGTGCTGATTGCGATCCCGATATTCTCGCTGCGGCAGGGGCCGGGATTTCCCGGCGTCAATGCGCTGCTGCCGTGTATCGGTGCTGCCATGTTCATCTGGAGCGGCATCGGTGCGCCGACGCCAATGCGGGGCCGCTATTCGCCGCTCGAGACAGTCAGATTCTTCGGGCAGATTTCCTATTCGCTGTATCTCTGGCACTGGCCGCTGTTCACGTTCGCGCGGTTCTCCAAGAGCAGCCTGGTACTCGATCCCTTCGATAAGATCGCGCTGTTCGCGCTGACGGTGGCGATCTCATATCTGTCGTGGCGATATGTCGAACAGCCATTCCGCCGCGGCTCTGTGGCGCCGACGCGCCGCGCCGCGTTCCGAATCGCCGGCCTCACGACGGCGGTTCTGCTGGCCGGCAGCGCCGGCGGAATTGTCTTGAGCCAGACGCCGTCGGATACCGACCGCGCCGCCCAGCAGCTTGATGTCTACAACAGTTATGATGTGGGACCGATTTATCGCGCGGGATCCTGCTTCCGCTATGACGGAGCCGCCATCGATGAAGCAAGCTGCCTTAGCGCGGTTGGCGACAAGCAAAATGTGCTGCTGTGGGGCGACAGTTACGCAGCGCAATACTACCATGGCCTAACTCGCACAATCGATCCACAGCGCGTCAACCTGCTGCAGGCTGACCAGGCGGCGTGCATGCCGACGCTGAACGCGGTCGCTCAAGGCAACGCGTCGTGCCGCAGCTTTGCCGGGCAAATGGCCGCGTTCCTCGGGGATCGCAAGCCCGGCCTGGTGATCATGTCCGCGGACTGGCTGGAATACGCCCGCCCGCCACGGTTCGACAGCATGATCGCCGACCTCAGGCAAACGATCTCAAAGCTCGATGGGCTGGGCATTCCCGTGGTGCTGCTCGGTCCCGCCGTGCAGTTCAGGAGCCGGCTGCCGTCGATGCTGATGCGCGCCCATCTGCGGGATATCGATGCGCGTCCCGATGATTTCGTGCTGCCTGATATCTTCTCGCTCGATCAAAAGATGAAAGCGGCGCTGCCGGCGCATGACAGGTTTTCCTATATCTCAGTAGTCGATGCGGTCTGCCCGGCGCGGCAATGTCCGCTCACGATCGAGGGGGGCATTCCCCTGGCGTGGGATCACGCGCATCTCACCGCGGAGGGATCGGTGTATGTGATGGACAGGCTGGTGCCGATGCTGGGGCTGAAGAAGCCGTAAGCTGTCATTCCGGGGCGCGAGTGAAACGAGCGAACCCGGAATCCAAGGATTCCTCGATGTGCAATTGCACATCTGAGGTCCACGCGAAGACGCGTGTTCCGGCATGACGATCGAGGTCAGCTCAACACCCCCACGATCGCGCCCATCAGGCAGGTCGTCAGCGTGGCCGACACGATCGACTTCAACCCGAGCGAATTGATCTCGTCGCGGCGCTGCGGCGCCATGGTGCCGAGGCCGCCGATCATGATGCCGAGGCTGCCGAAATTGGCAAAGCCGCACATCGCATAGAGCATGATCAGCCGTGAGCGCGGATCGAGCGCGTCAGTGCCGAGTTTCGACAGATCGACATAGGCGATCAGCTCGTTGAGGACGGTCTTGGTGCCCATCAGGCTGCCCGCGGTGATCGCCTGCGGCCAGGGCAGGCCCATCAGCCAGCACACCGGCGCCATGGCGTAACCGAGCATCCGCTGCAGCGAAATCCGCGCACCACCGGCATCAGGCAGAAGACCGAGGATGGCGTTGGCGAGATACACCAACGCCACCAGCACGATCAGCATGGCGACAATATTCAGCAGCAGTTCGAGGCCCGCGACGGTGCCCTTGACGATGGCGTCCATGGTAGAGGACGCCTGCATCTCGGGATCGCTAAGCGCGCCGCCGGTCCTGATGTCGCTGGTCTCCGGCACCATGATCAGGCTGATCAGGATTGCCGCGGGCGCACCAAGCACCGAGGCAATGACGAAATGCGCCGCGGCGTCCGGGATCAGCGGCGCCAGCAATGTGGCGTAGAGCACCAGCACGGTGCCGGCGATTCCGGCCATGCCGCCGGTCATGACCAGAAACAATTCGCTGCGCGTCAGCTGCGAAAGATAAGGCCGGATGAACAATGGTGATTCCACCATGCCGAGAAAGATATTGGCGGCGGTGGACAGTCCCACCGCGCCGCCGACCCCGAGCGTGCGCTCCAAGAGCCACGCCATGCCGCGCACGACAGGCGGCAGGATGCGCCAGTAGAACAACAGCGTGGTGAGCACGCTCATGACCAGCACGACGGGCAGCGCCTGAAACGCCAGGATGAAATCCGCGCCGGGCGCTTTCAGATCAAACGGCAGCGAACCGCCGCCGAGATAGCCGAACACGAACGAGGTACCCGCGCGCGAGGCCGACGCAATCGCGCCGACGGCGTCGTTGATGGCGCCGAACGCATGCGCAACGAAGGGCAGTTTTATCAGCGCCACGGCGGTCAGGATCGTGACGAAAAGTCCCACGGCCGCCTGCCGCAGCGAAACCGCGCTGCGGTTCTCGCCGACTGCCCACGCGATGACCAGCAACGCGAATACGCCGAACGCCGATTGCAGCTGCTGCATCTTGCCTCACCCATAGCGTCATTGCGAGGAGCGGAGCGACGAAGCAATCCAGTCCTGTTTTCGCTGCGCCGTCACGGGATTGCTTCGCTGCGCTCGCAATGACGGCACTATGCGAGACGCTGTCTCAGCCCCGTCCCACGAACGGCATTTTGCTGGCCATCACCGTCATGAACAGCACGTTGGCGTCGAGCGGCAGGCTTGCCATATAGGCGACCGCGTCGCCCACCGCCTTGGCGTCCATCCGCGGCTCGGGAATCTTGCGGCCGTCGGGCTGCAGCACGCCATCGACCATGCGATCCGTCATCGGGGTGGCGGCGTTGCCGATGTCGATCTGTCCGACCGCAATGTCGTAGGCGCGGCCGTCGAGGTTGGTCGCCTTGGTCAAACCGGTGATGGCATGTTTGGTGGAGGTGTAGGCCGAGGAGAACGGCCGCGGCGCGTGCGCCGAGATCGAGCCGTTGTTGATGATGCGGCCGCCGCGCGGGGTCTGGTCCTTCATGATGCGGAACGCGTGCTGCGTGCACAGGAACGGCGCGGTGAGATTGGTCGATACCACCGCCTGCCACTGCGCGAGACCGAGATCCTCGAACGGCACCGGCGGCGCGCCCATGCCGGCATTGTTGAAGAGGACATCGAGCCGGCCATAGACCTCCATCACCTTGGCGAACAGCGCGCCGATCGATCCGGGATCGGTCATGTCGGCGGAAACCGGCAGGCTCTTGCCGATGTTGTCGCCGAGCTTTTTGGTTTCTTCCAGCTTTTCCATGCGCCGCCCGGCCAGTACCACCGTGAAGCCGGCCTTCATCAGAGCCAATGACGCCGCGCGCCCGACACCGGTGCCCGCGCCGGTCACGACGGCGATCTTGTTTGCTGCCTCGGTCATTGTTTCCTCACCTCTGATGTTCTTGGTTATGTTTCTGCCTTGTAGGGCGGTCTTGGAATGTTCTGATGCGCCGCGCGCAGTGCCGCCGACCAACGCGAACGCAGATCGTGGAAATATGGTTCGCCCGCCTCGATGCGGTGATTGAGATCGGCGTCGCAGACGTCGGTGCGCACCACCAGCACGTCGATCGGCAGACCGACGCCGAGATTGGAGCGCATGGTCGAGTCCATCGAGATCAGGCTGGTCTTGAGCGCCTCATACAGTTCGACGTCGTAATGCATGGCGCGGTCGAGTACCGGCTTGCCGTATTTGTGCTCGCCGATCTGCAAATAGGGCGTGTCGGTGGTGCATTCGATGAAATTGCCGGCCGGGTAGACCATGAACAGCCGCATCCGCGAGCCCTTGATTTGGCCGCCGAACAGGAACGACACGTCGAAATTGATGTCCTCGGACTGCAGCGCGACGCCTTCGGTGGCGTGGACCGCGCGGATCGCCCGGCCGATGCGCTGCGCCGCCTGGAACATGGTCGGCGCGTTCAGCAGGGTTTCGATGCCGCCGGTGTGCGGGTCTTCAAGCCCTTCGGTCAGGGTCGAGAGCACCGACTGGCTGATCGCCAGATTGCCGGCGCTGGCGATGGCCATGATGCGCTCGCCCGGCTTGGTGAAAATATGGAGCTTGCGGAAGGTCGAGACGTTGTCGAGACCGGCATTGGTTCGGGTGTCCGCGATCATGACCAGGCCGTCCCGCACCAATATTCCGCAGCAATAGGTCATTCCCGATCCCCGAACGCCTTAGACGGAAATTACTAGCCAATTTAGGAGAAGCCTCCAACCCCATTCGGCCACTCCCGCTGCGGTTGGGGTCGATTCGGCAGTAGCGCCGCAAATATCGACCGGCTAGACAACGATCCGTCGAATCGACGGACGGGGCGGCGCATGAAAAAGCAGATGATTATCGGCGGCTTGATCGCAGCCGCGCAAATTCTGGGCATCGCGGGCGCCGTCGCCGGCCCCTGGGAAGACGGCATGGCGGCCTATAATCGCGGCGACTACGTGCCGGCGATCCGGCTGTTCCGGCCGCTGGCCGAACAGGGCAATACGAAAGCGCAAAGCGTGCTCGGGGTGATGTACCACAGGGGACAAGGGGTCGCGCGCAACTCGGTTCGCGCCTTCATATGGTTCAGTCGTGCCGCGGCGCGCGGCGACGCCAGGGCGAAAGCGGAATTGCGCGATGTGTCGCAAACCATGACACGGCAGGAAGTTTCGCAGGCGCGCGAAATGGCGCAAGCTTGCGAGGCGTCGAATTATCGAAGTTGCGAGTACTGATCTTGTTAGCCTGTCATTCCGGGTTGCGAGCGGTCCGGTATCCAGGACGCGTGGCCGCCGGATAAGCCAGCTGCGCCACGCCGACCAATTTAAGTTATGCGTGTTGCCGTAATACAACACAAAGTTGCACATGGTGACGTAAGGTGAGCGGGCTGAGTTGCCGACTCGGCCTGTGGCGCGATGACATGCAGACGAAATTTCGTAGTGCGATCGTGGCAGCGGGACTCGTGTTCGCGAGCAGCCCCGCAGTGAGCCAAACCTTTAGCCAGTTCTTTGGCTTCGGCGACAGCACGATCGACAGCGGCTACTATCGTATTCTCGCCTCTCCCGGAGGGGGCGCAACATTCAACGCACTGTGGCCCAGCGCGGTCGCGAACGGTGCGGGAAAGCCGACCAGCAGTCCGGGTCAGCTCAGTTCTGAGGCTCTGGCCGCCGCATTCGGATTGAGTGCCATTCCATCCGATCAGGGCGGCACGAACTACGCCACGTCGGGCGCCAAGAATGTCACCATCAACAACGCAGTCACCGGCGGTTTCCAGGCCGCCGTTCCGACGGTGACACAGATCGGCAATTACCTGACAGCGACCGGCGGCCACGCCAACGCCAATGCGCTTTATCTCATCAGTTCGGGTGGCAACGACATCTCGTTCGCGACCGGCAATTCCGGCACTGGACCGTTCCCCGCCAATCCGCAGGCCTACATTGTCTCCGCTGCCAACAGTCTGGTGGGCGCCGTCGCGAATCTGCAGGCCGCGGGCGCACGCTACTTCATCGTGCCGGATCTGCCCTATTCATTTCCGACCGGCGGCGGCGCAGGCAATGTGACGACACGGCAGGACCGGCTGCTGTATAATCAGACCCTGTGGTTTGGACTCGCGGCGTCCGGAGTAAATTTCATTCCGGCCGACGTCAACGCATGAGGCTGGCTATTGCTGCCAACCCGGCTTCCTTCGGTTTCCAGTTCATCGACACGACCAACGTCGCTTGCACCAAGCCGGCCGGCGTCTCTACCGCCTGGGCATTGCTGTGCTCATCCAATCCGGCTGCACCGTCGCATCTTGTGGCGCCCAACGCCGATCAAACCCGCCTGTTCGCCGACGACCAGCATTTGAGCACAGCGGGACAGAAGATATTGGCGGACTACGAATACAGCCTGATCGTCGCGCCCGGCGAGATTTCGTTCCTGGCGGAAGCTCCGGTCAAAACCCGGGCCGCCGTTGTCGATGCGATCTTCAATCAGATCGCGATTTCGCAGCGTCAGCGCAAGGCCGGCAGCTTCAACGTCTGGCTGGGCGGCGATGTCTCGTCGCTCAAGATGAATTCCGGATACAGCGGTTTCCCCAATGATCCCGGCATTCCCGCAGCGGTAACCGGCGGCATCGACTACGGCTTCGCGAACGGCTGGTTGCTTGGTGGTGCGATATCCGTCGGCACGACGACACAGAGCTTCGATCTCGGCGGCAACTTCAAGCAGAGCGAATTCGCGGCGAGCCTCTACGCCGCTTACGGCGCTGGCCCGGTCTGGGGGCAGGTCGTCGCAACGTTCGGCGGCCTGCGCTACGACGTTAACAGGATCGTTCCCATCGGCATCACCACGCAATCGAATACCGGCAATAGCTCGGGGCGCAATACGTCGTTCGGCGCCGAGTTCGGCTATGATTTTGTGACGTCGATCGGCAGGCCGGCGGTCGTTCCCAACATGTCGGTGAAGGCAGCGCCGGCCGCGGCGGGACTTGCGATCACCTATGGCCCGGTGGCCGGCATCGTCCTGCAACATGTTCATGTGAACGGCTTTACCGAAACGGATCCCTTTGCATCGGCCGGCGGGTTCACCGCCCTGGCGTTTGCCGATCAAACGCGCAACTCCGCGGTCAGCGAACTCGGCTATCGCGCAAGCATCGACATCGGCATATGGCGGCCATTCGCCAAGCTCGTCTGGAATCATGAACTGGCCTCGACCGACCGCTCGGTGACGGCATCGCTCACCACCGTGACCGCCCCCAGCTACTGGATGCCGGCGGTTGTGCTGGGCAAGGATTGGGGCACCGCCACGATCGGCACGACCGCGACGGTCGCGCGAGGTGTCACGGGTTATGCGACGTTCACGAGCGAGATCGTCCAGCGCAACGTCGTTGCCTATGGCGGACAAATCGGATTGAACGTCGCGTTGCGATGACGGGGCGTGGCAGGGTATCGGCGTTGCGCCCTTGGAGGTGAGATTTTCGTTCAGAATTCCGATCTGCGATTGCACATCCGGGAAAGACAACGATCATCTTACGACTGGCTCTGCGACTGACCCTGCCGTCCGCCGGCCGGCTCGACCTTGACCGTCACCGACAGCGTTTCCATGCCGCCGCCATAGCGGGTGCCGCGCACCGGCGCGGCGCCGAGATAATCGAGGCCGATGGCGACGCGGGCATGCGCGTCGGTGGTGCAGATGCCGTTGGCCGGGTCGAACCCGACCCAGCCGAGATCCGGCACGAACGCCTCCGCCCAGGCATGGCCGGCCTGCTGATTGACCATCCCGTCGGAGCGCAGGAAATGCCCGGCCACGAAGCGCGCCGGAATGCCGGCGGTGCGCGCGCAGGCGATGAAGATATGCGCATAATCCTGACACACCCCGCGCTTCAATCCGAAGGCTTCCAGCGCCGAGGTCCCGCTGTTGGTGGGATCTTCGTCGAACGTCATGTGCTCGTTGATCTGCATCATCAGCCCATGCAGGAATCCGAGCACGTCGTCTTCCGATTCCGAGCGCAGCTCGCGCGAAAATGTCGCCATCGCCGGATTGACCTCGGTCAGCGGCGTCGAGCGCAGGAACAGACTCGGCGGAAAGCGTTCATCGGTGCCCCTGAGCACGCCGCCGGTATCGTGGGTCTCGATCAGGCCTTCGACATTGATGGTGAGATCGGCGATCGGTCCGCAGGTCAGCACATGCGTGACATTGCCGAAGGCATCCTGATGCACATCGAGCCGCGAATCGGTGGAGATGTCGATCTGCCATTCGGCGACGTATTGGCCGTCATGACTGCCGGGCGTCATCCGCAGGATTTGAATTACCCCCGAGGCCGGCGGTTCGTAGCGATAGCTGGTGGTGTGGGCAATTCGCAGGCGCATGACGTACCAAAGCCAGAGTTCAGATCACATACTTAAAGCAAAAAGACCGTCGTGGCCGGGCATAGGCGAGCGGAAGCGACGCCGTCCTTCGGACGGCTCTGCCCGGC
>OCZT010006682.1_pt1 | contig 11408 bp, 11 predicted proteins | sample 1539031 | NCBI WGS metagenome assembly OCZT01 (sample SAMEA3539308, study PRJEB22396) | soil metagenome | biome: tundra; feature: field; material: soil | place: USA | collected 2010-05 | depth 0.15 m
TGGCCTTGGTGCGGAACAGCCCGATGGTCTTGATCAGGTCGCGCACGCGCTCCTCACCCAGCGCGGCCATCTTCTCGGGCGTGTCGGCCAAGGCGAACAGCGCGGGCGTCGCCTTGTTGACGCCGGCATCGGTCGCCTGCGCGGACAGCACCACCGCCACCAGCAGCGTGAACGGATTGATGTGCTTGAGTTCACCCTTGGGTTCCGGGTTCGCAGCCTGGAAGCGGCGGAACGCCTCTTCGATTTGCGCATTGATCCAAGGCTTGACGCTCAATGGCTTGACGATCAAAGGCTTGGGCGCTTTTCCCTTGCGGGTCTGCACGGAAGATTTGCGGGCCGACTTTTTCGCCATGGTTTTGGTATAGTGACGCCCATGTCCGCCGACAACAGCGACCTCGAACCCACGATCTTTTCCGCCGTACTCACGCCGCACCGCTCGCTCGGCCGCGTCGGCTTTCTGGTGCTGTTGGCGGCGTTCGGCGCCGTGAGCTTCGCCGCCGGGATGGTGTTCCTGCTCGACGGCGCCTGGCCGATCTTCGGCTTCTTCGGGCTCGACGTGCTGCTGCTGTATTGGGCGTTCCGGCTCAACTACCGCCACGCCGCCGCTTACGAGCAGGTCACGGTGACGCCGACCGCGCTCAAGGTGCGCAAGGTCTGCCACCGCGGCCGCGCGCGCGAATGGGTGCTCAATCCGCTCTGGGTCAAGCTCGACAAGGTGGCCCACGAGGAGTTCGGCATCGAGCGGCTGTTTCTGGTTTCGCGCGGCAAGCAGCTCGCCATTGCGAATTTCCTGGGGCCCGACGAAAAAGCCAGCTTCGCGCAGGCGCTGGGCAATGCCCTGAGCGAGGCCAAGCGCGGGGTAACAAGGACGACGTTCGGCTAGTCAGGAATCGGGTGGCTGCAACGCCTAACCTCGCCTAAATACGTCAGATGATGAACATGACCCAGACGACGGCCCTGTCCGACCGCTTCCCGGACCTCGCCCCGCTCCCCACCGCGGCGGCGGATTACGACATCGTGCGCCGCGCCATCGCCCATATCCGCGGCAACTGGCGTTCGCAGCCCGCGATCGAGACTATCGCCGACGCCGCCGGTGTCAGCGCAACCGATCTGCATCATCTGTTCCGCCGCTGGTGCGGCCTGACGCCGAAGGCGTTCCTGCAGGCGCTCACGCTCAATTATGCGCGCGACCTGCTGCGCGCGTCGGCCAGCGTGCTGGAAACCTCTTACGAAGTCGGCCTGTCCGGCCCCGGCCGGCTGCACGATCTGTTCGTCACCCACGAGGCGATGTCGCCGGGCGAATGGAAGGCCGGCGGCGAAGGGCTCACGATCTCTTATGGATTCCATCCCTGCCCGTTCGGGACGGCGCTGGTGATGAACACGCCGCGTGGGCTGGCCGGCCTCGCGCTCGCCGACGCCGGTAAGGAGCGCTCGGCGCTCAGGGATATGCGCGCGCGCTGGCCGAAGGCGCGCTATGTCGAGGACTTCGCGGCCACGGCCGCCACCGCACGACGCATTTTCGATTCCACGCTCTGGCGCCCGGAGCAGCCGCTGCGCGTGGTGCTCATTGGGACGGATTTCGAAGTGCGCGTGTGGGAAAAGCTGCTGACCATTCCGGTGGGCGCCCTCACCACCTATTCCGACCTCGCGGCCCGCGCCGGATCGCCCAAGGCCGCGCGCGCGGTCGGCGCCGCGGTCGGCAAAAATCCAATCTGCTTCGTGGTGCCCTGCCACCGCGTGGTCGGCAAGAACGGCGACATTACCGGCTATCACTGGGGCCTCACCCGCAAGCGCGCGATGCTGGGCTGGGAAGCCGGGATGGCGGCGGCTTAAGCTTACGCCGCCAAATCCATTTTCGACTTCACCGTCGAATCCGCGTTGAGCCGGTAGATCATCGGCACGCCGGTGTCCAAATTCAATTTGGTGATGCTCTCCGTCGTGTGCTTGTCGAGCACCATCACCAGCGCGCGCAATGAATTGCCGTGCGCCGACACCAGCACATGCTCGCCGCGCAGCACGCGAGGCAGGATTTCCTGGATGTAATAGGGCAGCACGCGCGCGGCGGTGTCGCGCAAACTCTCGCCGCCGGGCGGCGCGATGTTGTAGGAGCGGCGCCAGATGTGCACCTGCTCCTCGCCCCATTTCTTGCGGGCGTCGTCCTTGTTGAGACCGACCAGCTCGCCGTAGTCGCGCTCGTTGAGCGCCTGGTCCTTGAACACGGGAATTTTGGTCTGGCCCAATTCCTCCAGCATGAGGTCGAGCGTGCGCTGCGCGCGGATCAGCGCGGAGGTGAAGGCAACGTCGAACTTGATCCCTTGCGTCTTGAGCTTGCGGCCGGCCTCGCGCGCCTCGGCGACGCCCTTGTCGGTCAGGTCGATATCGCGCCAGCCGGTGAACAGGTTCTTCAGGTTCCAGTCGCTCTGGCCGTGACGCACGAGCACGAGAAGGCGGTCGGTCATTTCGCTGCTCTCTCACACCTTAGAAATCTTTCAACCCCAGGACATCCATCATCGAATAGAGCCCCGGCTTCTGCGTGCGCGCCCACAGCGCCGCGTGCAGCGCGCCGCGTGCGAAGATCATGCGGTCCTCGGCCTTGTGCACCAGCTCGACACGCTCGGCCGGGCCGGCGAAGATCACGCTGTGCTCGCCGACCACGCTGCCGCCGCGCAACGCGGCAAAACCGATGTCGCCGGCCTTGCGCGCGCCGGTGTGGCCGTCGCGGCTGGCGACCTTATGCGTGTCGAGATCGATGCCGCGGCCTTCCGCCGCCGCGCGGCCGAGCATGAGCGCGGTGCCGGACGGTGCGTCGACTTTCTGGTTGTGATGCATCTCCAGGATTTCGATGTCGAAGGAATTATCCAGCGTCTTGGCCACGCGCCGGGTGAGCGCCGCCAGCAGGTTGACGCCGAGGCTCATATTGCCGGACTTGACGATCACCGCGCTCTTGGCGGCGTCCTTGATCTTGGCTTCGTCGGCCGCGCTTAAACCCGTGGTGCCGATGATGTGCACCTTGCGGCCCTTGGCCGCGAGCGCGGCGAAGGCCACCGTCGCCGACGGCGCGGTGAAGTCGATAATGCCGTCGGCCTTGTCCAGCAGCGCCGCCGCGTCGCAGGTGAGCTTGACGCCGTTCTCCGGCGTGCCGGCCAGCGTCCCGGCATCCCAGCCGATCAGCGGCGAGCGCGCGTCTTCCAGCGCACCGCTCAGCGCAAAACCCTTAATGTCGACGATCGCCTTGACCAGCGTGCGGCCCATCCGCCCGCCGGCGCCGGCGACCACGAGCCGCATCTCGGCCATCGGTCTAACTCCCGGAACTTGCGGCGTGGGTATAGCGCGGCGGGTGAAAGACGACTAGGGCTGCGGGCCGTCGTAGCCCTCGATCACGATCAAATCGGCGTCGGCATTGGCCTGCCGCAGCGCGATGGCCTTGGCGTATTCGGGCGAGCGGTAGCAGGCCAGCGCCGCTTCATAGCTTGGAAATTCGATAATGACGACGCGGCTGCGGCACTTGCCTTCGACGATTTCGGTCTTGCCGCCGCGCGTCGCGTAGCGCGCGCCGAACTTGCGAAAGATGTCCGGCAGGGCGGCGACGTATTCCTTGTATCCGTCCGGATTGCGGACATCGACATTGGCGATCCAGTAGCCCTTGGCCATCTCAGCTCCCCTTCATTTTCCCGTAACTTGCTCGATCTCGGCGACGATGGCGTCGGCCGCCGCCTTCGGATCGCGGGCTTCCACCACCGGCCGGCCGACCACCAGATAGTCGGCGCCGGCCTCGATCGCCCTTGCCGGCGTCATGATGCGTTTCTGATCGCCGCTGGCGGTCCCTGCCGGCCGGATGCCCGGCGTGACCAGCACCATGCCCGGGCCCACGATGCCACGCAGGTTGGCCGCCTCCTCCGCCGAGCACACCAACCCGTCGATGCCGGTGTCGCGCGCCTGCGCCGCGCGCGCCGCGGCCAGTTCGCCGACGCCGAGGTCGTAGCCGGCGGCGGCGAGATCGGCGTCGTCATAAGAGGTGAGCACAGTCACCGCGAGAATGCGCAGCGTCGAGCCACGCTTGCCTTCGACCGCCGCTTTCATGGTCTGCGGATAGGCATGCACGGTGAGGAATGTCGCGCCGAGCTGCGCCACGCTTTCGACGCCCTTGCTGACCGTGTTGCCGATGTCGTGCAGCTTGAGATCGAGGAACACCTGCTTGCCGGCGGCGATCAAGCCGGCCGCGAACGGCAGCCCGCCGGCGAAAGCGAGCTGATAGCCGATCTTGTAGAAGCACACCGACTCGCCAAGCTTCGCCACCATGGCCTCGGCGGATTTGACCGATGGCAGGTCGAGAGCCACGATCAGGCGTTCGCGTGCATCCAGCGTCACAGATATCTCCTCACATCATCAGCCGCGCCATGTCCACCAGCCGCGCGAGCTGGGCGCGAAACAGGTTGGCGGTGCCGGTGTCGGCGATATTGTCCATGTCGTCGAAAGCGTGATCGGCCTGCGGGATCGCCACTTGCTCGGGGATCACCAGCGCGCCGCAGCCGAGCTCAAGGATCTGCCGCAGCGCCATCAGCGAGAGCAAGCCGCCGGAGCGGCCCGGCGACGCCGAGCTGATCGCGAACACGCGCCCCTTGAAGGCGGCATAGCTCGGATCGCCGCGCTCGCGCACGCGCGAGACCCAGTCGATGGCGTTCTTGAGCGTCGGCGTCACCGACGCGCTGTATTCCGGGCTGGCGATGAACACGCCGTGGTGCGCCATGATCATCTGCTTGAGCTTGAGCGCGTTGGCGGGCGCCCCGGCATTGGCCTCGAGATCGCCCTCATAGAGCGGCAACGGATAATCGGCGAGCGAAATGCGCGTGACGTCGATGTCGATCAGGGCCAGCTCTTTCGCCGCCAGCGCCGCCAGCTTGACATTGTGCGAGCCGGTGCGGGTCGAGCCGGGCAGGACGAGGATTTTCGGCGTGGCCATCGGCGGCTCCGTGGACGTTCCCGGATAGCATACTAGAAGCTGTCATGCCCCGCGAAGACGGGGGCATCCATTAGCCGCATGCTAATTTTGTGAAACGCGTTCAGCGCCCGCGATAAACCCACACGCGCGCGGGCGGCAGGTTGAGCCAGATCAGCTCGGAGGCCTCGGCCTTGATCCCGGACAGCGTCTTCGGGATCGGCGGCACCATGGCATAGGTGAACTGGACGAATGGCGCGCCCGGCGCCAGCAGGCTCATTGCATCCGAAATCAGGCGCAGGCGTGTGCGCAGCGGCTTGGTGACCAACGGCAGTCCTGACACCACCGCGGCCGCCGGCTCGCGCACGAAGGTCTCGAGCAGACGGCGCAGCCGATAGGCGTCGCCCTGCACCACGGTCGCCGCCGGATAGCGCGTGCGCAGCAGCCGGCAGAAGTCCGGATTGAATTCGACCAGGATCAGACGCGCCGGATCGACGCCGCGCTGGACCAGCGCCTGCGTCACCGGACCGGTGCCGGGCCCAAGCTCGATCACCGGACCGCTCGCCTTCGGATCGACATAGCGCGCCATGGTGCGCGCCAGCGCCTTGCTCGACGGCATCACCGCGCCGGTCGACAGCGGCTTCTCGATCCAGGAACGGATGAATTGCATCTCGTCATCGAGACGCAGGGTCTTCTTTTGAACGCGGACGACTGAATGTGTGGGCATCGATACTGGGTCACGCGAGCGGGGGGTGGGCTTTAGTCTAAGAACTTCACGGGTATAGGGCGGCGGGCAGGGGGTCAAGATGGGCTACCCGGATTGGTTCCCCCGATTTCCAAGACCATCGAGAAAATCCTTGACCCGACTGAAGAATCCAGCCGATTCCGGCTGGGTTTGGTCGGAGGACAGCTTTTCGAACTCCGCCAGCAATTCGCGCTGGCGCTTGGTCAGATTTTGCGGCGTTTCCACCGCTACTTGAACGTACATGTCGCCGGTTTGTTTCGCGCGCAGCACCGGCATCCCCTTGCCGGACAGGCGGAAACGCCGGCCGGCCTGGGTGCCGGCGGGCACTTTGACCCGCGCCTGGCTACCATCGATGGCCGGCACCTCGAATTCGCCGCCGATAGCCGCGGTGACCATGGAGATCGGCACCCGGCAGTGCAGGTCGGCGCCGTCGCGCTGGAAGAACTCGTGCGGGGTGAGCGACAGGAAAATATAGAGATCACCCGCCGAACCGCCGCGCAGGCCCGCCTCGCCTTCGCCGGCGAGCCGGATACGGGTGCCGTCCTCGACGCCGGGCGGGATATTGACCGACAAATTGCGCTCGCGGGTGACCCGGCCAGCGCCGGCGCAAGACGGACAGGGATTTTCGATCACCTGCCCGCGGCCCTGACAGGCCGGGCAGGTGCGCTCGAGTGTGAAGAAGCCCTGCGCATGCCTGATCTTGCCGGCGCCGCCGCAGGTCGCGCACGGCTTCGGCTTGCTGCCGGCCTTGGCGCCGGTGCCGGAGCAGGCTTCGCAGATCACCGAGGTCGGGATGCGGATTTGCGCGGTCTTGCCGGTAAAGGCCTCTTCCAGGCCGATTTCCATGTTGTAGCGCAGATCCGAGCCGCGCTCGCGGCCTTGCCCGCGGCCGCCGCGCCGGCCGCCGCCCATGCCGAACAGATCTTCGAAAATGTCGGAGAATGTATGGGCGAAATCGGCGCCGAAGCCGTGCGCAGCCCCGCCCATGCCGCCCTGCTCGAAGGCGGCATGGCCGAAGCGGTCATAGGCGGCGCGCTTGTCGCCGTCCTTGAGGACGTCATAGGCCTCGTTGAGTTCTTTGAATTTGTGCTCGCATTCGGTGTCGCCCGGATTGCGATCCGGATGATGCTGCATGGCGAGCTTGCGGTAGGCGGCTTTGAGTTCGGCGTCGGTGACGGTGCGCGAGACGCTCAGGATTTCGTAATAGTCGCGCTTCGACATACCGGTCCCGCCCTAGATTCCGATCGCAGTCATAATCGTACGTGATTCGACAATTCATCGAACCTGCAAAAACTCACCCCCGGTCCTGACCCGGGGGTGACATCTGTTGCGGTTGACGATGACCTGCGCACAGCCGGCGGCCTTAGGTTAGGCCGACTTCTTGTTGTTCTTGTCGTTCTTGTCGTCGACCTCGGTGAACTCCGCGTCGACCACGTCTTCCTTCTTGCCGTCGGCGCCGGTGGCGCTCTCGCTGGTGTCAGCGCCCGGAGCTTCCGCCTGTTTGTACATGGCCTCGCCGAGCTTCATGGAAGCCTGCGCCAGCGCGTTGGTCTTGGTCTGGATGAGGACCGAGTCATCGCCCTTGAGCGCCTCTTTGAGATCCGCCATGGCGTTCTCGATCGCGGTGCGCTCGGCCTCGCCGACCTTCGCGCCATGCTCGGCCAGCGCCTTCTCGGTGGAGTGCACCAGCGCCTCGCCGTGGTTCTTGGCTTCGACCGCCGCTTTTCGCTTCTTGTCTTCTTCGGCGTGCGCCTCGGCGTCCTTGACCATCTTCTCGACGTCGGCCTCGGACAGGCCGCCCGACGCCTGGATGCGGATTTGCTGTTCTTTGTTCGTCGCCTTGTCCTTGGCGGACACGTTGACGATGCCGTTGGCGTCGATGTCGAAAGTGACCTCGACCTGCGGCACGCCGCGCGGGGCCGGCGGTATGCCGACCAGATCGAAATTGCCGAGCATCTTGTTGTCGGACGCCATCTCGCGCTCGCCTTGGAATACGCGGATCGTCACCGCGCTCTGACTATCCTCGGCGGTGGAGAATACCTGGCTCTTTTTGGTCGGGATGGTGGTGTTGCGGTCGATGATGCGGGTGAACACGCCGCCCAGCGTCTCGATGCCGAGCGAGAGCGGGGTCACGTCGAGCAGCAGCACGTCCTTGACGTCGCCTTGCAGCACGCCGGCCTGAATGGCGGCGCCCATTGCCACCACTTCGTCCGGGTTGACGCCCTTGTGCGGCTCCTTGCCGAAGAACTGCTTCACGACTTCCTGCACCTTCGGCATGCGCGTCATGCCGCCGACCAGAACGACCTCGTTGATCTCGGCCGCCGAGATGCCGGCGTCCTTGATCGCCTTGCGGCAGGGCTCGACGGTCTTCTGAATGAGATCGTCGACCAGCGCCTCGAACTTGGCGCGGGTGAGCTTCATGGTGAGATGCTTGGGACCCGCCGCATCCGCCGTGATGAACGGCAGATTGATCTCGGTCTGCGTGGTGGACGACAGCTCGATCTTGGCCTTCTCGGCCGATTCCTTAAGCCGTTGCAGCGCCAGCTTGTCGCGGCGCAGGTCGATGCCCTGTTCCTTCTGGAATTCGTCGGCCAGATAGTTGACCAGGCGCATATCGAAGTCTTCGCCGCCCAGGAACGTGTCGCCGTTGGTGGATTTCACCTCGAACACGCCGTCGCCGATTTCCAGGATCGAAATATCGAAGGTGCCGCCGCCGAGGTCGTAGACCGCGATGGTGCCGGTCTTCTGCTTGTCGAGACCGTAGGCGAGCGCGCCGGCGGTCGGCTCGTTGATGATGCGCAGCACCTCGAGACCGGCGATTTTGCCGGCATCCTTGGTGGCCTGACGCTGGGCGTCGTTGAAATAGGCCGGAACGGTGATGACGGCCTGATCGACCTTCTGCCCGAGATAGGCTTCCGCCGTTTCCTTCATCTTCTGCAGGATGAAGCCGGAAATCTGCGAGGGCGAATAGCTCTTGCCGTCGATCTCGACCCAGGCGTCACCGTTGGAGGCCTTGGAAATCTTGTAGGGAACGAGTTTTTTGTCCTTCTCGACCATCGGGTCGTCGTAGCGCCGTCCGATCAGGCGCTTGACCGCGAAGATGGTCTTTTCCGGATTGGTGACCGCCTGGCGCTTGGCCGGCTGGCCGACGAGACGCTCGCCGTCGTCGCTGAAGGCGACGATCGAAGGCGTGGTGCGCATGCCTTCGGCGTTCTCGATGACTTTCGGGGTCTTGCCTTCCATGACGGCGACGCACGAATTGGTGGTGCCGAGGTCGATGCCGATGACCTTGCCCATGGTTTTTCCTCTCAATTGCGGCAGGCCGGCCGGGCCAATTGGCGGCCGAGCGGGATACGTCCGCGGCCCATCCGCAGACCCCCTGATCCAGCCCCCTGGATACGCTTTTTGCCGCATTTCTGCGGCTCAATGGCTCATATAGGAGGGCCGCCTCGGCCCGCAAGCCAGCCTGTCACGAAATCACGAGCCGGCGGGCCGGACCTCCGCCGTCACGCGACTTGAGGGTTAATCTAGCCGTTGCCGTCCCGGGTGAGGTCGGTTAGGCAGGCCGGCCCACCCCCGAAATGGAAAGCAGATACGCCCCATGCCGCGCCGGTTGTTGGCTTACCTCGTTGCCGCAATGCTCGTAATTTGGCCTGCCGTGGCGGTCCTTAGTCCCGCTTTCGGCGCCGAGCCGGCGTTTCCGCCGGGCTCGCGGATCGGGCTCGAGCCGCCCGGCGACCTCAAGCCGAGCACGCGTTTTCCGGGCTTCGAGGACATCGACCGCAAGGTTGCCGTTACCATTCTCGAACTTCCGGCCAGCGCCTATGCCGAACTTGCGCGCGCGGCGAATGCCACGGAGCAGCGCGGCCTCACCGACGTAAAGCGGGAAGAATTTTCATTGCGCGGCGGCACCGGGCTGCTGGTCACCGGCCGCGCCCAGATCAATGACGTCGCGCTGCACAAATGGATTCTGCTGGCGACCGCGGCCGCCGACAAGGACCTTACCGTGCTGATCAATGTGGAAGTGCCGGAGACCGCGCGCGCGGTTTATTCCGACGCGGTCATCCGCCAGGCGCTGGCGAGTGTCACGTTCCGGCCGATGCCGATCCAGGAGCAGCTCGGCTTGCTGCCGTTCAAGCTCGGACAACTGGCCGGCTTCCGGGTGATGCAGGTGCTTGCCCAAGGCGGCGTGATCCTGACCGAGGGTCCGACCGATGACCTCAGCAAGCAGCCTTATGTGATCGTCTCGATTGGGCAGGGCTCGCCGGAACAGGCCGACGACCGCGCCAGGTTTGCCCGCGACCTGCTGTCGTCGGCGCCGCTGCGCGATCTCAGGGTGCAGTCGGCGGATGCCATGCGGATCGGCGGCTTGCCCGGCTACGAGATCAGGGCGCAGGCCAAGGGGCTCAATGACGAGCCGATCTTGGTGGCGCAATGGCTGCGTTTCAGCGGCGGCAATTTTTTGCGCGTCATCGGCATCGGCCGCAAGGACGATTGGGACGCGCTGTTCACCCGCTTCCGCGCGCTGCGCGACGGAATCGAGTTCCGCTAGAATTTGATCGTGCTGCGGATGCCGGCGATGAAGGCGTTGCCGATGGCAACCGTCGGATCGTTCGGGTTTGGCACATTGCCGCCGGGATGGACGATGTATTGCAAATCCGGCTGCACGATCCACCAGGGCGCGATTTGCGCCGCGTAAGTCATCTCGAACACCACCTCTTCGTCGCGGATCGGAAAAGGCGGCGCGATCGCGAGCGTGTCGCGGTCGAACGCCGCCGCGGCCGGACTGATCTTGGAATAGGCGATGCCGAGGGTAAACATGTCGTTCGGGCGATCGCGCAGCGCTCCCTTAACGCCGATGCCGCCGTCCATGTAGAACGAAATCAGATTGCGATCCGTCGGCGCCACGCCGCCGCGCAGGAAGACGTTGACGGAGCCGTCCTTGCCAATGCGCGAGACCATTTGGTCGACGAGGCCATAGATACCCCAGTTGCCGCTGTGATTGAGCGGACCGGCCGCGGCCGGATCGGCAAGCGACACCACAGTGCCGGCGCCGTTCACACCGAAATGCTGGTCGGCGTAATCCGCGGTCGCGTACCAGGCGCCGATCTTGTAGACCCCAGGCAAATTTCCAGCGAGCTTGTATTGCAGTTCGCCCATCCACAGCGCGCCGCCGCTGAAGCTGAACGTGGTGCCGTATTTATTGCACTGCTCCGGATTGCCGGTGCAATTGCGCCCGGCCGGATCCCCGGAAAACACCGCGGCGAGCAGCGTGACGCTGTCGGTCGCGTTGACCTTGAGCCGTGCGCCGGGCGCCGCGAGCGGAAAGGCCGGACCGCCATGCATCATATCGGGGCCGAGGATGCCGGCCCAGCCGAAGATGCCGTTGAGTAAACCGCCATAGGTGGTGTCTTCGGCACCGTTGACGTATCCGCCGACGGTGGGGCTGATCATGAACTCATCGTCGGCGGCGAGCTGGCCGATGCGCAGCGAGAAGCGGTCGTTGAAACTCTGTTCGAACCAGGCAGTGAACAGCCGCGTCGTCGGGAGCCCGTCGATATAGCTCGGGTCGGCGATGCTGCCGACATTGTCGGCGACGTTATGGCCGCTGTTGTGGAGCTGGTAGATGGTGAAATGGGTACTGGCGCCGATCCAGCCAGTCAATTTTTCCAGGTTGGTGTCGACCGTGAATTCGAAACGGCCTTCGTAGCTGGCGCGCCGATCGAT
>OCZT010006683.1_pt1 | contig 11408 bp, 7 predicted proteins | sample 1539031 | NCBI WGS metagenome assembly OCZT01 (sample SAMEA3539308, study PRJEB22396) | soil metagenome | biome: tundra; feature: field; material: soil | place: USA | collected 2010-05 | depth 0.15 m
TTATAAGTGATGAGCTGAACCATGCAAGCATAATTGACGGAATAAGATTATGCAAAGCACAGCGTTTCCGTTATAAGAACAATGACATGAACGACCTGGAGGAGAAACTTAAAGAAACTTCTTCAACAAGGATAAAACTAATTGCCACCGACGGCGTATTTTCAATGGATGGGTTTATTGCAAACCTTAAAGAGGTATGCAACTTAGCAGATAAGTATGGAGCGATGGTGATGGTGGATGATTCACATGCTGTTGGATTTATGGGAAAACAAGGCAGAGGAACACATGAGTATAATAATGTAATGGGAAGAATTGATATTATTACAGGGACACTAGGAAAGGCGCTTGGCGGTGCAAGCGGTGGTTATACGAGCGGAAGGAAAGAGATAATAAATTTACTAAGGCAGCGTTCACGACCTTATTTATTTTCCAATACCGTTGCACCAAGTATAGTAGCCGGTTCAATAAAAGTATTGGAAATGCTCAGCACAACCACACATTTAAGGGACAAGCTTGAAGAGAACACCAAATATTTCCGTGAAAATATTAAGAAAGGAGGATTGAGCATAAAGGATGGAGTTCATCCTATTGTTCCGATTATGCTTGGGGATGCAGTACTTGCGCAGAAAGTAGCGGCAAGGATGTTAGAAAAGGGAGTTTATGTGATCGGATTCTTCTATCCTGTAGTTCCAAAGGGGACAGCAAGAATCAGGGTTCAGATCTCGGCTGCACATTCAAGAGAAGACCTTGATTTTGCAATAAAAGCTTTTAAGGAAGTAAAAGAGGAGATCGGGTTTTAAATGGCAAGAGCGGATTTATTCCGCTCTTAAAATTACTTTCGGATCTTTTTATTGATTCTGGGAAACAGATACCGCTCCACGATCACATCATCATCACTAATAATTATTTTTATTCGATTTGCGTAGCAAGAAGAATGGTGTAACCGAACGCACGAGGCAAGATTGCACTGAGCTTTTTGATATGCGTTGGTTGATACTTATTTGATAAATTGTTAATTATTTTGCGATGGAAAATTTTATGGCGTATAACCTTGCAGGATCTGAATATGAAAAAAAGCGAACCAGTTATTGTTGAACAAACTTACAACGCATCAATTGACAAAGTCTGGAATGCTATTACCGACAGAGACCAAATGAGGGAATGGTTTTTTGATACCATTGATTCATTTAAACCTGAAGTCGGTTTTGAGACACAATTTAATGTCCGGGCTAATGATAAAAATTACCTTCACCTGTGGAAAGTAACAGATGTTGTGGCTGGTAAAAAAATAGCCTTTAATTGGAAGTATCCTGACTATCCCGGAGATTCGTATGTAACGGTTGAGTTATCCTCAAAGAATAATCTGACAATATTGAAACTTACACACGAAGGAATCGAAAGCTTTCCTCGTGACAATCCAGATTTCTCCAGAGAGAGTTGCAGTAAGGGTTGGGATTTTCTTATTCGCAAAAGTCTAAAAGAATTCCTGGATAAAAATAAAAAGTAAGTATATTTATATAATTGTCTCGCATTGAATGTTGTTTTTTAAACTATAATTTGCCCGATACTATTCCCGCTGTCATTTCTGGTGGGCATCCGGTTGATTTGCTGTTAATATACGTTAAATAAATAGATCATTCGATTTCATAAAAGTTATTTTTTTCAATAAACATATTTATTGAAATCCAGATCTTTCCATTAATTGATATTTCTTTATGAGCACTATTGTTTATCTTAAATCCTACTCTTTCATAACAATTTATTGCACTTATGTTCCAATCAAATACATTTAATTCTACTCTATTTGCTCTGTATTTATTAAAAGAAATATTCAGTAATTCTTTAACTATTAGCTGACCAAATCCTTTGCCTCTATATTTATTATTACCAATAATTATTCTACAGAGTTTAGGAATATTATTATCTTTAATAAATATTTCGGCATGACCAATTGAAATGTTTTCTTTTTCATTTACAACTTTAAAAGAATGAACATTTGGATTAGAAATATATTTATGAAGTTGATCCTTAGTTAGAGGAAAAGTGAAGATTGTTCCAGCAAACTGTATTAAATCTTCTTCATTTTTAATCCAAGATATAAGGTAAGGGAAATCAGTCTCAGTAAATTTCTCAAGCTTTATGATAAATATTTTGACAAATAATTTTATAGCATATGACTATTACCTAGGCATCATCTATTAATTAATAAAAGAATATATATGCATGTAAGTGGATATAGATTCCAAATCCATTGATTCTTTATTATAATTAAAAAAATTTTTATCCATTGGAATCTAAATCCGTCAATCTTTAGTCAACCTTAGTCTAGGTTCACTTAAATTTAATTGATATTCCTTCAAAACTCAATGTTTATAAAGCAAAATTGGAACAGAAGCATTACTGCCTCTGTCTATTTTATTTTACAGGGTGTGTTACTAATGAGGAAGTAGGGATTAGTAAAAATTAGAAATTATTTATCCTACAACTGATGCCGGCTTTTATCCATCTGCCGGGCAAGGGAATTCCGCTGACATCCATATATGATTTATTAAAAAGATTTAAAGCTGACAGGGACAACTCAAAATTATTGAATGACCTGGATAATTTTAGATCGGTAATAAAGTAACTATCAAAATTATACCTATTTTCATAGCGGAATGCCCAATTGAACACGATATCATAAGGGATACTATGTGTAATTTCTGCTATGAACTGATGCCTAAGAAGATTAAGGATATATTGGGAAAGAAGGTTGTTTTCCTTAAAGTCAGAAATAAGATAGGTGTAGTTAAGGCTTATTTTTTTGAGGTAGGAATCATTACCAAACAAAGGGCGGTATGAAATGCCCATATCAATTCCATAAGTATTTATTACGGCGATATTCCGGGCATGCCAGATTTTATCAGTTATATCATTTATATCATGTACCCAATCAATCAGATTTTTTCCATTCCGTGAAAACAGACTAATATTTCCGTAAAAAGATGCAGCATTACAATTTGCGCCAGCTTCATAAGTAAGGGCTTCTTCGGGCTGGAGTAATGCATTCCCCTTCTGAGCAGGACTATTATAGTAAAGTTCCGTATATGTCGGAATCCTGAAAGACTTTCCAAAAGTAGTATAAAAGTTAAAATTACTTGAGACCTGATATACGAAATCTATTCCAGGGATAAACTTCCAGCCATAATCATCATAGTTATAAGCGAAACCATTCAATAAAACCTTAAAATTTTCAAAAGGGGAAGAGACATATTCAGCTGAGATACCGCCTTCCCTCCGATTATGCATACCGAGATTTGAACTATTTATGTTATCAAAATTTAAATCCCCACCCAGTTCAATACTACCTATATTAGTCAGAAATACAGATTGTAATTCAGCGCCGTAAGAATTGGTATTATGATCGTTCATATAAAAAGCAGGATTAGAATAATCAAGCAGATAGTGATCCTTATTGCTTCGCCAAAAAACTTTTGGAATTATTTTAATTTGTCCAATTGAATAATCGGCGGCTGAAGAGACGAAAAGGGTTTTGGTTTGTTCCCATTGGTTAGGGAATTGGGTTGTATAAAATCCGTTAGCCCCGAATGACTTATCCATATAGCCTACTGCAACATTTGCACTGCCCGAATTAAAAGGCACATTGGATTTGTAATAAAATGTAGTTATGTCAAAATTTGTGTTATGCCGATACCCATCAGATTTGGTTTTGGATATGGAGAGCATATTATCAGATTCCGCATAAGGAACGTGAACAGATAATCCGCCATTAAAAAAGCCAAAAGTTCCACCAGAAAGATTGGCTGATAATTCACTATTAGTTTCTTTTTTAGTAATAAAATTAATTACACCTGCGAGCGCATTTGGTCCGTAAATACTTGAAGCTTGACCTTTAAGAATTTCGACGCGTTCGATATCATTTATATTAACAGGCAAGTTCATATTATGGTGACCAGTCTGAGGATCATTAAGTTTTACTCCGTCCAGAAGAATCAATGTTTGTTCAAATGAACTACCCCTTATACTTACATCGGCTTGAACGCCCCCAAGCCCCCTGGCTCTTACATCCAATTCCGGAACATATGATAATAAATCCTGAAGATTCTGAACCGGCGAGTTTTGTATATCTTCCAACCTGATAATGGACACACTTCTTGGTACCACTGAAACAGAGACCGGAACCATTCCTGCAGTTACGATAACTTCATCTTTAATAATGTTAGCAGTGTCTTTTTGCTGGGGAAATGAAAACAGGTTACCGGTTAATATTGCTGCCAGAAATAGAATTATTTTATATGATGTCGAAATATTCATAAAAACTAAAATTCAGTAATTTGTTAAAATAATTGTCATTAAGATTCAAAATACGTTCTCTTATTCTCATCTGCAAAGGGATTTTAATTTAATCAATAGGGATGGAGGAAGCAAACGGGGGGTGATAGAAATTAAAGGGAAATCTTATAGGAAAAATGGCATTTAGAAAGATAAGTATCTATTAGTGAATAATAAAAAAGCCCGGGTTTACCGAGCTTTTTAAAGCGAATAGATAAAACAGAATAATTATTTTAGCAACACCATTTTCTTCGTAGAGCGGAAAGATTTGTTTCCATCCGGTGAACCGACATTTAGAGTATAAAAATAAACGCCACTTGACAAGCCGGAAGCACTAAAATTTATTTCATGATTGCCAGCTGATTGAGGAGAATTAATTAAGACTTTTACTACTTGCCCTATTGAATTATACAGATGCAGCTTAACATTACTTTGATGAGCAAGAGAATATTTTATAGTAGTTGAAGGATTAAACGGATTAGGATAATTCTGATGCAGGGCGTAATCAGAAGGAACAGTGGCTGCATCCTTCACATCTGTGGGCTGAAGAGTTAAAAAGAAAGTTGAATCAACCGGGTTGAAATTATCTGATATACTCCCTCCTGCAATAAACAGCCGTCCGTCATTCAGAAGTAAGCGGGGTGTATCATTGAAAAAATAGGGAACAGATATTAACCCTGCGGCAGTATAAAGTTTATGAGTTGTGTGATCAATAGTACTTACTTTAAATGCCTCACCAACAACAGCCGCTTTAACTGAAAAAAGATACAACATATTATTTACTTTATCGAGTATCAGGGAGAGATAGTAGGTTGAGTCCCCATGCGTTCCATCATAATAAGGAATAGGGGGAGTAACGGAAAAGGTATCTATAGTTTTCGAGGCGGGATCAACAGTAAACAATTTATAGACACTTTTGTCAATCATGCTTTTACTGGCAAGCATAATGAATTTGCCGTTTGACATTTTATATGACTCCACTATATCGCTATTAGCGTAAACCGGGAACCAGAGTGTATCCATAGGGAGCAATTTATTTTGAAAGAGAGAGAAGCTATTTGAAGAAGGATTATACAGGTCTATCTGCTCATAGTTTGGCGAGCCATAGGGATCATTGCCGCCGAAGACGAGGGCTGAGCCGTCATTCATATGAAGGACAAATGAATTAGATCTTGGAACAGTCATATTCCCTGTTGCAATACAGCTATCGTCAACCGGGTCATATAAATCTCCGACAATTCCGCTTGTATTATCATACCAGCATCCAACGAGGAGGACTTTCCCGCCAGTGAGCTGGGCTCCGCGGAACCAGGTTCTTACGTTGGTCATATTCGCAGCCGGAGTAAAAGTATTATTTAGCGGATTAAATATTTCCATAGAAAGGAATTGTCCTACGCCGAGATCGGAGTTCGTACCTCCTGCGAGGAGGTACCTGCCATTCTACAACTTCACGACTGCACAATAATCCCTATAATCATTCATAGTAAATTTAGTAAAAGCATTTGTAGATGGGTTCCAGATTTCCGCGGAATTTAGTTTAAGGAACCCAGTCCCATGCCCGCCTATGATTAATGCCCTGCCGTCGCTCAGGGTGAAACCGTTATCGCCGGTGCGGGCATCAAATAAACTAGGTCCCTGGCTATAGCTCACCCCTTGGGGTAGTATTTCAAGCTGAATGAATAATAATTAGAGAAGCAGGATACCGTAAAAGTGTTTTATTCTTGACTCCGATATTTTTTGATAAATTAGGATGTTAGGCAATCAATTTTTTTTATTCTGGTGAAATACTTTCAGACTGTTTCATAAGTATTGTAAAAAAGAATAAAAGAAGTAAATACGAAGTGGAATTGTCTTGAGGAAAAAATACCGAGTCGATTTATTTATAATCATAATCCCGATCTTTGTCTCTGAAATTTTACGTTGATAATTTAATTATTAAAATTTAAAGTATCAAGGAATGTCCTGAAAAAGCAGTTGAATTTAGCTAGTTGGGCGGAAGATAATGTAAGGGGAAATCCTACTTACTCAAGAAATGGTGCAGGTAGAAATCTCCCGGAATGATTGGAAGTATAATTGTGCCTTTGCCTTATCCTATTTTAATAAAATGGTTTTCTTCATATCTGAAAACATCGGGATATTGCCTTTACCTATTACTTCAATTCTGTAAAAATATATTCCGCTTGCTAATCCTTTTGCATTAAATTCTGTTTCATAATAGCCGGGATCTTTTGTTTCGTTGATAAGAACTTTTATTAATGATCCTTTTGTATCGTAGACATTCAGTTTTACAAACCCTTTTTCCTTTAAGCGGTAGGAAATTGTTGTGGTTGGGTTAAAGGGATTGGGGTAGTTCTGATTCAATGCAAATACGGAAGGTGAAATGAGATCAACTTCTACGATATTCGAATATTTATAGGAACCATCGTTATCAAGCTGTTTCAGTCTGTAGTAATATTTTCCTGCTTTGCTGACTGAATTATCAATATAAGAATAAGAGATTGTTGAAGTGCTATTTTGATTACCCGGGACAAAAAATATTTTTGTCCAATCGGATTTATTTGTTGAACGTTCAATATTGAAGCCGATATTATTTAGTTCTGTTGCAGTTTTCCAATTTAAGTTGATAATACCGATGCAGATACTAGCTGTGAAAGAGGTTAGCTCAACAGGAAGTATTAATTCTGAAAGAGGCCGCCTCCAAACTCCTGCTCCATTTGTAGCGGCAAAAATATTAGTTCCATTGATAGCAAGAGAAAGAACATTATTATTAGTAAGACCACCATTTACTCGCGTCCAGCTTGTTCCGTTATTCGTTGAGAGAAACACACCGCCATTTGTACCTGCAAAAATATTAGTCCCGCTCACAGCTAGAGAATAAACCCAAATACTAGTTAGACCATTATTTACTTGTGTCCAGATTGATCCGTTGTCTGTTGAAAAAAACACACCCCCTCCTTCCGTACCTGCAAAAATATTAATTCCGCTGACAATAAGAGCATTAACATTAGTACTAGTCAGACCATTATTTACTTTTTTCCAGTTTGTTCCCTTATTTGTTGATAGAAACAATCCTTCATTTGTACCTGCGAAAATATTATTTCCACTAATAGTAAAAGCATAAATATAAGTACTAGTCAGGCCATCATTAACTTGTGTCCAGCTTGTTCCGTTATCTGAAGAAAAAAATACTTTACCGTCCCCAGTGCCAGCAAAAATAGTTGAATCGCTGAAAGCAAGAGCAGAGACCCTGATACCTGTGAGACTATTATTTAATAGTGTCCAGTTGGTTCCTTTGTTCGTTGAAAGATAAACACCGCCATCGGTACCCGCAAAAATATTAGTTTTACTGACAGCAATAGCATAAACAGCATTACTACTTAAACCGTTACTTACTGATGTCCAGTTTGTTTCGTTATTCGCTGAAAGAAACACACTGCCAATAATAGTACCGGCATAAATATTAGAATCGCTTACTGCAAGATTACGGACATAAGTATCACAAAGACCATTATTTACCGGTATCCAGTTCGTTCCATTGTCAGTTGATAAAAACGCACCCCCTTGGGTGCCCGCAAAAATATTGGTCCCAATGACAGTAAAAGAACGAACATTATAATTTGTCAGACCATCATTTACTTGTGTCCAGTCAGTTCCGTTGTTCGTTGAGAGAAACACGCCCCCATAAGTACCCGCAAAAATATTAGTATCTTTGAAAGTAAGAAAGTTAACAGTAGTATCAGCCAGACCATTATTTACTTGTGTCCAGCTTGTTCCGTTATTCGTTGAGAGAAACACTCCTCCATTTGTCCCGGCAAAAATATTATTCCCCCTGAAAGCAAAAGAACTAACAGAAATACTAGTCAGACCCACTTGTGTCCAATTTGTTCCGTTATCTGTTGAAAGAAACGCACCATCCAATGTACCAGCAAAAATATTAGTATTTCTGACACTAAGAACTTTAACAGCGGTATTAGTCAGACCAGTATTTACCTGAGTCCAGTTTGTTCCGTTGTTCGTAGAAAGAAACACACCTACATCTGTAGCTGCAAAAATATCAGATCCACAGACAGTAAGAGAATTAACAGTAGTGTAAGCAGCCAGATCATTATTTACCGGCGCCCAGTTTGTTCCGTTGTTCGTTGAAAGAAACACACCTCCAAGATACGTACCTGCAAAAATATTAGTTCCGCTGATAATAAGAGCGTTAACATAAATATTAGCCAGACCATTATTTACTGGTACCCAGTTTGTTCCGTTGTTCGTTGAAAGAAACACACCACCATAAGAAGCTGCAAAAATATTAGTTCCACTTACTTCAAAACTAGAAACCCATCCCCCATAAGGTCCGTTAGTTTGTACCCATTGCGGATAAATTAATTGAGTTTTCAATAGAATAAGAAGAAGCAAAATCAGAGTATTGTAATAGATTCTCATAGTTATTTCCTAAATTAAATTTGTTTTAATCATTTGATTATTAACATATAGATTCTCATAGTTATTCCCTAAATTAAATTTGTTTTAATCATTTGATTATTAACATTATGGCGATATTGTATAATATATTAGGTATCCTTTCTGTATAAAATTCAATGTTTTAATTTTATGTTAAGCTATGAAGAGAGGCAATGTAATTCAATCAACCGAAGGGTTGAAAAAAAAACTACATCTTTTGGATTAAAACCTTCAACATTTATAAAATTTCTTGCTATAATTCATTCCTGTTTAACATAAAACATCCCTCCTCTGATATATGGGTATACTGGTGTAAAATTAATTGAAAAACTTAGGGACGGCAAAAGTGAATTTTCCTCTCCGCAGCAAGGTTTATTTTTGAAAAGATTTGCCATAATTATCAGATGAAATAGTTCAATTTATATATCTAAAATCGCACAATAATTATGCCTTTAATTAAAATTGAGGTTAATAAATGGTTTTGAATAAGAATATCAAAAAATAAAGGAAATTTTATTTGAATAATTAATCGACTAGTCTTATTATTAAATTACCAGTATCATTCTCAGAATAGGGCAGTAATTATTAACGAATTTTTCTTAATGAAGCAACGAGAATTTACAAGAATTGAGAGAAGAAGTGAGGATTAGTATTTGGCAATAATTTATAATACATTCTTAAGGTTTATGTAGAAATCTCCCTAAATGTTTGGAATTAAAATTATATGAAATATACTTGTTTATTGCGGAATGAACTCTCTTTATTGGTTAATCTAAAAAATATTTCCGTCGGGAGTATGGTTCCTACGAACCGAATTAACCATAATGAATATGCATAGCTACAATCAGAAATTCTTTTCAAAAGTTATCCATAAAACCGGCTGATACGAATTAAAATAATCAACGGATACTAAACTGACTTCCTCCCAACTCTGTGAACTTTCATTCCATGTTTTTCTATACAAAGCTAAAGAGATGATATTGTCTTTTACAGAAGGACCATTCTCCGCACCATAGATTGAATAGTCTAAAAAAGCTTTGAACGGCACATTTTTAATTTCAATACTTTGATTGAAAATATTTCCTGTTGAAGTAATTTGTTGTTCATTCGCCTTAAGAGTAAGAAGTGTTTTACCATCAATTGAAACGGTTCCGTTTTGTGAACCGGTAACAAAAGTTGTATCGCCGATTATACCAGGAACTTTATAATTGTAGTTTACAGAGAAAGATGTTCCTGACCAGACAAGTTTCTACCCGCCCCGCTGATAAGAATCGCTTGTTATGTTCAAACCACTTATCGAAAGGTTAGGCGGATTAAAATTCATGGATGCATTAAACTGAATTGACAAAGTGAAAGTTTTTTGTAAAAGTTTTAATGAATCTGAAGCTATTGATGTATCCTTCCAATGTGTAAGATCTGAATGCCCTGCATATTGAACTTTAACCGTGACATTATCCTCCGAATAAAAATACTATTTAGGTATGCCCGGAGTTTGAGTAAACCAATAACCAAGCGAATTGGGGGGTTTGATAGTATTATTGGAAAGAGTATCGAAGAGAGATTTAGCCCAATAAACATTCCAGTCTGTCAAAACTTTCCAAGTAAAACCAGTATAAGTCCCTGCTTTAGAAACATTTACCACAGCATTTGGCCATCCTCCCAAAAATCCATAACAAAATCCACCTTATACTAAAGTTGAATCCTTTTGAAAATTATTCCTGCTTGAAAAGAATGATGGACTTATATAATATTTAGTTTTTTCTTTAAAAGTCTTTATCAAAGGTATATCCTCCAAGAATTTCATTTTCATATTTTTTAGTGGTAACAGCATTTATATTCTCCCCGGTCTTAAAGTAAACTTCAGTGAGATGCCATTTGTCCGGCCAGGCTAGGCCATGAGAATAAATGTGTATAATGGCATAACCTGAAAGATTTGTAAACAAATCTACTGTGGCGGTTGTATCCAGATATATAGCGGGGGGCTTATATCCATTTTTAGGGAATATATTATTATAAAAAGTTATAATAGGGTCTGCCCAAGCCTTTCTCTCCAAATAGCTAGGATTTATAAAAATTGTTTTTTAGATGAAGGAGAAAAGTCTTTTATATTAGCAGGAGGTAATGGGGTATTTTTATTCTCTGATTTATACAGCATAGGGTATCCATCCTCCGGGTCTATCATTATTCCTCCTTTGATACCATTTTTGTAGAGAATCGAGATTCCCTGAGAGCTTACAACTCCCGATGCTACCGTCGAATCTTTCAGCATGACCTTGAGAACGGAATCCAGAGCAGAAACCGTATCCTTATTGGCAAGAAGCGCAGAGAGAAGATCCTCAATTTTATCCTGCAAACTTATTATATTATCTGCAATATTCGGATTATTAAAAACAGGTGGAGCTATAGGATTATCTTTCTTGCATTGTATTTGAGACAGCGAGATTACAATTGCAATAACAACAAATATTTGCTTTTTCACAATGTACTTCCAATGATTAGTCTATATGTCGAGTAAACATTCCTTCTAAAAAGTTTTGATAAAAAAGATATGTACGAGGGGAAATTGTCTTGAGGAAAAAATACCGAGTCGATTTATTTATAATCATAATCCCGATCTTTAATTC
>OCZT010006684.1_pt1 | contig 11408 bp, 8 predicted proteins | sample 1539031 | NCBI WGS metagenome assembly OCZT01 (sample SAMEA3539308, study PRJEB22396) | soil metagenome | biome: tundra; feature: field; material: soil | place: USA | collected 2010-05 | depth 0.15 m
TCTCCTGCCGGTGACCAACCTATTCGCTTTCCTGTACCTCGCCTTCTCGGATGGCCCGGATAGCGGCGACGACCAAGGTCCCGAGCCGAAAGTCATGTCGCTGCAGGCCGTCTGATCTGGTCAGGACTCTACCGCTCCGGCAGTTCCCCAACCCGACTACCGTAAAGGTCCGGTCCCGCGTGAGCCATTCTGGCTTGCCCTGTCAAACCAACAGCATGAGCGTTATGCTGAGATGGCACGGTCAGTACTCAAACCCGGAGGCCGGTTATGTCCAACTACTCTTACGTAGCCGTTGATCCCCATGGCATCGAATCGCGAGGTACGCTCGATGTCTCCGACCAGTCCGAAGCGCTGCGGCGGATCAAGGAAATGGGTTTATTCCCCACCAAAGTGCTCGCGGCAAGGCCTGGCGGCCAGCGCGCGGTCCAACCACGACTCCAACTGCCGATAGCGCCAAGAACCTTTAATCTTTCGCTCCCGGGCTGGGGAAGCGGGATAAGCCCCAGAACCCTTGCGGTCTTTACGCGCCAACTCGCCACGCTGGTCGAAGCTGGCATGCCGTTACTCCGCGGGTTGAAGATCCTGCAGGAGCAGGCGGAAAGCCGGCCCCTGCGTCGGGTCATCGGCCAACTCGCGGTCACCATCGAGAACGGAGGTTCGTTTGCCGAAGCCCTGGCTTTGCATCCCAGGGTGTTCAACCGGCTCTACGAGTACATGGTCAAAGCCGGCGAAATCAGCGGCGCGCTGGACTTAACCCTGCGTCGCTTGGCCGACTTCATGCAAAAGGCGCAAAAGATCAAAGGCAAAGTCAAAGCTGCGATGTATTATCCCTCCGCCGTCTTATGCGTCGCCATGGCCATCCTCATCCTGTTGATGACGTACGTCGTGCCGCGATTCAGAGACGTGCTCGAAGAATTGCTCGGCGGGGGCCAATTGCCGTTCTTCACGATGTTCGTTATGCGGATCAGCGAGGCAGTGAAGCACAACATCGTGCTGTTTGCCATCGTTGCCGCCGCGCTGGGGATGGGGTTCATGCTCGCCCTCCGGACGGGGTGGGGGCGCCGGACGTTCGACTATCTCAAACTTACGATGCCCGTGTTTGGGCCCTTGTTCCGGAAAGTCTCAATATCCCGGTTTACGCGAACCCTGGGGACCCTGGCCAACAGCGGCGTGCCGATCCTCCAGGCGCTCACCATCGTGAAGGAAACCGCCGGCAATGTCGTTGTTGGCCAGGTCATCGCTACCGTCCACCAGCGCGTGAAGGAAGGCGACCCCATCGCCCCGGCATTGAAAGCGTCCACCGTCTTCCCGGCGATGGTTGCCGGCATGGTCGATGTCGGCGAGCAGACCGGCGCGTTGCCGGAAATGCTGATGAAGATCGCGGACACCTACGACGACGAAGTCGATAACTCGGTAAGTGCGATGACCTCTCTGCTTGAGCCGATCATGATCATCTTCCTGGCCGTGATCGTCGGCAGCATTGTGATCGCCTTGTTCCTGCCGTTGTTTAATTTCAACCCTGACGGCTCCACCAATCCCAAAGGCCCGGCGGATAACTGATTTCGGAGCTACTCCCGCGTCTTGGAATCAATGATGATCGTCACCGGTCCGTCGTTGATGAGGCCCACTTTCATATCCGCCCCGAATACGCCGGCCTGAATCGGCCTGCCCAAGTCCTGCGCCAACCGGGCCATGAATTGTCCATAGAGCGGGACCGCAATTTCCGGTGGGGCTGATCGTGCTATAAGAAGGCCGGTTGCCTTTCCTGGTGCTGGCAAACAGGGTGAACTGGCTTACAAGCAAGATGCCGCCCTGCGCGTCCTGGACCGAACGGTTCATTACTCCGTTCTCATCATTGAACACCCGGAGTCGGACGATCTTCCCGCTCAGCCACTCGATGTCTTCGGCAGTGTCCGCCTCCTCAACGGCCAGCAGCACGGCCAATCCGTGTCGGATAGCGCCCTTGACTACGCCGTCAATCGTGACTGTGGCTTGGGTGACCCGCTGAATGACGGCGCGCATCAGTGCGATTTCTTCGGCAGGCAGCCCAGCTTCGCGAACGCAGCCGCGTAAGCCAGGAAACCCACAATCAGCAGCCGGGGCTCGCCCTTAACCGCCAGTAAGATACCCCACGCCAAAACCAAGCCGATCACCCCATACGCAGCGATTGCCAGAAGAAACTTCATGCCAAGAGGTTACCGTCGTTCAGCCTTGGCGCAAGTCGCCGATACAGGAGGAGATTTCCGGCCCAAGCAGGTGGCTTCAGCCGTAAGGTCTGTAGTCGAAGAGCCGCAAATGGGTATCAAAAGCTTCCTGGGGCTCAGCCTCAAGCTGCAAGACCAGTTCCACGTCCGTGAGATGATACCTCAGGCAGGTATCGATGGCTTTGCCGGAATCGGGAAAGTCCTGAGCCTGTCCCGGGTCAGGCGTCCATTGACCCTGGCCGAAGTACTCCTGCGTTCTCAGGTTTTTAACCAACCGCCTCATGGCACGACATTGATTAATAAACCTGTGAATACCAAGTGGAAAAGCGATATACTTATCCACAAGTTATTCACATCAACGAGTCCTTCTTCCCGGCAGCCGCTGACTTTCCTCTGTCCGGCTGGAGGCCATCCCGGCTGGCAGAACGGCCTTTGGTGGAGTCCTGCCGGGAGGGTGATGGAGGGACGGGCAGAACGAGATCATATCGTGGGTCGTCGTAACACAGAAGGATCTCCACATTGTCTAAGTGAGCCTCGAATATCAGCTCAACGGCCCGTGCTACCTGAGCAAGGTCCTGTGCGGCTTCCTGTTCAGGCGTCCACTTGGATGGTTCCTGAAAGAACCATCCAGTTTGAGTGTCGCGTAAAAACACTTTCATGGACTTGCTCTGCATCCCTGCCCCAGCAGGTCGTTGGTCGGTTTTTGGCAGCGTTGGCCAGCGCCGGCGAATGCGCTGCCGGTTATCACTTTGGCTCAAAAGCATCAGACCCACAATCCGGAGTAATACTGAACCTAATGACGCACAAATACGGAGGCCTTGCGGTTCGCTGTTAGCGTGGTTGGCGAGGATTCAGCTCAAGCGCCGGAATGATCATCCCGGCAATCGCCGCACAGAAACTGCCTGCCGTCGAAAAACATCCTGAAGGCTAGCTTCCGGCAGCCACATCGGTCACAAAACTCATAGATTTCCCGTGGGTCGAGTTTAACGGCGATCCAGATCCGGCCTTGCGCTTTACGGACCATTTCAATGCGCTCCGCCACTTGGTCGCGATGATAGTCGAAGACCGTGGCTTTGCTGCGGTCTTCGGTGAAATCCCATTCGGTTGCGGTGCCGGTAAGGTACTGCCCGTCGTCGTTGACTATCAACACCTTGACCGCCTCGCGATCATTCATTGGCGGCAGCATACCTCGAATGGGAGGCGGTGACCAGCGGCCGGTGGGAGTGGCATGCCACACCGCGCTAGCTAAGCGAAAGATTTACCCGGCTTTGCCCTTTGGCGGCAGCCTCGGCGGATTTGGGCGTGACGATAAACAAGCGTTCGGCGGTGACCTTTCCGCTTTGCAGGATAAAGGACTGCACCGCCTGGGCCCGCTGTTTGATCAGGTCGCGCTGTTCGCTGTCGGACACCTCGATGGCGGAAACGAGCCGCGCTTCGATCTGGTCCGGGGTCAAGGGAGCGCCGTCGGGAGCGAGAGGAATTGCCATGCGAAGCGGTTTGGCGGTGGAGGGGCGCTTGGCAACGGTCTTGATGAGATCGCCGGCGCCTTTGCGTCCTGACGTAGGCAGGCTCATCCGGGCGGTTGTGGCCGGTTCTTTGGCAGCAGGGGACTGGCCGACTTGTCCGGTCAGAGCCGTGACGGGAATCGCCGCGGCGGCGTTGGTATCGGCGGTAGCGACGGACTCCAGCACGAGCGGCTGGTTGGTTCCGAGTGTTGTCATCACCAGTTTGAGGAGCCTCTCGCGTTCCGCGGGTTCGAGCTCGAGGGCCGCGAGTCTCGGGGCCGGCTTGCCGGCGTCAGTCAACTCCTTCAGATGGAGGATCTTGAGGTGTTGCTCCAACTTCAGGCGGGCCAGTGCCGCGCGGTCCTGATCCGCATCGAACGAGCCAGCGATTTCCAGGTTGAGGGCCGGGCGTTCGTAGAGCGCCTTGACCAGCTTCTCAAGTTTTTGTGCCTCGGTGTCCGGGATATCGGCCCGGCCGGGCTGAAAGTCCACGAAGCTGAGCTCCTCGCCGCCGCCCACCAACGCGCCCAGCAGCGAGAAGGGCGAGGTGGCCGCCTTGACGATGAGGTTTACCACGACCTTGAAGACCAGTGGGGCGATCTTGAATTGCGGATCATCAGTCCGGCCGGTCAGTGGGATGTCGAGGTCAATTCGCCCGTTGCGGTCTTTCAGCAGTGCCACGGCGAGCTTGACCGGCAGGTGGGTGGCGTTGGTGCTTTCATTGCGGGGACCAAGGGTGAAATGGTCGATCAGGAACTTGTTCTCGGCTTTGAGCTGCTTCTGGTTGATGTCGTAATGGAGCCCCATCGTGAGCTTGCCTTTGTTGAGGGGATGCCCGGCGTATTTTTCCAGGTAAGTTGTGAAGGCGGTGAGATCAGTGTTCGTGAAAGCGACCGCCAGGTCGAGTTGCAGATCTTTGGCCAGCGGATTGACCTTGCCGGAAACGGAAAACGGCGAGGCGGCGTCCACCTTGCCGCGTAGATCCACGGTGGCGGTGCTTTGCTCCTGCGACGACAGACCCTTGACCGTGCCGCCGAATTCCTGCACGTCGAAGGTCGCATGCGGCTTCATCGATTCGTCGGCAAAATGGAATGCTGCGTTGTCCAACACAAGCGCGCCAAGCTGGACCGGGAACTCCCCGGCTTTCGCCGGCGTTGCGGTGGAGGCGGGCGCGACGGCTGCGGCGGGAGTGGCCGAAGCAACCGCCGCCTTTTCCGGCAGGATCGTCGTAAGATTCGGGCGGTGGTCCGGCCCGATAATGACGCTGGTCTGGATACCGCGCCATTTAACCTCTTGCACTTGCAGTTGGTTGGGCTGCAGGGCAAAGTCGATTCCGCTCACGCTGAGCGCGTCCCACTTCACGAACTCCTTGAAGAGCACCTGGTCGGTAGTAACGAAGTTGGTCAGGCTGAGGTCGCCCGTGAACGTTGCCAGTGGGGCTCCGCCGCCGGACGCTGCATAGCGCGCCTGGCCCCGCATGCCAAAGCGTCCGCTAGTGACGGTGAGACGCGCCTGCTCGTTCACGTAAGGCTGGAACGGACGCAAGTCCAGATCGCTTACGCCGATTTCCAGGTCGGCCTGGGGCGGAGCGATCTTCGCCGTGCCCTGCGCGCTGACCATGCCGGCCTGGTTGAGCCGCGCCGACAGCGCCACCGTGATCGGCGCATTGCTCACGGTGCTCAGCCCCTTCACGTTAAAAGCGAGCTGGTCGAGGCTCAACGCCGCCGGCTGGAGCGGCTTCTGGTCCTCCAGCTTGATGGCGTAACCGTCGAAGGCAATCTCCTTAAGGAGCACGGTCCACGGCGGTGCGGCCGGCGCGGGGATATTGGTGTCGGCGGGCTTCGCCGCCGGCAGATTCAACAGCCCGAGGAGGTTGACCTTCCCGTCCTTCGTCTGCCGCGCAAGGATCGAACCGCCGCTGGACTTGACCAGGCCCACCTCTATCCGGCGGTCGGCGAGGCTGGCTTCCGTTCTCTCGACAGAGAAGGACGGAATGACGACAATAGTCTGCCCGGTGTCCGCCGCTTTGAGCTGGAAGCCCGTCAAAGCGACGCCGGCGTTCGAGACGGTGACCAGCGGCGCGTTGGCGGTTCCGGCAAGCCGGTATTGCGCTCCCGCATCGAGTTTCCCGGCGAGAACCTCACCCCGCAGGTTGTCCTCGAAATAGGGTGCATACTTCTTGAGCTCCAGGCCGGCCAGCTTGACCTCCCCGGCGGAACGCAGCGGTGCGATGGAAAATGTGCCGCTGCCGGAGACCCGCTCCCCGGCTTCGGTCGGAATGCTGAATTCGTAAGCTGCTGCGTCAGAGTCCGGGCGCGTTGTGACGCCCTGCAGGTGGACCCGAATTGGCTTGAGGGTGGTTTCAAATCGGCTGTGCCGGCTCAGGTCGGCAAACGAGATGGCCCCGTCATTAAGGGTGAAGTCGTCCACCGCTACGGTCCACGGAGCGGAAGGCAAGGCCGGAGGCGTGTTCGTGGGCGCGGGCTTTGCGGCGAGGGGTTCCCGGAGCCGGTCGAAATTGAGCGCGCCATCCTTTTCGATGCGGACAATGCTGGTGCAGCGCGCGATCCTCACTTTGCTCACGTGCAGGTTACGCTCGCGCAGATCGAAATCCAACGACTGGAGGGACAACCACGGCAGGGTGGCCACGATATCGCCGTTATTCAGGTCTTTGAGCTTTAAGCTGGCTACCTCCATGGCGCCATGCGCAAGGGTGGCGTCGAACCCATTGGTGCCGGCGGCGAGCGCATAGTCGGCGCGGACGTTGAGCCGGCCCTCGGTAATTTCCGAGCGCAGGTAATCGCGCATCACCGGGGTCCATTTGCTGAGGTCGCCGCCCCTCAGCTCGAAGTGGCCGCGCGATTGAAACGGCTGCACCACCAGGGTGCCGGCCCACGAGAAGCTCCGGCCAGAGTCGCTGCTGGCCTCGAACGAATAGACGCTGCCCTTGCCGGCCCGGGTGGTCAGATTGGTCAGCGAAATATTAATCGGCCGGAAGTCCGTATGCAGCGGCAGACGGTGGGTCTCATCGTCCAGTGCGACCGCGCCCTCATCAATGTGCAGCCACCAGACGTTCACGCGCGGCAGGGCGCCGGGCTTCTCCGGCTTGGGCGGCAGCGGCGCAGTCTCGTCGAACATGTTGGCGAAGTTGAACTGCCCGTCCTTGAACAGTGCCACATGCCCATAGGGCTGCTGGAGGCCGATGTCGGCGAAGGTCCACGCAAAGCGGAACAGCGAGGAGAGCTGGAAGTTCACATACAGCTCTTCCCACGACGCAAAGACCTTCCCGTCCGGTTCGGTGAGCGACAGCCCACGAATGGTCAACGAGAGGACCAGCGGGTTGAACTTGACCTGCCGGACCGCCGCCTGCCGCTTGGTGATGGCCGGGAGCCGCTTGACCAGTTGGGACTTGATGATCGGCGGCAGCACAAAGAAGCCGACGAGCACGTAAACCAGGAATGCCACGCCCACCCACAACAGGCGTCGATACCACCGCGACTGTTTGAAGGCGTGGAAGGATGCAATTGGTATAGACATGTAACCCGCCGCAATTCTAGCACGATTTGGCATGATCGAAAATGGCAAATATGTCTGGCCATCCCTGCCACGGCCAACCACATTTTTGGCCAGTCTATGGCCGAGCCTATTAAGCTGATACGCATTCCCTCGCTGAAAACCGTTGCCGAGTTTCGCGCTCACGTGGGCTCGCTGGGAATTGAATTGCCCTGCGAGGATGCCATCGTCACCGGGTCCGCCTCGCCGCTAGCGCAGCCGCTCCGGCAGACCTCCATCAACGGCAAGGGCATTGGCAATCGCTACGCCGTGCAGCCCATGGAAGGGTGGGACGGCACCACCAGCGGCGGCTTGACCGACGACGTCCTCCGGCGCTGGCAACGATTCGGTGAGAGCGGCGCCAAGCTGATCTTCGGCGGGGAAGCTATGGCCGTGCGGCCCGATGGCCGGGCCAATCCCAATCAGCTCATCATCAATGAACAGAACAAGGCCGACCTGGCGAAACTCCGCAACACGCTCGTCGCCGCGCACAAGAACCGCTGCGGAACCGCCGACGATCTCGTCATCGGCTTTCAGTTGACGCACTCCGGCCGGTTCTGCAAGCCCAACGATAAGTTCCGCCTCGAACCCCGCGTCTCCTATCGGCATCCCATCCTCGACCGGACTTTCAAGATCACCAGCGATGCCCAGGTCTGGACCGACAGCGAGCTGGAGCGGCTGGTCGAGGACTATGTCAAGGCGGCGAAGGTTGCCTGGGACGTGGGTGCCGACTTCGTGGACATCAAGCACTGCCACGGCTACCTCCTGCACGAATGCCTCAGCGCGTTTACGCGGCCCGGCAAATACGGCGGCTCCTTCGAGAACCGCACCCGCCTGCTGCGGGAGATCATTGCCGCCATTCGTGCCAGCGGGAATAAGATCGAGTTCGGCGTCCGGCTGAGCGCTTTCGATTCCGTGCCCTTCAAGCCTGACCCCGCTTCGTCGCGGCCTGGAAAGCCCGGCCCGGGTGTGCCCGATGATTTCTCCCGCTGCCTGCCTTATCGATATGCCTTCGGCGTGAACCAGCACAACCCGGTCGAATACGATCTCGCCGAGACGTTCCAGTTCTTGGACCTCTGCGCGCAGCTCGGGGTCAAGATCGTCAACCTCAGCGCCGGCTCTCCTTACTATAATCCCCACATCCAGCGGCCGGCGGCTTATCCGCCGTCGGATGGTTACCAGCCGCCCGAAGACCCGCTGGTCGGCGTCGCCCGGCAGATCAATGCGGTTCGCCAGCTCAAGGCCCGCGCGCCCGCGAGCCTCCTGTTGGTCGGCACCGCCTACAGCTACCTGCAGGAATATCTGCCTCACGTCGCGCAACACGTCGTGCGTAATGGCTGGGCCGATAGCATTGGACTCGGCCGGATGGTGCTCTCCTACCCGCGCATACTGGCCGATGCGATAGGGCAGGGGACCCTCGCCACCAAATCTATCTGCCGCACCTTTAGCGACTGCACCACCGGCCCCCGCAACGGCCTCGTCAGCGGCTGCTACCCCCTCGACCGCTACTACGCCTCGAAGCCCGAGGCCCGGAAGCTCAAGGAGATTAAGAAGCTGTAATGTCAGTTTGGCGCGCATGGGTGGCGGAGCGGCAGGTTTGCTGTGGTGACGGTAAGCCCTCACCCCGTCCCTCTCCCCCGCCGAGAGGGAGAGGATGTCCTTTAGGGCAGGTGAGGGGGCAGCGGCGGGCATACCATCAGGCCGCCGGCACTCGCGCTTGGAACTGCCGCGGCAGGCTCTCGAACTCGCCCACCATCGTGCTAGCCCGGATGAACAGGCGCTTGCCCGCAGCGGGTGCCGCGCCGAATTCAGCCGCGTACAGCGCCGTAATGTCCGCCGCATTTGCGACCGGCGCCGGGCAGACGCCGATGATGCGGCGCACCAACCCGTTGCGGGCCCGTGACGTCACCGTCAGACCGAGTTTTCCAACCTGTGGGATGTCTTGTATTTTCATATGTTGCTTACCTTTCTCTTGTTGTTGTGTTTGTTGTGAACAGCGCGCGTGGCCCGTTGTGGGCCGACAATTGCGCGCGCCGAAAGTGATCTAAATCCTCACTTCACCCTTATGGTGGGAAGTGTGGCTTCCCAAATTGGGAAGGGTGTCTTCCCACCCCCCTCCAAACACGGCTCAGAACTACCACCGCTGTCACCCCTATGGTGGGTAGAGAGGCTACCCAAATTGGGTAGTCTCTCTACCCAAAGGCTAATTGACTCCGGTAGCAACCCCTTGAAAAGCCCGGCGATGCGTAGCAGTCGAAGCGACGAGGCTCCTGCTTCTGGCGGTAGGCTCGACACATTGCCGACCTCGTTGGACGAGCTGAAGCACCTCCCAGTCGAGACCTACGCCGAGCTGGCTGCCTTGCTTCCCGCCATTTTGGACGTAGCTTGCAATGGAGAACTCTAAAATGATTGCCAATAATCCAATTGCCTTAAAAGCCGTTTCTCCCTCCACCCGCCCGGGCATGGGCACCATTCTGTTTCCGGGCGGCGTTGCGTTTCGCGTCTGGGCGCCGTTCACCTCGAGTGTCTGCGCTGCCGGAACTTTCAATCAGTGGAGCCCTTCGGCCAATCCGTTCGCCAGCGAAGGCAACGGCTATTGGTCGGTGGAAGTGCCCGGAGCCGGCATTGGCGATGAATACCAGTTCGTGATCCGCAACGGAGCACAACCGCTGATCTGGCACAAAAACCCTTACGCCAGCGAAGTGGTCAACTCGTCGGGCAATGCTATCATCCACGATCCCAACTTCGACTGGGCGGGCGACAGCTTTGTGATGCCGCCGTGGAATGAACTGGTGATTTACGAAATGCACGTCGGCACCTTCAACGACGCGCCCGGCACCGGTCCCGGCACGTTCGACGAAATCGTGCCGAAGCTGCCTTACCTCCGCGATCTGGGCGTCAATGCCATTGAAATCATGCCGGTGGTCGAATTTCCCATGGATTACTCCTGGGGCTACAACCCGGCGCAGCCGTTCGCGGTGGAAACCGCGGTAGGCGGGCCCCAGGGTCTATACCGGTTCGTCAAGGCGGCGCACGCCCAGGGCATCGCCGTGATTCTCGATGTGGTTTATAATCATTTCGGACCGGGCGACCTCGATCTGTGGCGTTTCGACGGCTGGTCGGATGGCGACCACAACGGGGGAATATATTTTTATGACAATTCCCGCGCGCACACCGATTGGGGTGATACCCGCCCCGACTATGGTCGTCCCGAAGTGCGCCAATACATCCGCGACAACGCCCTGTTCTGGCTGAACAAGTACCGGCTGGACGGCCTGCGCCTCGATTCGGTGAGCAACATTCGCAGCGTCGCGGGCCGCGATCTGCCGGACGGTTGGAGCCTGCTGCAAGGGATCCATAATGACATCCGCGCCTCGCAGCCGTGGAAAATCACCGTGGCCGAGGATTTGCAGAACAACGAATGGATCACGAAAGATACCGGCAGCGGCGGCGCGGGCTTCGGCTCGCAGTGGGACGCTGGCTTTGTGCATCCGATCCGGGACGCCATCATCGCGGCGAACGATGCCGACCGCGACATGTGGGCCGTGAAGGATGCGCTCTACCATGGTTACAACGGCGATGCGGTGCGGAGGGTGATTTACACCGAGTCGCATGACGAGGTGGCGAATGGTCACTCACGGGTGCCGGAGGAGATCTGGCCGGGCAATGCGGGAAGCTGGTTTTCCCGCAAACGCTCCACGCTCGGCGCGGCGCTCGTGTTCACCGCGCCCGGCATCCCGATGATTTTTCAGGGACAGGAGTTTCTGGAAGACAAATACTTCCGCGATACGGTCCCGCTCGACTGGTCGAAACTGAAAACCTACGCGGGGATCCAGGCGCTTTACCGGGACTTGATCCGGCTGCGACGGAACTGGTTCAACCAGACGCGGGGTCTCCGCGGCCAGCATATTAATGTTCATCACGTCAATAACCGGGATAAATTGATCGGCTACCATCGCTGGGAAAATGGCGGGCCCGGCGACGACGTGGTGGTGGTCGCGAATTTTGCCAACCGCGGTTATGACAGCTATGCCCTCGGTTTTCCGCGAGCGGGCCAGTGGCGCGTGCGCTTCAACAGCGACTGGCAGGGCTACAGCGCAGACTTCGGCAACCAACTGGGCTTCGACACCGTGGCCAGCCCTGGCCC
>OCZT010006687.1_pt1 | contig 11404 bp, 13 predicted proteins | sample 1539031 | NCBI WGS metagenome assembly OCZT01 (sample SAMEA3539308, study PRJEB22396) | soil metagenome | biome: tundra; feature: field; material: soil | place: USA | collected 2010-05 | depth 0.15 m
TCGTGGACGCGAAAAGCTCTCACAAGGATCGGACCGAACCTCCGGGGTCAGGCCAGCTCGCGACGCTTCCCGATCGGCTCGACATCGTCCTCGACAAGATCTTGGATCACTTCCTCTCACATCCAGACCCAAGTGGTTTCAAGGCTCAACTGGTAGTTGTTGATCGCACCGCGTGTGCGCTCCACAAGGGCGCGCTCGACGCCAAGCTCGCCGCGCGCGGCCTTCCCCCCGAATGGTCCGACGTGATCATCTCCAGCGCTCAGAACTCCGAGCCACTCGTCGCACGGTTCGAGTACGGCAAGCAGAAGCAGGACGACCTCATCGAATACTTCAAGCTGACCCCGAACGAGTGGGAGAACTGGAACAGGGAACGCTACGGCGACGATACGACTAAGTGGCGTCCGGCCTTGAAGATCCTCATCGTCTGCGACCGCCTGCTCACGGGTTTCGATGCCGCGATCGAGCAGACGATGTATCTCGATAAGCCGCTTCGCGACCACAATCTGCTTCAGGCGATCGCGAGGACGAACCGACCGCTCCCAGCGATGGACAAGCTCACCGGCGTGGTGGTGGACTACTTCGGGGTCTTCGCGGACATGCAGAAGGCGCTCAATTTCGACGAGAACATCGTCGAGGAATCACTCATCGACTGGGACGCCCTGCGGCACGTCGTCCCGGAGGAGGTCGGTCGCTGCATGGCCCAGTTCGAGGGCATCAAGATCGAGGACACGAGAGAGTGCCTGCTCGCGGCCCTGCGTCGCCTACGGGACCCCGACGCAGCCAAGGTCTTTGAGCAGAACTTCAAGAGCTTGGAGCGGCTCTGGGAAGCGGTCGCGCCTGATCCGTGCCTTTACCCGCACCGCCACGACTACAGTTGGCTCTGCGGGATCTACGTCGCCTACCGCCGGCGGCAGCGCGGCAGCCAGGCGACGTACGGTGAGCTGTCCGCCAAGACCCGCAAACTCATTGAAGAGAACACGACCTTCATGAGGGAGGCGGAAGCCCTGCCGGTCTTCCACATCGATAGGGACTACGTCACCAAGATCGACCAGCTTCCGTCGCCTTCCGACAAAGCAGCGGCTCTAGAAGCGGCCCTGACTGCGGAGTTGACCGACGGCGATGTTGGCTTCACGTATCGCCAACTTGGCGAGCGTCTCCGGCTCCTCAAGGAGCGGAAGGACGCGATCGACGAGGCTGCCGAAGAACAGCTCCGATTGCTCGAAGAGATCGCCGACGAAGCCGTCAAGACGAAGTCGGAACCCGAGCGCCTCGGGCTAACTCAGCCGGGCGAGCATGGTCTGTACGCCGTGCTACGCGCGTACGCTCCGGACCCGGACGACGCTGCGGTCGCGGAATGCGCACGGAGCATGGTGGCCCACCTGCGAGACAACGCCCTCCTGTCACCTGGTTGGAGCAATTCACGCAGTGGGCGGATGCGGGTCGAGCAATCGTTGCTTGCCGAGTCGTGGAACCCGACGTACGCCGTCCTCGGATTCGATCCTCAAGATTCGGATCCGTTATTCCTGAAGCTCGCGGTTGAAGAACTGGCGAAGACCGATGCGGGCTGATACGACAAGCCGGATCACCGCGCGCGTCTCGATTGGAGGTCGCGAGGTCGAGTACCGCGTCAATCGGACGCGTCCGAATAGCCGGCGCAGAATCCGCGTTGGCGTCACCGGGATCGATGTGTTTGATCCGGGCTCAAACGATCCGACGACTGTCGAGGAGTTTGTTCAGGCGCACGGCGATTGGGTTCTCCACCAGCTCGACCGTGTTGAGCGACTCCGGTCTATGCGACGCATCCACGAGGCGGCGGCTGGCGAGATCTTGTTCCACGGTGTGCCGACAGCAGTTGGGGTCGACGACGCCCCGCGCCGAAAGGGCTCCAACCGTGTCCTCCACGCCGACGACCGGCTGATCGTCGCCCGAGGATGGGCATCGACACTATCGCCGGCCCGCACGCTTGAAAACTGGATGCGCCGCCAGGCACGCGCGGCAATTGCGCCACTCGTGGACAGCTACGCGGCCAGAATCGGCGCCGCACCGGGACGGCTTTACATCATGGACCAGCGCACAAAGTGGGGAAACTGCTCGACCCTCGGAAACCTCTCCTTCAACTGGCGAATCGTCATGGCGCCAACGCCAGTCCTTCGCTACCTCGTCGCACACGAGGTGGTGCACCTCGCCGTTCCGGACCACTCGCAACGTTTCTGGCTCACGGTGCAGAGCATCTGTCCCGAGGCCGAGCGCTCGCGCCAGTGGCTCGTCGCGCACGGTGACCGCCTGCTCATCGATCTCGCGGCACTGCTGACGTCCATTGAGGCTTTGATCGCCTGAGCTGGCTGCCGCTCGATGCAGGCGCGGGCCGCGGCGCTCGCGTGACCGGCGCGTCGTTTCTGGCTTGCGCATGCCCGGCTGCTTCCCTCATACGGCGCTGAGCGCTCGCGCGAAGGACACCCACACCTTCAGCTCGGGCCGGGTCGCGACACTGCTTCCGCCGAGGAGCGGGCGCGTCGTTTGGCCACACGATCCCCCCGTCGGCCGAACGGGGAGTCTGCGCGGTGTTCGCTACCGCTCGTCCTGGATCGACTGCTGGCGCCAAACGCGTAAACAGCTCTACCTCCGCCGTAGGTGGCCGTTACTCCGCTCTTGCTGCAGCGGTCCGTGCGGCTGAATGGTTCGGTTTTGCAGGGGATTATTGACCTACGGCGGACTTGGGGACGAATCCGGCTAATCCGCCGTTGGTCGTCGCTTGTCAGGTCGTCGTCTCGCGGCGAATACCCTCGCTTTGCAGCGATTTCGCGCGACCAAGCGCGGAGTTGGGTCGCTGCGAGGCCGGAGACTTGGGTAGGTGTCGGTTGGCGTCATGGTCGCGGAGTCCCCGGTCGGCCAGGTCATCGGCGGCCGGCTGGCGGCGAGTGGCGTATTCGACTTGCATCCGCTCTGGTCGGTGTTAGCCTTTGGGGCCTCGATTGATGGCTTGCTCTGTTTGAGCGACCCCCTCGCAATGACGAGGCATCCGAGACCTCAGGCACATAGCCGGACCTCCACACACGGCAGTCCGAGCGCACCACGAACACCCGCGGCCTCGCGTTTGGACTGGCCTGCGTAAAGTCGTGTCGCTGCCTTTTCGATCGACACGCGTCCCGCTTTGTTGTCGGTGATCGTTCTGCGCGGGTGACGCCTCGCGGATCCACGCGTTCGGTTCGGACTCGTCGTGGTCTGTCGGGTCCGCCGCACCAGAGCTGCACCTCCGCCCGGGGGCGGTGAACGTCGCCGTGGCCAGCGTCGCCGTCGCAGCTGTCGACCGGTGCGTCGTCCACGTCGGTCGCGACTCGCGACGAGCTCTGGCGCCTGTTCTTCGCCGGCCATGTGTGGTCGGCTCACGCCGATGAGAGGAGGCCGGATGGCCTGACCTACGCCTACGTCGCAAACGACGTCGGGCAGATCGAGTGCCCCTACAAACACGTCGACCCCGAGGTGAAGACTCGGGGCCGGCGACAAGCCTCGAAAGGAGGCTCCATGATCAGAAGGAACCGTAGCACTCGCTCGGGCGGCTTCCCGCCGCTTGAGCGACCTGGCCCACGGAATGGGAGCGGCACGCGGACCGGCACGCGCCGGACGCTCCGCGCGGTCGCGCAGCTGGTGCGATCGTGGCGCCGGCTGGCGCACGTGCCGACACTGATGCAGGTCCGCGCGCTTGCCCGCTTCGAGGGGCGCGAGCCGTGCTCGTACCTGCTCGACCCGAAGGTGAACTACGTGCCCGAGCTGCCGCTCGGGGGCGAGAACCCGCTCGGCCGGCACGCGCTGTGCTTCACCGGCCGCCACCCCGACAACGGGCGGCGGTTCGAGCTGGTGACGCTGCCCGACGGGTGCGCGTTCGACCTGCTCGGCATCAGCGGCTGATCGCCGCCTGACGTACCCAACGGCCCGGAGGACGCTCGCCCCGATTCGATCGGGACGACGCCTCCGGGCCGTTCGTCGTTCTCGACCGGCAACAGTCACACAGGCGAAGAAGGCGACTCGATCCGGGCGGCGGCGGCGTCGTCATCTCGCCGGGGTTACGGCGCCTTCCCGGCCTGCCCGTCACCCACCGGCCGCGTACACGGCCGTTCAACCCAAACCCACAGGAGGACCAGATGTTCACGACCATCAACGCTGCGCGCACGCGCGCGCATCTCTCCCGCCACGAGCGCCAGCGCCTCGCCCGCGCGGAGGCGTTCTCGCGCCGGACGACGGCGAGTTCGCCGGCGACTCCGGCGATTCAGTTCCAGCAGGGCGAGCTCGAGCTGATCGAAGGCCTCGTCCGCCATAACCGCACGGCGGTGTCGAGCTCGGTGCTCGCGATCGCAGGAATCGGTGCTGGCAGCGCGAGGCGGCGAGCCGTGCTCGCCCTGGTCGACGAGGTGGCGCGCTCGGCACAGGCGCAGGGCGCGATCAGCCCGGAGCGCGGCGCACAGATCGCCCGCCACGTCGGCCGCGAGCTGGAAGGCGGCGAAGCGCCCCTCGCCGGCTGAGCGGCGTAGTCCGTGCTCCGGCACCGTCAGGCCGGCGCGAGTGTCACGACACCGCTGCCACATACGCCGCAGATGGCGGCGCGGACGGTGGACACCGTGCGCCCTGCCCGAAGCCGCGGGCCGCACTCACACAGCAGACCGATGCCGCTGCGGCTCGTGCTAGGACCGAGCGGAGGCTCGCCGCTCGCGCGCAGCGTGCCTGCGAGTTGGGCGAGCGTGTCGCGGTAGGCGACGGCGGCCGGGTCGGACAGAGCGGTCACAGACCAGCCCCGCTCCGGATCGCGGCACACTTCGAGCCCGATTTCCTCGGCTATCGCCTTGAAGTACTTGTTGTGATAGCGCCCCTGCCGGCTTGTGTCCTTGATGCCGCGCTGGAAGGCGATCGCGTGCGCGGCCTCGTGAACCAGGGTCCCCAGAGCGTCGGTGGCTGAGCCTGCTAGCCCGTTGGCGGTGATGAGCACCTCACTCAGACTCGCGGCCGCCTCCCAGGACAGCAGCATCGCGCTCCGCAGCAGCCGCTGGGCTGACGCCGCAAGCTCCGCCATCAGGCTGCCGTCGTCGATCGCGGGAGGCTCCGCCCGCGGCTCGGCGGCCTCGACCACGTAGAAGGGCAACCACCGAGCGGGCGCGAAGTGACCGAGCTTCTGCCTGGCGGCGCGGCGAGCTGAGGAAGTCCCGAGGACCAGGACGACGGGCGGCACTTCGCGGTGGTGGGCGCGGATCGCGCCCCATGCGCGCTCGAGTGCGGCGACCAGCTCGTCGACGTCCAGCCGTTCCGTCTCGTGCCGCGCGCTCACCGTACGGATGTTGCCGCGCCTTCGGGACGGACAGGGGCGAAGCGAGCGACGAGGTGCTCGAGATCCTGGCTCCTCGCCTGTGAGGCGCTGATGCCAACAAAGAAATGGAGGCCCAAATGGAGAACGACAGACGCCCCGGCCGAGGCCGTCGGCTAGTTGACGCCGCGAACGGCTGGCGCGAGGGCATGATGCTCAGGGCGCAGGTCCCCGGTGCGCTGCCGCATTACGTCGGGCCCGAGATCTGGGATGAGGCGCGGGGCGACGTGATCGCCAGCGAGGCTGAGACGATCGCCGACGACGTCGGGCCGGAGCTGCTCACCTCGGCGGACGAGCGCGGGCGGGAGGGGTTGCGCGGGCGGGTAATCGACGAGATGAACGCAGCACTCGTCGACGTCGGGGACACCTACCTAGCTCCGGACGGCATTCGCTACTCGCTGTCCGGCGAGGGGGAGCTTGACCCGCCCGCCGACGAAGGTAGGCTCGACCACGAGATGTCAGCCGGTGAGCAGAGACCGACCGTCGTCGAGGTGCTGCGGTTCGAGGACCTGCCGCTCGGATCCGGTGCGAGCCGGCGGGCGGTGGTTCGCTGGAGCGACGGGACGGAGGGCGAGGCGGTTCGCTTCTACAGCGAAGTGCTTGTGTGCGAGGGCGACCTGATCGACAAGACGAAGGACGAGATCAGGTCGTTGCACTTCCGCCGCGACCGCGACTGGCTGCAGTCGTAAGGCTGGCGACGCCGGCTGCCACTGCGGGGGCGGCCGTAGCGTCAGTCAGTGAGACCGAGCGCTGTCGGCTCGCAGTGCTGGCAGCGCACGCTGCGCAGCCCATAGCCGAGGTTCCCGAACGCCCACTCGTTGAGCTCCTTGGGATCGGGTGAGCAGACCTTGATGTAGTCGACGGTCTGGCGGGTGCCGCCGGCGAAGCCGGGCTCGAGCGTGAAGCAGTTCGCGCGGTGTAGCCGGGTGCTGTCCCGGTCGGACAGACCGCGGTCGGTATTGAGCACGTAGCCCCGCGGGCGCTTCGCCACCCATTCACGGAACTCCTCATCCTCGGCGGAGAACTTGCGGACGCCCACGACCAGAACCTAGCAGCGGCCGACCGGTGCCCAGAGCCCAGCGACGAGATCTGCCCGGGCCGGGCTGTCACCGAGGAGGTAGGCCATTCAGAGCGTGGTCGAGCAACTGGCGTGACCGACTCGTCCGGTAATCCGCCGCCCCGAGGCGGTACCGCCTGACTTGAAGTAGACGTCGGCGTACCCCGAGCTGTCGGTGTGCCAGGTGCCCGAGTGGCCGTAGGCGTCGGTCACGGTCACTGTCTGGTCGGGCTGGTTCGAGTGCACGTAGACGTTGTAGTCGTTGTATGCGGAGCTGTAGGAGGAGATGATGGTGCACTCGGCGCCCTGCGCCGGCGCCGAGGTTGCGGTTGGACCGCTCGGCGCGGGTGAGGAAGGTTGGGCGAGCCGCACCCAGTTGGTCACGATCTCGTGCTGCGCCTGTGCGAGGGTGATCTGCCCGTCGCACACCTTCTGGCGAAGCTCGTTCTCGACCGTGTCCTTGGGGTTCGGCGATGCGCCCGGTTCGGGCCAGAGGTTGCGTGGGTCGTTCGTCGCGCCGCCGAGCTCGAGCGGCACGAAGTGGTCGTACTCGTAGTCCCCGAGCGAGCCCGTGTCGCCGTAGGCGGCCATGCTCGCGGCCTTCTCCTGCTCGGTGATGCTCTCCGGGGGGCGCACCGTGGCTGTCCAGCCCTCGACGCAGATCGTCCGGTCGATCGTCGCCTGGGTGACGGCGGGGTTGAGCGCGCCGGGCGTGCAGGTCGGGTCCGGGCGGGAGTAGAGGCCGGTGCCGACCGCGTGGCAGGAGCCCGGGGCGGGCTGCGACTGCACGACGTCGTTGCTCGCCGACGAGTACGCGAGGGAACCCGAGCGAGGATTGGTCGGCGGCGCTGGGTGACGACGGCGCGGGCGGCCAGGATGGTGAGGCGGTCGTTTCGCCGGCCGGGTCTGGGCGGTGGTGCCCACCGTCGCCGGCGGCGAGGTGGGCTGCGCCGCCGTCGAGCCGGTCGTGGTGGTGTCTGCGGCGCATCCCGATGCGGCGAGTGTCGCGGCCAGCAGCGCGGCCGCCAACGTGTAGCGGCTACGGTTGCGCACGCCTGCGAGCGAGAGGTCGTTCATGGACGTTGGGTCGCGCCCACAGACGCGTCCCTGACGCGAAGTCGCAGCGTGAACACTCGCAGCTCGTCTCGACCTGGCGGCCGCGGGCGTCCAGTGTGATCGTCACCTCGCCGGCGAGACAGCGCTCGTCGCACGGCGACAGCCCAAGGGCGGGCGAGACGTGGAAACGGCCGCGTCTGCCCGGCCGGGAACTTGGAGTGACTCACGGGCTGATCCTACGTCGCGCCCGGCTGCGCACCCTGCGGTCGCCCCGACGGACAGGAGCGGCTGCCGACGCGGAGCGCGGCCTCTCGCCGGTCATGACGCCGGCTTAGCGGAGTCGCGTAGGCGCGCCCGCGCAAGACACCAAACCAACTCTGGAAGGAGCACCGATGAAGCGAACACCGCTTCGCCGGCGTGCCCAGCTGCGCGCCCGCAAGCCCCTACGGCGCACTACGCCGTTTCAGCGAACAGACTCGATGGCAGCGAGTGAGGCGCAGCGGGCCGCCGTCGCCGGCCGGCCGTGCATCGTGTGCGGCGCCGAGCACCGCGTTGATGCTGCGCACCTCATACCTCGGTCGCTGGGCGGCTGCGGCGACCCGCTCTGTGTCGTGCCGCTCTGTCGCCGCCCCTGCCACTGCGCCTATGACTCCGGCGAGCTGGACCTGCTGCCGCACCTCGAGCCCGCCTGGCGGGCGCAGCTCGCACACGCCGTCGGGCACGTCGGGCTGATCGGCGCGCTGCGGCGGATCAGCGGCTCGCGCACGTCAAGCTCCCCGAGTCCGAACCAGCGGCCGCAGCGACTGGCATGATTGGCACGGTGACGATTCGCAAGTCCTCGACCTGGACACCGGAAGAGCGGGCCCGCGAGGAACGGGCCCACACGATCCGGGCTCGGCAAGATCGCGAGAAGACACCCGAGGATCGGCTCGAGGAGACCCTTCGCCTGAGCAAGCTCATAAGCGAACTGCAGCAGGGCGCGGCGCGCGATGTTCCAGGCCGATGAGCTGCTGCTCGCGCTACGAGAGGCCCACGTCAGGTTCGTAGTCATCGGCGGGATCGCCGTCGGTGTGCACGGGTACGTTCGCGCGACCAAGGACCTCGACATCGTTCCGGACCCGGAGCCCGAGAACGTCACGCGGTTGTCGTCGCTACTGCGTGAACTCGACGTCCAGCACGTCGGCGTCGGCGACTTCGCAGCCGAGGAGTTCCCTTATGACCCGACCCATCCCGAGCAGCTAGCGCAGGGGGCGAACTTCAGACTCGAGACGCGCCTGGGGCCGCTCGACATCATGCAATGGGTCGCCGGGATCGACGAGGACCCGGCGTATCCGGCGCTCGCACGCAAGGCGATCACCGTGGATTTCCGCGGCGGGCCGCTGCTCGTCTGCGGGCTCGAGCATCTCTGCGCGATGAAGCAGGCGGCCGGGCGGGAGCAGGATCTGCAGGACCTGCGCGAGCTAGGCGTGGGCCAGCCGCCGGAGTCCTAGACGGGGCAGCTCTTCTCGAAATACACGACCTCGGTGCCGGCGAGCTGCCCGCGGCCGACCTCGCGGTACCCCGCCGTCGAGTAGAGCCGACGCGCCGGCGTCTGGGTCGCGGGCGTGTGCAATCGCAGCGCCCGGTATCCGAGCTCGCTCGCGCGGTGCTCAAGTCGGGCGAGGAGCGTCCGGCCGAATCCGCGTCGCTGGAACCCCGGATGGACGCGCATTCGATTGAGCTCAGCGACCGCGTCGGTGACGTGGCGTAGCGCTCCGATCGCGATCAGGCGCCCATCCAAGATGCCAACGAGGAACTCGCCGCCGTCCTCGAGGTAGCCGGCAGCCACCGAGTCGAGGTCCTCGTCCCCGCGACCGCGTGCGCCGGCTGCTCTCATCGCGGCGTCGTCAAGCGCATGCACGGCACGGGCGTCGCCGGTCGCGAAGCGCCGAACCTCGAGCCCACCGCTCTCGCCGGGCGACCTCGAGTCCGGTTCGCCGTCAGACACCAAGTTGCGAGCCGTCGCGAGCCGGCTAATCGCCGGCCGCGGGGGCGATACGGTAGCCGCGCTCGGCTTTCTGCACCTCGCCGCTCTTGGCGAGCTTGGACAGCGTCGTCGAGACCGTCGGGCGCGCGAGCCCGGTTTTCTCGGCCACCTGGCCGGCGGTCATCGCCTCGCCACCGGCGAGCGCGGCGAGCACGGAGGACCTGGTCGCACCGGGCGCCGTCCGGCGAGGAGGCCCAGCCGAAGGCTGCCCTGTCCGCTGGGACGGTGCGCGCTTCGTTGCCGAAGCCTTGCGCTTCGGCGTCGCAGCCTGGGCGCGCTTGCGCGCTGCCGGCTTGCGCGCGACAGGCTTCTGCGCGGGCGCGGCCGAGGAGCGCGGGTCGAGCGCAGCGAGCGCTTTGCGCAGGCGGTCGGCCTCGTGGGTGAGCTGGTCAAGGCGCTGCTGGATCTGTTCACGCAGACGGTCGATCACGTCTTTTCACATCCTCGTGGTCGGGGGCGGGCGATCGTACACGCCCGGCGAGCCGCGGACCCGGCGGCGATGAGCGCGGGCTCTGGCTACTTCCAGAGCGAGCGCCAGAAGCCCGCGCGGCCGAGGCCGCGACCGACCGCGACGTTCCGAGCGCGGCGGACCATCCGGCGTGGGTTCCCCGACGCGGCCGCACCGATGTCGTTCGAGATCCTGGCGGCGCGGTACAGCTGCGAGGTGAAACTGCGGCGACGTGCAACCAGCCGAGCTTACGCCGAGCCCGGTCGCATTACCACCCGACGGCTGACGTCCCGGTGATGGTCAGCCGTCGATGAAGTCCGGCTCCTGCTCGCGGTCGCGCGCGAGCAAGCGGAGTAGCCGTCCCGGCTAATGGGGCGGAGGCGAAGCCGGCGGTCCTCACGACGCCGCACAGCACTTCCACAACACACACCAACAAGAACGGCCGCCCCGAGTGACTGGGGCGGCCGCCAAACCCGTGCCCGCACCACTTCTTTGGCGAGAAACGCGCGAGCACCGACCCCAGGAGGGTACCTGATGCACACCCTGTCAACACGCACCCTGTCCGCGCTCGCGTATGACCGCGGCGAGGACTACGACCCGGCCGATCCGGTCTGTCCGGACCTGCTCGAGGCGCTGTCGCTGGTCGAGCAGGCGCGGCCGGTGATCGGCGAGGACGGCCCGTACGAGCGGGCCCGCCAGCGCCAGCGGGAGCGCCGCCAAGCGGATGGGATCCCGGACTGGTTCTCCGCCGAGGACCTGATCGCCGCGCCGTGGGACACGGCCGACTCGCGGTTCGTCTGAGCGATCGATCCAGCAGCTCGGGCGCACCCGTCAAAAGCACGGGGCGCCCGAGCGGCACCCACGCGGGGCTGTCACACAGTTCACAACCACTTACCTCCAAAGGAGGTCACATGTACCCGACCCGTAGAACCACGATCCTGATCGCGGAGGAACACGATCACACGCGCGGGTTTCTCGCCGACAACCTGACGGCAGATGGCTACCGCACCCTTGTCGCGTGCGATCGCGCTAAGGCGCTGGCGCTGCTGTCCGTCGAGCGACCCGAGCTGATCGTCGTCGACATCAACGGACGCACGCTCGAGCTGCTCGACGCGGTCCGCTCTGGCGAGGGGATCGCCGGGCAGATCGACCCGGACACGCCGCTGATCGTGCTGACGGGCGACCCGAGCCGGCTTCACCGGATCCGGATGCTCGAGCGCGGCGGAGACGACGTCGTCCAGAAGCCGTTCTCGTACCCCGAGCTCCGCGCACGGATCGGAGCGGTGCTGAGGCGCTCGGAGATCCGCCGCGGAGCGCGGGTGCTGCGCGCCGGCCCGATCGTGATCGACGTCCGCTCCCGCGAGGTGCGTGTGTTCGACCGGCCGGTCGAGCTCTCGGCGAAGGAGTACGACCTGCTGGTCACGCTCGCCGGCGAGCCGACACGGGTGTTCACCCGCGCGGAGCTGC
>OCZT010006688.1_pt1 | contig 11404 bp, 9 predicted proteins | sample 1539031 | NCBI WGS metagenome assembly OCZT01 (sample SAMEA3539308, study PRJEB22396) | soil metagenome | biome: tundra; feature: field; material: soil | place: USA | collected 2010-05 | depth 0.15 m
TTCTCACGGAGCTGGCGGTGCGCTATGGCGTGGCCGCCGCCACCCAAAACCAGGCCTTTAACGCCCTGCTGTTCTTCTACCGACACGTCCTCCGCCGTGAATTCGGCCAACTGGATGGGGTGGTTCGCGCCAAACGCCATCGCTACGTCCCCGTGGTCCTCTCCCGCGCCGAGACCGAGGCTATCCTCGGTGAGCTACATCCGCCCTACCGCCTGGTCGGCCTGCTGCTCTACGGCTGCGGCCTCCGCCTGATGGAGTGCGTGAACCTCCGTATTCAGTGCTTCAACCTCGACTCGATGCTACTGACCGTCCATGACGGCAAAGGGCAAAAGGACCGCACGGTCCCGCTTCCGGCCCGCGCCCTGCCGGAAATCCGCGAGCAAATGGACTTTGTGCGCCGGCTGCATGCTCAGGACCTTGCCGCCGGCTACGCGGGCACATTTCTGCCCCGGCAACTCGAAAAGAAATACGAGAACGCCTCCAAAGAGCTCATCTGGCAGTGGTTCTTCCCGGCCCCTACCCTCACGTTTATTCCAAAGCTCCGGGAGCAACGGCGCTATCACCTTCACGAGTCCCATGTCCAAGGCGCGGTCAAGCAGGCTGCGGTGCCCTACATGACATTCTCATTAACTGACACCCGCCCTAATGGGTGACACCCGCCCTAATGGGTGACCCCTTTACTGCGTAAAGTTAATGAGATGGTCGTGTTCTCACGCAGTGCTCCTGCACCGCCTGGCGGAACCGAAGGCAAGCGCGATGATCTGCAATGCTCTATATGACATTCTCATTAACCGGCCCCTATTCGGCGCGCAGTTCCGCCGCGACATTGCGACGAAGGACGCGGCGGATCATCGTCCGGCGGGTACTGATGAAATGATATTTTCCGCCTCCCACGCCTTGAAGTCGTCGTCCGATTCAACAATCAACGATGATCCATTTGCCATACCATAAACGCGTGCCTGCTTCCCACTCGGCGCAATCCAAGTCTGCCGGTCGCGAATCACGGCCACTCCGCCTCGTGGAATGCCTTTCAGGTCAGCGAGCGACCCGTGGTATACGATGTCAAATTGGTTTGTCCCACTCAGCGGCATTTCCTCTTTGCGCAAATACGTTGCGACTTGGTCCAAGCTGGACGGAAAGCGGCCTTGATGATCCGAGGCATACATGAGGAATCCCATTATTAGATTCCGGGCGTCCAAGGGTTTGGCCGCCGCTGCGCGGTGAAGTTGGTCATAGTATTCGGGTGGATGCGACTCGGGCTTCGATGCAGGTTGGGATGCGCGCGCCTGCCGATTGCTTTTGAGTCCAGTCTGAAGTTCGTTGGTTTGCTTTTGTAGCGTTTGGGCCTGGTTGCGCAACTTCGCCAGTTCGCTCAATTGGCTGTTCGTCGAACTCCTCGCTTCAGCGACTTGGTTTGAAAGTCTCTGTTGTTCTGCTATCAGTTCACTCAACTGCTCGTCTTGCCGATGCAACGCCGCATCGTTATCACGCGACTTCACCTGGGCGGTGCGGTGGAGAATCAGTGTTACTGCCAGGCTGATGGCGACGCTGGCGATGATCAGAGTGATTTTGAGTTTTGTCATAATTCGTTTCCAAAGACAGATGAGTATTCGGCTTTCGATGTCAGTGAGCTTCCACCCAGCGATTGGTCACCCTACAGTCGGCCATGCCGCCGTACGTGATGCCGATTGTCAAACGCGCGTCCCACACCTTATCCACGGGAGCTTTTTGCGTGATCACCCAATCATCTCCGCGTTGCAATTCGCTGACCAAGCTATCCGCGCGCACGATCTCGTAACGATTCAAGATGTAGTCATCAACGGGCGATCTCACAAAGGGTGAAAGTTGGGAAAGCTCTTGCGGGAACTGCCCGTTATTGGCTTGTCCATACTGGCGCAGCGCGCCGTGCAAGATGTCGAGGACGCGCAACTCCGCGTTTGCCCTGACGGTGCTCATCGCGCGGCGATACTCCTCGTCGCTGCTCAGTGTGAGTGGATGGACCGCTTCGATCCAATCTTGGTCGGTGAGGAACTGGAGTTCCGGAATTTTCCCGGCGGGATTCGTCTCCAGCCATTGCTTGAGCTGGTTCGCGCGCTCCGACCAGACTCTTGCTGTTGCTGCAAGCCCATTGCTTTCGGTCAGGGAGTTTGCAGTTCTTAGTTGCGTCAGTTCCTGAACATCTCTGTTCAAAAGACCGACTTGGCTTCGGAGTCGCAGCAGTTCATGGAACTGCTCGTAAGGGAGCGATCTTGAACTGTTTGCTTCGGCCATGAGATGCGCCAGGCGCTCATTTTCCTTTTGAAGTTCAGCCAGCCGACCTGCTTGTTGTCGCAGCGCGCGGTCTTGTTCGGCCAGTTGCGTTTGAGCGTTGTGTTGAACCAGCGCCGGCGTCAGGACGCTTGCAACGATGATTGTGGCGACGAGAAGTTTTTGCGTCGCCGTCATAGCGATGGCTTTGATGGTAGTTGCGGTGGCGGTGGTGGCGAGGGTTGTTCCGGCAAGTGCGGCGGCGGTTGAAATCGTGACGGCCAGTCCAACGGGCGCGGCTTGGACGGCGTTGGCAGATATCACTGCCGAAAGAGCGGCAGTGGTCGTCACCCCACGGCCGGAGAGCAAGGTGCGCAGCTTCCCCAGCGCGCGATCTACCCGCATCCGCGCAGCGTTTTCACTGATGCCAAGCCGGTCGGCGATTTCCGCGTGCTGACGGTTTTCAAAATAGCGGAGCAAAATCGCCTCGCGGTCAGAATCATCGAGATCGAACATGGCGGCGTCGAGCGTGGGGCGAAGGAGGCTCCAATCGCGCTCCGGGGCGGAGTCCTGAAGCAATTCGTGCATAAGCTGAGCCTTTTGCTCACGGGTGTGCCGGCGGCGTTCCGTGCGCACGGCTGTGGCGGCGGCGAAATGCGTGCTCGCATAGAGCCACCCGGTTAATACCGGGCGGTCAGCGAGGCTCTCCGCCTTGCGAGCGAGGTCGGTGAAAACCGATTGCGCGACGTCCTGAGCCAAATGTGCGTCGCCATTCACCTGCCGCAGCGCGGCAGAATGGACCAAATTGAGGTGTCGCCGCACCAGTTCGTCGAAGGCCTCTTCGGAATCGGCCTCCGCGTAGCGACGGAGCAGTTCGCCATCGGATGTCATTTTCAACCTATAGCAGCCGCCCAAACCAAAACCGCACAAGAAATCTGCACTCAGTCATTTCTGGAGAAAAGACTGAACCTGTCCCTCTTTGTCCCAAGATTCATCGTAGGGCCGATCTTGACCGTCAACTTTCCATGCGTCGCCAACCCTGACCATCGGCGTCACCCAGTCCGGCGGCAAACTCATATCACCCGCGCCGTGTCAAGTACAAGCGGGCGCGCCCTAAGGGGCACCGGTGAAAGGTCATGCTGGCGCGCCGCCTGCGCCAGGAAACGACCATGAGTTTGAAGTGGATCGCCGAACGCTTGCAGATGGGCACTTGGGCCTACTTGTACGAATCAAGGGCTGGTTTTCCTAATTCGCAGCCCGAAGAATTCTCAAAATAATCTGTTCGGTTTTTGACGTTGGCGTCCATATATCAATGACATGATAAGCGATGACATGGCGTTGGTTCGGGAATATGCCCAAAGCAATTCCGAGCAGGCGTTTGCCACGCTGGTATCCCGGCACGTCAATCTGATCTATTCGGTCGCCCTACGCCAAGTCCACGACCCGCCTCTGGCTGAGGAAATTGCTCAAGCCGTTTTCATCATCTTGTCACGCGAAGCAAAATCACTCAGTCCGAAAACAATTCTCTCTGGCTGGCTCTGCCGAACGGCACGATACATTTCCGCCGACACGCTGAAATCTCAACGCCGCCGCCAATTCCGTGAGCAGGAGGCACACATGCAATCCCTTTTGAACGAACCGGAGCCCGGCGTATGGAATCAAATAGCGCCGTTGCTTGATGAGGCACTGAACTGTTTGGGAGAAAAAGAGCATGACGCCGTTGTGCTCCGATTTTTTGACGGCAAGGAATTGAAACAGGTCGGCGCTGCAATGGGAACAACCGAGGACGCAGCACGGATGCGGGTGAACCGGGGAGTAGAAAAATTGCGGGAATTCTTTACCAAGAGGGGCGTGACCCTTTCGGCAACGGCTATAGCGGGAGCCGTCGCCGCGAATTCCGTCCAAGCGGCACCGGCAGGGTTGGCCGTTACAATTACGGCCGCAGCACTTTCTGGAACAACCATCACCACCGCGGCAGTTATTGCCGCCACCAAAATCATAGCCATGACTACACTGCAAAAAACCTTCTTTACTGCGGCGCTCGCCGTGGTTGCCGGAGCAGGGATCTACGAAGCGCACCAAGCCTTGCGACTGCGTGATCAAAACCAAGCACTTCAGCAAAAGCAGTTGCCGCTAGCAGAACAAATCCAGCAATTGCAACGCGAGCGGGATGCGGCGACAAACCGACTGGCATCGGTGATCGCGGAAAATGAGAACATGAAGTCTGTCCAGAACACGATGGAGCTTCTCAAACAGCGCGGTGAGGTGGGGCGGTTGCGTCAGGAGTTACAAGGATTGCCAGCAGCCCGAGCGGCGTTGCTCAAACAGAAGCTTGAAGAAATGCCGGACAAGAAAATCCCGGAACTGAAGTTCCTCACGGAAAAAGATTGGAACAACGCCGCTTGGAATGCGGATTTACAAACCGACGATGGTATTCGCCTTGCATTGAGCAAACTACGGGATGAAGCCGTGGATACTTTTCTCAATCTGACAAGGACGGCACTCAAGAAATATCTTGCGGCACACAATAACATGCTTCCAAGCGACCTCTTACCCCTGAAGTCATACTTTGATACGCCGGTCACTGACGAGATGCTCCAGCGCTATGCGTTCATGCAAACCGGGGAATTGAGCAGTAATTTAACCCAATCGGTCGTGAGGAAAGCAGTGGATGCCGATGCGGACTATGACTCAAATCAGGAAATGTCCATGAGCGGTGCTGGCGGCGGCAGTTTCAACCGGATTCATGACGCCATCTACAATGCCACGATGGCATTTATCGTCGATAACAATGGCCAAGCGCCGAGCGATCCCTCTCAAATCACCTCTTACCTCGGAAGGTCAATTGATGCAGCCTCGCTGCAAAAGAATTTTGGGCAAATTACGAATGATATTGCCGCCAATCCGCCATCACCCAGAAGCATCGCGATTGCGCAAGTAAAGAGAGCTTATGCCGCGGCCCACAACGGAATGAGTCCCAGAAATCCGTTGGATTTGTTGCCTTATATTACAACGCCAGAACAACATGCTGCGTTTCAGCAGTTGGATCAAAATGTTCCCGCTGCGAAGTGATAATTTATTCATCGCCTCGTGCTAAAGTACCTGCCCAAGCTCCCCACCGACGCCGCAGTCCCAAGCAAATGAAGTGCCAAACCGTTTTCAGGGTAAAACCCTTATGGTACGCGAGGTTGACCGCAGGGCGAACAAATCGGTGCAGGCAACGGCTGGAGGGCGCGGCGGGCCAAGGGCTGCCGATATGTAACCAAAGCGCACGCCCGGCGTCGAGTGCAGCGCGATAATTGGGCGAATTCCAGCCTCTGGCTACCGTATTGCCTCAGCGAATAGAACCCAAACCGCTGGGGCTTCGCTCCCTTCCAGCAACCTTTAAATGTGGCCGTCACTGTTGGACCACCCATTGGCTGGTCGGCGCCCAGGCTTCCGAGTGTGGCTGGTTGTCTCGGTTCCAATTGTGTGCGGTGCGTGGCGGATACAGAAAGTTACTGCGTCTCACCATCACCACGTGTCCATCGACGAACATGATATTATGGCCTTGCCCGTGCGGGATCATTTCCACGGGGCTAAATGTACCAGCTGGGCTGTCCGTTGTCGGGTACACGTATTTCCAAGGCGTCATCAGCCACTTGCCCACAAGGCCGCTCTGGTTAGGCTCACGGTCGGCCCACCATCGCGAATCTGCAACCGCGTACATTTCGCTTGGGGCCAGCACCCCGGATTCCGGGCCGGGAGTTTTGACACCGGCCAATCCAAGGTTTCTGGGAAGCGGATTGACCGCACCCGGCCAACCTTGGCCCACCAGGCCGCTGCAATTATAGAAGTAGCTGCTAAAGCAACCCTCCATGGGAGGCTTCGGGATTATAAAGCCACCTTGTGCAACGTAGCGCGGACAGTGCCATGAGCGATTCGTCCAACTAATGGGATAATACGGGTAGAGGACGTCGGCCCAGTACATTTCATGAGCATTGGTGGCATCCTTGAAGAGGAATGGGTATTGGTGCGCCTCGGAGACATACATCGTAAGGCCCAAGCCAATCTGCCGCAGGCGGTTCCTGCAGGCGGTGCTTTGCGCTTGTGCCCTCGCATTTGAGAGAACGGGCAGCAGCCAGGCAGCCAGAATGGCGATAACGCCGAGGACCACCAGCAGTTCCATCAAGGTGAATCCAGAGTTTCTATAGCAATCTCGCTTCATATTGGTTTTGATATTCCACAGCATCTGACTCACGCTGCCGCCCAACGATCAAGATCACCGATGAGCGGCATCCAGAACCACTCGAATCGTAAACAGATGTGCGTGCCGCTCGTTCGGTGCATCGCCTCGTTAGCGATGTCTACAGCCTTGCTGGCGAAAACCGAGCCTAATTCTGCACTGCCCATCGATTACGCGGAGCCCAGGCCTCCGGATGCGGTTGGTTGTCACGGTTCCAATTGTGCGCCGTTCGTGGAGGGAACAAGTAGTCGCTCTTGCTCATCAGTGCCACGTGACCTTCGGCAAAAAGAACATTATAACCCAGCTGATGCGGAGGCGGCAATTCCTCTGTGCCGGGAACAAAGGTCCAAGGCATCATTTTCGGATTCCCCAAGACTCCCTTCTTTTCGACGGCAGGCTTCACGTCTGTATCCATGTATGCATCGACCGCAGCTCGAACGTCCGCGACGGTGTACATTTCGCTAGGCGCCCGTACTTCCGGTTCTTGCACACTGTGCGCCATGTCTCTCGAACGATGGCCCAAGCCCAGTTGCAACTGATAAACGTACTCGGGGCAGCCAAGCCCCCACCCGTTAGCGATGCCTCGCCAGTTATAGCAGTAACTGGTAGGGCGGTCGTGGACATGGTAGAATATCAGTCCGTTCCGTGCAAGATAAGTGGGGCAATGCCAGGATCTGTTTGTCCAGACGAGCGGGTAGTAAGGAATTAGCTTTTCAAAGCACACCTGCGAAGCACTGTCGTCCCACAGCGGCGGGTAAGCTCGGAAGTCTGAGACGTACATAACCAAACCTAGCCCGATTTGCCGCAGATGGTTCTGGCAGGAGGTCCTTTGGGCAAGCGCTTTGGCCCGCGAGAACGCCGGCAACAGCAGCGCCGCAAGTAGGGCGATGACGGTAAAGACCACAAGTAGCTCAAGCAGCGTGAACGCCCCAGTTGCGGGCCAGCCAAGGGCGCGTGTACTTTTTCCAGTCTTCCAGTTCATGTCAATTAGACCGTGCACCTGCGCACCGCTCACGCGCGCTAACACAAAGCTGAGCGACCGCCGCCGGAAAGGAAGGGTGGAGCGCAAGGAGTGCCCGAGGTGCCGCTCAACGTTGAGCGGAGATGCAGGGCGGCGGTTCGGCTCCAGCGTCTTGTTGGACTGCTGTGGGTAGCGAAAACCTCCTCCGCCCACAAATCGTTAAATTGCAGTGACTTGCGGCTGAGTTGTTACGCCCTATTTTTCGTGCTTTGGCCCAGTTCAACGCCGCGTGCGCAACAATTCGCCACGCACAGGCTAAATCAGCGGATTTCCTAAGGATTCCTCCAGTCCGTATTACTGCGTACACGAATTGTGTGGACATAAACCGTCGAGGAGACTCCCATGAGACTACGGGGGGTCTGCCGCCCTATCTGCGGGAATGGGCCGGGAGGGTGGCGGCGGATGGGGAGCGAGAGGCTGGCCTTTTTGCGGAGCCAACCCGGGTCAAAGGTGTCAACCGAGGATGCGGCAACCGGCAAAGGAGCAAGGCCGAGGCGCAGCGTGGCCGCTGATGCTACAGGTCGTTAACCTTTCCTCAGGGCTTGACGGCGGCAGTCAGGGCTGGAGACGTCGGGAAAGCGTCGGCAGCGGTAGCGTGCGATAGCCACACGGTGCCCAGCGCGGCTGCCGGCATTGACTATTCCCGAGTTGAAGGCTGGCCAGGTGCGCTGAGAACAACAGTAAAGCAAAACCTGATTTGCGCCCCGCGATTATTTCGAGATACTTGTTGACCCAATTGGCTGCTTGGTCCTGAATATGCCGCGTTGGCTGCTAAGCGGCCTGGAAGCTGATGCGAATCGTTCTGCGCAACTTCAAGACCCGTCAATATCCTCAGGATGTGGATGGTTCGATGGAAAGCCGGCAGGGCATCGGGAATTGGGCAGGTTAATAGCCAACGCAAATGACTGACCTGCTTGAATATGTCCGAGCTTAAGCGAGCGCCACTTCCCGGGGCGGAAAGGGCGCGGGCACTGCAGTTGAGTATGGGTGACTCCCTCTGCTCTGGAGCTCCTTCGCCCTCATCCCGCTGGCGCGGACGAAGCCCCTGCCGCGCAGTGGAGGCACAAACCTCTCTAGCTCCGAAAGCGAACGGCCGCACGCTTTGTTCTGCTTCCAGAGTCTGGTTTGTCATTATCCTGCTGCTGAATTTCGGCGCTCCCATTTTTGCCGGCGAGCCCTCGGATCAAGAGGTCCTGAAGACCCTCACCACGGATCAGCCGCGCGACAAAGCCGTCAGGAAAGGGCTGGAGTTCATTCGCCAGAACCAGAAATCAACTGGCGCGGTCGGGGAGAAATATCCGACAGCGCTATCCGCGATGGCCGTTATGGCGCACCTGGCGGCGGGCCACCCGCCAGCGGACAAACAATACGGTCCCTGGATTCGCAAGAGCATCAATTACGTGCTCTCAAAACAGAACGCGGACGGGTATTTCGGGGAAGCGGACGGCAGCCGGATGTATGGTCACGGGCTTTGCACGCTGATGCTGGCTGAAGCGCTGGGCATGCCTCGGGATGATGAGGTGGATGAGAACATTCGCAAGGCGCTCAAGAAGGCAGTCCAGGTGACCATCAATGCCGCGCTTGTCAAGAAGCCGCCCGAGCATGCCGGCGGCTGGCGATATACTCCGGATGCCACGGACTCAGACCTTAGTCTCTCCGGTTGGCAACTGATGGGGTTGCACGCCACTCAACAAGTGGGCATCCCCGTGCCCGAGAGCGTCATCAATGGCGCGGTCGAGTACACGAAGAAGATGGTGAGTGAAGACGGCAAGGTGGGCTACCAGAATCCCAATGACGAGCACCCGGCGTTGCGCGGGCTGGCGCTGCTTGCGTTGGTCATCGGCCACCAGGAAAAGCTCCCGGTAGTAAAGAAGATTGCCGAGCGGATCTGGGCGGACCCCATCGCCTGGAAGGGCGACCATTTTTACTACCGTGTCTATTATGATGCAGTGGGCATCAGCCGCGCGTTGCCCGATGAATGGGCAAAGTACCTGCCGAAATACGAGGCAGTGCTGTTGCCTCATCAGAAGGACGACGGGTCATTCGATACCTCGGTTGACGGTGAGGCGAAGGACGCCGGTCCGATCTACACCACGAGCATGGCGGTGATGGCCCTGGCCGTTGAACGCCACGTGCTGCCGGCTTACCAGCGCTAGTGCCTAATAGCAGAGATTCGCGATAGGCGCCGCGTGGGGGCACGCGGCCTACAGGAGGCTTGTAGGCCGCGTGCCCCCACGCGGCGCCCATATGTCATTTATTTATGCAAACAAGCGCTAGTACGGCATTGCAGGGGTGAGATGCAGGAGGGGCCTTCCCTCTCGCCTGAAAGAGAAGGCAGGGCAATGAGTGCGATGAACAAATCGCCGGTTGTGGGCGTCTGTAGCTTCTTGTAATCACGTTTTTATGACCGATACACTTTCAGCGACTGAGGCTTCAGCCTACGAGGCTAAATGGGTTATGCGGCTCAGGAAGGCGCGCGAGCAGATGCTCGGGGAGATGCACAAGATTATCGTTGGGCAGGAGGAGGTGCTCGAGCAGTTGATATATGCTATCTTGTGCCGGGGCCATTGCCTGCTCGAAGGGGTGCCCGGCCTCGCGAAAACAGTCATGGTGCAGACCCTCGGGGCGACCCTCAACTTGAGCTTTCGGCGCATCCAATTCACGCCGGATTTGATGCCCTCGGACATTACCGGCACGGATATTATCCAGGAGGACGCGCAAACCGGGCGCCGCCAGTTGGAGTTTATCCCGGGGCCGGTTTTTGCGAACCTGCTGCTTGCCGACGAGATCAATCGCACGCCGCCCAAGACCCAGGCGGCGTTGCTGGAGGCAATGCAGGAGCGCCGCACCACGTGCAGAGGAAGGACGTACGAATTGCCCAATCCATTCTTCGTGCTCGCAACCCAGAATCCAATCGAGCAGGAAGGCACCTACACGTTGCCCGAAGCCCAATTGGACCGGTTCATGTTCATGGTCAAGATCGGTTACCCGACGCGCCCCGACGAGATCGAGATTCTGAAGCGGACGACCGGAGAGCACGCCCCCACAATCCAGCCCTTGTTTTCGGCGGAGGAAATTCTGGAGCTTCAGAGAGTGGTTCGTCGAGTGCCCATTCCCGATCACGTGTACGAGTACGTGGTGACGCTGGTGCAGTCCACCCGCCCCGGCATTGGGGAAGTACCGGACGCGACGCGGTGGCTGCAATGGGGCGCGGGGCCGCGAGCCGGCCAGCAACTCATTCTGGGCGGCAAAGCGAGGGCGCTGTTGCAGGGCCGTTATCATGTCACGACCGAAGATATTGCGGCACTAGCCAAACCCGTCCTGCGCCACCGGGTGATCTGCAACTTTGCCGCCCAGGCTGGTGGCCTGAACACCGATATCATCGTTGACCGCTTAGTCGAGCACCTGAACAAAACCGTTGCTCAGGCATGACATCCTGCTTATGAGCCTGCTGCAGACGGTCCAACAAGAGGTCATTGAGCGGCTTGGCAATCTGAGCATCACTGCGCGGCAGGCGGTGGAGAGTGTGTTAGCCGGCCAGCATCGATCGGTGCGCCGGGGCCTCTCGGTCGAATTCGTCGGCCACCGCGAATACCAGCCCGGCGATGATTTGCGGCACCTGGACTGGCTGGTCTGGGCGCGCAGCGACCGCTACGATATCCGCCAATACGAGGAGGAAACGAAGCTTCGCGCGACCATCCTTTTGGATGTCTCAGGCTCGATGGGTTATGCTTCCGGAGCGCAAAGCAAGCTGGAGTACTCCCGCGCGTTGGCCGCCGCGCTCGGTTTCCTGATGATCCGGCAGAGCGATGCGGTGGGCCTGGTGACTTGCGACACCGCCATCCGTGAGCTTCTCCCACCTGGCTCAACCATGGCTCACTTTCTGAACGTGCTGGGGGCGCTGGAGAAGG
>OCZT010006689.1_pt1 | contig 11404 bp, 9 predicted proteins | sample 1539031 | NCBI WGS metagenome assembly OCZT01 (sample SAMEA3539308, study PRJEB22396) | soil metagenome | biome: tundra; feature: field; material: soil | place: USA | collected 2010-05 | depth 0.15 m
TCGTGAACGTCGAAGCTTACAGCAAGAACGGCCTGGTGCGCACCATCGAATATCGCGATTTTGAGCTGGCAACCGGCATCTGGACCGCGCGCACCATCGAGGTGAACGACGTCGCACGCAAGAGCCGGACCGTTCTCAAATACGACAAGCTCGAATATAATCTTCCTTTGAAAGAGGACGATTTCACACTGCAGGCGCTGCGACGATCGTCATGACCGGCGTTCTGCTCGCGTTGATGCTCGCCCAGAAGTTCGAGCAGCGCGGATTCCTCGAAAATCAGACGCTCATCTATCCGCAAACCGCGCCGAACGACAGCGGCGCCATCGTCAACCAGACGCTTCTCCGCTGGGACGTCTCCGACCAAATCGCGCCATGGTTAAAAGTTTCCGCATCGTTTGACGCGCGCACCGATACGCATGAGCAAACCGGGCGCGTCTGGAGCCTCGACGTCGACGATCGGTCGAATAAGCGTCCCGCGTTCTCCCTCCGCCGCGCCAGCGCGACGCTGCACAAAGGAAAATTCACGGTGGAGCTGGGCCGTCAGTTCATCCGCTGGGGTAAGGCCGATCTTCTGAATCCCACCGACCGTTTCGCGCCGAAGGATTATTTGAGCGGCGTCGTTTCGAGCGATTTTCTCGGTGTCACCGCGGCGCGCGTCACCTACGAATCCGGATCGAACACCATCGACATCGTGTGGCAGCCTCTGTTCACGCCCAGCCGCACGCCTCTGCTCGATCAACGCTGGACCGCGCTCCCCGGCGAAGCGCAAGGCATCCCGATTATCGATAGCGGCGCGCGATACCCCGGCGGTTCGCAATACGGCGCGCGCTTTAATCACGTCGGTTCGGGTTACGAAGCATCGGTTTGTTTTTTCGACGGCTACAACAATCTTCCATACTTCACGGCGACAGGGAGCGCATCGGGAATAGATGTCCAGCGCTATTATCCGAAGCTTCGCCTCTACGGTGCGGACCTCGCGGTGCCCCTGTCGTGGTTCACCGTGAAAACCGAAGGCGCATATTTCACCTCGACCACCGAGGGCGCGGACGAATACGCACTCTACGTGATTCAACTGGAGCGCCCAGGTGAAGGAGTGGTCCTTCGTCGGCGGCTACGCCGGCGAAATTGTGACCCGCTCCACCGGCAATCCTCTGGAGTTCGCGCCGGACCGGGGCTTTGCGCGATCTTTTTTAGGCCACGCCGGCTGGACCATCGACGCGAATCGCAGCCTCGCGCTCGAAGCGTCGGTGCGTCGCCGCGGCTCCGTCGCGAAGGCCGAATACTCGCAGGCCTTCGGACAGCACTGGCGCGCGACCGCCGGCCTGACGTGGATTCGCGGCGCGGAAACGGATTTCCTGGGCCAGTATCGCCGCAATTCCTATACATCCCTGACGATTCGATATAGTTTCTGAAGATGTAACTTGAGCCGTCTGAGAAGGTACTCAGTTTATGCATGCCATCCTTGCTCTGCTCATGCTTAATGGTGATGTCGATTGGTCCGCCTATGGCCGCGACGCCGGCGGCACCCGCTACTCGCCACTGGCGCAGGTCACGCGGCAGAATGTCGCGCAGTTGAAGCCCGCATGGGAGTATCACACCGGCGCGTTGACTCCGAAATCCGACCTCAACAGCAAAGCCGCGTTTGAGGCGACGCCGATTCTGGTCGACGGCACGCTCTACCTCTCGACCCCGTTCAATCAGGTGATCGCGCTGGACCCTGTGACCGGCCAGCAGCGCTGGAAGTACGATCCCTATGTCGGTCGCACTCGCGACTACTCTGAGGTGGCTTCGCGCGGCGTTTCCACGTGGCTCGATTCGCAGCGCCAAAGCGGCGATCCATGCCGGCGGCGAATCATCGTCGGTACCATCGACGCCCGATTGATCGCGGTCGACGCCGCGACGGGCAAAGTTTGCGATGGCTTCAGCCAAATCGATTTGACCAAGGACGTCGGCCTGAAGGAGAAGGGGCAGTATCAAGTCACCTCGCCCCCCGCCATCGTGGGCGACCTCGTCGTCACCGGTTCCTCCATCGGCGACGGCCGCCGCGCCGATTCCGAACGAGGCATCGTGCGCGCCTTTCACGCCCGCACAGGCAAGCTGGTGTGGAGCTTCGATCCTCTTCCCGCATCGCTCAAAAACGCCGAAGCCGCGAATGCGTGGTCGGCCCTCGCGGCCGATCCCGAACGCGATATGGTGTTCGTCCCCACCGGCAGCGCCAGGCCCGATTTCTATGGCGGCGAGCGCCCCGGTAACAACGGCTACGCGAACTCCGTCGTCGCGATCCGCGCTTCCACCGGTCAAGTCCTCTGGGCCTTCCAGGTCGTCCATCACGACCTGTGGGATTACGATGTCGCCTCGCAACCCGCTCTGGTGACGTGGAAAGGCATTCCCGCCATCGCCGTGACCACGAAAATCGGCCACTTCTTCGTCCTCGACCGCGCCACTGGAAAATCCTTGCTGCCGATCGAGGAGCGCGCCGTGCCGCAATCGAAAGTCCCGGGCGAGCAGTCGTCGCCCACCCAGCCTTTCCCGAAGTACGACGTGCTCGCGCCGCAAAAATTCTCGGCGGACGACGCCTGGGGCCTCACGCCAGCCGACAAAGCCTGGTGCAAGTCGCGCTTGGAAGGACTCGACGCGCGCGGCCTCTTCACGCCGCCCAGTTTTGAAGGGACGATCATGTTTCCCGGCAACGTCGGCGGTATCAACTGGGGCAGCAGCGCCTATGAACTCCCATGACGTTCTCGATCGGCGGCAAGCAATATGTAGTGATCTGCGCCGATGAACATGGCAAGGCCGGGTCGAAGATGGGCGATTCCGTCGTCGCCTTTGCCCTGCCATAATCAATAGGTGCAACGCATTGCCGTGCTGTTCGCCGCGCTCCTCATCCCCTGCGCGGCCGCGCAAGATTTCGCCAATTTAAGAATCGACAAGCTCGCCGCGGGCCTCCAGTTCACCGAAGGCCCTGCCTGGTCTAAAGAAGGATTTCTCCTCTTCAGCGACTGTGTCACCAACAAAATTCATAAATACGTTCCCGGCACCGGCCTCTCCGATTATGCCGAGATCCCCGGCGGCCCCAACGGCAACACCTACGACGCGCAGGGCCGCCTCTACACCTGCGAATTCCGCACCCGCCGCGTCACCCGCACTACGAAAAAAGGCGCCGTCGAGGTGCTTGCGTCGAAGTTCGAAGGCAAGCGCCTCAACGCCCCCAACGACATCGTCGTCCGCCGCGACGGCCACATTTATTTCACCGATCCCGCCTTCGGCGATCAGCAGGACCATCGCGAACTGGATTTCTTCGGCGTCTATCACATCACCCCGAAAGGCGACCTCGAAGCCGTCGCGAAATGGAAAACGCGCCCCAACGGCATCGCGTTCTCGCCCAACGGAAAAGTGCTGTATGTAGCCGATTCCGACGCCCGCGTCGTTCGCGCCTTCGATGTGGACAAAGGAGGCGCAGCCTCCAATGAGCGCGTTGCAATCGAAAACATCGAAGGCGTCCCCGACGGCATCCGCACCGATGAAAAAGGCAACATATACGTAGCGGCCAAATTCGTCTACGTCTATTCCGAAGACGCAAAATTACTCGGACATATTGAGCTCGGCGAAACCCCGTCCAACGTAGCCTTCGGCGACGCCGATCTGGAAAGCCTTTTTATTACCGCCCGAACTTTTGTCTACCGGGTGAGATTGGGCGTCAAAGGAGCGTTGCAGTATTAGCCGCCGGTATCCGAAGCATCCGTTGCCCGGCGTCGGCGCTCTCATCTTCCGCCGAGATTCGATCCTTCTCGTCCAGCGCGCCCGCAGCCCGCTAAAAGACTACTGGTCCCTCCCCGGCGGCTTGATTGAAATCGGCGAAACAATTGAAGACGCCCTCCAACGCGAAGTCCTGGAAGAAACCGGCCTCATCGTCCACCCGGAAAAAATGTTCGAGATCTTCGAACGCATCATGCTCGATGCCGAAGGCCGCGCCGAATACCATTACATCCTCCACGACTACCTGTGTACAGTGGTGGGAGGGAAGCTTCAAGCCGGAGACGACGCCGGCCGCGTAGCCTGGGTCCAGCGCGCAAAATTACAGGACCTCCAGCTAACCGAAGGCACCCTCGCAGTCATCGAAAGAGCATTCCAACATGCCCGCTAACACCAATTCCCTGCGTTCGTGGCGTACGCACTCGTGCGTGCCGCGTCGACACTCGTGTCGCCGCCACCAGCGTTTGCTGAGCCGCGACCATCGGGAGCGGTCAGCTCCCCAATAAACATGCACCTCGCCAGCGCCCTGGAATTCGAAAACCTCCGAGCCCTCTTAGCCCGCTACGTCCGCAGCTCCCTCGGCCGGACCGAGCTGGCGAAAGTAGAGCCCATCTCCGACCGCGCCGCAATCGAAGACGCGCTCGCCGACACCGCGGAAGCCGTAACCTACGTCCGAACATCTTCCCAACCCCAACAACGTGGCGCCTCAGCCCGCGTCCGCTTCGACGATATCGCCGAGCTCGGCCCCACGCTAGCCCAGCTCCGCATCGAAGGCGCGACGCTCGACGCAACCGAAATCTACGAACTCTCCCGCCTGCTGGACCTGGCCGCCGAAGCCAGAACCGCGCTCCTCGCGGCTTCCGATAAGTTCCCGCGCGTGGCCGCCCACGCCAGCCGCATCGCCGACCTCCGCGAGCTCGCCCACGACCTGCGCGGAAAAATTCTCCCCGACGGCACTCTAGCCGACCACGCCAGCGTCGCCCTCGGGCGCTTACGTCGCGACTGCGAAAAGCAGCGCCATCTTATTCAGGAATCGCTCGAGCGCTTCCTCCGCGCGCATCGCGCCGATGGCACGTTGCACGAGGATTTCGTCACCATCCGCAACGACCGTTTTGTCGTGCCGGTCGTCTCCGGACGCGAGCGCGGCGTCGATGGCGTCATCCACGGCGCCAGCGGCTCCGGCCGCACGCTGTTCGTCGAGCCTCTCGATACCATCAACCTTAATAACGAACTCGTCCACCTGCATGAAGAAGAGTTGCGAGAAGTGCATCGCCTGCTTCGCGAGTTCACCGCCCGCCTGCGCGAACACGCCGTCGAAATCGCCGCGACCGCAGGCGCTCTCGCCAAGCTGGAGCTGCTCTTCGCGAAAGCCGAATTTGCGGTCGACTTCAACTGCGTCGTGCCGCGCTTAAGCCCCGATAACGCCCGCAAGCTGATCCTGAGCCGCGCCCGCCATCCACTTCTTGAAGACATCCTCCGCCAGAAACAAAAGAGCGTCGTTCCCGTGTCGCTTTCGCTCGATCAATCCGAGCGCACTCTGCTCATCAGCGGCCCCAACACCGGCGGTAAAACCGTCGCGCTCAAAACCGTCGGCTTGCTCGCCCTGATGACCCACGCCGGTCTTCCCGTGCCCGCGCTTGAAGCCGAATTCCCTCTGTTCGACCAGGTCCTCGCCGACATCGGCGACCACCAGTCGCTCCAGGAAAGCCTCAGCTCGTTCTCGTCGCACATTTTGTCGATCGGCAAAATGCTGGAAGATGTCACGCCCGATTCTCTGGTACTGGCTGACGAACTGGGCCGCGCGACCGATCCGGAAGAAGGTGGCGCTCTCGGCGTCGCCGTCCTCGAAGCCTTTCAAAACGCCGGCGCGTTCACCCTCGCCTCGACGCATCTAATGGCGATGAAGGTCTACGGAGCGTCGACCAAAGGCGTTCGCAACGGATCGATGGGTTTTGATGACGCGACCCTCGAACCAACCTACGAACTCCGCCTCGGCGCGCCCGGTAAATCCGCCGGCCTGGACATCGCCAGCCGTCTCGGCCTCGACCCGCATTTGATCGCGGTCGCCCGATCCCGCATGACCAACGTCGAACGCGACGTCTCCCGGTTCTTAGCCGAACTGCATGATCGCATCGGTGTACTGGAACGAGAGCGCACCGAACTAACCGCGCGTACCACCGCCATCGAAGCGCGAGAAAGGTCGTTAGAACAAACCTGGGAAAAGAAGTACGCCGCAAAAGTCCGCGAGTTGGAACAACGCGCCTCCGACTTAACCGCTCAATTCGAGCGGCGCGCCATAGAAACCATCGGCGAACTCAGCCAGAAAGCCCACGTCAAAGTGGCCAAGGCAAAACGCGAGTTTAAGGAAGCCGTCGAAGCCCTCGCGCCTCCGCCTGCCTCCGCGCCCCCTCGCCTGAAAATCGAACCCGGCGCTCGCGTGCGTCTGAAAGGCATCCGCCAACCCGCCAGCGTACGCCGCTTGCTCGCCGGAGACATTCTCGAAGTCGACGCAGGCTTCCTCAAAATGCAGGTGTCGATCTCCGACGTCGAAGAAGTGCTTGCTCCTGCCGACAAACCCGCGCGCAGCGTGACCTTCCATCAAGGCCCGAGCTTCGACACCGGCTATCGCGAGATCAACGTCATCGGCCAGCGCGCCGAGGAGGCGGTGGCGCATGTCGACAAAATGCTCGATAGCGCCGCGCTCGCGCAGGTGGAGAGGATCCGCATCGTGCACGGCCACGGCATGGGGATTTTGAAGAAGGCGATTGCGGAATTATTGAAGCAGAATCCGCACGTCGAGAAGTTTTACGTCGCGTCGCAGGAAGAAGGCGGCTCCGGCGCAACCATCGTGGAGCTGAAATAAGTGCGGTCGCGGCTCAGAATGAGCGTTGCATAAAATCAATCGCTTACCGAGCCGCGACCACAGGGAGCGGAGGTTCCGGCACTTTTTTCGGACCCTGCTAAAGTCGACGGCGTCTTAACTTCTTTTCCCAGCTCTACAACACACCTTCCGTGAGCGCTTCCAAGGCAGGGTCGGGTCGCCCGTAGCATTGCCGCGTGGGTGGCTGCCCGCAACTCCATGGGCGATGCCGCCCGTTCAACACGTTTCACGTGCAGTTCTGCGAACTTCCCGTCCAGATACTGCTTTAGTTCTTGATCCATTATTTGCTATTTTCAAACGCCAGCGCCCGCTGCCGCTGCCATGCCAATTTGCCTTGATACTCTTCCCACAGCGTCGTGCAACCGGCCCAATAATATCCGCCGACGAATAGCAGCAGGAAGGGGATCGCCAGGAAGTTGTAGGATTCAATGGCAAACACCACCATGCCCATAAAGTACGTGCCCACAGCAAGTTCCGCGTAAGGAAGCCATCCGCTGCGGCGCCGGTACTGGATGTTCTGAATCTGCACCTTCTGCTGCCCGCCGATGGCATATTTCGGAGTCCGCGCGAAACCGGTCTGATAACCGATCAGTGCTTCGAAAACAGCCCTCGAATTGATAATCGTGAGGGCAACACCGGCTGCCATCAGCGCTGGGAGGAATAAAAACGCGCGCTTCCAGGTTTTTGGATACAATTCGCGGTACGCGATGACGTAAAAGGCCGAAATCGACCAAAATGACGCTGCGATCAAGGGGACGTCGATGAACAGCATTTGCAGCCAGCCCTGATAAAAGCGGACGATCATCACCGGCAGCATCAGCGCCGAGACGATAATCATCATCGGATAGGAAATATTAGGGGTTAGGTGAAAAAATGCTTCGGCTTTGACGCGCCACGGAAGGTCGGATTTCAGGATCTTCGGCAGCAGCTTCATGGCGACTTGCGTCAGGCCTTTGGCCCAGCGCGACTGCTGAACTTGAAAACCGTAGGTCTCGACCGGCAGCTCCGAGGGGCACTCGATCGACGGTAAATATACGAATCTCCAACCCTTTAGCTGGGCGCGATAACTCAGGTCGGAATCCTCGGTCAGCGTGTCGTGCTGCCAACCGCCTGCATCGTCAATCATTTCGCGGCGCAGGGCACCGGCGGTGCCGTTGAAATTGAAAAACAATCCCCCGCCCGAACGGGCAACATGCTCGAGGACGAAATGTCCATCTAGTAGCATCGCTTGGACTTCGGTCAGCAGATTGTAATGGCGATTGAGGTAAGCCCAGCGCGTTTGCACCATGCCGACCTTCGGATCGGCGAACTGATGGATCACCCGTTCCAGAAAATCGACCGGTGGAATAAAATCGGCGTCGAAAATCGCGACAATTTCGCCGGTGGCGGTTTTCAGGCCGTTTTGCAACGCTCCGGCTTTGTAGCCGTGGCGGTTGGTGCGATGAATGTACTCGATGGGCAGGCCGGTGGCTTTATATCGCTCGACCAGGCTTGCGGTGAAGGGATGGGTTTCGTCGGTGGAGTCGTCGAGGATTTGAATTTCCAGCAGGTCGCGCGGGTACTCCATTTTGCTGGCGGCTTCGATGAGGCGCTCGACGACGTACTGCTCGTTATAAATCGGAAGCTGGATGGTCACCCTAGGCAACTGCGCGTAGCGCTGGGGAGGCACTTCGGTGAACTTCTTGCGATGCTTCCAAAATCCGCGGATCATCTCGTAGCGGTGCAGGCCGTAGCAGGAAAGAACGATCAGCACGGTGAAGTACGGAATCATCATCGTCCAATCGAACCAGTCCAAATGATGGATTCCGGCGAAGGTGTCGTCGAACAGGGAAGAGATGAACCGCTGGGTTGCAGTGGGAGTGGTGCTCATCAACAGAAATGCCGGTGCAGCGGACACTTCGTCTATTATATCTTGAGAAGGCACCCCGATGAAGCAAATTCGCTACTCCTTAAACCCGTCCGCTCCGCCGACCGCGCCAGATTCGCCGGATGTTCGCTATGGGCCTCCCAGCGATGCGGCCACGTCAGGGATCCGGCTGCTGCCTCCGTGCGCTCCGACCAAGATTGTGTGCGTAGGACGCAACTATCTTGAACATGCCAGGGAACTTGGCAACGAAGCTCCATTGGAGCCGCTGATCTTTTTGAAGCCGCCATCGTCCCTGATCGCGTCGGGCGACGCGATTGTCTATCCGTCGCTTTCGCAAAGGGTTGATTTTGAAGGCGAGCTGGGAATCGTGATCGGTGAACGCGCGCGGAATGTTTCGCGTGAGGAGGCGCTCGATTACATTCTGGGCTACACGATCGTGAACGACGTGACAGCGCGCGATTTGCAGAAGCAAGACGGGCAGTGGACCAGGGGCAAAGGATTCGATACATTTTGCGCCGTAGGGCCGTGCCTGGTGTCGAAAGATGAAGTGGATTTCGCGTCGCTGCGGGTGCGGACTTTAGTAGACGGCGAGGTGAAACAGGACGGCTCGGTTCAGGACATGATTTTCCCGCTGGATGCTATAATCGCCTATATTACGGCGTTTATGACTCTGGAGCCGGGCGATTTGATCGCCACAGGCACGCCTCCGGGCGTCGGCCCGCTCGCGCCAGGTTGCACCGTACGCGTCGAAATCGATGGCATTGGGGTTTTGGAAAACCCCGTAATCAAAGGATGAAATGAAGTTTTTTCTCGACACCGCAAATCTTGACGAATTGAAGGCGGGCGCCCGCTGGGGCATTATCGATGGAGTGACCACGAACCCATCGCTGATCGCGAAAGAAGGCATCGCGATCGAGGACCAGATCCGCAAGATCTGCGACATTATCGACGGCGATATCAGCGCCGAAGTCGTCGCGACGGATTCCGATACGATGCTGATCGAGGGCCGTAAGCTCGCTAAGATCCACAAGAACGTTGTGGTGAAAGTCCCGCTGACGCGCGATGGCATTCGCGCCTGCTCCATGTTTCACAAAGATGGCATCCGCGTCAATGTGACGTTGTGTTTCTCGGCCGGACAGGCGATTCTGGCTGCGAAGGCGGGCGCAACCTATGTGAGCCCGTTCGTGGGGCGCATCGACGACATCGGCTGGAACGGGATGGACCTGATTCGCGATATCGTTCATATTTACAAGAACTACGGTTTCGCGACACAGGTGCTGGCGGCGTCGCTGCGCAATTCGACGCATGTGATCGAAGCGGCGAAGGCGGGCGCGCATGTGGGCACGCTGCCGTTTAAAGTGGTGGATTCGCTGTTCAACCATCCCCTGACGGACAAGGGACTGGACCAGTTTTTGAAGGACTACGCGAAGGTGTTTCAAGAGGTTCCGGCGGGGAGATAGACTGCTCACAAGATGACGGCAGACGTTCAAGTTGCCGTGTTATGCGGCGTCGCGGTGGTGCTGATCGCGCTGGCCGCGTGGATCGTGTCGCGGGTGCATGGGACTCCGGAAAAGCGCGAGCGCAAACGGAGATTGAACGTCCACCGGCAGGGTCGTTTGGGCGACGCGATGATCTCCGAGGCGTCGGACGAGACGCTTTACTACTTCTACACTGTGCGGGGCGTGCACTACACCGCGTCGCAGGATGTTTCGACGTTGCGCGAGTATCTGCCGACCGATCCGCACAGGCTGATTGGCGTCGCGGGCTTGAAGTACTCTTCGAAGAATCCGGCAAATTCGATCTTGGTGTGCGAGGAGTGGTCGGGGTTGAGAGCGCCGGCGGCGGTGAAGGAAGAGGCGAGTAGTCAAAGTTAGAAATCGCCACAGGGTAATTGAAATGAGCTACGACCTGCACATTGTTCGAACTCCGAGTTGGCTGGAGGCAGCGGAGTCTCCTATAACCAAAGAAGAGATAGACGGACTGGTTGGTGCTGACTCCGAACTCGAATGGTCGACATTAGACTACATCGATATGAGGAACGAAGCTGGCTCGGTAGTTCGATTTCCAATGATTAGGTGGCGAGGACTGCCTTGCCTCTGGCGGTATCGTGACCAGATCGTCTGTGCCAATCCAGATCAGGCCCAAATAGGTAAGCTCCTTCAGATCGCCCGGGAGTTGAAAGCGCAGGTTGTCGGCGATGACGGAGAGACATACGTACTCAATCGGAACTGGCTGGGCCGAGAAAGAATCGAAACGGTCAGGCCCTGAAAAACCACCCATGCGCAAATGTCGATCGCGCGATTCGTTTCCGGCTGCTTCGTCGCGCGCCTGGTGCTCGTAGGATTCTCTCGCCAGAGCGGTTTCCCGTTGTACCGTGCGATCGGTCACGCCTGCGGGAATGCACAACCCATAATTTTGCGGCGACACTCGTGTCGCCGCCGTTGAATGCGCTCGACCAACGGTAAGCCTCCGGCACTGAAACCAAGCCTGCCTTCACCGGATTGTTTTCGATGTAGCGGACGATCCGGCACCACTTCGCTTCATCACGCACCCAGTGGTCATACGATTCTTTCTGCCAGAACGGCGTGCCTGTTCTCGCCAGCATCCGGTTGGCTTCACGCGCGGTGTAGCCTTTTAACGATTTCATCAATTGGCTCACTGGAACTTTTGGGAACAGGAGGGCGTGGACGTGGTTTGCCATGATCACAAACGAGCCTAGTAAGTAGTGGCCTAGCTCCACGCCGCGGTGCAACGAGCCAGCTACGAGGAGGTTTGCGATTGCTTCCTGACGAAGGAACATCGGGCCAGTGCGTGCGGTGTCCAGTTGGCGGTCGATTAGGACGAAGGCTTCTCCGGATAAGGCCTTGCTTGGAGGAGGAATTTGGGATGTTCTTAGTGCGCCG
>OCZT010006691.1_pt1 | contig 11401 bp, 8 predicted proteins | sample 1539031 | NCBI WGS metagenome assembly OCZT01 (sample SAMEA3539308, study PRJEB22396) | soil metagenome | biome: tundra; feature: field; material: soil | place: USA | collected 2010-05 | depth 0.15 m
TGGCCTTCGAAAGCTGGGATGCCCTCGCCCGCGTCCTGACCGGCAAACGGATGGAATTGCTACGCTACGTCCGCCGGCACAACGTTGCCAGCGTCCGCGCCCTGGCGAAGGCGCTGAACCGCGATTACAGCAATGTGCATGCGGATGTCCAAGCCTTGACGGCCGCGGGGCTTCTCGACACCGCCAACGGCGGCGTGCATGCGGATTATGACGCGATAGAAACCAAGATCGCGATTTAAGACGATATGCTGTCCTTAACCAGAACGGCCCGGCACCGACTCTACCCATGCCTCAAACCGGTCCGCCATCCTCACAAACGAAAACTCCTCGGCGCGCGCGCGGACCACGCGCCGGTCCAGCCTGACCGCCTCCCGCACACCTTCCACCATAGCCCAAACGCCCGCCGCCCGCGGCACAAGAACGCCGCTCCTGCCATGCTCGACGATCTCCGCGGGACCGCCTCTGTTATACGCCACCACCGGCGTGCCGCACGCCATCGATTCTATGACGGTGTTCCCAAAAGCCTCGATCCAGTGCGGCGTAACCAGCGTGGCGCGCGCGTTCGCGTACCGCTGCTGCAATTCCGCCGGCCCCAAAAACCCCTGGTAAACAACCTGCGCTCCGGCATTGCGCATCACCGCCAGCCAATACGCCTCGTCCTGGATCTTTCCGCAGACATCCAACGGCATATCGAGCGCGCGAGCCGCCGCAATGGCGTCCTCCAACCCCTTCTCCGGCGAAATCCGCCCCGCCCAGCACAGTCTATCCCCCGGCTGCGAACCGTAATGGAAAACTGTGGTGTCCACCCCCCCGTACAGAAGCTGGACCCGCTCGCTTTCGAGGAACCGATACGTCCTGGCCTGCGCGCCGGTATACATGGCCAGCTTCAGTCCGCCCTCTAGCCAGCGCTTCTCGATGATCCCGTCCACCTCATCCATGGCGGAACAGATGGTGATCCAATGCCCGATCGGTATGCTGAAGAAAGGAGTCAGGTAAAACGGCAGCCAGTCGTAACTAATACCGATGACTATGTCGTACTGTCGCTGCAGCCTGAACGCCCTGTCCCACATATTCTCCAGCACGCCACCCGTGTGCGCCAAGGTGATTGCGGCCCGCTCGGCGCGCGTGGCGCTCGGACTCACCTCGCCCGCGACCTGGTACAGCGTGACCCCCGCCACAGGCACCACGCTGCCGGCCGGAGCCACAAGGCCCACCCCGTACCCCCGTCCAACGAGTATCGGAGCGAGATTGAGCAGGTGGGTTTCGACGCCGCCGGCTTCACCCGACCCGATGGGGCCTACGGGAGGTGCGACGATCAGAATGCGGCAGGGGCGCAAGCTTTCTTATATGCCGAATCCGCCGCCAAGAGCAAGCCGGCCTGCCGCAAGAGCCGAATCCGTGTTCAGCCGCGTCCATCGGCGGCCATCTTGGTTTTATTGGTTGAGACCTTTGGATCCCCAGCGGCACGAAGATTCACGCAACCGGCCTCGACGCTGCCGATGATAGAAACCGATGCACAACTCCGCACAAACTGCCGACTCAGGCCCCGCCAAATGAGCTGCAACCTACTGCTGAATAAGGAAGTTACACGAAATTGGCTTCGTTTGTCCAATTCGCATCCAAGCCCGTGGGGCGGGCGTCCACGCCTGCAGCGGGTCTCCAGACCCGCTCTCTCCCGCACCCGTGCTCTACAATAATAAGGTGGGAACCGAAGCGGCGCTTCAAATGGCCGTCGAACGTCTGGCTCGCGTTCGAGCCGAAATCGCCAAAATCATTGTAGGCCAGGACGATGTCGTGGAAGGCGTGCTCATCTGCCTGCTGGCCTCCGGGCACGTGTTGCTGGAAGGCGTGCCGGGCCTGGGGAAGACTACCCTGTTGCGCACGCTGGCGCGCGCCCTGCAATTGAAATACTCCCGCATCCAATTCACGCCGGACCTGATGCCCGCCGATATCGTGGGCAGCATGATCATCGAAACCAGCGACCACGGTGCCAAGTTTCTGCGGTTTCAGCCCGGTCCCATCTTCGCCAACCTGGTGCTGGCCGATGAAATCAACCGCGCGACTCCCAAGACTCAATCGGCGCTGCTGGAGGCCATGCAGGAACGCACCGTCACCAGCGGCACGACCACTCACGAGCTGGAACTTCCATTCCTGGTGATGGCCACCCAGAATCCCATCGAAATGGAGGGCACCTACCCGTTGCCCGAGGCGCAACTCGACCGCTTCCTCATGAAAATCCTGGTGACCTATCCCACGCGCGAGGAACTAAACCGCATCGTGGAGCGCACCATTCAGCGGGAAGAAGCGCAGGTGAGCCCGGTGCTCGACCGCGACGCCATTATGGAGGTGCGCGCGGTATGCCGCGAAGTTCTGGTCGCGCCGCACGTGCAGGAATATGCCATCCAACTGGTGATGGCCACGCAGCCGGAGCAGCGGGAAGCGCACGAGCTAGCCCGCAAGTATGTCCGCTACGGAAGCTCCCCGCGCGGCGCGCAGGCCCTGGTGGAGTGCGGGCGCGTGCTGGCGCTGATGCGCAGCCGCTACCATCTCTCGATCGACGACGTGCAGCACGTGGCGCGCGCCGTCCTGCGTCACCGTATCATCCTGAACTTCGATGCCCACGCGGACGGCCAAACGCCGGAAACCATCCTAAACACGATTATCCAGGAAGTTTCCGCCCACGCCGTCGCATAAGCCCGCCAACAGGCAAATGGACTCCGCGCCTATTCTCGACCGCGAGTTTCTGGAAAAGCTGGAGCGGCTGGCCCTGCGCTGGCAAAAGTCGTTCCCGGGCCTGGTCGGTGGGCATAACCCGTCGCGCTTTTCGGGGGCTGGGCAGGAGTTTCTGGACCATCGCAGTTTCCATCACGGCGACGATCTGCGCGCGGTGAACTGGCGCGCCTACCTGCGGCTGGAAAAGCTTTTCCTGAAAATGTTCCAGGTGGAGCCGCGCGTGCCCGTGCGGATGCTCCTCGATACCAGCGATTCGATGCGGGCCGGCGGCAAATTCGATTACGCGCGGCGGCTGGCGGGCGCGCTCTGCTACGTGGGCATGGTGCGTCTGGATGGCATCGAATTGCACCCGTTCTCCAACAAGCTGGGGCGGCGGTTCTTGTGCACGGGCGGGCGGCATCGCTTCGGCCCTGTGCTGGATTCGCTCGGCGCCATGGAAGCCGGCGGGCAGACGGATTTCTTCGCGGTGCTCCGCGAGTTCATCACGCGCTATTCGCAGCGCGGCCTGGTGATCGTGATTTCAGATTTCCTGGATGACCAGGGCTGCGAACGGGCGCTGCAATTTCTGGCGGATTTCGGCCACGAGTTGATGTTGTTGCAGATCTGGTCGGTCGAGGACCGCACGCCGCCGTGGGATGGCGAACTCGAGCTGGAGGATGCCGAAACGGGTGGGCGTTTGAAGGTGCAGTTCGACCAGTCGGCGCGCGCGCGCTACACGCAGGCGTTCGACGAGTATGCCGCCGCCATCCGGAAGCTGGCATTGCGCAATAGCGGCCGTTACGCCGGAGTCTCGACGGCACAACCGGTGGAGGAAGTCGTCTTCGGGCCGTTGATGCGCGCGCGCGGGGTAGCCTAATGCAGCCTCTGAGACTGCCCCCCAGTCTTCCCAATACCTGGAATGCTGCAGCACTTGTGGGGCAGACCTCCAGGTCTGCGCGGGTCCTCCAGGACCCGCTCTTTGGGCCGACGTGGACGTCGGCCGCAGGACTGGTGGAGTCCTGCCCCACTGAGTGAGTATGCATCTGCTGAACCTCACCCTCGGACAGTTCCTGGCCCTCTTCGGCTCCGTGTCCGCAGTGATGCTGGCGCTGTATCTGCTCGACCGCTCACGCCGCCGGCAAGTCGTTTCCACGTTGCGCTTCTGGGTGTCGGCCGAGCAGCCCACCGTGGTCGCGCGCCGGCGCCGCATCCAACAGCCGTTCTCGCTGCTGCTGCAACTGGCCTCGATCGCGCTGCTGCTGCTGGCCATCGCGCAGTTGCGCCTGGGCATGCCGGCCTCCGCGCCGCGCGATCATGTGCTGATCCTGGATACTTCCGCCTGGATGGCCGCCCGAACATCTACGCGCACTCTGATGGACCTGGCCCGCGAACGCGCCCGCGCCTATGTCCGCGCCGTGCCCGCGCGCGATCGCATCATGCTGGTGCGCGCCGACGCCCTTACCACTCCCGCCACGGCCTTCGAACCCGACCGGCAGAAACTGGAAGAAGCCATCGCCCGATCCGAGCCCGGCGCCACCGCGTTGAACCTGGACCAGGCGCTCGCCTTTGCACGGCAGATTCAGGCGCAGAGCGGACGCCGCGCCGGAGAAGTGGTCTTCGTGGGCACGGGCAAACTCGCCGAACGCGAACCGGGCAAGCTGGGCCTGCGCAACCTGCGGTTCTTGAGCGTGCCCGATGCGGTCGATAACTGCGGGCTGCGCCGCATCGGCGTGCGCCGTTCGGCCGCCGATTCCGACGTGTGGGAGATCTACGTTTCGGTGCGCAACTATGGCGCGGCGCCGCGCACCGTCACGCTCGCGCTAACCTTCGGCCCCTCGGTGGATGGTCCCGGCAATTTGCCGGGCGGCTCCCAGCGCATCGCGCTCGCACCCGGCGCCGATCGCGAAACCAGCTTCCAGTTTCGCAGCCCGTCACGGGGCTTTCTGCAGGCGCAGATTCTGCCGCACGACGCCTTCCCCGCCGACGATCGCGCGACGCTGCAATTGCCGGCCCAGCCGGCGCTGCGCGTGACGGTGTATTCCGCCGAGCCGGACCTGCTGCGCCCCGTGCTGGCCGCCAGCCCGCAGGTGGTGGCCACTTTTCGCGCGCCCTCCGAATACAGCGCGCAAGCCCCCGGATCGCTCGTAATCCTGGACCGCTTCCGTCCGCCCACGCCCCCGCAGGCCGATTCCATCTGGATCGATCCGCCGGCGGGCGGATCTCCCGTGCCGGTGCGCGCGCGCGTTTCCGATGCGCCCCTCACCCATTGGCTCACCGATCATCCGTTGGGCGCCGGTTTGCGCGCCAAGGACCTTCGCCTGGAATCCGCTTCGGTTTTCGAAGCGGCGCCGGACGACCTGAAGATCGCCGAGGTGGCCGAGGGACCCGTGATAGTGGCGCGTCCCGGCAAGCCGAAGATCGTCGTGCTGGGCTTTCATCCGGCGCTGTCGGCGATGCGCTATGAGCTGTCCACTCCCCTGCTTTTCGCCAACCTGCTGCGCTGGATGGCGCCCGAGATCTTCCGGCGCTGGGAATTGACGGCCGGCAGCGTGGGCACCGTGAAAGTTCCTCTCGATCCCGATGTTCGGCCGGCCAGCGTGCGCGTGCTGCGCGAGGACGGCAATCCCGCGCCCTTCACGCTGCGCGGACAATCGCTCGAATTTTTCAGCGGCACGGCCGGCACCGTGCGCGTGCTGGCCGGCGATCGCGAATATGTCTACTCGCTGACGCTGCCGCAGCTTTGGGAATCCAAATGGGACGTTCCTCCCGAAACGCGGCGCGGCATTCCGAAATTCGCCGCGCCGCTGCGGGAGGCCACCGACCTGTGGCAATGGCTGGCGCTGGCGGGCGCCGCGGGACTCCTGGCGGAGTGGATTCTGTACGGCCGTTTTCGCCGCCGGGTGGCGCGCGTTTCGCGGCGTCCCGTCGCCATGAAGAAGGCTTCGTGACCGTATGACATTCGCCCACCCATGGCTGATTCCGCTGGCTCTCGCGCCGCTCCTGTGGGCGGCCTGGGAATGGCGCAACTCCGCGCGGCGCGCCGGTTTGGCCTTGAAAGCCGCGGCGCTGGTGGCCATCCTGCTGGCGCTCGCCGAGCCGCGCCTCACGTTCTACGAATCCAAAGTGGGCCTGGCGGTCCTGGTGGATACTTCGGCCAGCGTTTCACAGCAGGATCTGGATGCGGCGTCGGCGGCGGCGACCGCGGTGGAGAAGGGACGCGGGCGCAACTGGACGCAGGTGCTGCCGTTCGCGCGCGCGCCGCGCAATCCCGCGCCGGCGGAACGCACGGGGCAGGCCTGGAAACTGGGATACAGCCCGGGTCCCGCCTCGCACGGCACGAATCTGGAGGCCGCCGTCCGCGAAGGACTGGCCACGTTGCCGGCCGGCCTGGTGCCGCGCGTTCTCCTGATTTCGGACGGCAACGAGAACCTGGGCAGTATCACGCGCGCCATCTGGCAGGCCCAGCAACGAGGGGTGCCCATCGATGTCATCCCGCTTGCCGGACGGCCGCGGCCCAGCCTGGTTTTGGAATCGGTGAGCACGCCCGCGCAGGTCTTCAGCGGCGAGCGTTTTCCCGTGGATATCACGCTCGATTCTCCGCGCGCCGCGCCAGCCACCGTGGAGATCGCCGCCGAGGGCAAGGCTCTGGGCGCCAGCCGCGTGAACCTGAGCGCCGGCACGAACCAATTCCGCGCGCACGCCAGCGTCAGCGCCACGGGGGCGATCGAGTTGGCCGGCCGCATCAGCGCGCCCGGCTTGGGAGAAGGTTTGGGCGAAGCGCATTTCGATAGCGCTCTCACGCTGCGGCGGCCGCGCGTTTTGCTGATCACCAACGACCCCGCCGATGCCGAAGCGCACCTGATGCGCACGCTCGAAGCCAATCAATTCGATGTGCAGCGCGCGCCCTCCGGTCCGCCGGAGAAGCTCGACGACTATCAGTTAGTGATCTTCAATAACTGGGACATGCAGAGCGTTCCTCTGCCGCGCAAGACCGCGCTCGAAGAGTTCGTCAAGCAGGGCGGCGGCCTGCTATGGATCGGCGGCGACCGCAACGTCTACGTGGAGAAGAAGGAGGAAGACGCGCTCGAGCGCACTTTGCCCGCCAAACTGGCGCCGCCGCGCACTCCCGAAGGCACGGCCGTGGTGCTGATCATCGACAAGTCTTCTTCCATGGAAGGCAAGAAGATGGATTTGGCGCGCCAGGCGGCCGTCGGCGTAGTGGAGAATCTGCGGCCCGTCGATCAGGTGGGCGTGCTGATTTTCGATAATTCCTTCCAATGGTCCGTGCCGCTTCGCCGCGCGGACGACCGCACTTCGATCAAGCGTCTGATCTCCGGCATCACGCCCGATGGCGGCACGCAGATTGCGCCCGCCCTGACCGAAGCCTATCGCAAGATCCTCACCTCGAAGGCGGTTTACAAACACATCGTGCTGTTGACGGACGGCATCTCGGAGGAAGGCGACAGCATGACGCTCTCGAAGGATGCCGTGGCCAACCATGTCACCATCTCCACGGTCGGGCTGGGCCAGGACGTGAACCGCGCCTTCCTCGAGAAGGTCGCGCAGCTTGCGCAGGGCAGGGCGTATTTCCTGAACGACCCGTCCGGGCTGGAGCAGATTGTGCTGCGCGACGTGAAGGAGCATACCGGCTCCACGGCGGTGGAAAAGGACGTGCATCCCGAAGTGGTGAATCGCGCCGAGATTCTGGACGGCGTGGGCATCGAGACTGCGCCGCCGCTGCGCGGCTACGTGCGCTTCCAGACGCGGCCGACGACGGACCTGATTCTGCGCGCCGGCCAAGAAGATCCACTGCTGGTGCGCTGGCAATATGGCCTGGGCCGCGCGGCCGTGTTCACCTCCGACGCCAAGAACCGCTGGGCCGCAAACTGGGTGACCTGGCCGGGATTCGACAAGCTATGGGCCAATATTTTCCGGGACCTGCTGCCGCACGCCGAATCGAGCGAGGCCGGCGCCGAATTCGACCGCTCCGCCAACGAACTGGTGGTGGATTATCATCTGGGCCGCAACGTGCACGAGCCATCCGCGATTCCCGATATCTTCGCGTTCGGACCGAACGGCTTTCAATCGCCGCTGAAAGTGGCCAAAGTGGCGGCGGCACATTATCGCGCGCGCGTGGCCATCGGGGAGCGGCAGGGATTGTTCCGGGTGCGGCCGCTGGCGGAATCGCGTGCCTTTCCGGAGGTGGGCTTCTACCGGCAGGAAGACGAGATGCTGGAGTACGGCGCGAACGACCAGTTACTGCACCAGGTGGCCGAGGCTACCGGCGGGCGCTACAATCCGGCGCTGGGCGCGATCTTCGATTCCAGCGGCCGGGCGATTCCGGCGACGCTGGACCTGTGGCCATTCCTGCTGGCGCTGGCCCTCGCGCTGAATGTGGCGGAGTTGGTGCTGCGCAAGTGGCGCGGGTTGTGGGAGGGCCTGCGGCTGCGGCGCGGCGCGGCAGAAGCGCGGGCCTGAGAAAGGATCGTGGGCCCCGGGATTTGAGGGGCAGACTAACGATAGCAGCAGGATCTTCCGCAATTTCATGGCAGGGTCTGAGTTCGCGTCTGGGGCCGGTTCCCTGCGCCGTCGTCCCAGGGCTGGCTGCGTCATTTTGGGCGCAGGCTGAGGGTTCCGCTCCGAGGCGCCTCCATATAACATCTTACATTTCAATAGCTTGCGGGAGAACTACGAAGCGACTCATTCTTGGAATTCAAGCGCGAGGTGCAGCCGTGCGGGTCTACCCGAGTTTTGGATCGATCAGGCCGAACTCTCGGGCGACTCGGGTCAGATGCTACGAGTCGCGCCCAAAAAACCGCGTAAAAAAGCCTTGACAGGCGAGTTCGCACCATGCTAGCTAAGCTAGGCTTAAGGAGGTTTCGGTATGAAACCATTTTTAATCCTCCTTTCGTTTAGTCCTTTGGTCTTTTTGCCTTGTCTAGTGTTAGTTTAGTCCTGTCTCGCCGCTCTCGTGAAGTCTAGCCATTTTCGACTTTAGCTTGTTTCGCTTGTGTTTGGTTCGTTTTGGTGTTTTCGTCCTGTTTGGTCCCTCTTGACCTTGGGAGCCGTCTCGGCAGTTTTGTCTGTCGTGAAGTTGTGACCTTGTGCGCGTTTGGAACGTGAAGTTTTGGCCATTGTGCCGCGTTTGGAATGTTTCGGTTACAGTTTGATAGTTTTGAAACGTTGAGCTTTGTGCGTGATCTCGGCACGTTTGGGTCGTTGCGTTTGCTTTAGTTTAGTAACGCGAAATAAGGAGTGCCCCACATGAGATCGAAGTGGCTGTGGATCGTTCTGAGTTCTGTGCTGATTGGAGCGATTTGCTTCGTGCCGGAGAGTTCACTGCTCTCAGTGAAGAAGGCACTTGAAATCGCCGTCATCGGACACCTGGGACTCGAACTATTCCAGAAGATGCGGCAGGGTTAGCCACCTGCGACACTTTTTAAGTGAGGAAATAGTATGGCGAACACTCGGATTATCGCGGATCTTCGCCGCCATCGCGGCGACTCCAGCTTCGTTATTGAGTTGGTCAGGCGCTTTGCCTCTGTCTATGGGGCGATGACCGTTGACTGGGTAGTTAGGCCCGATCAGGCCAACCTACTGCCGCCGGAACATGTTATCGGGCAGGCTGACTCACTCGACACGTCGTGGTCAACGCGTATTCGAGATTGTTTCGTCCAAATGGCCCAGGGCGACCCCGGCGGGTCGTTCTGGGCGCTCTCTTATGACAATGCGGTTCTGGCCCCTTGCGAACAACTGAAGCTCACGCACGGTCTTCAGATCAGCTCGAAACATCTGCGCGAGTTGATCAGCAACTCCTCCGAGCTGCTTGCCAGGCCTCCCACCTCTGCCCTTGCGCCTGCGGCACCGACACGTTTCGGCCCCATGGCAGCCGGCTACGCCCCGCGCGCGATTCCACCCACTTTCCAGCCAGCGTCAACACTATCGTTGGCGGAGGGAATTGAGCTGGCAAAGCGAGTTCTGCTCCAAGGGAAGCACACGAGCGTCGAGTCCGCACTGCGCCAGACCGACCTTCGCCCCAGAATGACGTTTGTGGATGGCAGGGCAGCGAAACAGGTTGGCCATTTCGAATCCGAAGCGCTGATCTCCAACATCGTGGACGCTGGAATGCAGCAGGGATGGCTGAAGCGAACCCGCCGGACCCCCGGTAAAACAGGTACGGAGGTGCTGTATATCGTGCAGGCCGCACCGCCTGCGGCGGGCGGGGCAGGACCTGCTTGCCAACCAGCCCCGCCGGCCGACCAGATGGAGCCGCCGCCCCTCAAGGCGATACCAGCTAGCGACGAGGTCACGGCTGGCGGCGGCGCTGGACCTGCCGCCTCGGCCATACCGGAGCCTCCGCCCGTCAGTGCTGAGGCAAACCCACAGGAGGCGCGCAGGAAGTTTCCGAACCGGGCCAGCGTCTTCGAGGCCGAGTTATCCAAGTCCCGGATCGGGTCAATGCCAGAGACGCGGGAATTGATCTTCGAGGCTCTGGAAGGGATTTTCAACAACTCCGACGGTCCCAAGTCGGTCCTCCCGGAGTTGTTCGCTGCGGCCTCCCGCCAAGCCCAGGCGAAGGCGGCCAGCAACGGCTACACATCGGAGAGGAATTGGCCGATCGCGGAGAAGTGCGTACAGCGGCTTATGCTCTGGGCCGGTGTCCTCACGAGCGACAGCGGCCACGCCATCGCCGACCGGATTGGGTGCAACTCGACCGGAGTAAGCAGCTTGGCCCCTAACTTCAAGCGCGCGTGCGAAGCGTACATGGCCGTGCACATTATCTCTAAGGCCGGCGGAATCAGTTACGATGACGACCCCTATGATTTGGGTTTGACGCTGTATCGGCGCGGAGGAAAGAAGCCTGTTCCGCCAGAAGAGCTTAAGGCCAAGGTAGACGAGCTGCTCGCGTACCTTCAGGCCGAGAGCAGGATCTATATGGACGACGACCGGAGAATCCACGTCAGAACGAGTCAATCTGGGACAGAGTCGGTCGGATTGGCTGTAGCTGCAGCATAGTCGCGCAGAGGTGCGACGGGTACTCCACCCTGGTCCGCGCGTTCCGTGGGTACGAGCGCTGGCGTTGGGGGCTGGCGGCCGTGTCCAGGACGGTTACTCCACCCTGGTCCGCGCGTTCCGTGGGTGCCTGCCGGGAGATGTACCGGCGTCGCGCGGACGATTCGCCGGCCCGGATTCGACACAGGGCCAACATCTTCCGGGACTTGCTATCGCACGCCGAATCGAGCGAGGCTGCGCGGAATCGACCGCGCGGCCACCAGTTGCGGTTTAATAGTAGTAGGCGAGCGAACATGGAGCAGCAAGTCGATAAACTGCAAATCAGCGCGGAAGGCATCGTGGCGCTGCCGCACTCGTTGATCAGCCACCTCGATCTGCGGTTAGGGGACGAGATTCTCGCTCGTGTCGATGGAGCCAAGATCGTACTGCATCGCATGAACCCCCGTCGCCGTCCGCGCTCGGAGCCAAGGCCGGTCGGATTCGGAAGCGGAGATTTCCATCTTCCTGAGGGTTGGGATGCTCCGATGAACGACGATGAGGTCGACGACTTCCTGAATGGGCGTTGAAGCGATCGACTTCTACGAAAACTCTGGGAAGGACGCGCCCGACGTCTACCTCTTGGACACGTCCACGCTTCTCTGGTTGATCATGGATCCCAGCCGCCTCTCGGAAACAG